>CAAGKR010184502.1_pt1 | contig 12145 bp, 10 predicted proteins | sample 2556971 | NCBI WGS metagenome assembly CAAGKR01 (sample SAMEA5207829, study PRJEB30636) | soil metagenome | biome: forest; feature: boreal; material: soil | place: USA | collected 2011-09 | depth 1 m
ATGAAAAAGTATCTCTCTGGGACTTTCGCTGCTAAGGCTGCGGAAGGCGGCACGGCCGAAGTGTCCCTCGGACAGATGGCTGCGCAAGAAGCAACCGACGCCGACGTCAAAAACTTCGGCAATGGCATGGTCAAGGATCATGAGAAGGACGCCAAAGAGTTCGAGAAGGCGTCAAAAGATGTTCAGGATCCCGGTCTCAAGAGCTGGGCGTCAAAGACACTGCCCGTGATTCAAGATCACCTCAGGATGGCGAAGCAGATCGCGAGCAAACTGAAGTAGCAGAGTAGCGCCGCCATCCTGGCGGCCGGACCGACAGCAGGCTGGCAGCCTGCGGACCGGACGGCGGGGAGCCGGCGCTACGTCGTCTTTCCCTTGAATCGCGCCACGATGTAGTCGCGATTCATCCGTGCGATGAAGTCGATGGAGATCTCCTTCGGACAGACCGCCTCGCATTCTCCGTACATCGTGCAACTGCCGAAGTGCTCCTCCATCACTTCCACCATGCGCACCACGCGGTCGTAGCGCTCCGGTTGTCCCTGTGGCAGAAGGCCGAGGTGCGAGACCTTTGCGGCGGTGAAAAGCTGGGCGGCGCCGTTGGGACACTGTGCCACGCACGCGCCGCACTGAATGCACTCGGCAGCGTCCATGGCCCGCTCCTGCACTGCCTTCGCGATCGGAATGTCGTTCGCTTCCGGCGCGCTGCCGGTATTCACAGAGATGAATCCGCCCGCCTGGATGATGCGATCGAGCGCACTCCGATCGACGATGAGGTCCTTGATCACCGGAAACGCCCGCGCTCGCCACGGCTCGACCCAGATGACATCGCCATCCTTGAAGTGGCGCATGTGCAACTGGCACGTCGCCGTTCCGCCGATCGGTCCATGAGCGATGCCGTTGATCATCATTCCGCACGAACCGCAGATTCCTTCCCGGCAGTCATGCTCGAATTGGATCGGCTCTTCGCCTTTTTCGATCAGTTGCTCGTTGACGACATCGAGCATCTCCAGAAACGACGCGTCCGGACTGATGCCGTTCGCCGCGTATTCGACGAAGCGTCCTTCCCCATCGCGGGTCGATTGTCGCCAGACATGCAGCGTCAGATTCACTTGTACGACCTCGTCGCCAGTTTCACTTCTTCGTACGTGAGCGGCTCCTTGTGCAGCCGCGGCTCGTTGCGATCACCGGTGAACTCCCAGGCCGCCACGTAGAGGAACTGATCGTCATTGCGCTTCGCTTCGCCCTCCGGCGTCTGATGTTCGACGCGAAAGTGGCCGCCGCACGATTCCTCTCGTTGCAGCGCGTCGATGCACATCAGTTCAGCAAGCTCGAAAAAGTCGGCCACGCGACCGGCCTTCTCCAGTGACTGATTCGGCTCCTCGCCGCTGCCGAGAACGCGGACTTCGCGCCAGTAGCGATCACGAAGAGCGCGGACCTCACGCATCCCGGTTCGCAAGCCTTCTGCGCTGCGAGTCATGCCGCAGTACTCCCACATGATGTGTCCCAACTCCTTATGGAATGAGTCGACGCTGCGCGTGCCCTTTGCGTCGAGCAGACGCTTCGTCCGATCGACGACGTCGGATTGCGCCTTCTTGAACTCGGGCTGATCCGCTGGAAGTTTCTTGCTCCTCTGTCCCGCGAGGTAGTCGCCGATGGTGACAGGCAAAACGAAATAGCCGTCGGCGAGACCCTGCATCAGCGCACTGGCGCCGAGGCGATTTGCACCGTGATCGGAGAAGTTGGCCTCGCCGATGACATACAAACCGGGGATCGTCGACATCAGGTTGTAGTCGACCCACGACCCGCCCATTGTGTAGTGAGGCGCAGGGTAGATGCGCATCGGCGCGCGGTACGGATCTTCCGCCGTGATGTCGGCGTACATCTCGAAGAGATTGCCGTAACGCTCTTCGATCGTGGGGCGCCCGAGGCGTTGAATCGCATCGGCAAAATCGAGATAGACGCCCCGCCCGCCCGGCCCGGCCCCTCGCCCTTCGTCGCACACTTCTTTCGCCGCTCGCGATGCGATGTCGCGCGGCGCGAGATTGCCGAAGCTCGGATACTTGCGCTCGAGGTAGTAGTCGCGTTCCTTCTCCGGAATGTCCTGCGGCGAACGCGAATCGCCTTTCTGCTTCGGCACCCAGATGCGACCATCGTTGCGCAGCGACTCCGACATCAGCGTGAGCTTCGACTGATACTCGCCACTCTGCGGAATGCATGTCGGATGGATTTGCGTGTAGCACGGATTGGCGAAGTACGCCCCGCGGCGATACGCCCGCCAGATCGCCGTGCAATTCGACGCCTTCGCATTCGTGGACAGATAGAAAACGTTGGCGTAGCCGCCGCTGCCGATGACGACCGCATCGGCGGCATGCGGTTCGATTGCGCCCGTCACGAGATTGCGAGTGATGATGCCCTTCGCCTGTCCGTCGACGACGACGAGGTCGAGCATCTCGTGACGCGGGAACATCGTGACGCCTCCGAGTGCGATCTGTCGTTCCAGCGCCTGAAACGCGCCGAGCAGGAGTTGCTGGCCGGTCTGACCTCGCGCGTAAAACGTACGCGACACCTGCACGCCGCCGAACGAGCGATTCTCCAGAAGCCCGCCGTACTCGCGGGCAAACGGCACTCCTTGCGCCACGGCCTGGTCGATGATCTCCACCGACAGCTCGGCGAGTCGATAGACGTTCGTCTCCCGCGAACGATAGTCGCCGCCTTTCACCGTGTCGTAGAAGAGGCGGTAAATGCTGTCGCCATCGTTCTGATAATTCTTCGCCGCGTTGATCCCGCCCTGCGCCGCGATCGAGTGCGCGCGCCGCGGCGAGTCGTGGAACACGAAACACTTGACGTGATATCCGAGCTCACCGAGTGATGCCGCGGCTGATGCTCCAGCGAGTCCCGCGCCGACGACGATAATGTCGTACTTCCGCTTGTTCGCGGGGCTCACCAGCTTGTAATGCGATTTCGCGTATTGCCATTTCTGTTCAATCGGACCTGGCGGGTTCCTGGCGTCGAGCTCCATCAGCGCACCACTCCGATCAGCACGGCGATCGGAAAGGATACGTTGCCAAGCGTAATGACCAGAGCGAACGCGGTGGCAAAGTAGCGGCGCCAGCGATTGACTGTCTTGTGATTGAGTCCAAGCGAATTGAACATGCTCCACAGGCCGTGGTAGAGGTGCAATCCGAGCGCGAGGTTCGCAATGATGTAGAACGCGCTGACCCACCACACCTGAAAACCGGCGACTACGTTGTGATACGGATCGTTCTCGATGAAGCTGGGATGGACGACTCCGAACGTCAGGTGCAGCAGGTGATAGATGACGAAAAGCAGAATGATCACGCCACCCCAACGCATCGTGCGTGCGGCGTACGTCGCGGCGACATAGCCGCGTTCGTTGTAGCGAATCGGCCGCGCGCGGCGATTCATCAGCGTCAGTTCTGTCGCCGCCTGAATGTGCAGCCACACCGCAACCACCAGCGCCACACGCATCAGCCACAGCAACCCGCTGTTCGGCATGGCCGGCGACCCCATCACGCGGAGCCACTTTGCGTACTCGTTCATGTGCTCAGGACCGAGGTACAGCTTCATGTTCCCGAGCATGTGAAGGAAGATCCAACCGAAGAGAAACACACCGCTGACCGCCATCACCGCCTTCTTTCCGATGGCGGAGCGGTAGAACGATGCGACCCAGGAGACACTGCTGCGCGGTTGATCTTCCGTGGTGGGAGCGACTGCGGTCACGGCTGAATCATATCGAGGAAGCGCGAAGGGTCAAGACATGTGGGGCCGGCTGAAGCCGGCCCCCACACACAAATTCATTTTTTCAACGTGTCCTGCATCTCGCGAATCGCCGCTTCGCGGCCTCGATCCTTGGCGATCTTCGCGTACTGCGAGCGACGATTCGCCGGAATCTGCCGCACGAGCGAAAGATACTTTCCCTGCAACTTCCGCGACGCCACCTGTTCCGCGGTGATCGCTCGCCGTCGCCCGCGCCGCACCGATGCTACGGCACGCGCGACCGTCCCGCGGAGCCCGGGTCCGCCTCCGCCACGGAGCGAACGAAGCTGTTCCTCCAGCCGCTGAATCTGCAGATATCGGCTCACCTCGGACACAGTGATCCGGGCGTCCTTGATGAGATCCTGGAGAATCTGGTGCGCCTGGGCAGGCAACAAACGCGAGAGCGAGGTGGACGGTCTTCCTCTTGGCACGATCACTCCTCCTTCAAAAGCGAAGCGATCATATCTCAATAGCGATAGTGGTCGCTTTTGAACGGTCCTTCGAGAGGCACGCCGAGGTATTTCGACTGCTCGCGCGTCATGGTCGTCAATTCGACGCCAAGATTCTGTAAGTGCAGTCGGGCCACTTCTTCATCGAGCGTCTTGGGCAGCACGTACACCTGCTTCTGATACTCCCCTTTGTTCTGCCACAACGCGATCTGGGCCAGCACCTGATTCGTGAACGACGCCGACATCACAAAGGACGGGTGACCGGTCGCGCAACCGAGGTTCAAGAGACGGCCTTCAGCGAGAACGAGCACGCTGTGACCGTCCGGGAACACCCATTCGTCGTATTGAGGCTTGATGTTCACTTTGCGAATGCCGGACACCTTCTTGAGTCCGGCCATGTCGATCTCATTATCGAAGTGTCCGATGTTTCCGACGATGGCCTTGTCCTTCATTCTCGACATGTCGCGCGCGGTGATGATGTCGCGATTGCCTGTCGCTGTAATGAAGATGTCAGCGGTGTTGACGACGCTTTCGAGCCGCTTGACTTCGAAGCCTTCCATGGCCGCCTGCAGCGCGCAGATCGGATCGATCTCAGTGACGACGACGCGGGCGCCTTGTCCGCGCAGCGCCTGAGCGCAACCCTTCCCTACTTCGCCGTACCCGCAGACGACGGCCAGCTTCCCGGCAATCATGACATCGGTGGCGCGATTGAGACCGTCGATCACCGAGTGACGACATCCGTAGATGTTGTCGAATTTCGATTTGGTGACCGAATCGTTCACGTTGATGGCGGGGAACAGCAGCGTGCCGGCTTCCATCATCTGATACAGGCGATGGACGCCGGTCGTGGTCTCTTCGGAAACGCCTTTGATGCTCGCAGCGACGCGCGTAAAGCGCTGGGGATCGCGGGCGATCTCTTTGCTGAGCAGGTCGAGGATGACGCCCCACTCCTCCGGCTCGTCGCTCGGATTGAACTTGGCAACGCGCTTCTTTCCCTCGCATTCGACGCCCTTGTGCACGAGAAGCGTCGCGTCGCCGCCGTCATCGACAATCAGCGTCGGCCCTTCCCCATCGGGCCACATCAATGCCTCGGACGTGCACCACCAGTACTCCTCCAGCGTCTCGCCTTTCCACGCGAAGACGGGGATGCCTTTCGGATTGGCGATCGTGCCGCCGGTTTCCGGTCGACCAACGACCACCGCTGCGGCAGAGTGATCCTGGGTCGAGAAGATGTTGCAGCTCACCCATCGGACGTCCGCACCGAGGAGGCTGAGGGTTTCGATCAGCACGGCGGTCTGCACGGTCATGTGCAGCGAGCCCATGATGCGAGCACCTTGCAGCGGCTTGCTGGCGCCGTACTTCGCGCGCAGTGCCATCAGACCCGGCATCTCGTGCTCCGCGAGCCGGATTTCGGCGCGGCCGAGCGTGGCGAGAGTGAGGTCGCGCACCTTGAAGGGCGTGCGGCCAGCCGCGCGGGCAGAGTCGAACTGATGAGTCACTTCGAGAGTTGCGGTCATGGGGGCGATTGACTCCTCACTCGAGGAAACGCCGGATTGTACACTTACGCGCCATGATTCGACAGACGCTGTTCGCCGCTCTCCTTTTTGTCTCTTCTGCACTCGGCCAGCAGGTGCAGACCACGCCACCGAAGCCGACGCTGCGCGAGCTGACGATTGAAAACATTTTCGATCCGAAACATCGCGTGTCGTTCTCCGGCGCGCCGCAAAGCGGCTTTGTCTGGCTCGATGATAAGACGTTCACCTGGCCGCGCACCAACGACAAGGGAGACGTCCTCGAGCAAGCGGTGATCGACACAGCGACTGGCGCAAAGCGAACGCTATTTGATGCCGCGAAGCTCCAAGCAGCAGCACGCAGAATCGGGGGCGTTTCAGAAGACGAGGCCAAACGCCTCTCGCAGCAGCGACACTGGAACTTCAGTCCGACCAAGCGCAGCGTCGTGGTGACGGTCGGTGACGATCTCTACCTGTACACCTTCGACAGCGACTCGTTCACGCGGCTCACGTCCACGCCCGGCGAGAAACAGGAATCATCGTTCAGTCCGGACGGCAGGATGGTGGCATTTGTTCGCAAGAACAATCTCTACGTCGTCGACGTCGCCACACAGCGGGAGCGGCAACTGACGACCGATGGCAACGACGACATCCTCAGCGGGATCTTCGACTGGGTCTACCAGGAGGAAATCTACGGACGGGGCACTTTCACCGCGTACTGGTGGAGTCCCGACTCGTCCCGCATCGCGTACATCCAGCTCGATGAGCGGCCGGTCAAACGCTTCACAGTCGTCGACCACATTCCCTACATGCAGACGGTGGAGACGACGCCGTATCCGAAGGCCGGATACCCGAATCCCCTCGCGCGTCTTTTCACCGTGAAGACCAGCGGCGCGCCGCCACAGGAAGTGAGTACGGATCGCTACAGCGGCGGCGAGTTCCTGATTGTCGCCGTCGACTGGACGCCGGACAGCAGCAAAGTCGTGGTTCAGATCCAGAACCGCGAACAAACATGGCTCGACCTCGATACGACGGATGCGGACGGCAGCAACCCGAAGACCATTCTGCGCGAGACGACGAAAGCGTGGGTGGAACCGAGCGGCAGCCCGGTGTGGCTCAAGGACGGTTCATTTCTATGGCTCAGTGAACGCAGCGGCTACAAGCACGTCTACCGCTACAACACCGACGGCGTCCAACGACAGCAAATCACCAATGGATCGTGGGAAGTGCGCACCCTCCACGGCATCGACAACAACAACGAGTGGATCTACTTCTCCGGCACCGAGCACAGCGTCCTGGGAACCGACGTGTATCGGATTCATCTCGACGGCAGCGCAATGAAGCGGCTTTCGGAAACGGCGGGCGAGCACCGCGCCACGTTCAATCCGAGCATGAGGCAGTACGTCGACTCCTGGAGCGACATCGAAACGCCGGCGCGGATCACGCTGTACCGCAATGATGGCTCGAACGTGCGGGTGATCGACGCGAACGAGCCGACGACATTGCGCGAGTATCGGCAGTCGAAGCCGGAGTTCGTCCAGGTGAAGACGCGCGACGGATTCACCATGGAAGCGATGATGATCAGGCCGCCCGACTTTGATCCATCGCGGAAGTATCCGGTCTACGAGTTCACCTACTCCGGACCGCACGCGCAGTCGGTTCGCAATGCCTGGCGCGGCTCGAACTATCTATGGATGCAAATGCTCGCGCAACGCGGCATCGTCGTCTGGGTCTGCGACAACCGCACCGCCAGCGGCAAAGGCGTGGAATCGACCTGGCCGGTCTACAAACATTTCGGCGAGCTCGAACTGCGCGACCTGGAAGACGGTCTCCGGTGGCTCACTTCCCAGCCGTACATCGACGGCTCGCGCGTGCTCCTCGACGGCTGGAGCTATGGCGGCTTCATGACCAGCTACGCGCTCACACACAGCACGATGTGGTCGGCCGGGATGGCGGGAGGGACCGTCGCCGACTGGCGCGACTACGACTCGATCTACACCGAGCGTTACATGCTGATGCCACAGAACAATCCGGACGGCTACCAGGCCAGCTCGCCGCGATTCGCCGCGAAGAACCTGCACGGGAACCTTCTGCTGCTGCACGGAACGATCGACGACAACGTGCACATCCAGAACACGATTCAATTCGTGTACGAGCTGGAGAAAGCGGGGAAGCCGTTCCGGCTGATGGTCTATCCGAAGTCGCGACATGGCGTGAGCGATCCCGCGCTGGTCACGCACCTGCACGCCACGCAACTGCAGTTCATCGACGAGAATCTGCTGCGCAAATGAGCCGGGCTAAGAGCCCGGCCTACGTGGGACGGCCTCTCAGGCCGTCCTGGCCGCTCTCCTCGATCGCTTCGTGCCGCGGCACCGTGTCCGACGGTAGGTGCTCCCGCAGCCAGATTCGCTCGACGATCGGATACGCCGCTGCGATCGGCAGCGCCAGCACCGCGCCGATCACGCCCTGCAGTGTTCCACCAACGGCAATTGCCAGCAGCACGGTCAAGGTCGAGAGCCGCATCTGCGTTCCGTAGACGCGGGGAATGATCACGTAGTTTTCGAGGAGGTGATAGAAGAGGTATGCGCCGATGACGAGGACAGCACGCAGCGGTGAAACGACGAGCGCGAGCAGCGCCGCGGGGACGGTCATGGCGATTGTCCCGACGACCGGTACGAAATCGAATACGAATGCGAGCACCGCGAGTAGCAGCGGCACCGGCACGCGCAGCGCGCTGAGGACGACGAAGACGTAGACCGCGCAGATGATGGACGTGATCACGTTGCCGCGCATGTAGGCCAGAATGACTCCGCTGATCTCGTGGGCCGTCCTTCGAGCGCGCTCTCGATGTTGTGCCGGCACGAAGCTGACGAGCCATTCGAACGCGCGCTTTCCTTCCGCGAGAAGGTAAACCGCCACGACCAACACGAAGATCACTGCGGCGAGCCCTTCCACGGCGTACTCGCCGGCGATAAGGCCGCGTCCGAGCCAGGCCCTTATCTGCGGCGGTGCCATCTTCTGAGGCCAGCCGTGAATCCCTTGCAGCATCGGAGCGGCCGGAGGAAACGCCCGCACGATGCGCTGCGCAATCTGCGGTAACTGCTCCGACAGCTCGCCGAGTTGACGGCTCATCGCCGGAACGAGGACGACGAGAAAGACCACCACCGTCCCGAAGAGAACGATTGCCACCAGAGTGATGCCGAGCCGGCGGCGAACGCGGTGGCCCTCGAGCCAGACCACCAGCGGATCGAACAACACCGCGATGAGCACGGCGATGATCACCATCAGGATCACCGGCCAGAGCTTCACAATGATCGCGACGAGAAGGACGGCGAGGGCGACTTTCAGCAAAGTCGCGAACGGAATCCGCAAGCGCAGATCGCGGTCGGCCACGCGATTCCAATATGCACAGCTCAGGCCGCCTGCGATAAGCTCCGCCCTGTGCGAAAAATCAGCAGAAAAACGTTCAGCTCCTCACCGGAATGTCGGATCTACAACTGCAACGCACCATGTCACGACGTGATCGTCGTCGCCGCGCGCATCGATCGGCGAGATCCCGCAGCAGACCGATTTTGACGACGATCGTGACGTCGGTGGCGCCAAGTTTCCGTTCTTCGTCAAGCTCTCGCTGGTCGATCCGTGGGTCGGAAGCACGCGGCGCTACTCCGACGTGCAGCTCGGCGCGAAAGTGGACGACTCGGTCTTCAATCCTCCAGCCGAAAGCCGACCTTCATCTTGACCTGATACTGGGCCACCTTGCCACTGACGATCCGGCCGCGCATTTCGGTCACTTCAAACCAATCGAGGTTGCGCAGCGACTTGGAGGCGCGGCTCACCCCGCTGGCCACCGCTCGAGCGAATGATTCGTTCGACGTACCGACGATTTCGACCAGTTTGTACGTGTTGTTGCGAGCCATCTGACCCTCCATGCTCTAGAATTATTGTTCCGAGTCCACAATATCGGGTGAGAGCGGCATGAGAGCGGGAAAGATCGATCGAGTGAAGCGCCAGCTTCTCCGGCAGGCCGTGGACGACAACCTCGACACGATGCGGGGTCTCCCCCCACGCGCTCTGCGCCCGGCGCGGCGGCTGGGCCGCCTCTGGCTGCGCCGCGCGCCGCTGCTGCTGATTCCGGTCACGCTCGCGGGGTCGACGTACCTCGCGCGCGACGAAGCGCCGGTGCTCAATGTGGCGCAGGCGATCCCGCCTGCCCGCGCCGGCAGGATTGCCGGAGCCACACAGAGGGTCGCCATGGTCGACTCCATTGAGCCCGTCAACGCCGCGGCGTTTCCGTTGTCGGTTCGTCGCGTCATTCTCGATGCCGGCCATGGCGGAAGCGACCCAGGAACGACGGCGTCGGATCTGGCAGAAAAAGCGATCACTCTCGACATTCAAGCGCGGCTCCGCGTACTCCTCGAGGCGAAGGGCTTCGAAGTTGTCGTCACGCGCGCCGATGACCGACTCATTCCGCTGCGCGAGCGCGCTCGCCTGGCGAACTCCTCCGAAGGCGACATCTTCGTCTCGATTCACGTCAACTCGCTCGTCAGTCACACGAACGCGCACGGCGTGGAAACCTACTACCTCGGACCGACCAACGATCCGTCACTCACGCGTTTGGCGGCGGCTGAAAATGACATCTCCGGCTACTCGATCGCTGACTTGCGCAAGCTGCTCGAACGCGTTTACGCAGACGTGCGGCGTGATCAATCCCATCGTCTGGCGACCGCGGTGCAGCAGCAGCTCTACTCCGATCTGCGCGCGGTCGATCCGGGACTGGAAAACTGGGGCGTCAAGCGCGCGCCCTTCATCGTGCTCGTGGCGACCGACATGCCCGCCGTGCTGGCCGAGGTCGGCTGTCTTTCGAATGAACGCGAGGCGGCGATGCTGGGCCGCAACGAGTACCGTCAGCAGATCGCGCAGGCGCTCTTCGATGGCATCCATGCCTACGCCAAGAAAGGAATCTGACGAATGGCCACTTCCGAGATCCTCCACGTCGGAATCGACCTCGGCACCTCCCGGAGCGCGATCTCCGCATCGAACGGCGAGCGCTTCGTGGTCGACAGCTTCGTCGGCTGGCCCGCCGACATGGTGGCGAAGAAAATCCTGAAGCGAAACGTGCTCATCGGACACGAGGCGGTCGCGAATCGCACGATGCTCGATCTTCACCGGCCCCTCGAGCGCGGACTGCTGAAGGAAGGATCGGACAAGGACGTGGAGGCTGTCCGCGAGCTGCTCAAGTACCTCCTCGGTCTCGTCGGCGTGAAGAAAAACGGGAAGGTCGCTCGCGAGAATGTGCGTGCCGTCGTCGGCGTGCCCGCATCGGCACTGCGGACAAACAAGCAGTACCTGCGCAACTCGATGAAGGGGATTGTCGACAGCCTGATGATCGTCTCCGAGCCGTTTGCGGTGGCGTATGGGCTCAACGCGCTACTGCACACGATGATCATCGACATCGGCGCGGGCACAACCGACTTCTGCGTGATGAAGGGCCGTTACCCGACCGAAGAAGATCAGCGGACGCTCACCATTGCCGGCGACTCCGTCGACGCGCAGCTTCTGAAGGTCATCGAAGAGCGCTATCCGCAGACAAACGTCACGATCTTCATGGTCCGCGAGTGGAAGGAGAAGTTCAGTTTCGTCGGCGATTCGTCGCAGCGCGCCATGGTCACCGCGCCGGTGAAAGGCGTTCCTACGGAGCTCGACATCACCAGCGAGATCAAGGCAGCTTGCGAAACGATCCTGCCACCAGTCATCGAGACCATGCTTGACCTGCTCTCGCGCGTCGAGCCGGAGTTCCAGGAGAAAGTGCGCGACAACATCATCATGTCCGGTGGCGGAGGCCTGATCCGCGGGTTGCCCCAGGCACTGGAAAAAGCGCTCGAGCAGGTGGGTGGCGGGCGGGTGAAGTACATGGAGGATCCGGTCTTCGTCGGATCCGACGGCGGACTGGCACTGGCCCTCGACGCGCCCGACTCCGATTGGGAGAAGTTGTCCGCCTGATCACGATTGTCATCGCCCTCGCCGTCATCATCCTCGCTCTCTACCTCTTCGCCCAGTTCGTCCGTCGGACTTCGATGTTTTTTCCGGTGCGCTATCCGGAGGGCGCATGGGAACCGTCGGCGTATGCGATTCATCCGGAGGATGTCTCATTCACCAGTGATGATGGCGTGCGACTGCATGGATGGTGGTTTCGGGCTGCGGACGCGCACGCGCCGCTGTTGATCTTCTTTCACGGCAACGCGGGCAACATCACCGATCGCGGTACGACAGCCGCGGAGCTCGCGCGTCGCGGCATCGCGGTGTTTCTCTTCGACTGGCGAGGTTACGGGCGCAGCGAAGGACGGCCCACGGAATCAGGGCTCTTTCATGACGCTCTCGCCGCGTATGACTTCGCGCGTTCGCGAAGCGAGA
>CAAGKR010006664.1_pt1 | contig 12142 bp, 11 predicted proteins | sample 2556971 | NCBI WGS metagenome assembly CAAGKR01 (sample SAMEA5207829, study PRJEB30636) | soil metagenome | biome: forest; feature: boreal; material: soil | place: USA | collected 2011-09 | depth 1 m
GACCACGACCTCACCCGCCAGCACGAGGGCGAGCCGATCGGCCAGCGGATTCAACTCAGCGGCCGCGTGCTCGACAGCAACGGACGTCCCGTGCCGAATGCGCTCGTGGAGGTCTGGCAGGCAAACGCCTGCGGGCGCTACCGGCACCGCTCCGACGATTGGCCGGCTCCGCTGGACCCGAATTTCACTGGGGCCGGGCGCTGCTTCACGGACTCCGACGGACGCTATCGATTCGTCACCGTCAAGCCCGGCGCCTACCCATGGGGGAACCACCCCAATGCTTGGCGCCCTGCGCATGTCCATTTCTCCCTGTTCGGGCGGGCGTTCACCCAGCGGCTGGTCACGCAGATGTACTTCCCCGACGATCCGCTGTTCTCCGAGGACCCGATCTTCAACTCCGTGCAGGACCCGAAGGCCCGCGCGCGGATGGTCTCGAGCTTTAACTGGGACACGACCGAGGACCACTGGCAACTCGGGTTCAAGTGGGACATCGTGTTACGCGGCTCGCAGCGCTCGGTGTTCGAGGCGCCGCACACGTGAGCCGCCTCGGAATCACGCCATCGCAGACGGTCGGGCCCTACTTCGCCCTCGGTCTCACCTGGCAGGACGCATCGGACGTGGTGCCGCCGGGAACGGCGGACGCCTTCTGGATCCGCGGCACCGTCTACGACGGCGACGGCGAGCCGATCCCAGACGCCCTGGTGGAGACGTGGCAGGCCGACTCTCAGGGTCGCTTCGCTCATCCCGACGACCCCCGAGGAGCGGTCGAGTGGAGCGACTTCCGCGGCCTTGGTCGCTCCGGCACCGATGACGCCGGCCGCTACGGGATCCACACGGTCAAGCCCGGCCCGCTGCCCTTCCCGGATGGACGGGTCGAGGCTCCGCACATCGACGTGAGCGTGATGGCGCGCGGGTTGCTGGCGAGGCTTGTCACGCGGATCTACTTCCCCGAGGAGGAGGCCGCCAATGCGGCCGATCCCGTGCTAGCCTGTCTTCCGCCGGGTGCAACACGCGAGACGCTGATCGCCGCGGGCAGGGACGACGGCTACCTGTTCGACATCCACCTTCAGGGAGCTCGCGAGACGACCTTCTTCGCGCTCTGAGCGCGATCGCCGCACTGCAGCGCAGCAGGGCGTGCCCGTGCTCAGGAGCCCGGCGGAGCGAACGACGCGGCGCGGCTTCCCGGCGAGCTGCGCAGGTCCTCCTCGATCGCTGTCGCCGCCTCTAGCGCGGCCGGCAGGAACTCGCGCCGGAGGTCGGTCATCGATGCGCGGCTCGCGTGGACCGACGCGTTGAGAGCGGCGAGAACTGCGCCGTCGGCGCCGCGAATCGGCACGGCGATCGAGCGCAGTCCCTCCTCCAGCTCCTGATCGACCGCGGCAAAGCCCTGCTTGCGCACGCTGTCGAGCGATTTCCGCAGCGCCTGCTCATCGGCCACCGTCCGGGCCGTGAGTGGTCGCACGTCGATTCTCGACAGGCGCAGCTCGAGCTCCTCGGTGGGAAGGCCGGCCAGTAGCACTCGCCCCATCGAGGTGGCGTATGCAGGCAGTCGAGTGCCGACCGAAAGGGTGATGCTCATGATCCTGCGAGTCGGCACGCGTACGACGTAGACCACGTCGGTGTCGTCGAGCACCGAGATCGACGAGGACTCGTTGACCCGGGCGACGAGCGCCTCCATGTGCGGCTGGGCGACCTCGGGCAGGCTGAGACTCGAGAGGTACGCGTAGCCCAGCTCGAGCACGCGCGGGCGCAAGGAGAAGCGGCCGTCGGAGAAGTTCACGTAGCCGAGCTTTACGAGCGTGAGCAGGAAGCGCCTTGCGGCCGCGCGGGTCAGGCCGCTCGCACGGGCGACTTCGCTCAGGCCGAGCTCCCGATGGTCGTTGTCGAACGCGCGGATGACGGCGAGCCCGCGCGCCAGCGATTGCACGTAGTCCGGGCTTCGGGGTGGCTGGTCGATCATCAGGGGCGGTGCGCGATGTGACCGATTGTTCTCATTGCGCACATGGTAGGTTGTGGTCGCTTTGCTGGAGGGTCCCAGGCGAAGAACGAGGAGGCGCAGAAAGGGTGCAGGCCAAGCGTTGAAGTCAGTCGAAACCGTACGCGACGCCACCTTCACGGTGATGCGCCAGCTCGGGATGACCACGATCTTCGGCAATCCGGGCTCGACGGAGATCCCGTTCCTGACGGACCTGCCCGGCGACATCCGGTATGTGCTCGGCCTTCACGAAGGGTCCGTGGTGGGGATGGCCTCCGGCTTTGCGATCGCCCGCGGCGAGCCGGTGTTCGTCAACCTGCATACCGCACCGGGTCTCGGCAACGCCGTGAACGCGATCGCCAACGCGCGCGACTGCCGCGCGCCACTGGTCGTCGTGGTCGGGCAGCAGGACCGCAGGCAGGTGGCCTCTGAGCCGTTTCTGACCGGCCGGCAGCTCGAGCGCGTCGCCGGCGAGTACCCGGTGTGGGCCAACCTGCCGATCCGTGCCCAGGATGTACCGGGCGCGATCGCGCGTGCGTTCCACGAGGCGGACGCCGCCGGGGGCCCCGCGCTCGTGGTCGTCCCGATGGGCGATTGGGAAGAGCCCGCGGACGAGCTGGCCGCCGGCGCCCCGACCCGGGTTCTGCGCGCTCGCTCCGTCTCACGCGAGGAGGTCGTCGCGCTTGCGCAGCTGATCGAGGCCGCCGATTCTCCCGCGATCGTGGTGGGCGCGGGCGCGGACAGCCGCGAGGGCTGGGACGCCCTCGTGGCGCTCGCCGAGCGCCTGCGCTGCCCGGTCTGGCAGGAGCCCTTCGGCGGGCGTGCCGGGTTCCCGCAGGACCATCCGCTGTTCGCCGGACACCTGCACTGGAAGCGACGGCTGCTGCACGACGCGCTCGCGGCGCACGACCTCGTGCTGGCAGTCGGCACCTACGCATTTCGCACCTACCTGTTCGACGAGCCGGTCGCGCTGACGGGACCTGGCACGCGCGTAGCGGTGATCACCGCGGATCCGGCGGAGGCGCACCGGAGCAGGTGCGAGCTGGCGCTCGTGGCACCCGTGGCTCCGGTCTGCAGGGCGCTGTTCGATCTCGTCAGCGGACGCAACGGCGCTGTGCCCGCGGCGATGCGGCGCCCACCCGCGCCCGAGCCGCCGGCGCCGGGGGAGCCGCTGCAGCCAAGCCACGTGCTCGCCGCGCTCGCGGAGCGGCTGCCGGCCGATGTGGGGCTGGTCGAGGAGACGCCGTCGAGCCGGCCCGAGCTCCACCGCCGGATTCCCGCCCGTGCGCCGCTTGGATTCGTCGGTGCCGCCAACGGGGGACTGGGATTCGGCCTCTCCGGGGCGATCGGGCTGCGACTGGGACTGACCGACCGGCCGGTGGTGGCCGTGGTCGGAGACGGCTCCTCGATGTACGCGATCCAGTCGCTGTGGAGCGCGGCCCACTACGGGGTTGGAGTCCTCATGATCGTGATGGCCAACGGCCGCTACGCGGTGATGGACGGACTTGCGCAAGAGCGTGGCGGCGCCGGCGCTTGGCCTGCGTTCGATGCCCTCGACATCGCCGGCATCGCGCGGTGCCTCGGTTGTCCCTCGATCCGGATCGAAGCCCACGAAGAGCTGGTGAGCGTGCTCGACGAAGCGCTTCCCACCCTCGCCGACCGCCGGCAACCGCTGCTCCTCGAGGTGGTGGTGGCGCCCTAGCGCGCCGCCGCTCCGACGTCATCGTGGCCCCGGCGATCAGGACACAGGTTGGAATCGTCGGGGCGGGACCGGCTGGTCTCGTACTCGCCCAGCTGCTCCACGTTGCCGGGATCGAATCCGTGGTGCTGGAGGACCGCAGCCGCGAGTACGTCGAGCACCGGGTCCGCGCCGGCGTGCTCGAGCAGGGCACGGTCGATCTGCTCGGTTCGATCGGCGCCGATGCCCGGCTGCGTGCCGAGGGGATCGTCCATCACGGGATCGAGCTGAGGTTCTCGAGGCGAGCCCACCGGATCGCGCTGAGCGAGCTGACGGGAGGTCGGGCGATCACGATCTACGGCCAGCAGGAGGTCGTCAAGGACCTGGTCGCTGCCCGGCTGCAGTCCGGCGGCCCGCTGCACTTCGAGGTCGACGACGTCAGCTTGTCTGGTTTCGAGCGAGACGAGCCACGGATCCGGTTTCGCGACGGCGGCGGCGCGGTGCAGGTGATCGAATGCGACTTCATCGCCGGTTGCGACGGCTTCCACGGGGTTTGCCGGCCGTCGTTCCCGCCGGGCGTGCTGCAGGTCTACGAGCGCAATTACCCATTTGGCTGGCTGGGGGTGCTGGCCGACGTCCCCCCGTCCACCGAGGAGCTGATCTATTGCAACCACGAACGCGGGTTTGCGCTGCACAGCCTGCGCTCCCCAACGCTCAGCCGTCTCTACCTGCAGTGCGATCCGGCCGACGAGATCGGCGCGTGGCCGGACGACCGGATCTGGGACGAGATGCACACGCGCTTTGCCACCGAGGCCGGCTGGACGCTCAACGAGGGGCCGATCGTCGAGAAGGGCATCACCCCGATGCGGGGCTTCGTCGTGGAGCCGATGCAGCTCGGCCGCCTGTACCTCGCCGGTGACGCCGCTCACATCGTGCCGCCGACCGGGGCGAAGGGGCTGAACCTCGCCGTGCACGACGTCGACACACTCGCGGCCGCAATCGCTGCGTGGTACGAGCGCGGGGACCAGTCACTGCTCGACGCCTACACCGACACCTGCCTGCGCCGGATCTGGCGGGTGCAGCAGTTCTCGGCGTGGATGACGTCGATGCTCCACCGACATCCTCGCGCGGACGGATTCGACGCACGGCTCCAGCTCGCCCAGCTCGAGCATGTCTGCCGATCCCGGGCGGCGGCGACGACGCTCGCTGAGAACTACGTCGGGCTCGAACGTGTCTAGTACCTTGGCCGATGCACGATGAGCATCGACCTCGACAAGCTCGTAGCGATCGATGTCCACGTGCACGCGGAGCGCAATGCCGGCGAGCCACAGGACCCGGTCACCGTCGAGATCCTCGAGGCGGCCGGCAGGTACTTCGGCGGTCCCCCGCCGCAGCCCACCGCGCAGGAGGTCGCCGACTACTACCGCGAGCGCAAGCTGCTGGCGGTCGTCTTCACCGTCGACGACGAGGCGGGAATGGGGCGCAAGCGGATCGGCAACGACCAGGTGCTCGAGGCTGCGCGCGCCAATCCCGACGTTCTGATTCCGTTCGCCAGCGTCGACCCGCATCGGGGCAAGTTCGCGGTACGCGAGGCGCGGGAGCTGATCGAGGCCGGCGTCCGGGGCTTCAAGTTCCATCCCAACACCCAAGCTTTTTGGCCCAACGATCGCGCGCACTATCCGCTCTATGAGGTGATCGCCTCGGCGGGACTGATCGCGCTGTTCCATTCCGGGACCACCGGCATCGGCGCGGGGATGCCGGGTGGCGGTGGCGTTCGCCTGAAGTACTCCAACCCGATGTGCGTCGACGACGTCGCCGCCGATTTCCCGGAGCTCGACATCATCCTCGCGCACCCCTCGTTCCCATGGCAGGACGAGGCGCTGGCGATCGCCGTGCACAAGCCGAACGTGTTCATCGACCTCAGCGGCTGGTCGCCGAAGTACTTCCCGGAGAACCTGATCAGATACACGAACACGCAGCTGAAGAAGAAGATGCTGTTCGGCTCGGACTACCCCCTGATCACACCGGACCGCTGGCTGGCCGATTTCGAGAAGCTGCCGATCAAGGACGAGGTCCGTCCACTCGTGCTGAAGGAGAACGCCGCACGGCTGCTGGGACTCGCGCGCTGAGAACCCCAACGGCGGGCTGGCGGCTCAGAACACGACGGTCGTGTTGCCGTGACGCAGGACCCGGTCCTCGCAGTGCCACTCGACCGCCCGCGCCAGCACCGCGCGCTCGATGTCGGCTCCGCGCCGGGCGAGGGCGGCCACGTCGTCCCGGTGGCTGACGCGGATCACGTCTTGCTCGATGATCGGCCCAGCGTCGAGCTCCGCCGTGACGTAGTGCGCCGTTGCGCCGATCAGCTTCACGCCCCGTTCCCTGGCGCGCTCGTAAGGACCTGCACCTGCGAACGCCGGCAGGAACGAGTGATGGATGTTGATCAGCGGGACCCCGACGCGCGCCAGGAAGTCGTCGGAGAGGATCTGCATGTAGCGGGCGAGGACAACCAGGTCGCAGTTGCCCTCGAGCAGCTCGAGTAGCCTCGCCTCCGCCTCGGGCTTGCCGTCGTTGGTCACGGGCACGTGGTGGTAGGGCAGCCCGAACGACTCAACGTCCTCGCGCAGGTCCGCGTGGTTGGACGCCACCAGCACGACCTCGGCGTCGAGCTGATCGCGTCGCCAGCGCCACAGCAGATCGTGCAGGCAGTGGCCGTGCCTGGAGACCAGGATCGCGATGCGCTTGCGCTCGCCTGCGTCCCACATCCGCCACGTCATGTCGAACGGCTCGGCAACGGCGAGCCCGAAGCGCTCGGCCAGCCCCGTGCGGCGCTCGGGAGCGATCGCGAACACGACCCGCATGAAGAATGCGCCTCCCTCTGGATCTGTTGAATACTGATCTGAGAGCAGGATGTTCGCGCCGGCGTCGAACAGGAACCGCGAGATCGCGGCGACGATGCCGGGACGGTCGGGGCATGAGACCAGCAGCCGCAGCGTTGCCGGCGGCTGTTGCGTCGGTGGGTCGCGCAGCGCAGAGGGTCGGCTGGTGGTGGTCATGATCGCGATCAGTGGCTGACGGCCGCGGCAGCCAGTTCGGAGACGAGGTCGTCGGTGTAGAAGCGCTCGAGCGAGAACGGCGCGATCAGCTCGGGGACCCGTCCGGTGGCGACCAGCTCAGCAAGCGTCACGCCGACGATCGGCGCCGCCTTGAATCCGTAGGTCCCCCAGCCGGCGCTGATGTGGAAATTGCCCACCTCGGTGGCACCGAGAATCGGGCTGTAGTCCGGGCTCAGGTCGCATAGACCGGCCCAGGCGCGCAGCAACCGTGCGTGCTCGAGCTGGGGGAACAGCTCCAGCACATGGCGGCTGAGCTCCTGGAGGAAGTTGAGCGTGCCCTGCATGCGGTAGGTCGTCCACGGCTCGATCTCCGACCCCATCACGAACTCGCCGCGGTCGGACTGCGAGATGTAGACGTGCATCTGCGAGGACACGACGACCACGTCCAGCAATGGCTTCAGCGGCTCGGTCACGCATGCCTGGAGGATGTGGGTGGTGATCGGCAGCGCTACGCCCGCCAGCTCGCCGATCAGCGTGCTCCACCCGGCCGTGGCGCTGATGACCGTGCCGGCCCGGACCGTGCCGCGGTTGGTGCGGACGGCGACGATCCGTCCGTTCACGCGCTCGAGCCCGGTGACCTGCGTGTACGGGTGGATCTCGACGCCCGCGCGATCGGCGCCGCGGGCGAAGCCCCACACGACCGCATCGTGGCGGATGATCCCGCCCGGAGGGTGGTAGAGCGCGCCCATGACCGGGTACTCAGCGTCGTCGGCGAGGCGGAGCGCAGGACACAGTGCCTTGATCTCGTCCGGTCCGATCAGCCGCGAGTCGATCCCCTCCAGCTGGTTGACCTCGGCGCGGTTGGCCATCACGAACATCGCCCGGTCGGAATGCGCCAGCGTCAGGTGCCCGCATTGCGAGAACAGCAGGTTGAAGTCGAGCTCGCGCGACAGGCCCTCGTAGAGCTTCACGCTCGCGTCGTAGAAGCGCGCGCCCTCCGGCGTCTTGTAGTTGGATCGCAGGATCGCGGTATTGCGCCCAGCCGCGCCGGAGCCGACATAGCCCTGCTCGAGCACCGCCACGTTCGTGATGCCCTGCTGCCCGAGGTAGTACGCGGTCGCCAGGCCGTGCGAGCCGCCGCCGATGATGACCACGTCGTAGGAGTCCTTCAGCTCGCCGCGGGGGCGCCACATGCGACGGACGCGGAAGAGGTCACGCATGCTGAGCGGTCTCCTCAAGAAGCGGATCGAGCGCCGGCAGGACGTCACTTGCGACGGGCTGCCCGCCGAGGCGCCCGCCGGCATCCGAGACGACTGTCCAGATGTACTGCGCCAACGCCGCGCCGAACAGCAGCAGGTAGCGGTCGGGTGCCTCGCAGAGGACGTAGCCAGGGGTGCGGGCCACCGAGCCGGGACGGAAGCCCCCCGGAGGCGTGACCTTCGGACGCAGGTCCAGCGCGCAGAAGCGCGCGATCGTCTCGCGGGCCGCCGGGCCGGCGAGTACGAGGCCGCCGAACTGGGTTGTGACATCGAGCGCGCTGCCGGCCAGGCGAGCGCGGATCGGCGCGTCTCGGTCGGGACTCGCGATCACGAGCGTGCAATTGCGAGCGATCGGGCACCACCAGGCGCCGTCCTTGCGCGCCGCTATCCCTGGCCTCGCGTCGAGCGGGCCGCGAAGCTCGAGCTTCCCGAGCGCACTGGCGTCAGCCCAGCCGACCGCCTCGCGGCACGCCCGAGACTCGATCTCCTCGGTGGTGAAGCGCACCGGCACGAGCCAGCCGGCGCCGAGGCCCAGTGTCGCGCCGTCGCGCGCGGCGACCCGCGCCAGCGGGCTCTCCGGCGGCGCCCCGGTGGGCGTCAGGAACGCGAGCGTCACGAACGCAGCACCGCGCCGTCGGGGTCGTAGAAGGGCCGTGTCGTCACCGACGCTGCGATCCGCTCGTTGCGGTCGGAGATCTCGATCCGTGCGTCGTCCTGGGCCAGGGCAGCAGGCACCCACGCGATCCCGATCACGCGGCCCAGCAGTGGTGAGAAGCGCGCGCTGGTGACCTGGCCGGCCGGTCTTTGCTGATGGACGACGACCGATCCCTCGGTGGGTACGCGGCGCCCCGCGGTGGTGAAGCCCACCAGTACGGTCTGCGCCGGGTGCTCGGCAGCATGCTCCAGCGCCCAGCGGCCGATGAAGTCCTCCGGCTTGTCGAGCTTGACGATCCATGGCATCCCCGCCGCCAGCGGCGTGGACTCCGAGTCCGAGTCCTGGCCGACGAGGATGTGCAGCTTCTGCAGGCGCAGGATCCGCTGCGGCTCGAGGCCGAAAGGCCGCACGCTTCCGCCCGCGCCGCCGATGATCGCGTCCCAGAGGCTCGCCGCCTGCGGTGCCGGGCAGTGGATCTCGTAGCCAAGCTCCCCGACGAAGCCGATTCGCAGGAGCAGGCAGGGCACATCGGCGACCTCGGCCTGGCGCGCGTCGAGGTACTTGAACTCCTGCGGGCCGCACTCGAGCTTGGTCAGCTCGCCGAGAACGGTGCGGGCTTGCGGGCCGGCCAAGTTGATCGCTGCAAGGCCTTGCGTGACGTCGGTCAGCGTCACCTCCATGCGCCACTCGGCCAGCCACCACGAGAACCACTGCTCCACCGCCCCGGCGCCGCTCGAGGTGGTTGTCACGTAGAAGGTCTGATCGTCGAGCCGGCAAACTGTCCCGTCGTCCATGATCCGGCCGGAGTCGGAAGTCAGCACCCCGTAGCGGATCCGGCCCGGCTTCAAATCGGAGAACCGGTTGGGGTACATGCGATCGAGGAACGTCCCCGCGTCCGGACCGCGGACGATCAGCTTGCCGAGCGTCGAGACGTCGATCAACCCAGCACCCTGCTGCACGGCAAGTGCCTCGCCATCGGGATCGCCGTAGTCGTACGCCCGCCGCCAGTCGCCTGCCCACATGACAGTCGCGCCGAGCTCGCGATGGCGATGGTGAAGGGCCGAGCGCTTGGCGGGCTCGAACGGGCGTCCTGCCAGGACCCCGAGCGGGACGGTCGACCACGGCGGCCGGGCCGTCGTCAGCCCGACGTCCTCGAGGCGTTCACCGGTCTCGGCCGCCAGCAGCCGCGCCCCCGGCAGCTGGCACATGCGCCCCTGGCAGGGACCCATGAACAGCGTCGAGTAGCGCTTGGCCAGCTCGATTGAGTCGTAGCCCTCGGCGACGGTTCTGGCGATGTCCTTGGCGGTGACGTCTTCGCACAGGCAGGCAAAGCACTTGCGCTTGCCGTGCGGGGGCCAGCCGGCCTGGACCGCGATCGGCCCCGAGTCGCGAGTCATCGGCGTCCCTGGATCCTCGTCGGCGATGCCTGCGGCGTTCCGGCCGCCTGCGTGCGCCGCCGCCCGGCGCCCCGTTAGGCCTCCCGAGATCGCCGCGGCCTCGCCCGCCCCGTGAGCGTCGAGATCACCGGCGGCGAAGATTCCGGGCGGAAGGCGGTCGATTGCGAAGTGCCCGCGGCCGGCGTCATAGGCGGCCTCGCCTCCCGCCTGGAGCACCAGCGACACCGCCGGCGCCGAGCCGCCATCGACCACGAGCAGATCGCATCGCACCGTATGGCGCCTTGGGCCGGCGTCAAGAGGCCCCAGGACGACGGAGTCGAGGTGCTTGCGGCCACGGGCCTCGATTACGGTCGTTCCCTCACGCAGGTCGGCAACGGCCGCGATCTCGACCCCGGCCCGCGCCAGCGCCTGGGCAGCGTCCAGTCCGCGCTCGGAGGTGGTGGCGATGACGGCGCGGGTACCGGGGCACACCGCGTATAGCGCGAGCAGACGGCGTACCGCACCCGAGAGCATTACGCCGGGCAGATCGTTTCCGGCAAACATCAGCGGCTGCTCGACGGACCCGGTCGCGAACACGTGGGCGCGGGCGCGAACCTGGTGCAGCGTGCTGCCTTGCCAGATCGGCGCGAGGCCGTCGAAGAAGCCGAGCACCGGGGCCGAAACGAGGATCTCGACGCCTGCACCGCGAGCGCGCTCGGTGAGCGCGGCCGCCTCCTCGTGGCGGCCCTCGCTGAGCATCCGGCCTCCGGGGGCGGGCCCGTCATCAGCCATCACCACATCACCGCCCAGCTCGGCTGCCTCAATCGCCGCGTGCAGTCCCGCCTCGCCGCCGCCCACCACCAGCACGTCGGCGTGCCGCCGGCGGTACTCGGTGCGCCAAGTCCGCTCGGCCTGGTGCTTGGGAAGGCGCCCGAGCCCGGCCGCGTGCCGCAGCACCTTCTCGTACAGGGGCCAGAGCCGGCGTGGCCGGATGAACGTCTTGTAGTAGAAGCCGGGCGGTGTCAGCGGGCCGCCGACGAGATCGGTAACCCGCATGAGGTCGAATTCGAGACCGGGGCGCGCATTGAGGTGCTCCACGGCCATCCCCTCGCGCACGCTCTCGGTGCAGGCGCGGATCCCGGGCGCGCCGTCCACAGCGACGATGCAGTTCGGGCATTGGCCAGCACAGCACAGCAAGCCGCGGCGGCGGTGATACTTGAAGCTGCGCGAGAACGTCCGCCGTCCGGCCACGAACAGCGCTGAGGCGATCGTGTCGCCCTCGAGCGCCTCGACGCGTTTGCCGTCGAAGGAGAACGAGATGGTCCGCGAGCGTTGGATCCGCTCTCCGGGCTGCTCTGGCATCCGCGTCATCAGCGGCGCGCGGCTCCCGCGAGGTCGCCCGGAAGCTCTGTGCACAGGATCTCGTTGGTGCGCGTGTCGCGCTCGGCGAGGAACCACTGCCGGCAGCCGGAGCGGTGATACCACCACTCACGCTGTACCCCCGCCACGTTGCGGCGAAAGTAGTTGTAGGCGTTCAGCTGGCGAAACGATGGACGCGCTACCGGCCTCGGCGATACCTCTCCCCCAAAGGAGAAGTCTGCGACCTCGCGGGGCCCGCAGTTGGGGCAGCTCAAGACGAACGACATGGCTCTGCGCTAGCCGCGCGACGCCTGCTCGAGCCCGTCGAGCAGCCCCCAGTGGGACCGGTACACCGCTTCGACCTGTCCTAGCAGCGCGAAAGGATCTTCCTGGAAGGCCACTTGCTCGAACGCCTCCCTCGCCAGCGCTGCATGCTCATGGTCACGCCACGTTTGCACGCTGAAGTACTCCGTGCCCGGACCCTCCTCGAAGCCGTAGTGCTCCAGCAGGCCTTCGAGCTTGACCCGGCTTAGGCTCGGCTGGGCCGACTCAATCGCATACAGCGTCACCAGATGCTCTGGCAGCCGTCGGAATTGTCCCCCAGACCACACACGCGCGCAGGCGACCGTCTGCTCATAGGGATCCTCGCCAAAGAACCATGCGGCACCCCTGTCGGTGGTGATCGGCGCCGTCGCGCCCATGCCGAACACATTCGCGTCAGCCTCCTAGCAGCGGTAGTGCGATCGACGACGATGACTCACGGACGACAGTCCTAAGCACGCACTCA
>CAAGKR010041635.1_pt1 | contig 12142 bp, 10 predicted proteins | sample 2556971 | NCBI WGS metagenome assembly CAAGKR01 (sample SAMEA5207829, study PRJEB30636) | soil metagenome | biome: forest; feature: boreal; material: soil | place: USA | collected 2011-09 | depth 1 m
AGTCGCCGTAGTTCCAGTACAGCCGCGGCTCGGGATTCAGCCAGAACGTGCGCCCGGCGCGAGCGGCTATCTTGGCGAACAGGTCGGCGCGGGGATCGCGGCCGTTCGTACGAGCGTCGCCAAGCACGATGACCGTGGCGCGCGGGTGCAGGTCTTCGCCCACCAGCTCCAGCATCTCTGACCACACGCGCCCGTAGTCGGTGTACCCGGAGATGTCGGCCACGCCCGCGTCGCTCGAGATTCGCTCGCTGACTGTTTTGAAGTTGCGCTCCTGCTCGAACACGCCGGTCACCTCCGAGACGCGCTCGATGAATACAAACGAGCGCATCTTGCGAAACGAGTCGTGCAGAGCATGCAGCACTGACAAAAAGAAGACCGATGCCGAGGTCACGCTCGTGGATACGTCGCACAGCACGTAGATCTCCGGCCGTCGCGGGCGTCGCGGGCGGTACTTCAGTACCACGGGCACACCGCCTGTTTGCAGCGACGCGCGCATCGTGCGCCTGATGTCCACGTGCGCGTGCCGGCGGTGGCCGCGAGCCTGCATGCCTTGCGTGGCCAAACGACGCCGCAGCTGGGTCACCACGCGGTGTACGGCGGCTAGGTCGGCTAGCGGCCCGGACGGTAGCGCCCTGTCCAGATCGCCCAGTGGCCGCGCTGGGGGCAGGCTGCCGGTGCGCTCGATCTGGCCTCGTTCCAGCTCCCGTCGCAGTAATGCCTCGAAGCGGCGCAGCGCATCGCGCGGCAGTCCCTCACGCCGGGGATCCTCGGGGGGCAGATCGGGTTGGGGCTCGGTGCGTAGGCCGAGTGCTCTGCGGATGCGCTGAACGTCCACGCCGATCACGCCCGATCCCTCCTCGCGGCGCCCGAACGCCGCGAGCGCCATCCGGGCGAGATCACGCAACGCTCCATCCGAGCCATCTCTGAGTGCGGCGGCGATCTGCGCACGCAGCGCCTCCAGCTGTTCGTCGCTCAGCTCATCGAGATCCAGGCCCGTGGCGAGCGCACCGTCGCTCTGCTCGCGGATTCCCTTTTCTGCCGCGGCGAGCTCGACGGCACGGAAGAAGAAACGGTCGAACACGAGCTCGAACACGCGCCGGTCTTCCTGGCTCTTCGCCAGCGTCGCTGCGAGTGCCTCCCTGAAGTCCTGGGGCTCAGTCCAATCCACCTCGCGCAGCACGGCGAACGCGTCGAGCAGCTCTGAGGTGCCGATCGCCACGCCTTCGCGGCGCAGCTCCTCGCCCAGCTCCAGCAAGCGGGCGGGCAGGCCCTCAGGCGGCATCGACGGCTGGGGAGGAGAGCTTCAGCCCGACCCGCTCGGCCACCACGTCCATGTCGGTGCGATGCTTGACGATCACCGACATAGTGTCTGTGAACGTCTGCTCGTCGATTTCGTCTACGCCGAGCAGCAACAGAGCCCGCGCCCAGTCGATCGACTCGGCGATCGACGGCGGCTTCTTCAGGTCGAGCTCCCTCACCATGCCGATCACCTCGACCAGCTTGCGCGCAACCGCTTGCGGCAGGTCGGGCGCGTGCAGGTGCACGATCTCGAGCTCGTGCTCGAGCTCGGGGTAGTCCAGCCATAGGTACAAGCAGCGGCGCTTGAGCGCCTCGGTCAGCTCGCGTGAGTTGTTTGATGTCAGCAGCACCACTGGATGGGTGCGCGACTCCACGCGCCCAAGCTCGGGGATCGAGATCTGAAAGTCTGAGAGCACCTCCAGCAGCATCGCCTCGAACTCCTGGTCGGTCTTGTCGATCTCGTCGATCAGCAGCACCACCGGCTCCTCGGATGCGATTGCGCTCATCAGCGGGCGGGCAAGTAGGAACTCCTCTCCGAAGATGTCCTCCTGGACGGCGTCCCAGCCGGTGCCCGACGCCTCAGCCTGGATGCGCAGCAGCTGCTTGCGGTAGTTCCACTCGTACAGCGCCTTGGCCTCGTCGAGGCCCTCGTAGCACTGCAGCCGCACCAGCTCGCGTCCCAGGTACTTGGCCAGCGACTTGGCCAGCTCGGTCTTGCCGACGCCCGCTGGCCCCTCGACAAGCACGGGCTTGCCGAGCTTGGCGGCGAGGAACGCTACGAGCGCGGTCGACTCACCCGGCAAGTAACCCACTGCACGCAGGCCCTCGGCGACATCTGCGACAGAGGCGGGCGCCAGGGGCGAAGGGGCGGGCATCGTCCGCGCAATGATAGGCCCCTGCCACCTAGTCGGGATCCGGTGCTGTGTCCTCGAAGGACAGCTGCTCGGTCGCGTCGGTCGCCGAGACCGGGCGGCGCGGTGAGCGGCTGGGTGGCGCGAAAGGCGGTGGAGAGGGGTGGCGTGGACGGCGCACGAGCGGAGGCTCAGGCCGGCGAGGAACCAAAGACCGCCCTGCACGCATTCGCGAGCCCGAGGCTGCGAGCAGGCCGGCGGCCGCCAGCGCGAAGAAGATTCCCCATTGGATCCCCACATTTGCGGCCACTCCGTGGCTCGTGATCCCGGGCTTGTCGAACAGCCGCAACACGAGCAGCAGCGCGGCCCAGAGACCCGCAGCGAGTACCACGCCACCATCGCCGCCCGGGAGCTGGAAGGAGCGGCGCTCGCCACGCGCGAACAGTAGATACAGAACCGCCACGGCGATGAGCAAGACGGCGGCCTCGACGAACGAGAAGACCTGGAACGCGTTCAAATTGCGACTCTGCAGTGGCGCCGTACGGGGGGCATTCACGACCGCGTTCTGCTGGTACCACGGCAGGAACATCGTCACGAACAGTGCGCCTGATGCGCCGCCTGCCAGGCGCTGCTCGGGTGTCAGTGCCTGCCAGGCGTTTATCAATCGCGTCATACACCCAGGCTATCGGTGCCTTCAGCCGTTGTGCGCAGTGCCCGAAGTCCCGGTCACCGTGATGTCACAGTCACCGTGCCGGCCGCGCTCGCGCTGTTTCCCGCCAGATCGGTTGCAGTCAGCGTGATCGAGTACGCGCCCGGCTTGTTCTTGGGTGTCAGCCACAGCAGCCGCGGCTTGCCGTGTTCGAGTGTGGCTCTGTTCGTCCACACAACGTTCCCGCCGCGGCGGATCGTCAGGCCGACGTTCGAGACCTTCGACAGCGAGATCTGCAGGCCCCCGCGCGTGCCCCCGCGCAGGATGCTGGTCAGCAGCGCGATCGCCGGTGGCGTGTGCAGGTCGGCGGTGAACCGTTGAGCCGTCGTGCAGTAGATCGCATCCGCGCTGATTGCGGGCGAGACAGCGTTTGCGGAGATGCTCCGCGCCGTGTAGCGCGCGGCGCTGGGCAGGGCACCTTCTCCGGCCGTGCCGCCGGTCGCGGGAGCCGCTGGTGCTGGTGGTGGTGCCGGGGTTGGCGCGGGTGCCGGGGCGGCGGCAGGGCTCAGCGGCTCCCCCTTGCCCGTGCGTTCGCATAGGTGCTTCAAGAATTCCGTAAGCAGTTCGTGGTAGCTCAGGTCGGATTCGCCGAACTGGTCGTACATCGACCAGCCGCCAGTGTCATACATAGGCACGCGCGCTCGTGCTTCGGCGTCGCCAGCTTCGAACAGCTTCAGCCCGAGCGGGTCTTTCGTGATCGAGGTGTAGTCGTACAGCCCAACCAGAGCCTGGATTTCGCCGTTCAAGATACGGTCGCGTGGAGCATAGGTGTACTCCAGATAGTGCGCCCCGATCGCGCTCGTCACGCGCACGCCGTTCGGTGGCGCAGTCTGAAAGACGCCGAGCGCTTCCTGCGCCGCGGTCAAATCCGCCGGTTCCTTCAGTCGCGACCACGCGCGCGTAAGCACCTGCAGTGCGGTGCCCTGAGACAGGCCGCTCGTCCACGGCGGCTCACCGCCATCGAACTGGAACATGTACTCCCATGCGATCCCACCCGCCCGCTTGGTTGCGAGCGGGATGATTTCGGAGACGAGTTGCTTCAGGTTGGCGTTCTGGTTGCCTGAGTAAAACCCGTTGCCCTCGCCGAACGTCCCCAGCCACTGGATCTCGAGCCCCTGACCGGGGTAGTACTCCCACACGAGCTTGCTCCCAGGGAAGCTGACGCGCACACGTGAGGCGAGTAGCGGGCCCGTCGTCCACCACGTGCGGTTGCGTTCCAAAGTCAGGAATAGCGCGGGCAGTCGCGAGGAGATGAACCCGCCGGCGGCGGCGATCGCCTGCACGTTCGCGAGCACGCCGCCGAGTTCCGAGCGTCGCGTGCCGGAAAGCTTCTTCAACGAGTGGACCGCTGCGACGTACGCCGAATAATCCTGCTGATACACGGCCGACGTGATCGCTCCGCTGCGCTGCAGGCTCCCAAGTGCCGCCCCCACGGACGGCCCGCGGGCGGCTTGGGCGGAAGAGAGCCCGCCCGGGCTGCCCAGAACAGCCACGCTCAGCGTAAGCACGCCCAGGGCGAGCGCCCGCGGATACTTAGCGCGCACCGCCCGGATGCTACGCACGATCGCGTTCGTTACTGCAGTCCTCATTGCAGTCCCTCAACACGGCCCGGCGCAAGGTAGTTGCGCCGTCCGCCGCCTGGCTACTCGGGCTCGATCTCCTCGTCCGGCTCAAGCTCCTCGTTCTCGTCCGCCTCGTCGGAGTCCTCGTCCACCACAGCCTGCTCGCCCGCCGGGTGATAGGCCACCTGGAAGCTCTCGATCAGTTCATCCCGGCGGTGCTCGTCGACGGGTGCCTCATCGGAGATCAATACCCACTCACCGTCGTCGCTCTGCTCAGTTCCGAAGATCTCGTGGTCCACATCAGGCGAGTCGTCAACGACCACCAGCACCTCGGTCTGCGGATTGAAATAGGTGCCCGGACGGTTGCTCAGCTCGTCCAGTTCGTATCGATGAGGGTCGGCCATTGGCGCGTTTATATCCGACCTCGCCATGCCGGTGCAATCTACGGGTTCAGGGATCCAGCTCTTGCAGCGTGCGCTGGATCTCATGGTCAACGTCCAGCTCTTGCATCCCCTTGCGGGTGCGTCGTTCATTGCGGGCGCTCACGAGCTGGCGCACCTCCTCGATAAGCCCTGCGTCGTGGCTGCGCTGCTGTGGCTGAAGCAGTCTGGCGACCTCAGCGTCAATGTCGAGTGCTGGCTTACCGCTCCGTACCAATCGTTCACTGCGGGCGCTCAACATCTGCCGGATTTCCCGCTCCTGCTCCGCGCGTTCCCCGGGGGAGCCCAGCGCCAGCGCGCTCGCCCGCTCCGAAGCGTCGCTGTCCCGCGAGAACCCCCCCTGGCCAATCTGGTCGTACGCGCTCCTGCCGGTCGCTCCCCCGTCGCTGAGGAGCAGCACCACCAGCATCGCCAGGACCGACAGCACCACCACTCCCAACGCCACGACCGGGAAGAGATTCTGCATTTACGGATTATTGCCTGGAAGGCCAGCCTTCGCTACCCTTCCGGTTGACTGACCAGTCAATCTATTCTTGCGCGGTGGCTCGCCCCGCGCCGGCCCATTAGGAGATCACCCAAGACATGGTCGATTTCACGCTCACAGACGAGCAGAAGAACCTGCGCGAGATGGCGCACGACTTCGCCGTCAAGGAGATCCGCCCGGTCGCGTGGGAGTACGACAAGGACGGCACGTGGCCGCAGGACATCATCGAGAAGGCCTGGGAGGTCGGCTTGATGAACTCGCACATCGAAGAGCAGTACGGCGGCGCCGGCGCGGGCTACCTCGACGGCTGCCTGATCGAGGAGGAGCTCTCGTGGGGTTGCTCGGGGATTCAGACCTCGCTCGGCTGCAACGGTCTGGCGACCGCGCCGATCGCGCTGGGCGGCTCGGAGGAGATCAAGAAGAAGTACCTCGGCGCACTCACGGAAGGGCCGAAGCTGGCGTCGTTCTGTCTGACCGAGCCAGACGCTGGCTCAGACGTCTCGGGCATGCGCACGACGGCGGTGAAGAAGGGCGACAAGTACGTGATCAACGGCTCGAAGTGCTTCATCACCAACGGCGGCTACGCCGACTACTACACGGTCTATGCAAAGACCGACAAGGACGCCGGCCACCGCGGCATCTCGGCGTTCGTCGTCGAGCGCGACTGGGGCGTGGTCGTCGACAAGAAGGAGGACAAGCTCGGTCAGCGCGCGTCGAACACCGCGACGATCTCCTTCAACGACGTCGAGGTTCCCGCTGAGAACCTGCTCGGCGAGGAGAACAAGGGCTTCAAGCTCGCGATGATGACGCTCGATCGCACCCGTCCGGGCGTCGCCGCGATGGCGACCGGAATCGCCCGTGCGGCGTTCGAGTTCGCCACCGACTACTCGCGCGAACGCGTCCAGTTCGGTGTGCCGATCGCGATGCACCAGGCGATCCAGTTCATCATCGCCGACATGGCCACGGAGATCGAGGCCGCCCGCCTGCTGACGTGGAAGTCGGCGGCGATGCTCGACAACGGCGAACGCAACACGCTGATCTCCTCCCACGCCAAGCGCTTCGCCGCCGACACCGCGATGAAGACCGCCACGGAAGCCGTCCAGGTCTACGGCGGGTACGGCTTCATCAAGGACTACCCCGTCGAGAAGCTGTTCCGTGACGCCAAGATCATGCAGCTATACGAGGGCACGTCACAGATCCAGCGGCTCGTGATCGCGCGCGAAACGCTGCTTCCGCGCCACGTGGAGGAGCCAGCGGCCGTCGGGGGCGTGGAAACAGTCGCCGTATGAGCCGGCGTTTACATCTATAGGCGAAGCTAAAGGAACTCTTACGATCTGCCGATCCCTTTGACCATGCCAGGTCAAGCTGGGGCGCGGGTCGACGGGATGAGAGCGACGCATGGATTTGTGCCCGCCCTGCCCGCGCCTGCGGCGGTCGACCCGGACCAGTTGCGCAGTCTCGGTGAAGCGCTGAACACGCGCACAGACGATGTGGTCGCGGGAATGCTTCGCCGCTCTGCGGAGTCGGGACAGGTGCTCGACGCTGTCATTGAAGACAGCTTCGTACAGGTGGGTACCGTCTCCACCATCGCGGTAGCTCGCTGGATGTCCGGAGAGGGAGCCACAGTGGCCCGCGAGGTAGGGCAGGAGTCCTGGCGGATCTTCGGCCAGCTGGCGGCCCAGCGCGCGGCGCCGCTCCACGAGGTCACCAAGCGCTGCCTGCGCTGGCGCGATGCGGCCGACGACGTGGTGCGCGAGACCGCCGAGCGGCTCGAACTCCCCTCAGAGGTGCTCGCCTGGGCGCTTGGCATGTTGCAGCGCAGCCTTGACGTCACGCTCGTGCGGATGTGCCAGTCCTTCGAGTCAGAGCGCCAACGCTCTCATGAGGAACTCACCCGCCGTCAGGAGGAGCTGTCGTTCATGGCGACCCACGATGCGCTGACCGGGCTCCCGAACCGGACGCTGATTCTCGACCGTGTCGAGCAGATGCTAGTGCGCTCGCGCCGCAGCCAAACGCCCGTGGCGGCGCTGTTCGTCGACCTCGACAACTTCAAGTCCATCAACGACACGCTCGGACACGGCGCCGGCGATGAACTCCTGCGAGCGGTCACCGCGCGGCTCGATGGCGTGGTGCGCGACATCGATGCGCTCGGGCGCCTCGGCGGCGACGAGTTCGTGATCGTCGCCGAAGGTATGTCGCTCTCCGCCGGTCCAGAGCTGATCGCCGAGCGTCTGCTCGATGCGCTCAAGCAGCCGTTTCAGCTCAAGAGTGCTGAGAAGAGTCGCTTGACCGTGACGGCGAGCGTTGGCATCGCGGCGGGCGACCGGATCTCGGCCGAAGAGCTTCTGCGTGACGCCGACATCGCGATGTACCGCGCCAAGTGGGAGGGGAAGAACCGCTACGTCGTGTTCGAGTCTGGGATGCAGGACGCGGTTCAGAGCCGTATGGAGCTCGAGATGGATCTGCGTGATGCCTTCGAGAATGAGGAGTTCTTCCTCGTCTATCAACCCACGTTCGACTTGCAGGAGATGACTCCAACTGGGATGGAGGCGCTGATTCGCTGGCGCAGTCCAGCGCGTGGGATCGTGCAACCAGATGACTTCATCCCGTTGCTCGAAGAGACTGGCCTGATCACCGAGGTCGGGGGTTGGGTGCTGCGCGAAGCCTGCCTTCAAAGCGCCGCGTGGCGGCGTAAGGGCTATGGCGTCGGCATGGCCGTCAACGTCTCTGCCCGGCAGCTCGATACCGATGAGTTCGTGACCGAGGTGCGCGACGTGCTCGAGCAAACCGGGCTCGATCCGGGCGCGCTGACGATCGAGATCACCGAGACGACCCTGATGAGCAACGCCGAGGAGACCGCGCGCCGGCTCGTCGCGATCAAGGAGCTCGGCGTGCGGATCGCGATCGATGATTTCGGTACCGGCTATTCCTCTTTGGCCTATCTCCAGCGGTTCCCTGTCGATGCCCTGAAGATCGACCGCTCGTTCATCTCTCGCGTAAGCCAGGACCCAGAAGGCGAGACGCTGATCCGTACGCTCGTCCAGCTCGGCAAGTCGCTTTCGATAGAGACGCTCGCAGAGGGCATCGAGCAATCCCGCGAGCTTTCGCTCCTGAAGGAAGAGCATTGCGACAGTGGACAGGGCTTTCTATTCGCTCGCCCTCTCGACACGGATGCCTGCGAGTCGTTCCTGCGGGATTGGACTGGGGGCTCCGCCTCTACAGGCGCGGTCGCGGTCGCCGCGGATACCGCCGCTATCACCGCCGGCTTGCCTCCGTCCGCTTAGCTGACAGGTCCGCCGGCCCTCTAGCTGCCGCGCCAGCGCGCTAGGCTGCCGCGACCGTAATGATCAGAGGAGAGCGATAGATGTTCGTGTTCAGAGCAGCCGTTGTCGGTGCCGGGACGATGGGCGGCCAGATCGCCCAGACGATCGCCGCCGCGGGGATCCCGGTGGTGCTGAAGGACATCGACGACGCGCTCGTGCAGGCGGGACTCGACGAGGCCCGCAACGTGACCACGGGGCAGATCGGCAAACTCGTCGAGAAGGGCAAGATCAGCGCGGAGCAGGCCGACGAGCAGATCGCGCAGATCGTCGGGCGGATCGCCGGCACGACCTCCTATGCGGCCTTCGGCGATGTCGACATCGTGATCGAGGCCGTGCCGGAGCGGATGGAGATCAAGCAGGCCGTGTTCGCCGAGCTGGACGCGTCCACGCCTGGCCACGCGGTGCTCGCCTCGAACACCTCCTCGCTGTCCATCACGGAGATCGCCGAAGCGACGCTGCGCCCGGACAAGGTCGTCGGCTTCCACTACTTCTACCCGGCGTCGATCATGCCGCTGATCGAGATCGTCGAGGGGGAGGAGACCTCCGCTGAGACGGTCTCCGCAGTGGTCACGTTCGCGCAGGCGATCCGCAAGCAGCCGATCACCTGCGCCGAGGTGCCGGGCTTCGTCGTCAACCGCATCCTCAACTCCTCGAGCGCCGAGGTGTGGCGCGAGCAGGAGGAGAAGGGGCTGTCGATCAAGAAGATCGACGAGGGTCTCGGAGCGGCGGGGATCCTGCCGCTTGGCCCTTACACGCTGATCAACCTGCTCGGTCTGGACACTGTGCTGCACGTCGCCGAACACCTGGTCGAGTCCTACGGCGAGGAACGCTTCTTCGTGCCCAAGGGCATGCAGAAGCTCGTCGCCGACGGCAAGCTCGGCGCGAAGACCGGCGGCGACGGCTTCTATGATCCGCAGGGCAACGCGAACCTGCCAGGTGACGCCGAGCCGGACATCGACGAGCTCGTCGAGCTGCTTTCGCTGAAGACGTTCTTGGAGTCGTGCCTGGTGCTCGAGGAGGGCGTCGCCAGCCACCGCGACATCGACTTCGGGATGATGGCCGGTGCGGGCCTCGACCCGCGCCGCGGGCTGCTGCCGCCGTTCATGCGCGCCGACTCCGAGGGCTTGGACACAGTGCTCGAGCGCATGGAGAGCGCGCAGGAGCGCTACGGCGAGCGCTTCACGCCGCCGGTGATCCTGCGTCGCCTGGTCGCCCAGGGTCGCCTCGGCCAGAAGACCGGCCAAGGCTTCTACGCCTACCCGCAGCCCGACGCCGAGCAGCCCGCCGAGGTGATCAAGCTGGAGACACGCAAGGACGGCGTGGCGATCGCCTGGCTGGCCAACGGCCAGATGAACTCGATCTCACCACTCCTCGCCGGCGATCTGGAGAAGGTCTGGAGCCAGATCAAGCAGTCGGGCGTGCGCGCTCTCGTGATCGCTTCCTCAAACCCCTTCCTGTATTCCGCCGGCGCCGACATCAAGGCCTTCACGACTATGGACGCGGCCGCCGGCGAGACGCTCATCCACGAGACCCACGCGCTCTTCAAAGAGCTCGGCGCGGGCAGCATCGCGACGATCGCCGCGGTCAACGGCCTGGCCTTCGGCGGCGGCTGCGAGCTGGCGATGGCCTGCGACGTGCGCATCGCCGCGCGCTCGGCGTTGTTCGGCCAGCCGGAGATCAAGCTGGGGATCATCCCGGGCTTCGGCGGCACCCAGCGGCTGCCGCGTCTGGTGGGGTCCAACAAGGCCCTGGAGATGAACCTCGTCGGCGACCCGGTGCTGGCCGACGAAGCCTTCGAGTTTGGCCTGGTCAACCGTGTCGTCGAGGATCACGAACTGCTCGACACGGCACTGGCGTGGGCACGCAAGCTCGCGCAGGCCGCGCCGCTGGCGCTGGAGCAGATCAAGAGCATCTCCGGGGCGGGCGATCTCGACGCGGGCATCGAGGCCGAGAAGCGCGCCTTCGCCGAGGTCTTTCAGAGCGCCGACGCCAAGGAGGGCATCGCCGCCTTCCTCGGCAAACGCGCGCCCGGCTTTCAAGGCAAGTAATGAACTCTCCAGCCCGCCTCGCGGCTCTGGTGCGCGAGGCGGGCTCGGTGGTGGCTCTGACCGGGGCCGGTATCTCCGTGCCTTCCGGGATCCCTGACTTTCGGAGCCCCGGAACCGGCTTGTGGGCAAACGTAAATCCGATGGAGGTCGCTCACATCGACGTCTTCCATCGAGAGCCCGAGCGCTTCTGGAGCTTTTACGGCCAGCGTTTCGCGACCCTCGGGGACAAGCAGCCGAACGGGGCGCACCGCGCGCTTGTGGAGCTGGAGCGATGCGGCCTACTCGACGGTGTGATCACGCAAAACATCGACATGCTCCATCGCAAGGCGGGCACGCGTGAGCTCGTCGAGGTTCACGGCAGCATCGCTACCTGCTCGTGTCCTTGTTGCGGTGGCGGCGTCTCCCTGGTGCAAGCGCGCGAACGGCTTGCGGCCGATCCCGACGGCGTCCCCCGCTGCGCGGCCTGCGGCGGCCCGATCAAGCCCGACGTGGTCCTGTTCGGTGAGCTCCTGCCCGTCGCGGCGCTCGAGCGAGCGCGGGCCCTGTGCGAGCAGGCCGATGTGCTGCTGTGCATCGGCTCCTCGCTGGAGGTTCATCCGGTGGCGGGACTGCCTCTGCTCGTATCCGAGGGTGGCGGTGCGCTCGCGATCCTCACGCAGGGCCCGACGCCGCTCGACAGCATCGCCGACGTGCGCCTGCACGGCGATGTCGTGCATGAGCTCGAGGCTCTCCTGGACGAGCTCTCGCCGCGCGCTCGTGCTGCCGGCTGAGTTGCGGCGAGCGGCGCGCACGTTGGTTGGGCGCGAGTCCTCAGCCGGGGAGCTGTACGAGCGTGAGCAGGTACTAGGCCTGCACGCGGAATGACCCGTCGCCGGCCTCGTTGAAGCTGTTGTACAGCTCCAGCATCTCCCCCCGCAGCTCCTCGTAGCGGCCCTGGGACTCGAGCATCGCCTTGGCCATCACGGCCGGGCCGAGCATGCGCTCGTCGTCGGCCATCCATCCCTCGACGGTGGGTCCGGAGAAGGTAACGGTCCGGCGCTCGCACGTTATCTCGCCGCCGCTGCCTCCCGATTAGTTGACTGTCGTGCGCTCTCGTTTGACGAGGTCGCGCTCCGGCTCGATCTTCCAGCGCGCAGCGAGCTGTGAGAGCTCCTCGCCGAGCTCCCAGCGATCAGCCGCCGCCGGCCCTTCGTAGTCTGGGCTTGCGCCCTTCAGCGCCATGCAGCCAGTGTTGTCGCCGATCGCGCGCAGCTGTCCGGTCTCGGCATCGCTGAGCGGAACCTCGCTCGGCAGCGCATCCAGCTCGGCACGCTTGTCCTCGACCGGACGGGCATCTGGCCCGGACTCCTGGATGAGAGTGGGCGCGACACAGCGCACGGCTGGGTGCGAGAGGTTCCACGCGCACGCCAGCTGCAGCATGCTCAGC
>CAAGKR010142311.1_pt1 | contig 12142 bp, 13 predicted proteins | sample 2556971 | NCBI WGS metagenome assembly CAAGKR01 (sample SAMEA5207829, study PRJEB30636) | soil metagenome | biome: forest; feature: boreal; material: soil | place: USA | collected 2011-09 | depth 1 m
ATGAACTGCACCGCCTGAAACTCCGTGCGCGCGAACATGCTGAGGAAGATCCCGAGGTTCACGGCGGCGATCGCCATCAAGACCTCGAGCAGGAAGATCAACCCGATGTTGCCGACATTGTGGACGTGCAGGACCAGGAGGCTAAAGGCGAGCACCTCGATCGCCTGAATGATCGCAAGGACGGTGAACCCGAGCATGTAGCCGAGCACGATCTCGGCGCGCCTTAGCGGGCTGGCCATCAGGCGCTCGAGCGTTCCCTGGCCGCGCTCGCGCAGGAAAGCCACGGCGGTGATCACGAAAACGAGGAAGAAGACCACGAGGCCGATGAAGGCGGCGCCGAAATAATCGAGCGTGTCCAAGCTCGGGCCGCCGTACCGGAATGTGACCTTGGGGTCGAACCGGATTGCGCTCCCGCCGGGAGCCTGGCTGGCGAGCCCGGCGAACGATTGGCTTAAAGCTTGAAGGACCGACTGAGAGACCTGTGGCTGGCTGCCCTCCAGGTGGACCTCCGGCGCGACGGTATGCGTCTGCGCCGCCCGGCTGGTGAAGTCGGAAGGAAACAGGACGTATCCCGCCAGCGATCCATCCTTGATGCCCCCCTCCGCGTCGCCGGCGGACATCAGCTTGGCGGAAACGGAGGTCGAGTGCTGGAGTTGGGTCGTCACCAGCTGGCCGAGTTGGCCGCTGTCCTGATTGACGACGCCCATCGCCGGAACGGAGGCGCCGCCGCGCAGCAGGTAGCCGAGCAAAGAAAGGATGAGAAGCGGCGCTCCGAAGAGCAGCGCGAGCGTCCTTCGGTCCCGCCGAAATTGCTGGAGCAATCGCACCGTGATCGCCAGGACGCGCCGGCGGCTCATGACATCTTCTCCTCGGAGAGCTTGATGAAGGCGTCTTCCAACCGATCGACATGGGCCATCTCCTTGAGCTCGGCGACGCTGCCCTCCGCCAGGATGTGACCGAAGCGGATCAGCCCGAGGCGCCGGCAACGCTCGGCCTCATCCATGACATGGCTGGAGATGAGGATCGACGTGCCCTCGTCAGCCATCCGCTGAAACCGATCCCAGAGCTGGATGCGAAGCTGCGGATCAACGCCAACCGTCGGCTCGTCAAGCAGCAACAGGTCAGGCCCGTGTACCAGCGCGCAGGCGAGAGAGCAGCGCGTGCGCATGCCACCGCTGAGGGTGCTCACGACGGATTGGCGCCGAGGCCAGAGGTCGACGAAATCGAGGGCCTCGCGCACGCGACCCTCGCCACCATTGATCGCGGCGAAAAAGCGCAGATTCTCCTCGACCGACAGATCCGGGTAGAGGGCCGCCTGCTGGGTCATGTATCCAACGTGGCCAAGGACGCCGAGGTCGGGCAGCCGCCGCCCGAGCACCGTCACCGAACCGGCGTCCGGTTCGATGAGGCCGACCAGGGCGCGGATCAGCGTAGTCTTCCCCGATCCGTTGGGCCCGAGCAACCCATACACCTCGCCTCGCGGCACGCGCAGCGTCACTGAATCGAGCGCGGTCAGGTCGCCAAACCGCTTGGTCACGTGGTCGACATCGATCGCCAGCGTCGCCATCCTGTCCTCCTTCATCAATCGGCTCGCATGCCGCGTAGCCAGTTCTCGGCGAGTTGCGTGACGGCCTGCTCGCCGTTGACCTCCGTCATGCCCGCAAACAGGGGCTCGCTGAGCAGGTGGAACATGACGCCACCGATCAGGCTCTGCAGGGCGATGAGCGGCGGAACGCGTCGAAGCCGCCCCGCGTCCATCTGTCCCGCGAGGTACATCGCCAGGGTGCCGAAGGCGCGCAATCCCGTCTCGCCGAACGTCTGCTGTGTCTCGGGCGTCATCGAGGTGGCTTCGAAGATCAGGGTGCGGACGATTCCGGTGCGCCCGGCCATCGTCCGGTAGGCGGTCCGGACGAGCTCCGGGATGACCTCGTCCGGCGGACGCTCGCCGACCCGCGAAAAGAGGGCCATCACCGGCTCGAAGGGCGAGTAAGCGAGGACAATCGCCCTGAAGAGGGCGGCCTTCCCCGGAAAAAGGCGGTAGAGGTTTGCGCGGGAGACGCCTGCCTCCACGGCCAGCTCATCCATCGACAGGTCGGCGAGCGCCCGGCGGCGAAGCATCACGAGGGCGGCCTCGAGCACCCGCATCCGCCCATCAGGCTCCGGCTCCATCTCAAGTGTGCGAAGAAGCTCGGCCCGCGATGAGAAGGCGCGGTAGAACGACGTGCGCGATACGCGTGCCGCCAGGGCGATCTGGCCGACTGATGCCTGTCCGTCCTGACCAAGGAGCCTGGTCGCCTCCCTCAAGATCCGGTCCCTTACTGCGGGCGTGGCTCCCACGTAACGACACTAGACTGGACGTCTAGTCCTGTCAAGCACCAAACCGCCAACGCGAACCTGGCTGCTCGGGTAGCCTGAAGCGGTGCCTGAATTGCCCGAACTCGAGGTGCTGCGCGAGTATCTGGGCCCCCGCCTGGAGGGGCGGACCATCGTCCAGGTCTGGACGTCGCCAAAGCTCAGCTTCCTGCTGCGGGCTCCGCTGGATGACTTCGCGCGCCAGCTGACGGGCAGTGCGTTCGAACGTGCCTGGCGCCGTGGGAAGTTCCTGATCTTCGACATCGGGGGACAGCACCTGGTGATCAACCCGATGCTCGGCGGGCGATTTCGGTGGACGACCGCCGCGGAGAAGGTGCAAGCCGCGACGGTGTTCCGCCTCACGCTCGACAATGGGGATGAACTGCGTTTTCTCGATACGGTGAAGATGGGGCGCGTTTACTGGGTGTCCCCGGGTGCCCTGCCGACGATTCCCGGGTGGGCAGAGCTCGGCCCGGACGCGCTTACCGTCGAACTACCCGACTTCGCCCATCGGATCCGCCGTCATCCTGGCGAGATCAAGAACCTGCTCCGAAACCAGGCCTTCATCTCGGGGGTGGGCAACGCCTACTCGGATGAGATCCTCCACGAGGCTGGCATCCTGCCGTTGCGCAAGCGCCCGACCCTCAAGCCGGACGACGTCACCCGCCTGCACGCGGCCACGCGCAAAGTGCTCCAGTCGGCGATCGAGTCGATCCGCGCCCAGCCGAAATACGAGTCGCACAAGCAGGACCGGAGTTTCATGGCCGTCCACGGAAAAGCGAAGGAGAAGTGCCCGCGGTGTGGGCACCGGATCTCGGAGCTCACGGCGCGCGGCGAGAACACCGATTTTTGCCGGGGCTGCCAGCACTGAAGCTCCAGGGGGCCAGTGTCATCGTGACCGGCCCGTCGAGCGGCATCGGGCGCGCGATCGCCATCGAGTTCGCCCGGCGGGGTGCTCGCGTCGCGCTGGCCTCGCGCAACGCGCCGGCGCTCGAAGAGTTGGCCACCTCGATTCGCGCCGATGGTGGACACGCCGTCGTCATCCCCACCGATGTCACGGAGGAGGGGGCGCTGGAGCGCCTCGCGCAAGAGACCCTTCGCCAGCTCGGCCGCATCGACATCCTGGTCAACAACGCCGGAGTCGGCTTTCATGGGTCGATCGCCGACGCCAGCCGCGCCGATGTGGAAGCGGCGTTCTCTCTGAATGTCCTGGCGGCCGCCGAGGCCATCCGTGTCGTGGTGCCGACCATGCGGAATCAGGGATCCGGAATGATCATCAATATCTCCTCCATCGCTGGGCGGATCGTCGTGCCGCGCATCGGCTACTACTCGGCGACCAAGTTCGCGCTGACCGTCATTGGCGACGCGTTGCGCATGGAGGAAGCCCATCGTGGGATCAAGGTGATGAACGTCTTCCCGGGGACGACGCAATCGGACTTCTCGAAGAACCGGCTGGGCCTTCCAGGCCGGGCCTCCCATCAGCGCCTCCCACCGGTGCCAGCGCAGAAGGTGGCGCGGCGCGTTGCCGATGCCGTCCTGCGGAACCGGCAGAACGTCTACGTCTCCCTCTTCCCGGACCGCCTCGGCGTTGGGGTCAACCATGTCGCGCCGTGGCCGATCAGGGCCGTCCTCCGCCGCTGGGCTCGTCGTGACGCCCGCTAAGAAGCCGGCCGCGCTCGAAACGGGCGCACGCCTTTACCTGCGCGATCCGGGTGCCCGAGACCGGAACGAGGTCATCGAACGGGCCCGCGCCAGCCGCCACCTGCACCGTCCCTGGTTGACCGCCCCCAGCAGCCCTGAGCTCTTCGCTGACTGGTTAAAACGGATGCGCCAGCCCAGCATGAAGTCTTTTCTGGTCTGCCGGAATGAGGACGGCGCCATCGTCGGCGTCTTCACCCTGAGCCAGATCTTTCGGAAGGGATTTCAGAGTGCCTACCTGGGCTACTACGCGTTCGAGCCCTTCGCGGGTCAGGGCTCCATGCGTGAGGGGATGCGACTCGTCCTCCGCCACATTTTCGCGGTGATGAAGTTGCACCGGGTCGAGGCGAATATCCAGCCCGGGAATGACCGATCGATCCAACTCGCCAAGAAATCCGGCTTCAGGCGCGAAGGCTTTTCTCCGCGCTACCTCAAGATCGCCGGCCGCTGGCGCGACCACGAGCGCTGGGCGATCACCGTCGAGGACTGGCGCACGATGCGGAGCAAGTAAGTATGGCGGGGCAACAGCGCCCCGCCACCCCCGACTATTTCCGGGCCTGTCCGGTCGCCCCGGCCCCGACCGCGGTGCGCGCCTTCTCGATGTCTTTCGCGCCGATCACGATGCGGGTCCTGGTCGCCAGGTAGACGGTGTTGACGCTCACACCGGCCTGCGCGATCTTCCGCGTGACGCTGCCGAGCGAGCCCGGTTTGTCCTCGATCTCGAGCACGATCACCTGGTTCTCGCCGGTGACACGCGCTCCCGAACTTTCCAGCGCCTGGCGCGCCTTCGAGGCATCCTCGACCAGGACGTGGCCGATGCCCTTGCCCCCGACCTCGAAGCCGGCAAAGCCCTCGATGTTGACCCCGGCCTTGCCCAGGGCCTCGGCCGCCGCCGCCACCGTTCCGGGTTTGTCTTGTAGCTCGATTTGAAGGTCGGTCAGATGATGTGCCATCTCGCACCTCCTGGATGAGGCCCCTGCCCAGGGACCAGGCGCTGATTATCCCAGCAGGCGTGGGGCGATCGTACGTTCGTTGAGGTGGCCATCGTCGAGGCTCAATTCATAAGCGCTCCCTTCGGGCCGGGAGCTGACGGCCTCCCTCAAGCTCGTGCCGGCAAAGTGGAGCCCGACGCCCTCATCCGCGGCGTATCCCTCGGGAAAGCCATCCTGCACGAGACGCTGATAAACGGGCCGGCGCCGCTCCTCGGTGTCGTAATGCGGACAGGCGCTGCCTGGCAGCAATCCGAGGCCATCATGCAACGCGGCGAGCTGCGGGCCAAACGAGTCGGTGACCGCTGCCTCGAACCAGCAGATCGCCCCGGCGCTGATGCCGGCCAGCACCACGCCCGATTCCCAGCATTCGCGGAGGATCTGGTCAACGCCGTGCTGGCGCCAGATCGCCAGCATGTTCGCCGTGTTGCCGCCGCCGACATAGATCACGTCCTGGTCGAGGAGGAACTGGCGGAGGTCGACCACCGTGCGATGAAAGAGCGCGAGGTCAAGCGGGCGGCAAGACCGCGGGCTAAAGGCCCGATAGAAATTCGCAACATGGGTGTCGCTGTCCCCACTCGCCGTCGGGAGAAAGCAGATTCTCGGATTGGGCCGGCGGGCAAGCCCGAGGATGAAGTCGTCGAGCGGCGAGCCCGGGCCCTCGGAGGAGAAGCCGCCCCCGCCCAGGGCAACGATGTGTTTGTCAGGCAATCCGTGTCGGATCGTACAGCCAGTTGATGCCGAGGCCGAGGAGGGCGACGGCGAACGCCATGATCGCCAGCAGCAACGCGACCCTGGCCGCCGTCCGCCAGGGGGCCGGCCACGCGTCCAGCGGTCGCGAGGGATCGAACCACAGCGTCCAGATCGCGGCGGGGAGCACTGGCGCTGACCGCAACACGATCCGGGTCACCGGGTTTGGATTGATGAAGGACTCGATGACGTAGAAGCCGCCGATCGGGGCCGCGATCACAGCGAGGATGACAAGCTGGGTCCGGGTCAGCGAGCGAAAACGGCTAATAGGTCTCGAGGTAGGCGTCCAGCTCCCAGGCACTCACCTGCTTTTCATAGCTCTGCCATTCCATCTCCTTGACCTCGATGAACCGTTCGAGGAGGTGATCCCCAAGGGCCTCACGCATGACGGCATCCTGGCGGAGCTCGCGCAGTGCTTCATCGAGAGATCGTGGAAGCAGTCCCATCTGGTAGCGGGCCAGCCGGTCCGGATCGAAGGCATACAGGTTCTCCTCGACCGGGGGTGGCAGCGGCAGCTTCTGCCGGATGCCGGACAGGCCGGCGTGCAGCATGACGGCAAAGGCCAGGTAGGGATTGCAGGATGGGTCCGGTGCGCGGAACTCGACCCGGATGGCCGCACGGTCTCCGCTGCCGGCGCGCGGGACGCGGATCAGCGCCGAACGGTTGGTCTGGGCCCAGCTGATCGCCACCGGCGCCTCGAATCCCGGGACGAATCGCTTGTACGAGTTCACCAGCGGCGCGACCACCGCGCAGAGGGCGGAGGCGTGCGCCAGCTGCCCGGCGATGAAATGGCGAGCGATCGGCGAAAGATGGTACTGGTCGGCGCGGTCGTAAAAGGCGTTCACGTCCTTGCCCGCATCGTTGAGGGTCTGGTGGGTATGCATCCCGGAGCCGGCCGCGCCAAAGATCGGCTTGGGCATGAAGGTGGCATGCAGGCCGCGCCGTTGCGCCACGGCCTTGACCGCGTACTTGAGGGTGACCAGCTGGTCGGCGCTCCTCAGGGCATTCCCCAACGCCAGGTCGAGCTCGTACTGCCCGGCGGCGACCTCGTGATGGCTGGCCTCGACCTGGATGCCGCGATCGTCGAGCGCCGCGACGATCTCCTGGCGGACTTCACTGCCCACGTCGAGCGGATGATCGAAGTAGCCCGCGCTGTCGTGCCGCACGGGACGTGGTCTCCCATCTGGACTCTCGGCTTTGAGAAGGAAGAATTCGAGCTCGGCGGCAACGCTGTAGTCATATCCCATGGCCGCCGCCTCTGCCAGGGCCTTCGCCAGCACCCCGCGAGGGTCGCCCGCGAATCGCTCGCCGTCCGGGGTCAGGATGTCGCAGATGACCTGGGCGCTGGCAATCGCCGGTGATCCCGAGTGCGCGATGGTGAGGGTCGCCAGGTCGGGACGGAGGAACATGTCGCTTTCGAAGACGCGGGCGAACCCTTCAACCGACGATCCGTCGAACCACTCGCCATTCTTGACCGCATGCGCGAGCCGGGGTGCCGGGATGGTGATGCTCTTGACCGTCCCCAGGACATCGACGAACTGCAGGTCGATAAACCGAATGTTGTGCTGGGTCAGCAGCTCAAGCGTTCGGTCCAGCGACGCGCCCGTCGAGCGGGCGCCGGTTGCCTCAGTCTTCGGGATCGGGAATCACCCGAGGCTGACACTTTGGATCGTCGGCCTCGACGCCCCAGGAGGGACCGGGGGCCGGATGGTCGGCGGGTCGCCAGGGCTTGTCTCGCTCGACCTTGCTGTCCATGTCTGCTGCTCCTTTGCGGTGATGAAGAGGCGGCTACCAGGGCGAGTGGCAGCCGCCTTCGCGCGCGAACGATCGTTTAGACGTCGTGGTACAGGTGGAACTCCCATGGGTGCGGGCGGAGTGCCACCTGGTCGAACTCCTTGACTCGCTTGTAGTCGATCCAGGTCTCGATCAGGTCGTTGGTGAAAACGCCGCCACGGGTCAGGTACTCGTTGTCGAAGGCGAGCGCATCGAGCACCTCGGCCAGCGAGCCGGGCGTGCTCTTGACCTGCCGCTTCCGCTCCGGCTCGAGCTCGTACAGATCCTCATCGATCGGCGCAGGCGGCTCGATCTTGTTCTGGACTCCGTCGAGCCCAGCCATCAGGCAGGCGGCGAAGGAGAGATATGGATTGCACGACGGATCGGGGGTGCGGAACTCGAGGCGCTTGGACTTCGGGTCGGTGAAATACATCGGGATGCGCACACAGGCGCTCCGGTTGCGCTTGGAGTAGATGAGGTTGATGGGTGCCTCGTAGCCTGGCACGAGCCGGCGATACGAGTTGGTCGTGGGGGCGGCGAAGGCGAGCAGGGACGGGGCATGCTTCAGCAAGCCGCCGATGTACCAGCGGCACATGTCGCTGATGCCCGCATACCCATTCTTGTCGGCGAACAGCGGGACCCCGTCCTTCCAGAGGCTCTGGTGCGTGTGCATCCCGGAGCCGTTGTCCTGGAACAGGGGCTTGGGCATGAACGTGGCGACGAAGCCGTTCTGCGCGCACACGTTCTTGACGACGTACTTGTACATCATGACCTGGTCCGCCATCTGGACCAGGGTCCCGTAGCGCATGTCGATCTCCGTCTGGCCCGCGGTTCCGACCTCGTGGTGATGGACCTCGACGTCGATGCCGGCGTCGATCAGCTTGAGCACGATCTGGGAACGAAGGTCCTGGAGCTTGTCGGTGGGCGGAACCGGGAAATACCCTTCCTTGAAACGCGGCCGGTAGGCCAGGTTGGGCTCGTGGTTGTTGCCGGAGTTCCAGATGCCTTCGACCGAGTCGATCTCGTACATGCCCGAGAACTGGTTCTGGTCGAACCGCATGCTGTTGAAGATGTAGAACTCGCACTCGGGGCCCCAGAAGCTGGTGTCCGCGATGCCGGTCGTGGCCAAATAGGCCTCCGCCTTCTTGGCGACGTATCGGGGATCCCGCGAGTATGGCTGCCTGGTAATCGGGTCGAACACGTCACAGGTGATCGACATCGTCGGTACCCGGCAGGCCGGATCAACGATCGCGGTCGCGGCGTCGGGGATGAGCAGCATGTCACTCTCGTGGATGTGCTGGAAACCGCGAATGCTCGAGCCGTCAAACCCGATGCCGTCCTCGAACAGGCTTTTCCCGAGCTCCTGAACCGGAATCGAGAAGTGTTGCCAGGTCCCGATCAAGTCGACGAACTTCAGATCGACGATCTTGAGTCCCTGCTTGCTGGCGAGGTCGATGACGGATTGTGCGTCCGCCTTGCTGCCCTTCCTGGCGCGGACGCCCTGATCGATCGCCATAAAATTGGGTCCCTCCAAGTGAACGCGATAATTCGACGTGCGGCCTGATCGTAGAGGCGGCCGGCTCGATCGTCATCAGACGAAGGAGACGAGTTGAGGGTAGGATTTTTGTGCGCCGCGCCCAAGTGCGTGGGGAAGGAGGTTCGCGGTGACCGAACCGGAGGTATTCGTGCTGGCCGATCAGACCCTGAATGCCGTGGTCGCCCAGATCAGAAGCGACCAGTGGCCGATGTCCCTGCCGGCGAACTTCGCCCGACGCGACACCGGTCACATCCCGACGCTCCGGGAGATCGTGAACTACCACGCCTACGACGACGCCTGGGTGCCCGACATGCTGGCCGGCAAAACGATGGAGGAGGTCGGGAAAGACGCCTACAAGGGGGATCTCCTCGGCGACGATGAGGCAGGGCGGTTCGCGGCGATCGTGGAGAGGGCCTGCGCGGCCGCCCGCGCGGTCACGGACCTCGATCGGACCGTCCACTGTTCGTTCGGCGACTTTCCCACCCGCGGCTATTTCTGGCAAACGAACATGTTTCGGGGGCTCAGAGCGCACGACATCGCCAGGGTGATCGGTGTCGACGCATCCATTCCGGACGAACTGGTCCAGGGCATCTGGGACGAGATCAGCCCTCAGGCGGAGGGCTGGCGCGCTATCGGGGTCTTTCCGCCTGCGGTGCCGGTGCCGGCCACAGCCCCGCTGCTGGATCGCCTGCTGGGCCTGACCGGGCGCAACCCCGATGCGTAAAAGCCTCCCGGCTCGCCTGGGTCGCCTAGGGAGAGGTTGAGGGGGAGGGCGACCCGAGCAAGTTGGGATTGACGTGGTCGACCGTGATGGTGAAGTTGCCCGCTCCCGTCAGCTGGTCGGGAGCCACGCTGATGACGTACGCGCCCTTCGAGAAGCGGGCGACCGACCCGCCGGTGGTGGACGGGTCCTCGATCCATCCCGACTTCGGCAGGGTTTTCTCATAGAAGGGGATCACCGCGGACAGGTCGCGGATGCTGAAGTCATCCGAAATGCTCTCGGTATCGGCCAGTCCCGGCTGCTCGCTGATCAGACTGGCGCCCGCTGGGCGCGGCAACGACTGCAACACGGGCCGAGTCAGGCGGACGTCCGCGCCACTGATCACCGAGGCAAAGGAGGCCGACTGGATCAAGGCATACACGGCCAGCAGGCCCAGCAAGATCGTGGCGATCCCACCGATGCCCCAGAGAAGCGCTCGCCGCTGCAGCCCTTCGCGATATCGGCGCCAGCCCGTCGAAAGCAACCGCCAGGTCGTCGCCAGTGCCGCCACGACCAGCGCCGCGCCAAGCACCTCGAACCAGGGGCCGGCCACCTGCGAGGCCAGCCGGTCGATCGCGATCGCGGTCACCCCCAGGGCCGCCGCATAGAAGAGACCGGTGGCGGGCACCAGGAACCGCGGCTCGTGGGTTCCCACTTCGCCGGCCAGGACCGGCGCCCGCCTCAGGCCTCTGCCGGCTCTCCGGCCGCGTTCTCCCATGCCTCGTAGAGGTTACGCAGTCGCTCCGAGGCCTCCTGATGCGCTCGCGACAGCTGGGCGACCTTCGTCGGATCGTCGTAGGTCTCATGATCCGCGAGTCGCTCCTCGATGTGGCGCAGCTCGGTTTCCACTTCCGCGATCTGGTCCTCGACGTCGCCCGCGGTGGACCGCGGCTGTGCGGCGGGCTTCGGCGAACGCCCACCTCGAGGCGCCGTAGGAGCGGCCTCGGCGACCGGTGGCCGCAGTCCCGCGCGCTGCCGTCGCCGCTCGAAATCCGTGTAGTTGCCGAGGTGCGTCGTCACCAGGCCGCCTTCGACGCTCCACAGCCGGGTCGCGATAGCGTCAATGAAGTACCGGTCATGGGACACGAAGACGATCGTCCCGGCGAAGTCGAGCAAGGCCTCCTCGAGCATCTCCTGGGCCGGGATATCCAGGTGGTTGGTGGGTTCGTCGAGCAGGAGCAGGCCGGCGTCATCGAGCATCAGCTTGGCGAGGGCGACCCGGCTCTTTTCGCCTCCGCTCAAGGACCGGATCGATTTGAAGGCATCGTCACCGCTGAAGAGCAGCCGGCCCAGGAAGGTGCGAAGCGTCTCCTCGGGTAAGCCGAACGCGTCCTGCAACTCCTTGAGGACGGTTTTGTCAGGGTCAAGATCGGCCAGGTGCTGGTCGTAGTACCGGGTGGTGACGCGAGGGCCCATCTTGACCCGGCCTTCGAGGGGACGAAGCTCACCCAGTAAGACCTTCAACAGGCTGGTCTTCCCGGACCCGTTGGGCCCCATGATCGCGACCCGTTCCTGCGCCGAGATGGTGAAGGCCGGCACCCTGAGCAGCTCCGTGCCGCCGTACCCGACCCGCAAGCCCTCGCTCTGGTAGATGAGGTCGCTGGTCGCCGACGCCTTCAAGCGGATCTTGATCTGCTTGTCATCGGCAGGGGGCGCCACCCGGGCCAGCCGGTCGAGCTTGGTCTGGCGGCCCCGGGCCTCGCGGGCGCGCTGCCCCGCCTTGTAGCGACGGATGAACTCCTCGGTGCGGGCGATGTAGTCTCGCTGCGCGTCGTACTCCTTCTGCCGGAGCGCTCGACGTTCCCGCCGGAGGCGGACGTACTGGCGGTAGTTGCCCGGATACCACTCGCCGGCCCCGGCCTGGAACTCGATGATGTCATCCGCGGTGTGCTCGAGAAATCGCCGGTCGTGCGACACGATCAGCATCCCGGCGTGCGAGAGCCGGAGAAACGCCTCGAGCCACTCGATGGCCTCCAGGTCGAGGTGGTTGGTGGGCTCGTCCAGGAGAAGCAGGTCGGCGTCCTGCAGCAGCAGACGGGCGAGGGCGAGCCGGCGCCGCTGGCCGCCGCTGAGCGCGTTGGGCGGGAGCGCCTGGTCGCCCTCGGTGAGGCCGACGCCATAGAGGACCTCGGCGACACGGCTCTCGTAGGCGTAGCCGTCCAGCCGCTCGTACTCGTGCTGAACGTCCCCGTACTCCTCGAGCAGCGCCGGCATGTCGGTGCCGGCTGGCGCGGACATGACCCGCTGGAGCTCCTCGAGGCGGTCCCGGAGCCCGATGATGTC
>CAAGKR010186248.1_pt1 | contig 12142 bp, 8 predicted proteins | sample 2556971 | NCBI WGS metagenome assembly CAAGKR01 (sample SAMEA5207829, study PRJEB30636) | soil metagenome | biome: forest; feature: boreal; material: soil | place: USA | collected 2011-09 | depth 1 m
GAGCAGCAGCGTAACGAAACCGTCCACCAAATCGGGTCAACCCCATCACGGCGGCCGTGGCCATCCGCGCCGTCCCCACGCACGTGGGGGTGAACCGTTGTCGGACTGGGCGAAACACAACTGGAGCCAGCCGTCCCCACGCACGTGGGGGTGAACCGTACAAGACGACGCACGAACAGGACAAGAAATCCGCCGTCCCCACGCACGTGGGGGTGAACCGCAGTCGGAACGCCGCGAGTGTTCCTGGACGCCGCCGTCCCCACGCACGTGGGGGTGAACCGACAGGCCTGACGATGGGCGGTGCGCGATGAACGCCGTCCCCACGCACGTGGGGGTGAACCGCTCGGGCTGACGGCGCTGTTGGCGAACGTCCAGGCCGTCCCCACGCACGTGGGGGTGAACCGCGGATGTACCGCTTGCACCTCCGGACGTGCCCGCCGTCCCCACGCACGTGGGGGTGAACCGACGGCCCTCCGACTGCAGACGCAACCGAGGACGCCGTCCCCACGCACGTGGGGGTGAACCGAACGGCACCGCGATTTCCTGACCAAGTTCGTCGCCGTCCCCACGCACGTGGGGGTGAACCGGTCAAGGTCGCGGGCGAGGCGCGCTACTCGGGCGCCGTCCCCACGCACGTGGGGGTGAACCGCCGAGACGGCTTACCTGCTGCTCTCGGCCCACGCCGTCCCCACGCACGTGGGGGTGAACCGCCGGCGTAACGGCGGCCGTGGCCATCCGCGAAGCCGTCCCCACGCACGTGGGGGTGAACCGACGCTTGGCTACGCGATCCGTGAGGCGATACCGCCGTCCCCACGCACGTGGGGGTGAACCGGGCTGCGCGAGATCGCCCGTGCCCTCGGCATCACGCCGTCCCCACGCACGTGGGGGTGAACCGTTCGCCTGGTCGCTCGAAGGACGCGGCAACGCGCCGTCCCCACGCACGTGGGGGTGAACCGAAGGAGACCGGATCGACCTACATCCTGCGCCGCGCCGTCCCCACGCACGTGGGGGTGAACCGAACAACTACGACGAGGACGACGTGCGCGACGCTGCCGTCCCCACGCACGTGGGGGTGAACCGTGCCCTCGGCGGCACAAGCACGCCACGCTGTCGCCGTCCCCACGCACGTGGGGGTGAACCGCCAATCCCGAGACGGCGCTGGCGGCGGCAAAGCGCCGTCCCCACGCACGTGGGGGTGAACCGCGGCGCCAAGGTTTTTGGCATCACCGCAAAGCGCCGTCCCCACGCTTTAGCGCCGGCCACTTATCGAGCCAGGTAGCGCCGGTTTAGCGAGCCACCGCCGTGGCGGGAGGTGGTGGGCCAGACTGGCGTCGTGGCGGTTTGGCGAGCCAGTGCGGTTGGCGGCGGCGGTGATCGTAGCGACCGGGTAGCTGGCCAGGTGACCGGCGTGGCGGGGTTGTGGTGGCCAGCGCTGACGGCGGCGGAGAGGTGGGCGCCGGGGCAGCGTCGTTAGCGATGACTGCGAAGCGGCCGTGCTCGTTCTGCAAAGCGTGGTTCCAGCCCGACACCCGCGTGGGGGCGCGTCAGTACGCGTGCTCGACGCCCGCGTGTCAGGAGCGGCGGCGGCGGCGCAAGCAGGCGAAGTGGCGGCGGCGCAATCCGGACTACTTCGTGGGGCGGCGGTGGGCGGCTGCGACGGCAGCGGAAAAGCCGCAGCCGCCGCGGGCGCCCGCGCCACTGGGGCAAGTCCCTTGGGACGTGGTGCAATCCGAGATGCAGAGCAAGCCGGCAGTAATCCTTGGGCTTTTCGGCCGACTCCTGGTGGGGGGTGGCGCAATCCCAGTTCGACGTAAGAGCCACGGAAATCACGGAGAAAATGGCGAGAGTCCTCGGTCCTCGGCCGCAATCCCAGACGGACAGAGGGGGCCGGCTCTGGCAGCTTCGGTTGCACCCGATGTCCAGCAGCGACCAAGTCCCGATTGATGTCAGGCCCGACGAGATCGGCGATCGCCTGTTGGCCGTGCGGCTGTTGCCGGCGGTGGATCAGGAGATGGCGGGATCGCTGCGCCGGTTTGGACAGTTGAGCCCGCTGGTGGTGTTCCGCGACGGCGACGGGGTGCTCGAGGTGATCGATGGGTTCCGGCGGCGGCGTGCGGCGGTGGCTCACGGTTTTCCCGCGCAGCTTTCGGTGCGCACTCTGGACGTGGACGAGCCACGCGCGCTGGCGGCGCTGCTTTCGCTGCACCAGGCGGGCACCGGTCTTTGCGAGCTCGAGCAGGCGTGGATCGTGCGCGCTCTCGTGCGCGAGCACGGACTCAGCCAGATCGCGGTGGGTCAGCTCCTTCGGCGGCACCAGTCGTGGATAAGCCGCCGGTTGTTGCTCGTCGAGGCGCTGTCGCCGGAGGTGCAAGCGGACGTGCGGCTCGGGCTGGTCAGCGCGACGGCGGCGCGGGAGGTGGCGCGCTTGCCGCGCGGCATACAGCAGACGGTCGCCCGGATCATCGCGCGGCAGGGGATGAGCACGCGGGCGGCGGCCAAGCTCGTCGCCGCCACCGAGCAGTTGCAGCCCGCGACGGCGGAGGAGATCGAGCGACTTTGCCGCTCGGCGCAGGCCCAGGCCCCTGCGCGCCCGGGGTCGCGCTCGGACGCCGAGGCGTACACGGCAGATCTCGCGCTGCTCGAACGGGTGGCCACGCGTCTCTTCGCCCGGCTTCGTGACAGGCCGACCGCGCGGCTCGCGTCTCCCCACGCCGAAGAGATCTCAGGCCAGCTGCGCGCCGCTCTGCCCGTGTGGCGCACGTTGCTGGACGCGATGCAAAGAAGCTTGGAGGGAGCATGAGCCACGAGGCCGCCTGGAAGACGCGTGCGGAGCTCGATCACCAAATCATGCGGCTTCTGCGCCGAGATTTTTCCCAGCGCCAGATCTCCCGCGCGCTCGGCGTCACACGAGGCTTGGTCAAACGCGTGGTGCAGGGCCGCTCACGAGCGGAGGCCACCCCGCACACGGCTCTGCCGGCGATCGCCGCCGTGGCCGCGGCGACGCCGCGCGCGTCGAAGCTCGATGCGCACGAGGGGCGGATCAAAGATCTGCTCGCGGAGTTTCCATCGCTCACCGCCCAGCGCGTTTACGAGGAGCTGCGCGCGGTCGGGTACGATGGCCGCTACTCCATCGTCAAGGAGCGCGTGCGCAAGCTGCGACCGCCGAAGCCTCCCGAGCCCTCGCGCGTGCGGCCGGTGTTCGGGCCGGGTGAGATGGCCGAGCAGGACTGGTCGCCTTACCGTGTGGAATTCACCGACGGCACGCGGCTCGTGCATGCGTTCATGCTGTCTTTGTCGTACAGCCGCAGCCGCTACGTCGATTTCTTCGAGAGCGAGGATCTCTTCGCATTGCTCGAGGGCCACCGCCGTGCCTTCGAGCATCTCGGGGGCGTTCCGCACGCCATTCGGTACGACAATCAGAAGGCCGTCGTCGCCCGCCGTGAGGGCCCGGACGTCATCTACCAGCCGCGGCTGCTCGCATTTGCCACGCACTATGGCTTCGACCCCCAGGCCGTCCGCCCCAAGAAGCCCAACGATAAGGCGTTCGTCGAAAGAGATCTGTGGGACGTTGAGAGGAGCTTCCTTGGCGGGCGCCGCTTCCGCGACATCGAGGACATGCGCGTGCAGGCGCGGCGCTGGCTCGCCGAGATCGTCGAGCTGCGATTCCACACCAAGCTCCGCCGACGCCGGATCGTCGAGATCTTCGCGGACGAGGAGCGGGCGGCGCTGCGCCCTTTGCCGACGCACCCTTTCGATACGGCGCGGGTCGTCTACCGGCTGTGCTCGATCGAAGGCTTCGTGAATTGGGAAGGGAATCGTTACAGCGTGCCGTACGAGCACGTGACCGCGCTCGTCCCGGTGCGCATCACCCAGGACGAGCTCTACGTGTACGGACCAGGCCTTGCGTGCATCGCGCACCACCAGCTGTTTGCCCGGGGCAAAGGCGCCGACAGCGTAATCGGAGCGCACCGGCCGCCGCGCCCGGACGGGCCCGGTGCCTCGCTCGAGCTCATCCGCGAGCGTTTCCTGGCGCTCGACGCGGTGGCGGAGGATTTTCTGCGTGGCCTCATCGAGACGCAGCCTCGCTCGGCCGCATATCACGCCCGGCGCATCCTCGAGCTGCGCGAGCGCTACGCCGCACCTGACGTCGCCGCCGCCATGGCCCACGCGCTGTCGTTCCGGGCGTTCTCGGCGAACGCCGTCGCACGCATCGTCGAGGTGCGCGCCCGCCCGCGCACCTCGACGAGTACGTGGCCGCCGAGACCGAGGGCAAGCTGAGGGGCCTCCTCTCCGGCGAGCGGCTCGTCCCCCGAGATCTGCGCAGCTACGACGTCCCGCCACCGCCACCGCCGCTGCCACCGCCCGCCGACACAAAGTCCGCGCCAGCCAAGTGTGACAGCACCAATGAGACCCACGCGACCGAGGAGCCGCCGCCATGTCCGACCGAAACGCCACCGAGCCAGGATCCGACCAAACCAGAGTGAGCAAGCCGGCCGACGCCCATGCCGCCCTCATCGAGGCCCGCGTGCGAAAGAATATCGAGATCCTCGCGCTTCCCTGCCTCGGCAAGACGCTCGACGAGATCCTCGCCTGGGCGCGCAAAGAGAGGCCCGCCGCCCTCGCTCTCATCGAGCGAGCGCTCGCTGGCGACGTCGAGCACCGCCTCACAAGGACCATCGACCGCCGCCTCACCGATTCGGGCTTGCCCGAGAGGCCCACGCTCGAAACGTTCAATTTCGATTTCCAGCCCGCCATCGACAAGACCCTCGTCCTCCAGCTCGCCGAGCTCGATTTCATCCGCGCTCACGAGGACGTCGTCCTCACTGGGACCAGTGGCACTGGTAAAAGTCACGTCGTCAAATCGATCGCCGTGCGCGCTTGCGGCGCCGGCATCAAGGTCCTTTATCGCCGCTTCCATGGGTTGATGGACGATCTCTACGCGGGCCTGGCTGACAATACCTACGACAAGCGCCTGCGTCGCTACGCCCGTGTCCCCGTCCTCGTCATCGACGACGTCGGCCTCGGACGCATTCGCCGCTCCGAGCACGAGCCCACCGCCGCCACAAAAGGGCTTCTGGCCGGCCATGCATGAGGCGCGCACCGATCTCGCGATGGCGTTCTGTCTCGTGTTCCTGGTCTGGTCTGGGGGCGGTACCTGGTCATTCGATGAGCGCTTGAGGCGGATCCGTCGTGTTGTTGTGACCTAACCGGGACGAGCGGCAAGAGGGAAGGGGATGCGTTCGTCGCTGTGGGCATCGCGGTACATCCGCCCTCGAAGCGGCGAACGGCGATCTCGAGGCCAAGATCGCGGCGCTGGCTCCAGCTCCGGCTCCGCCACCGGCACGACAGAAGAAGAGCGGCTAGACCTGTGGAGGGTCGTTGATCGGATTGCCTGCGGACGCCGTCCTCGCGAAGGCAATGAGGCGCGCTGCGAGCCGTGCCGGATCGTCAAAGTGCGGGGAATGCCCGAATCCCTCGGGCTCTTCGATAACGGCGTGCTCGGGCAAGTGACGCCGGAAGTAGGCGAGCGAGCTCGCGGGAAGGAGGCGTTCGGACTTGCCCCATAGGAGCAGGATGGGCATCGCCAGAGCGCCCAGGCTACCCGGCGCGGGCAGGTCGTCGAGGGTCGCCGCGCTCATGACGTCACGGACGGCAGCCCCCTTCATGATGTCGCGAAGCCTAGGTGCGAGCGCCGCCACGTACCACGGCGTGCGGTGGTAGAGGCGCGCGAGCAGCTGGCGCGCCTCGGCGGCCGAATCGATCTTGAACGCGTCTCGCAGGTCTTCCCATTCGCGGGGTGTCGTTCGGGCACCTGCAGGTGAGATGAGGGCGAGGGCCACCAGACGTTCGGGCCGCTCCAGCGCGTACCTTAGGGCCAGCGCGCCGCCGAGCGAACTCCCCACGAGGACCATCCGTTCGTCGACTACGGCGTCAAGCACTTCGGATACCGCGGCGAACAGCCGTTCCGGGGTCGGACTTCCGTACCAGGTCCCGCTGAAGCCGTGCCCGGGCAAATCCGGCGCCACCAGACGACCCGCCTGGGGGAGCATGCGGACGAGCAACGGTGCGAAAGCGGTCGCGGCGGAGCCGAGCCCATGCAGCATGACGATCGTCGGAAGGTCGCGGGGCCCCCGAGCATCGTAAACATGCAGCGTGCCAGCCGCCGTGCTCACCGTGCGGCTCTGGAAGCCATGGCGGTTCATCACGAACCGCGCCCCGCGCTCGACCACGGAGAGCAAGCCTACCTTTCTAGCCACTTAGCCACCTCGCCCAGCTTGCCCAGGCTCCGCACCGCCCATGGTCAAGCCTATCATCCGCCGTTTGGCTGCGCGCCGCGGCTGAGCTCGTCGATGGCGGCTCGAAACGCGGTCACAAGCTCTTCCGGACGGTCGATCACGGCGGCGTCCGCGAGCACGCCCAGCCGGAGAGCCCCAGCGTAGCCGAAGAAAGTGAGGCTGAGCCCGATGCTGGCCGGTGCCGGCGCCCAAATGACAATGGCTTGCAATGGTTGTCCGGCAATGTGCAGCGGACCGGCAGGCCCGGCCAAACTGCTCACGACCAGGCTCGCCCGTCGCGACCACCGCCGCACTGCCCAACGTTCGACGGCGGGCGCGAGGCCACCGGCCAGCCTCGTCAGACCGATCGCCATTCGCGACTCACCACTCGATCGCAGAACCGACATGTCGCCCGCGACGGCTTCGAGCCGGGCTTGCGGATCGGCGACGACCACCGGAAGGCGGACGAATACGGAGGCATAGTGATTCCCCAGGCCTGCTTCTGATGCTTTCGATGCTTCCGATGGCACCGCTACCGGTAGAAGTGCGCGGACGGATCGCGGTGCCTGCCCGTGGTTCCGCTGGTAGCGGTCTAGAGCTCCGGCCACGCCAGCCAGCAGCACGTCGGCAACGTGATGTCCGCGAGCCCGCGCGATCGACTTGACCGATTCCAGCGGAATCGATTCCGACCAGGCTATGCGTTTGTGGCCATCGAGAGGACCGCGCAGCAGGCCGACAGGATCACGCGATAGCGTGAGAAATCGAAGCAGACCGGTGAGCCCGCCGAAGAAGCGATGCAGTCGACCTGGTCCGGACGGTCTTGGTCCTGGCGGTGTTCCCTCCCTTACACTGAAGGTGTCGTCGGCGAGCTCTTCAAGCAGGGAGACCAGCGCCCGCCCGTCGGCGATGCAGTGGTGGATTCTCACGAGAAGCGCGGATCCGGCCGGTGCGAGATCCACCAGCTCGAAACTCCAGGGGGATGAATCGGGCGGCAGTGGCGCGTTCATCCGCTCGCTGGCCAGACCGACCAAGGCCACGGCGTCGACCGGCTCGGGTGGGTTCAGCCTGCGGACGTGAGCGCGTAGGTCGAAGGCAGAGTCGTCGTTCCAGCAGGGCCTGCCAAACCGACGCGCCGGCTCAAGCACGTGCTGACGGAAACGTCGGTGCGGGACCAGCTTGTCACGAACGAAATCCTCGAGCGCCTCGAGCGTGAGCTGCTGATCGAAAAGCAGCAGCGCTCCGATGACCATCGGGTTCTCCGGGGTGGCCATCTGCCAGCGCGCTGTGTCCGCACGTGACAGCCGCTCGGGTCTTGCTGAGGTCGCTTCAGCATTCACTGGGGCTACTCGAAGGAATCAAGGCTCCGCACCACGCCCCGAGCGTCGAGGTCTAACGGCCACGGGTCAGCGAGCGGCGGACATCTCGAAGGGATTCGTCAATCTCGCGCTCGGCGACGACTTCCTGTTCGTTGGTCAGCGGGCCGATCTGATGGCGGACCTGCTCAGTCATGAGGCGAAGGCGAAGCCCTGGAGTCAGAAGGCCCTCGAGGACGCGCGCTTGGCTCTCCATCGAAAGGGAGACGAGTCGCCGTCGCAGCTCAGCGATCTCGGGATCATCGATTCTTGCTGGCAGGTCCACGGACCTAGTGTACCTAGCTGCGAGACCGACGGCACGGAGCGGCCGCCGCGTGATCAAGGGCGGCTGTCAAAAACTTGTTGGCACCAGGTTGGCACGACCTATCCGGCTCGAACGAAATCGACCGAACGGCTTCGAAACGTGCCAACCCCGTGCCAACCGACTATCTAGCTTTGACTATCTAGCTTTACCGGAGGGAATGACGTGAAACTCTGCGCAATGCTTTGGTTTTTAGTTTATGCCAGGGTCGGTCCGATTCTCGATAGGTCCTCAGGAACCTGCCAGCGAGCGTGCGCCCTGGCGGTGCCTGTAAAGGCGCGCAACGGTGGTGTCGTGGTAGCGTGCGCAGGGGTTTGGTGCGGTCCCGGGCGGCGCGGCGCTGACGGAGACGGGTTTCCCGACCGCAGGGTCGTAGAATATGGTGACCCCTGTGGGAACCGAACCGACGATAGAGCGAAAGGAATATTCGGATCATCGCGCCAAGGCAGTGATGCTGGCGGCGCTGCGCGGGCGTAGCGCCAGGCTCACCCGCGCGGACGCAATCGTCGCCTCTGGGCTCCCCGAGGACGAGGCGGGGCGGGCGTTGACCGTGCTCCTCAAGGAGTACCGGAGCCACCTCAGCGCCACCGAGAGCGGCGAGCTCCTCTACGAATTCGAACCCTCGTTCGCGCGCCGAGACGCGGTCTCGTGGCGCGAGCGGGCCGCGGCCGTCGGAAGCAAGCTCTGGAAGGCCTTCACGTTCCTGTTCAAGGTGGCAATCGTGGCCACGCTGGTCGGCTACTTCGCCGCGTTCGTGGCCATGATGGTGGCGATGGTCTTCGCGCGCAGCGGATCATCCGATCGCGACGACGACGGCGGGTTCGGCCTGGGGGGCCTGTTCTGGTTCTGGGGATGGGACATGGGATCGGACGGCTACGGACGCCGACCAGCCCGCTTCGCCGCGCGCGAGAAGCGGGCGCCATTTTACAAGCGGGTGTTTGCGTTCGTCTTCGGGCCACCCGCGCCTATGGCCGATCCGCTGCAGGACGAAAAGATGATCGTGGCCTACATCCGGGCGCAGCGCGGGCGGATCGCGGCCGTCGATCTGGTGCGCCTCATGGGGTGGACCTTCCCGCGTGCCGAAGAAGAGGTGACGCGGTTGATGGTCGACTACGGCGGCGAGCCGGAGGTCTCGGACGACGGCGTGGTCGTCTACACGTTCAAGGCGGTCCGCAAGACCGCGGGTGGCGCCGGCGAGGGGGGCTCTGCGCGCTGGGCCTCGGAGCGGATCGAGGCGCCATCGCCGCTGACCGGCAACGAGCCGGGGACGAATATGATGATTGCAGCCTTCAATGGCTTCAATCTGCTGGCGCCGTTCTGGATCGTGCCGGCGTTCGAGAGCCGTCTTCATGTATCGCTGGAGAGCTGGCATTTCATGCTGTGGGACTTTCCCCTGGCGTTTTCCGCGCTGGTCTTCGCGGTACCCAGCGGCCGCTGGATCAAGGCCCGGCTCGAAAAAGGCCGGCGCCGCGCCCGGAACGACCGCCGCCAGCTGCTGGGGCGGATCTTCGCGGGCTCCGGCGCGCGGCCGCGGGATGAGCTGGCCCCGACGCCCGCGCTCGGCGCGCTCCTCGATCGCGAGCTCGTGTTGCTGGGCGGTGACATCGCGCCGGAGCCCGACGATCGCGGCCGCGTGCTCTACACGTTCCCGCGCATCGAAGAGGAGACCGCCGCGGTGGTGCGGGCGCGGGCCGCCGCCCCGGCCGTCGAGCGAGACGCCGGTTCGGTCGTGTTCTCGTCCGCGGATTGAGGGGTCTCCGTCGGAGCCCAGGGGGCGCGGCGATATCCGCCGCGGTAGAACCTCAGTGTGCTGGCTCTGATCGCAACGGTGCTCCTGGCGGGGGTTCTGCTCTCCTGGCTGCGCTTCGCCTGGGTCCTGGCTCGGATCGGGGGGTTGCCGGACCTATCGCGCGAGTCGGCGGCCCTTCCCGACGGAATGCCCTGGCCCCGCCTGTCGGTAGTGGTGGCGTGTCGCAACGAACAGACCGCAATCCGGCAGGCCATGGCGTCGGTGCTCGCTCAGGACTACCCGTTCTTGGAGGTGGTGGCAGTGGACGATCGATCGGAGGATGCGACGGGCTCGATCTTGCGCGAGTTGGCTGCGCGGCACCCCACGCTGCGTGTCGCCCGCGTCGATGTGTTGCCTCCCGGTTGGCTCGGGAAGACCAACGCCCTTCACCGCGGCGCGGCCCAGGCGACAGGCGACTGGATCCTGTTCACCGACGCCGACGTGGTATTCGCGCCGGGCGCGCTTCGGCGGGCCGTGGCTTGGGCGACGCGCGACGGGCTCGGGCACGTGGTGGCGCTCCCCCACTTTATCGCGCCGGGGCTCCTCGAACGCAGCTTCGTATCGCTGTTCGGGCTGTTCTTTCTGCTGCACCTCCGCGTCGATGAGCTGCGTCGGCGCGGTAGCCAGGCGCACGTGGGCATCGGGGCGTTTAATCTCGTCCGCCGAGAGAGCTACGAAGCGATCGGCGGGCATGAGCGCCTGCGCTTCGAAGTGGCAGACGACGTGAAGCTGGGGCTCGTGCTGCGCAGGAGCGGTGTACGCCAGGGGTGCGCGGACTCGGGCGGGCTGGTGCGGGTGCGCTGGCAGCGCGGATTCGTCGCGTCGATGCGGGGCCTCGTGAAGAACTTCTTCGCCGGCTCAGATTACCGTTGGCTCGGGATCTTACGGACGGTGATCCTCGTGCCGCTCATCACCACCCTCCCGGCGGTATGTCTGGCGCTGTCGGCATGGCTGTTGCCGTACCCCGGCGCGCGCCTCGTTGCTGTGGCGGCGGTCGCGCTGCCGATGGCGCTGCTCGGCTCTGTCGCGCGTCGCCTGGCGGGCGGGCGCGGGTACGAAGGCGTGCTGCTGCCGCTGGCGGGAGTTTGCTTGGCCCTCGTCGCCCTCGCGAGCGCGCTCAGCGCCACGCTGCGCGGCGCGGTGATTTGGCGGGGCACCCGCTATACGCTGCGCGATCTCAGGGCCGGCAGCGTGCGCGACGTCGATTGGCCGCCGGACCGCGCGCTGGGCTGAGCGTCGGGTATCGACGTCACCGAGTCGTCGGCTACTCTAGGCTAGCTAGTGGTTCGATCATGAAATTTGACGATGAGGACCGGGCGGACAGCTCTGAGGTAGAGGATCGCCGTGGCCTGCGCTTCCCGGGAGGCGGCGCGGGCTTGGGCCTGGGGGGGCTCGGGTTGGCGGGCGGCGTGGTTTACTTCATCGTGCAGGTTCTCGCGAGCAACGGCAGCCCTACCGCCCGCGCCGTGAGCCGGCTGATCGAGGAGAACCAGCGCAGGGTGCCGATGGGCGCGCCGGTTCCCCGCGGCTCTCAAAGCCGGCTCGATGGGAGCTGTGCCGGCGTCACCTCGGCGAGCGATCCGGCGAAGTTCGTGGTCTGCGTGGAGAGCAACGTACAGTCGTTCTGGCGGCGTCAGCTCGCATCCACGGCGAGCGGCTACCGACCGGCAAAGCTGGTTCTGTTCACGGAGGCAACGCGCAGCGGATGTGGCGTCGCCAGCGCTCGGACTGGCCCCTTTTATTGTCCCGAGGACGATCGGGTCTACCTGGACCTGGGATTCTTTCATGAGCTGCAACGGCGCTTTCACGCCCGGGGCGGCGACTTTGCCGAAGCTTATGTGGTGGCGCACGAGTACGGCCATCGCGTCCAGGACGTCCTGGGAATCGAGCGGCGTGTGCGACGATCGCAGGAAGAACACCCCGATGAGCGCGACAGTCTATCCGTGCGGTTGGAGCTACAAGCGGACTGTTACGCCGGGGTTTGGGGAAATGCCGCCTACGCGGAAGGGAAGGTGAGCCACGCCGAGATAGCGGAGGCCCTGGACGCGGCGGCGGCGGTCGGCGACGATCGCATTCAAAAAGAGATCACGGGTCGAGTGAACCCAGAGACCTTCACCCACGGCAGCGCGGCCGCTCGGCAGAAGTGGTTCTCCGTCGGGATGCAGACAGGTGATCCCGCCGCTTGTTCCACTTTTCATGAAGGGGGCTGACGTAACCACCGCATGGGCAGACGTGGCGCCGGTCCTTCGCGGCGAGTGCGTGAGCTGCCACGGCTGGACCGCGACTGATCGACCGCCAAATGCCGCCGGGGTTCACCCCCCGAACACGGGGGGTAGCCTGCGGCTGGACTTCTATGACGTGACACCCGATGTCTGTGGCGACGCGGTCCTGGCCCTCGATCCCA
>CAAGKR010040457.1_pt1 | contig 12141 bp, 9 predicted proteins | sample 2556971 | NCBI WGS metagenome assembly CAAGKR01 (sample SAMEA5207829, study PRJEB30636) | soil metagenome | biome: forest; feature: boreal; material: soil | place: USA | collected 2011-09 | depth 1 m
AGCACGACTGCATCGGCGACGTGCGGGGTATGGGATTCATGCTCGGCGTCGAGTTCGTGAAGAATCGCGCGACTAAAGAGCCGGATGCCGAACTACGCGATCGCGTCGAAATGGCCAGCTTCAATCGCGGCCTGATCTTACTCGGCGCCGGATCAAATTCGATTCGCTGGTCGCCGCCGCTGATCCTGACTCGCGAGAACGCCGATGTCGCGCTTGAGATTTTTGATGAAGCGATTGCGGCATCGAGGTAAGGTCTGAAGCAGAAAGTAACCAAAGCGGTGTTAGAGTACCGACTTTGGTCGGGTTTTTCCCCGCACCGAAGAAAGACCCAACTAAAGTTGGTACTCTAACGCCTGTTACGGAGATAGAGCCGATGTTCGAAGGAACCGTCATCTCAATCAACATCGCGCCGGAAGCTGAGGCGCCGATGCAATCAGTCAGCGAAGTCCGCGCCGTGCCCGGCCGTGGCTTGGAAGGCGATCGCTATTTCGCTCGCAAAGGAACCTTCTGGAAGCCGGCGGCGAGTCGCGAACTAACCTTGATCGAAGCCGAGGCGATCGAGTCGCTTAAACGCGAACTGGATGTTGATTACGGACTGAGTGACAGCCGGCGCAACGTCGTCACTCGCGGCGTGCCGCTCAACCATCTAGTGGGCAAAGAGTTTTGGATTGGAGATGTGAAAGCCCGTGGGCTCAAGTTGTGCGAACCATGCTCGCATCTGCAAAAACTTTCGCACGAAAAAGTCCTGCCCGGCTTAGTGCATCGCGGCGGTTTGCGCGCGCAGATTCTGACGGAAGGAATGATTCGCGTCGGCGAAACTGTCAGAGAATCCGGATAGGTCTTGCGCCGACTTCAAAGCCGACATCAGGGCTTGGCGTCCACTGGCCGCAACTCAGCTTCGATAGTTCCACGTCCTGAGTAACCGTCGGCGATGAAGCCCGGCCGCGAAAGGAGGTTCACCCAGAGCTTCCTGCCTTCGTCGCTGAATGTAGCAGTTCCGGAGAGTCCGCTATTAGGTTGGTCAACGAAAGAGTCAGCACTCATCCGATTTATCCGTATCTTATTTTCACCGTCTATCAGACCAGTGCAGGTGTCCACCAGGAGTCGCCTTTTGCTGGTACCGGAAGTAAGAATAGAAAAGCGAAACGTAGCAACGTTCCCTGCGCGCATCACGCCTATGGGACCTTGCGGTCCAAATTCTTCTGACGTGCCGGCAAAGCCACCAGACATGCTGAACCTTCCACTAGTGACCCGATAAAACGTGATCGCCTGCCGCCATGCCTCATCAGGAGTCAGACGCACCGCCGCGTTTGAGACACCTGTGAGCGCGACTATCTTGAACGGCGAAGTAATCATCTGCGGCACCATCACGCCCTTCCCGGGCTTCTTTTCAAGAACGCTTATCTCGATCGCGTTCGTGCGTATCTCCACGCTATAACCACCAGTGTTGCGCTCGCCGAGAAAAGCAGCCACGGCGACGTTCTCTTTGAAGAAGTCGGCATCAAGCTTTGGCAAGTTTTCATCGAGCGCGATCAAAGCGGCGTAGGTTTCCGCATCGCGCACGACCGCGATAAACGGTTTAGTGATTTTCGAGTGAAAGCCTTCGGCAAGCACCTTGATATCGCCAGGCTGATAGTTTTGCGCAACACTGGACGTGTTTGCCATCGCGTACTCCGCGTTGCTCAAGGTCTGCATCGTCCGCGCGGCAGACGCTGCATTATTCGTCAGACCCCGCAGCAATGGGTAAGCAAGCAACGTCAGCATTAGTAGCATCTGAACGGGGCGCCGTTTTGCGGAGTTGTTTCTACTCTTGGTGCTCATAGCATTCCCACCCAAATCCTTTCGCAGTTTGAAAAGGTGGCACGGGCGTCCCGCCCGTGAACCACGCGCAAGATGCGCGTGCCACAACCAACGCTTGTTAGAACGCGGGAGTGCCCGGGAAGTTGCACAGGTAAGAGCAATCACAGACGATAACGCACATGCTTTCGCAGCTCTTCGTCCTCAACTTCGATGTTTTGAAGCCGCAGCATCACGTCGGCATTCAAGTCCCAACCCGCGCGTTCGCCTGCTTGGAGCTTCACCGTGCCTGCCGCGGCGATCATCGCCGCGTTGTCGGTGGAAAGATGCGGCGAAGGAAAGTAAACCGGCAACCCTAACTTTGCCGCAGCCTTGCTTGAAGCTGCGCGCAGCGCGCCGTTGCATGCGACTCCGCCCGCAACAATTAGGGTCTGTGGATAATAATCTTGCGCGACCCGCTCCATCGTCGTCACGAGCGATCGCACCACGGTGCTTTGAAAGCTTGCGGCCAGATCCTTGATTCCCTGTGAAGGCTCTTCGCCGTTGCTCACCGGTTGCAATTCGGACTCGCGCACATACTTTGTCACCGCGGTTTTCAATCCACTAAAACTAAAGTCGGGACGACCATCGCCCATGCGTGGAGTTGCGAACTTTACTGCTTTCGGATTTCCTTCCTTCGCCAGCTTTTCAATGATTGGCCCGCCGGGATATCCGAGCCCTAGCAGCTTTGCTACCTTGTCGAACGCCTCGCCGGCGGCGTCGTCGCGCGTGCGGCCGACGACTTTGTATTTGCCGGCGCTCGGCACAAAGAAAAGATTTGTGTGCCCGCCGGAAACGATCAGCGCCAGCGCCGGATGCCTGACCGGCGGATTCTCGAAACAGACGGAATAGATGTGGCCTTCGATGTGATTGACTCCGACCAAAGGTTTGTTCAGCGCGAACGCCATCGCCTTCGCGTAAGACACGCCCACAAGCAACGAACCAACCAGGCCTGGCCCGATGGTCACCGCGATGCCGTCGATTTGTTCTTTGACTAGGTTCGCGCGCGTGAACGCTTCTTCGACAATCGGCACGATCTTGTCGAGGTGTTCGCGCGAAGCGAGTTCGGGAACAACTCCGCCAAAGCGTTGATGAGTTGCAATCTGTGAGGCGATCACGGACGAGACGATCTCGCGGCCATCACGCACGATCGCCGCGGCAGTTTCATCGCAGGAAGTTTCGATTCCGAGTACGAGCATGGTCAGTTGTTAGTCGTTAGTAGTCAGTTGCTTCTTACGATAGCGTCCCGTATTTCTCTGTGCAACCTCTGTGGTTCTCCGTGTCTCTGTGGTGAAAAGCGAAACGAAGGCATTCACCACAGAGACCGGAGAGGGCCACGGAGATTACACAGAGAGACCTGTGGCTTGGGAATAGAAGCTCAAACACGAGTCGCCCTGCTTGAGCATGCGATAACGCTTCAACGCGCCGAACTCTTCCTTCAGATCCTTCTTCCGATGATGCTCGGCGATCATGACGCCGCCCTCGGCCAACATTCGCGTCGCATGTTCACCGACGTAATCCAACACGGCTTCATAGTCCATCGAATACGGTGGATCTAAAAAGATGATGTCGAAGGCCACCGCTTCCTTCTTCGCGTGCCTGCTCAGAAACTCCAGCGCTTCTCTACTCACAACTTCGATCTCATCATCACTAACGCTCAGCGACTTCAGATTCGTTTCAATCAACGCGTACATCTTCCGCGAACGATCGACAAAGGCAACGTGCGCCGCGCCGCGTGACAGCGCTTCGATCCCGACTGCGCCCGATCCCGCGCACAAATCGAGAAACCGCGCGCCTTTGATCCGCGGCGCGAGAATATTGAATAGTGTCTCGCGCAAACGATCCGAAGTCGGCCGCGTTTGTAGCGACGGCGGGCTCTTCAGCTTTCGTCCGCGATATTTGCCGGCAATGATTCGCACATTCAGTCAATCCGCAGATTGCACACATTACGCAGGGCTAAGCAAATAGAAAAACCAATCTGCGAAATCTGTGTAATCTGCGGATAGGTTCTAACCAACCGCCGCCAATTTCAATCTCGCATCACTCATGACGCGCTTGATCATCTTTGCGGCTTCGGGTGACGATTTGCCCTGGCTGACGTAGAGCTCGGCTTCCTTGCGCGCGGCTTGCAGAATATCCAGGTCACGAACAAGGTTGGCAATGCGAAACTCCGGCAGACCAGCTTGCCGCGTGCCCATCACCTCGCCGGGCCCGCGAATCTCCAGATCCTTTTCCGCGATGCGAAAGCCATCGTTCGTCTCTTCCATGATGCCCAGACGCTCGCGCGCGACATCTGTCTGTTTGTCGGAAGCCAGCAGCACACAGAAGCTCTGTTCCGCGCCGCGGCCGACACGTCCGCGCAGTTGATGAAGCTGCGACAGGCCGAAACGCTCGGCGTGCTCGACCACCATCACTGAAGCGTTCGGCACATCGACGCCAACTTCGATCACGGTGGTTGAAACCAGCACCTGGATCTCGCCGCTGACAAACCGCCGCATCACGTCTTCTTTCTCTTCAGCTTTCATCCGGCCGTGCAGCAGCCCGACAGTGAACTTCGGAAAGACGCGATCGCGCAGGTATTCATAACGTTTCGTAGCGTCTCGCAAGTCCATCTTCTCTGACTCTTCAACCAGCGGATAGACGACATAGACCTGGCGCCCGGCCCGCACTTCGCGCGCGAGCAACTGCTTCACCTCTTTGCGATCAGTTTCGTTGTCGGCAAATATCTTTGTCACGATGGGCGTGCGACCCGGCGGCATCTCATCTATGATCGACACGTCGAGGTCGCCGTAGACGGTCATCGCCAGCGAACGCGGAATCGGCGTCGCCGTCATCACCAACACCTCGGGATTTAACCCGCGCGCGCGCAACTCAGCGCGCTGCATCACACCAAAGCGATGCTGCTCGTCAATGACTACCAGCCCGAGTTTCTTGAACGTAACTTTTCCCTGAATCAAAGCGTGCGTGCCGATGCACGCGTCGATTTCGCCTTTGGCCAGCGCCTGATGCAGCGCTTTCTTTTCGGCTGCTTTCATCGACCCAATCAATAATTCGACGCGGTAAGGGGTCTTTGCCAGGATTCGCTTGATGTTGCGTGCGTGTTGCTCGGCGAGAATTTCCGTCGGCACCATCAGCGCCGTCTGACAGCCATTCTCCATCGCCGCCAGCATGGCAATCAGGGCGACGATCGTCTTGCCGCTGCCCACGTCGCCTTGCAGCAGACGATTCATCGGCGCATCGGAACGCAGGTCGCGAAAGATTTCTTTGACAACCTTGCGCTGCGCCTCGGTAAGTTTGAACGGCAGCACAGTAGCAATACGCTGTTTCGCTGCGTCGTCGATCTTGATCGTCGCGCCCTTGCGCTCTTTGATTCGCTGTCCGCGTTTCACCAAAAGCCCCAGCGCGAGCCAGAATAATTCTTCAAATATCAGACGGCGATGCGCCGGGCTCCGAGCGCGTTCGTAGTCCTCCAAAGCAGCGTCCTCAGGCGGAAAGTGAATCTGGCGCAGCGCGTCGGCGCGCACCGGAAGGGACTGACGCTTGCGCAAATCGGCCGGCAAGGTTTCAGCGATCGCCTCGGCAGGAATCGATTTCAGCGCATCGTGAATCATTTCGCGCAACTGCTTCGGGCGCACCTCGTCCAGCTTCCGATAGACTGGAACGCAACGACCCACATGGATCGCCGCGAGCGTAGGATCGCCCTCAGGATCATCGCTCTCAGCCTCGTTGCGTGACGGACCATTCGAAAGAATCTCGATCTCGTCAGGTTTATTCAAACGCAGAGAATACGTCTGACGACGTTTGTCCCACTCCCACTTGCCAAAGGCAATGAAGCGCACACCGCGGGTAAATCGCTTCGTGTAACTCTCGATAATCCGTTGGGCGTGGTGGCCCGACAGAAACGTCCAGACGACGACTTCCCTTCCGGTGCGCTCGCGATCGGTGGCCGATATCTCGAAAATGAACAGGCGCTGTTTGAGCGAACGTTTGTTTCGAACCTGATAGCCGCCGGCAACTTTTACGTACAGATCGAGCGACGCTTCGATGCCGTGATACAAATGCCGAATCTCGACCATGCTCGAACGATCTTCGTATCGCATCGGGAGATATAGAAGCAGGTCTCCGACGTTGACGTTGTTGATATCTTTTCCGGGCGAGATTTCGGTCAACGCGAGCGCCAGTCTGCGCGCAGTCTGCGGCCCAAAGCGAGCGACGCCGCCGACGGGTAAATCGAGAATTCTGGTGTCGAGGGAGATGGAAACGTTGGCAGACATCGGCGCGATCATAGCACAGGAAAATCTCTGTGCCTTCAGGGAGATCACACGACCTAACTCGATCACACAGCTAAGTCAACTTAGGCTAAGTAGCTGTATGAAGAGTTGTGAGGATGAACAATACGATTCAAATTTCTAGTTCGCCGCCACACTCGCTGTGGCGCAACACTTTTCAAAAGCGCTCTTCAATTCGTCGGCAATCTGTTCGGGTCCTTTGCCCTCGATCTGGTAGCGCTCCATCATGTAGACGAGTTCGCCGTTTTTCAAAAGTCCGATTGAAGGCGACGACGGCAGATAACCGGTAAAGTAGCTGCGCGCCCGTTCGGTCGCCTCGATATCAGCTCCCGCAAACACGGTCGCAACTCTGTCCGGACGGACATCGTGTTGGAGCGCCAGCGCTATGCCGGGACGCGCTTTGCCAGCCGCGCAACCACAAATTGAATTGACCACTACCATGACGGTGCCTTGCGAATTCTTAACTGCTTCGTCGACTGCTTCTGGTGTTCTCAATTCCTCGACGCCGAGACGCGTTAACTCTTCGCGCATCGGCTTGATCACTTCTTCAGGATATCGCATTCTTAAATCTCCTCTGTAACATTAAGTTGAATCGGCATCGATTGTAACATGCTCAGTGATTTGCTGCCTCGATCGAGATTTTTCGAGCTTCGTCTCCATCACCAGCAATCGAGATCCGCCAGACGTTGTCGGGCAAGGGATAACGACCTAAGCGCTCAGCCCACTCGATGATTACGACGGCATCTTCATCGGTGAGGATCTCGTCGAGATCGACGGCGTGCGCCGCGGACGCGCCTTCATCCAAACGATAGAGGTCGATGTGATAGAGCAGAAGCCTTCCCTGATGCGGATTGACCAGCGTAAACGATGGACTGGTGACGTCTTCTTCATCAATGCCGAGTGCATGAGCGATTCCTTTCACCAACATCGTCTTGCCTGCGCCGAGCGGACCGCTTAACAAAAGGATCTCGCCGCCTGAAAGTTGAGTGCCGAGGCGCACGCCGAGATCAAAGGTTGCGCGCGCGTTATGCGAGATCCATTCGCCAGTTGAAACTGATTGTGCGGTGGCGCTCATATCCTCGGAGACCCAAGTTAACAACTTTGCGCTACCCCGGCATCTCTCCTTCCGGATCAAGCAAACGAATTGCCGCACTGAGACGCTCGCGAATGTCCGACGCCACCATTGTGCGCATGCCGAGTTCGCTTGCAGCAAGATCGCCGGCTAAGCCGCTTATGTAGAGCGCCGCGATTACCGAGGACAATGCGTCGGCGGCGTTAGTCATGGTCCCGTATTCCTGAGCGAGAAAGCCTGTGATGATTCCCGTCAAAGTGTCGCCGGCGCCCGCGGTGCCCAGGCCTGCGTTTCCAGTCGGATTAACGAACACGCGACCATCGGGCGCGGCGATCAACGGGCGCGAGCCCTTCAAAAGCAGGATGACTTCATGCACGGTGGCGAAGGCTCTCGCTGCCGACACGCGATCGTGAAGCGCGGATTTATCTTCCGCGCCCATCAGCCGCAGCATCTCTCCAGGATGCGGCGTCAGCACGACTGGAAACTCGGGCGAGCCGCGCAATTCAGTCGGCCAGGGCGACAGGCAGTTCAATCCATCCGCATCGATCACAATCGGAGTCCGGCGGCGCTCAACTACTTCGCGCACAAAGTTGCGCGTGCGTTCGTCTTCTGAAGATAGCCCCGGACCGATCGCGATCGCGTGCGCGCGCTTCGCAAACTTCAAAACGTAATTCGCGGCTTCATCGCTGACCGCGCCACGATCCGTTTCAGCGAGCGCGGTGGTCATCACTTCCGGCATCAGTTGCGTTGCTCCCAAAGACTGCGTCGAAGCCGGTGTCGCGACCGTCACGAGTCCAGCACCTGATCGCATCGCTGCATTCCCGCAGAGCGCGGCCGCGCCCGTGAAACCGCGCGAGCCGGCAATGATGAGCGCGTGCCCGTGCGTCGTTTTGTAAGACTCCGGAGCATAGCGTGTTTTAATCAGCCAGCGGCGCGCGTCGGATGCTTCCGTCACGAAGAGCTGCGACTTCGCTTCCTCAATCAACTCAAACGGTGCGCCGATATCCGCGACAATCAACTCGCCGTTGTAATGCGCCGCGGGCAGCAGAATGTTGGCTGGCTTCGGGGCAGTCATCGTAATCGTAACGTCCGCGTGGACAGCTTCGCCGATCAGTTCAACGGAGTCGGAATTGAGACCGGAAGGAATATCGATGGAAACGATCAGCGGACGCGCGCGTTCATCCGCATTACCACTGGCGCGAAGCTTGCTCAGGAACTGAACCACTTCGCGACTAACACCTTCGACTGGCCGCGTCAGACCAGTGCCGAACAGCGCGTCGATAATCACTTGTGGTGATTCGCTTAATCGGCTCAGGAATGCGTGCCATTCTTCGTGTGATTCACATTCCGAGAACTCGATCTGCCCGCCGCCCAGCCCGTCGCCCGCCAAGCTATGCGCCACCTCGAAGTTCGTTCGCGCATCACCCCTTGTCTCTGCGACTCTACCAAATAGCAGCAGCGACACGCGCGCCCCAGCCAGCGCAAGCAATCTCGCGGTGGCCGCACCATCTCCGCCATTGTTGCCGCGGCCACACAGCACCAGCACGGACCTAGCCGCCACGTCGCCGGATAAACGCTCGGTCACGAGGCGCGTGACCGCCGTCGCGGCAGCCTCCATCAGCATCAGCGACGGCGTGCCGTAGCGCTCAGTTGTCAGGCGATCGATTTCGCGCATCTGCGCGGACGAGATTACTGGTTGCACATGGCGATGATAAGGAGAAGGTTACGGGTGGGTCAATTCAGTGGCGAGGAATATGCCGTCAATGATGTCGGCGATCCGCACGCAGGATGCGTGCGCTCCGGCGCTCCAAACAAAAAAAGCGGCCCGGGTTTCCCCGCCGCCCTGCCGCTGTTCCAGCCTATCCGTCTTTCGGGATACTCAACTAAAGAACGAATGTCCTCGCTTCTCCAGAAAACTCAACGGATTGTTTTTCGACGCGCAGCATCAACAAACTGATCCTTCCGAGACTCAATCAATGATCGTCAATCTGACTGACTGAACTCTTCCAATCTGATTGCGGCGACCTATGGATTCCCTTTGAAAAGGTCGAAAACTCGCCGGACAACGGCAAATCACCCTTTGGCATGGTCATTGTTAAGAAGACGGCGCGAGCACCGGTAAGTGCCGCTTCGGAACCCGATAGAAAGTGCGGACAAATAAATGACCAGAGGCAAGAGAATCAGGAAGATGACAGGTTGGCGATGGCTGACAGCCCTCGGCATGTCGCTGTCGCTGGTCGCCGGCATCATCGTGAGCGACAACGCGAAGGCGCAGACGATCGAAAAGTCTACCACAACCGCGCAGAACATGCTTGCCAGGTATGCCCGCGATCTTACCAGGGACGCTGAGCAAGGCCGCTTTAATTCACTGACGGACAGAAGCGACGAAGTTAGTCGCGCGATCCAGATTCTCTCTCGCGCCCAGAAAAGCAGCCCAGTAGTCCTGACTGACTCGCAAGGAATCCGCGATCTGGTCGCCGCCCGGGTTGCCCAACGCATTGCTACTGGCGACGTCCCCGAAGCTCTGCAAGGCAAGCGTCTACTGAAACTGAATCTCGACCTGCTGTTCAAGGATTCAAAGGACGGCGCAGAGCTCGTTAGCAAACTCTCCGCACTCCTCTCTAACGCCGCCCAATCCGAATCAAAAATCATTCTGCTGATCGATCCGATTCAGTCATTGATTGGAAACAACGCCGCATTTGACGGCGCCGCGTCGGCTTTGCTGCGCGACGCAATCAAGAACGGCGACCTGCAATGCCTGGGAGCTTCGACCGACATTACTTTTCAGCAAAGCGTCGCCAGCGACGAAACTCTGGCGCCGCTGTTTGCGGCCGTAGAACTTCAGGAAGTCACGGACGCTCAGGCGCAGCAGAGCGAAGCCGCTGCCAACTCGGCCAAGACCGAGAACTCATCCGCAGAAGATTTCGTGGGCGACAAAGTATCGAGCGACCTGCGCGAACTGGCCGAGAGCCCCAATGCTCCAGCCCATGTCAAAGCGATCCTGCAGGTCAATGATACAAACAGCGCCGCGCTGCGCGCTGAACTTGCCAAGTACGGCGTGAGCGTTGATGCGCAGATGTCGCGGTTCGGCGCCCTCGCGATTGATGTCCCAACCAAGGCAATCGCGAAACTCGCGGACAGCAACAATACAAATTATCTGTCGCTTGACCGCCCCGTCGGAGGGCTCGGTCACGTTGAAAACACCACCGGCGATGAGGCGATGCTGGCTGAAACCGGCAACAGCGTCCTGGATGGCAGCAACATCGGCGTCGCGATTCTGGATTCAGGCGTTTCGAGCAAGCACAAATCCCTTAGCGGTCGCATAGTCTACAGCCAGGATTTTACCGGCGAAGGCACGACCGAAGACTACTACGGTCACGGAACTTTTGTGGCCGCGATGGTGGCCTCGAAACACGAGAGCTACGGTGGCATTGCTACTGGCGCGCACCTGATCAATTTCCGAGTTCTGAACTCAAACGGAGCTGGATCGCTTTCGGCAGTTCTCAGCGCCCTGAACGCGGTGATGGCCAATCGCGGCGCTTACAACATCCGCGTCGTCAACATGAGTCTGGGAATGTCGGCCGTCGATTCTTACCGGAACGATCCACTTTGTCGCGCCGTCCGCCGCCTGGTTGACGCCGGCATCGTGGTCGTCGCCGCCGCGGGAAATGATGGCAAAGACGCAACGCATCCGAAACTATACGGCCGCATTCATTCACCCGGCAACGAACCGTCCGCGATTACAGTCGGCGCCGCCAACACCTTCGGGACCGACGTTCGCAGCGACGACGTAATCGACACGTTCAGCTCACGTGGGCCGACCCGCAGCTACTGGAAAGACGCGAGCGGCGTCAAGCATTACGACAACCTGATCAAGCCAGACGTAGTCGCACCCGGAAACAAGATCATCGGCGCTGCCGCCCCAAACAATCGGCTGCTTCAATTGCACCCCGAGTTGTGCGTGGGGAATGTGAACACCAACAGCGGCAAAGGCACGATGCGGCTGAGCGGCACTTCGGTCTCTTCTCCAATTGTAGCCGGCGCTGCCGCCGTGCTGTTGGAAGCAAATCCAACGCTGACGCCGAACATGATCAAGATGATCCTGATGTACACGGCACAGCCGATCGCGAACTTCAACTTGCTCGAGCAAGGCGCGGGCGAACTCAACATCGAAGGCGCGGTGCGTCTCGCGCAGCTCGTGCGGACCGACCTGTCGTCGAGTACTAGAGTCGGCGCGTCGATGCTGACTTCAGCGGCTCCCTCGCCGCAGAGCACCATCGCCGGCCAAACCTTCAAGTGGGCGCAGGGCGTTATATTCAAGTACGACTGGGCCAAAGGCTCTGACTTGATCACGAAGTATCAGGGAGTCTACGGCCAGGGCGTGCTGCTGAGCGATGGCGTATTAATTACCGATGGAGTGCTCCTTAGTGATGCCAAGATGCTCTCGAGTGGTGTGCTGTTGAGCGACAATATCCTGATAAGCAGCGGCACCACGATGAACGACGGAAAGATCTTGATGAGCAATGGTGTTCTGTTGAGCAATGGCGTGCTGCTCTCTGACGGAGTCGTGGTCAGCGATGGCGTTGTAGTTAGCGACGGCGTGGTTGTCAGCGATGGCGTCGTGGTTAGCGACGGTGTCGTAGTCAGCGACGGTGTTGTCTTGTCTGACAACACCAGCTGCATGGCCGAAGAATAATACTGAGAGCAGCCGCACCTCGAATCAGGCTTCGCGTCGAAAGGCGCGAAGCCGTTTTGTTTTGTCAGCGCTTTCTCAGCCCAATGATCTTCAACCCGCGTCCGACGACCGCATTTGCCTCCGACAATCCCAAAGCCGAGGAGATGGCAAAGTAGGTCAGACCGTACGGCACCAGCACCAACGCCGCCGCGATTACGGGATGGCGCTGGCCAATTACCAACTTGAATGCCCAGCCGACGCCAGCGCCG
>CAAGKR010009045.1_pt1 | contig 12136 bp, 12 predicted proteins | sample 2556971 | NCBI WGS metagenome assembly CAAGKR01 (sample SAMEA5207829, study PRJEB30636) | soil metagenome | biome: forest; feature: boreal; material: soil | place: USA | collected 2011-09 | depth 1 m
AGCTCGGTCTTGCGACCCACCACCGGGACTGCGTGCGCCGCCCGCGTGCCTTCGCGCAGGCGGAGCGCCTCGAACGCCAGGACCGGAGCCGCGCGGCCCCTCAGCTCGAGCGGGCCGAGCGGTCGAAGCTCGAACGCCTCACGGACCTGCCGCTCCGTCGCGGCGCCGACGACGATCCCGCCAATCGGCGCGGCGGCCTGGAGGCGCGCGGCGACGTTCACCGCGTCGCCGAGTGCTGTGTACTCGATGCCTTGACCGCCACTGTCGCCGACGACGGCCAGCCCGGTGTTGATGCCGACCCGGATCGCGAGATCGGCACTGCGGGTGGCGGGGAGCGACGCCTGATACTGGGCGAGCTCGCGCCGCATTTCGAACGCGGCGAGGATCGCTCGCTGGGGATCGTCCTCGTGTGCGACCGGCGCGCCGAAGTACGCGAGGATCGCATCGCCCATCACTCGCGCGACCGTGCCCTCGTAGCGGTCGATCGGCCCGCGCAGGGCTCGGAACGCGCCGTCCACGAGCTCCGCCCATGCCTCAGGGTCGAGCGACTCGGCGAGCGCGGTCGAGCCCTTGAGGTCGCAGAAGAGCACGGTGACGATGCGCCGCTCGCCGGCCAAGCCGGTCGACGGCGCAGTGCTTGGCACGGGCCGATGCTAGGGCGGTGGGCGCGGATGCGTCACACTTTGACGAGATGGCACACGTCACGAAGCAGCGGACGGTCGCAGTCCTGGGAGCGACGGGCACGGTCGGGCAGCGCTTCATCAGCCTGCTGGCCGATCACCCGTGGTTCAAGCTGACCGCGCTCACGACGTCCGACCGCAGCGCCGGCAAGCGCTACGCCGACGCGGTGCAGTGGCACCTGCCGCAGCCGATGCCGGAGTCGGTCGCGAACATGAAGCTCGAGCCCACTCGGGCCGACGTCGACGCTGATCTCTGCTTCAGCGCGTTGCCCACGGACGCCGCGGTGGAGCACGAGGCGGCCCTCGCGAAGGCCGGCCATCACGTCTTCAGCAACGCGAGCACGCATCGAATGGATGCGGACGTGCCCAACCTGCTCGCCGAAGTGAACTTCGAGCACGTGAAGGCGCTCGTCAAGCAGCGCGAGGCGCGCGGGTGGACCGGCTCGATCGTCACGAACGGGAACTGCACGGCCATCCACCTGACCTTGGCCATCGCGCCGCTCCACCGCGACTTCGGGATTGAGCAGCTCCTCGTGACCACGATGCAGTCCATCTCCGGCGCCGGATATCCCGGCGTGCCGTCGCTCGACGTCCTCGACAACGTCGTGCCGTTCATCGGCGGCGAGGAGGAGAAGGTCGTCGAGGAGACCCAGAAGTTCCTTGGCGGCTGGGGGACAACTGGATTCGAACCAGCGCGCTTTCCGATGTCGGTGCACTGCAACCGCGTGCTCGTTCGCGACGGGCACACGGAGACGGTCAGCCTGCGGCTCAAGGGCTCGCCCGGAGTGCGGGCGGTCACGGACAGCTTCCGGCGGTTCAAGGGCCGGCCGCAGGAGCTCAACCTGCCCTCGGCGCCGAAGCATCCGATCGTCGTCCGTGAGGAGCCGGACCGGCCCCAGCCGCTCCTCGACCGCGATATCGAGCGCGGGATGGCCTCGACGGTCGGCCGGATCCGCGAGGACCCGGTCCTCGGGGTGAAGTTCGTCGTCGTGGGGCACAACACCATCCGCGGGGCAGCTGGCGCCTCGGTGCTGAACGCCGAGCTGCTGGTCGCGGAGCGCTGCATCTAGCGATGGCCGCCGAGTCCTTCCTCACGCGCCTGGATCGCGTCCCGCTGAACCGCTTCCATTGGCGGCTGCTCGTCGTCGCAGGCCTCGGCTGGATGTTCGACGCGATGGACGTCATCCTTATCGCGTTCCTGCTCGCGCCGATCCGAACGGAGTTCGGGCTCGACGCGACCCAGACGGGATTCGTCGCCAGCGCCGGCTTCGTGGGGATGTTCTTCGGTGCGGCGATCGCCGGACGGCTCGCCGACCGGATCGGCCGCAAGACCGTGTTCCAGGTGACGCTGGTGCTGTTCTCGTTCGGCGCGCTGCTGTCCGCGGCCGCGCCGAGCTTCGAGACCCTACTCATCGCGCGGGTCATCGCCGGGCTCGGCCTGGGTGGCGAGCTCCCCGTCGCGTCGACGCTCGTCTCCGAGTACGCGCCCCGCGCGTCGCGCGGCCGCTTCATCGTCCTGCTCGAGTCGTTCTGGGCGTACGGGACGATCCTCGCCGGTGTCGTCGCGCTCGTCGTGCTGCCGCAGTTCGGCTGGCGCGGCGCTTTCGTTGTCGGCGCGTTGCCCGCGCTGTACGTCGCGTATCTCAGGCGCGCGTTGCCGGAGTCACCGCGGTTCCTCGCGGAGCACGGGCGCACCGTGGAGGCCGACGCCGTCGTGCGCCGTGTCGAGCGCGAGGGCGGGGGAGCGCTCATCACCGTCGCCCGGCCCGTCGCTCCGGAGCGATCGGCCGCCGGAAGCGCCTCGATCGCGGCGCTGTTCGCGCCGCGCTACGCCCGCCGCACCGTCATGCTCTGGATCCTCTGGTTCGGCATCACGCTCACGTACTACGGGATCTTCACGTTCCTGCCGTCGCTCTTCGGTGCGCGTGGATTCACCGTCGGTCAGAGCAACTTCTTCTTCTTCATTTCGAGCCTGGCTCAGGTCCCGGGCTACTTCAGCGCGGCGTGGCTCGTCGAGCGGATCGGCCGGCGGCCCACGCTCGTCGCGTATCTGGTCGGCTCCGCCCTCGCGGCGTATCTGTTCGGGAATAGCGGCACCCTGAATGACGCGGTCGTGTACGCGGCGCTGCTGTCGTTCTTCAACCTCGGGGCGTGGGGCATCGTGTATGCGATCTCGCCCGAGCTCTACCCGACGGCGCTCCGCGCGACCGGCGCCGGCGCGGCCGCCGCGGTGGGCCGGATCGGCGGGATCATCGGCCCGTTCCTGACACCGACCCTCACGGCCTCCTTCGGTCAGTCGGGCGTCTTCGGCGTGTTCATGGGCTTGCTGCTCGTCACGGCCGCCGCTGTGGGCCTGCTGAGCGAGGAGACGCGAGGGCGATCGCTCGAGGAGATCGCGCCCGCCGCGTAGCCAAAAAAGGTATGCAATCGGCCTGATTGTCGCGAGCGACCCCACGACCTAGCCTGATGTCGTGATCGAACGCGAGCGCAAGTACAGGGTCCCTGACCTCTCCGTGTCTGACCTGCGAAAGCGGCTGGAGAACGACGGCCGCTGGGTCCGGGCCGGTGCCGAGGGCGACGTGTTCTTCGACCACCCGAGCCTGCACCTCCAGGACGACGACCGCCGGCTGCGCCTGCGGTTCCGCGACGAGGGCGGGGTCCAGGAGCTCACCTACAAGAGCTCGCGCGAGATGCACGGCGTCGACAAGGTCCGCCGTGAGATCACCGCGGTGCTCGTGTCCGGGCCGATCGAGGAGCTCATCGCCGAGCTCGGATTCCGGCGCATCCGGAAGTTCGTGAAGCTGCGCGAGGTCTACATCATCGGCGAGTTCGAGATCTCACTTGACCACCTCGACGGCGCTGGATGGTTCTGCGAGATCGAGGCGCTCACGCCCGACGCCGACATCGACTCGATGGCCTACGACCTCGGCCTGCGGCCGCGCCAGCTCGAGCCACGCACGTACTCCGAGATCGTGGACGAGATGTCCGCGGCGGGGGAGCCGACGCCCGCGTAGTCCCGGGCGAGCTGCCCTCGGTCGGCCGGCTAGCCCGCGTGCTGGCGACTGCGCGCAATGAATCGCGCCCACACCAGGACGATCGCGACCAGTGTTGCGAGAAGCATTGCGGAGGCGACACCGCGAACGCCCTCGTACCCTGCCAGTGGCGGGCCGACGAGACTGGTCACGAAGAGGCTTGCGACGAGGATCAGCGCCGCCAGGCTGCCGATGCCGAGGACGAGGTTCGCGGCCGTTCGGAAGAACCTGCGCGACACGGAGATCACCTCCGACTGGCCCTCAACGCTGGCGCAGTGACGGACCGCTGCATCACCAATGCCAGCGAAGGAAGACGTGGCGGACTGGGCCCGAACCCAATGGCTAGGCGGAAGAGTGGCCTCGCTACGCGAAGCGCTTGACGAAGGTGAGAGCCGCGTCCGCGACCTCACGCCAGCCGTTATCGATGACAAGCGCGTGCCCGCGATCTGCCACCTTGACGATCTCGGTGACCGCACTGTTGCGCTTCTGCTGCATGTAGGAGGCGTTTGCGATCGCGGGCGGGACCGTGTGGTCGTTCTGGCCGGAGATGATCAGGAGTGGCCCGCGGTCGGCGCTCTTCGTGTCCACTTTCACTTCGGTCCACGGATTGATGTTCGCAAGCGCCGCCTGGAAGATCGGCGCACCCGATGCCGGCACGGCGAACCGCTCGTACAGCTCCTTCGCCTCGGCCTCGCTCACAGCGTTGGCGAACGCGTAGCGGAACTGTGCGTACGTCAGCGGGACCCCGCGGTTCCGATTGGCCGGGTTGCCGAGCACCGGCGACGCCGACTTCAGAGCCGAGAACGGCAGCGGCAAGACGCCGCGGAACGGCGCGGGGTCGATCGCCACCGTCGCTGCCGAGAGACCGCGCCCCGCGACGATCTGCGCGAGCAGGCCCCCGAACGAATGTCCGATGACGGCCGGCTTCTTCGTCAGCTGGCCGACGAGGCTGGCGTAGTGGTCGGCGACCCGCCCGACGGTCTTGTGGGCGAAGGCCTCGGGATGGGCCCTCGCCTCCGCCACGGTCTCCGGGTCATCGGGCCAGCCTGGCGTCACCGCCGCGTAGCCGGAGTCCTCGAAGACCCCGGCCCAGCGGTCCCAGCTGCTGCCGAGCAGCCAGAGGCCGTGGATGAAGACCACGGGCGTCCGACCCGTCGCGTTCGCGCGCTCGATCTGCTCCGTGGCGGTGCGAGCTGTCGAGGTGAGCACTTCTCCCCATGCCTCCTGACCACGTTTTCGGTCGTGGCCGACGTGCCGTCGGCCCGAACACTAGGCCCCACGTCAAACGACACCGTGGTCCGACGCAGAGACGTCTAGCCGGCGGCGCGATGCCGCTCGATGTACTCCGCCGCCCTCCGCAGGAGGACCGGATCGTCCTTCAGACCGCCAAGGCCCGTATTGCACGTAGCGCACAGCAAATCGCGAATCCGCCCGCTGACGTGGTCATGGTCGACGTTGAGGGAACGCCTCCCGGGCGGCCCGCCGCAGATCGCGCAGAGACCATTTTGAGAAGCGAGCTTGGCCCGATAAACCTCAAGGGGAACGCCATACAACCGCTGGCGAAATGTGTTTCGCTCGCGCTGGCAAATGCGGCACACACGCGATCGATATTTCCCACGGATATCCCAATGCGTGTTCGCTTCATCGAACGGATGCCCACGCTTGCAGTGCGTCTGCTTGCTCCGCCAGTGCTCCGTCACTCTGACCGCCGTTCGCGCTTGTCAGCATCGTCGAAGTGCTTCTTGAGCTCGCTGGAGGTAATACGGGTGTAGCGACGCGTGGTCTGCGGGCTCGCGTGGCCGGCGAGTTCCTGCGCTGCCAGCAGACCCGAATGCCTAGCCATGATCGTCAAACGACCGTGCCTGAACCAGTGCGGCGAGAAGTCCTCTGGGAGGCCTGCACGGAGTGCGAGGTTCGACACGATCGTCTCCACGTGCCGAGGGCTGAGCGGGTACACACTCTTCTTCGGCACCTTCTTGCCGGTCTTGCGATCCAATACGTTCCGAACGGTCTGACTCGAGATGAAGGCGTATGGCGAATCGTCGCGACGTGTGTTGAAGTACCTTTGCAACCAGTCCGCGGCCTCCTCGGTCAGGAACGTGCCACGAGCCTTCTTGCCCTTGCCGAGCACCTCGACCTCGCGGGTCTTCAAGTTGATCCGACGCCGAGTTAGACCGCAGAGCTCCGACAGGCGGCACCCAGTGGCGAACAACACCTCCAACAGCGCTCGATCCCGCAAGGCGTGGGCCGAGTCCTTTGGGACCGCGTCCACGAGGTGCTTGAATTCGTGTACCTCGAGGTGGCGCGTCGTCTGGTCCCCGACCTTCGCCAAGACGACCGTGTCCGGGGCGGGGATGTCGAGGCCCAGCACAGTCACGCCATGCCTTAGGAGCCCGCGGAGTGCCGACCCGTAGACGTTGCGGGTCGAAAGCGCCAGGACGCTCCCGTCCGGACCGTGCCGTCGTGACAGCTCCAGCTGGTACGCCCCGATGAGTTTGCGGTCGATCTTGTACGCAGGCATCGACTCGGATACCTGATGGCGTGTGGCAAACCGTTCGAAGTCTTCGATCGAGGCGACGTACTTGCGGACCGTGTGCTCTGAGCGACCGGCGAGTAGCAGCCGCTGGAGGTAGTCGTCCCGCAGCTCACCAAAGGTGACCACTTACCTAACGTATCGCGAAACGTTCATTATCCGCTACGTTGCCATACCCTGCTCAGCCGTGTCAAGAGCATTCTTGCGCCACTCCCCTGCGTCTCAGGGCATCTCGTCGAACAGCGCGAGTTCGTCCGGCGTTGGCCGCTGAAAGAACGACAGCGCGCGATCGAGGTCCTGTTCGGCGATGCGATATGCGCCGGCCTGCCGATCGGCGTTGCGCTGCGCGAGGCGCCGTAAAAGCTCCTCTCGTGGCGGATCCAGCAGGCACAACACCACGCGCGCTCCGAGCGCCTGCGCCTCGGTGCGAAACAGGTCGCGCTCGTCCCGGCCCCACAGCCCGAAGTCGAGCACGACATTGCAGCCGATCTCCAGGGCGCGCACGGCCATCGCCCAGTGCAGGCTCTCCATCGCCGCGCGTGCTTCCGGACCGACATCGGACTGGTGCTCCGGGTAGAGCTCGCGCAGCCACTCGTCCGGCGTGAACCGAAGCGCGTTGTGCTTCGTCTCCAATGCCCTAGCCAAGGTCGTCTTTCCGGCGCCCTGCACGCCGCACGTTATGAAGAGCGTCGCCACGCGGACAGGCTACGTGACTACTACCGGATCCGGGAATGCCGACCGGTCTCGCTTCGCCCAAACGAGCAGCCCGATGTATGCGAGATCGAACACGCCACACAGAAGCCCGACACCGATGACGAACGAGGAGCCGTCGATGAATCCGAACAGGATCGTCGGTGCCAGAGTCCCGATCCACTTCGCGATGGCAATGATCATCGATTGCCCACGTGGTCCGCGGCGCGCGAGAAACATCGCGATGAACAAGCCGGACATGAGCAGGCTCTGGAGGAGGGCGGTGTACTGCGCGGCCTCGTGAGCCGCGTTCCCGAACTGCGCGATGAACAGCCATTGGATGAGGAACGACGTGGCGATCACGGCAACGCCGCCGATCACAAAGAGGCGCTTGGAGACGAACCTTGGGAACTCGGGGCGGCCGTAGCGAAAGAACGTGATGAGAATCACGACATCCGCGAGGGCCCAGATCAGATTCACCCACGCCTGTAGTTGGGCGGCGTTGGATGCGAGGTCGCTGACCGCGTACGTCCATTCCCAGGCGATGTTCAGACCGAGTGCCGCGATCGGCATCGCGTAGGTCTTCTGCTGGAAGCCGACGCGGATGCTCTCGATGTAGACGATCGTCCAGGCGAGCCCGCTGAGCGCGGTCAACAGCAGGACCATGCGTTCCCTCCTCGCTGGGCAGCAACCCTATCCCGCGGGACGCGGCGTCACACCGCGCCATTGACTGCCCGCGCGACGACGACGTCGGTGAGCGCTGAGATCGCGCGCGAGTGGAGCCGTTCGCCCGCCCAGCCGGTGTCCCGCCGGGCCTGCATGAAGTACGAGCGGTCGAAGCCGAGCTCCAGCCAACCGAGCTGTCGCATCGACCAGAGCGACTGGCCATCGAGCCTGAGCCCCCAGGGATACGGAAGGTCCACGATCGGCTCGGCGACGAACAGGATCACGCCGCCGTCGGCCAGCAGGTCGTGCAGCTGCTTCAACAGACGTCGATGGTCCTGGCAGTGGTGGAACGACTCGAAGAACAGGATCACGTCGAAACGCTGCGTCGACCTGAACTCCAGCATGTCGGCCGTCTCAAGCGTCAACCGGTCAGCGTGGAGCGCGCAGCGTCGCGCGATGAGCTCGACGAAGGCGGGATCGATCTCGACCGCGGTGACGTCGTACCCCGTCTGAAGGAGCGCCTCGGTCGTGTTGCCCCACCCTGGGCCGAACTCGAGGATGCGCGCGGGCGGGGGCATCGGGATCGCCTTCATCAGGAACCCGAGCAGGATCAGCTGATCGCCGACCAGCTCGGGCGTTCTCGTGCGATACGGGAACGGGGACCGCACGCCTTCGGCGAGATCGAAGACCGACCGTTCGCTCGCCGGGGTGTACGGCTTCCCGGTGAGTCGTTCGTACAGGGCGAGCTCGTGGGCGCGGTAGGCGGCTGACGCCGGATCGCGCGGTCGCGGCTCGTTGACGACGAATTCGAACCCATCCAGCACGCGGCGCCCGTCCGCCTCCGATACCTGATAGGCCTCGTACGCCTCGCGCAGAGCGACGTCGAGAGAAGCGAGGTCGCGGATCCGGCGGACCTTCCCTCTCCGACGCAGGTCGCGGGCGACGAGCCGGGCCGCACGCGGCATCCGCTCGAGCGCATACGCCTTGAACTCGCGTCGCAGGTTGGCCGCAAGATGCGTCGACATGGCGTCGAGTCTATGAAGGACCCTCCGAGTGTCGGGCGGCGCAGTGCGTGCCGACCTCGCTGAAGCGCTTGCGGAAGAACGCCCGCGCGGCAGCGAGCGTCGTCACGGAGCGACCGTCCGCAGCCAGTCCGCGATCTGGAGGTCGGTCAGCCCGGCGGCGTCCAGCTCCGCCTCGCCCACCGCGAGCACCGGGATACGGACGACGAACCGGAGCTCGAGCGCGGGATCCGCCGCGACGTCGACGCGCTCGATGGCCAACGGCCGATCGAGGCCGATGCGGCGGAGGGCGCGATGCGTCTCTTCGCAGAGATGGCAGCCCGCGCGCTCGTAGAGCGTGACGGCGAGCGGTGACGCGCGATGCGTGCGCAGCCGCGCGAGCGCGAGGCCGCGCCGAAGGTTCCCCCGGAGCACGGCTAGATTGTCGCGGTGAGCCCCTTCACCCGTCCGGGCCTGTTCTGGTCGACCGAGCAGGTCGCTGCCAAGTTCAAGGACCCGAAGGTCCGGATCGTCGACTGCCGGTTCAGCTTCGACGCCGAAGCCCGGACCGAGTACCTGAGAGCGCACCTGCCCGGCGCAGTCCACATCGACTGGAGCCGCGACATCGCCGCTCCCCCACCCGCGTCGGGCCATCCGCTGTACATGCTCCAGGAGCCGGCCGACTTCGCCGCGACGATGGGCCGGTTCGGCATCGGCGACGACACGTTCGTCGTCGGCTACGACGCCGAAGGTGGACACCACGCGGCGCGCCTCTGGCTCGCGCTCCGCCGCTACGGCCACGACGGGATGGCGGTCATGGAGGGCGGGATCCAGAAGTGGATCCGGGAAGGCCGGCCGGTCGAGGCGGGCGAAGCGAGAGTGAAGCCCGCGACATTCACGCCACGCCCGCGTCCCGGCGTCATCGCGACGAAGGACGAGGTCTTGGCCGCCGTCCGGACGGCCCAGCCGTGGCTGCTCGACGTGCGCCGCGACAGCGAGTACACGGGCGCCGAGGTCCGCGCCAAGCACGGGGGACACATCCCGGGCGCCGTCAACATCCTGTGGAAGGACGTGCTCCGCGAGGACTGGCTGCTGAAGGACCCCGACGAGCTCGAGCAGATGTACATCGACGCCGGCTTCGGTCCGGAGACCGCGACGATCACCTACTGCCAGGCCGGCATCCGAGCGGCGTTCACGCATTTGGTGCTTACAGCGCTCGGCCACGACGACGTGCGCACATACGACGGCTCGTGGGAGGAATGGGGTAATCGCGACGACGTGCCGATCGTCGTCGGTCGGAGCTGACCTACCCTTGGCGCACGGCATGAAGATCGGCTACAAGGCCTCGGCGGAACAGTTCGGCGCAACGGAGCTCCTGCGGTTCGGCCTCCTGGCGGAGGAGTGCGGGTTCGACAGCGTCACCGTGAGCGACCACTTCCAGCCCTGGCGCCACCGTGGCGGGCAGGCCCCGAACGCGTTCGTCTGGCTCGGCGCGCTGGCCGCGCAGACGAAGCGGGTGCAGATCGGGACAAGCGTGGCGACACCGACGTTCCGCTACCACCCCGCCCTGGTTGCGCAGATGGCGGCGACGATCCAGTCGCTGGCCGGCGGCCGGTTCTTCCTCGGCATCGGTAGCGGCGAGTCAATGAACGAGGTCCCGCTCGGGATCGAGTGGCCCGAGATCAAGGAGCGTTTCGCCCGGATGAAGGAGTCCGCCGAGCTTATGCACAAGCTCGGGCGAGAGGACTTCGTCACGTTCGACGGCGATTTCTACAAGACGAAGAACGCAACCATCTACGAGCGGCAACAGTCCGGGCCGGTCCCCCTGTACATCGCCGGCACGGGCGAATCGGCCGCGCGCCTTGCCGGACGTGTGGCCGACGGGTTCATCTGCACCAGCGGCAAGGGCGAGGAGCTCTATACGTCGAAGCTCCTCCCGGCGGTGCGTGAGGGCGCGACGAAGGCCGGCCGCGAGCCCAAGACCATCGAGCTGATGATCGAGGTGAAGGTCTCGTACGACACCGATCCCCGGCGGGCGCTCGAGGACACGAAGCACTGGGCCGCGCTCGCCCTTTCGGGCGAGCAGAAGGTCGGCGTCGAGGATCCGCGGGAAATGGAGCGCCTGGCATCCGCGCTCAGTGCCGAGCAGGCGGCCTCGCGCTGGATCGTGTCGACCGACCCTGCTGACATCGTGGAGCGGGTCGGCAAGTACGCGGACATGGGCTTCGACCATCTCGTCATCCACGGCCCCGGTCCCGACCAGGAGCGCTTCATCAGGCTGTTCCAGAAGGACGTGCTCCCGGGGCTGCGCGCGCGGGCGGCGCGCGCGGAGGTCAGCTCCGCTCGCTCGACGGCACCATCACGTACGTGAGCCCAGCCGCGGCGATCGCGAAGACGACGGCCACGGCGAGCGCGACGGGTGTCGAGATCGCGAGCAGCGGCCCCGAGAGCGCGGAGCCCACGGGGATGCCCGAGTAGTTCAGGTGCATCGAGACCGCGAACGCGCGGCCGAACCACGCCGGATCGGTGACCCGCTGGCGTAGCGAGAACAGCGCGACGTCCATCACCGCGCTGCCGATGCCCACGAGCACCACCCCGACGACAAACCCGGCGAGCGATGACGCGGTCGCGATCGCGGCGATGCCGGCGCCGATCCCGACGATGCCGCCCACGAGCATCGGCCGTTCGCGACCGACGCTCCCGAGCCGACCGGCGATCAGACCGCTCACGATGCCGCTCAGGCCCATGATCGACCAGAGCACGCCGACGACCTGCACGCCGCCGTAGCCGCCCTCAAGGACCTTCACCGGCAGCGCCACGATGAGGATCCCCTGCCCCAGGTTCACGACCGACATCCCGACCGCGAGACCGCGCAACGCCTGATTCCGCACGACGTAGAGCACCCCGGCGCGCGCCTCGGCGAGCAGGCCGACGCGGTCCTCACGATCCGATGGCACGTCGCGGACTGCGGCGAGCGTCACGGCCCCGGCCAGGAACACGACCGCCGTCCCGGCGATCGCGGCCTCCGGCGAGTAGAACGCGACGATCGCGCCGGCCAGGGGCGGACCGAGCACGGTGGTGACCATGTAGAACATCGAATCCACCGCGTTCGCGCGGTCCCAGAGATGGGATGGGATGACGAGAGGGAAGAGCGAACGCGAGCCGCTTGTGCCGAGCGGGTTCATGAGCGAGCTGAAGACGACCAGCGCGAGGATCGCGGGCAGCGGCGCGTGGAGGTTCGCGAGCACCACGATGCCGGTGAGCGCGACGGCCGACGCGGCGTAGTCCGACACCATCAGCCGCACACGGCCGTAGCGGTCCAGCAGCGCGCCGGCGAGCGGGCTCACGATCACGCCGGGCGCGATCGCCAGGAACACGCTGATGCCGGCAAGCGACGCGGAGCCGTAGCGCTGGAGCACGAACAGGACAAGCCCGAGCTGCCACATCGATGCACCGGCGCGCACGAGGAGCGTCGCGACCGCGAGCCGCGGGAACCCCGGCACGTGGAAGAGCGCGCGGTAGCTCGTGATCGGC
>CAAGKR010312251.1_pt1 | contig 12132 bp, 10 predicted proteins | sample 2556971 | NCBI WGS metagenome assembly CAAGKR01 (sample SAMEA5207829, study PRJEB30636) | soil metagenome | biome: forest; feature: boreal; material: soil | place: USA | collected 2011-09 | depth 1 m
AAGATCTTCAGATAGTCGCGCAGGTAGCGCGGCATCAGGAAGTGGGCGCGTACGTGCTCCTTGCCGCGGCGGCCGAGGAACTTGCCGAGCGCCGGGTCTTTGAGGATCTCCAAGGTACGCTCGGCGCACTGCTCGGCGCTCGAGACGAGAAAGCCGGTCACGCCGTCCTCGATCTGCAGGGGAATGCCGCCGACGTTGCCGCCGATGAAGGGACGGGCCTTCCAGATCGCCTCTGAGACGGTCAGGCCGAAGCCCTCGCGCGTGGACTTCTGGATCAGGACGTCGGCGTGGGACTGAAACGCGTTGACCTCGATCGCGCCGACATTGTTGAAGTTGTTAAGGATGTGAATGTCGGGGTCGCCATCCGCGTGGGCGATCGTGGCGTTGAAGAAGTCCCAGCCCTCGGGGTCATCCGAGGCCATCGACCCGACCAGCGCGAGCTGCATGTTGGGGACCGCGGCCTTGACCGTGCGGTAGGAGTCGATCACGCCGAGGGGATCCTTCCAGGGGTCAAAACGCGAGACCTGGCACATCAGGGGCCGGTCGATGTCGATGCCGAACTGCTCGCAGACGAAGGAGGCGTCCTCGGGGAGCAGCGCCATGTTCTTCGGGGTAAGGGGGTCGATTGCGGGAGGCACGACGTTGACATTGCCACGCATGCCCGCAGGGACATAGTCAGACATGTGAAAGAGAGACTGCGGGTAGTCGGCGATGTAGGGGAGCAGCTGGGCGATCGTCTGGGGGTTGGGGGTGGAGAGGTCGATGTGGCAGCGCCACACCCAACCATTTGCCTTCTCTGGCACGAGCTTGTGCAGCGCGGCGGGCTGCGGGTCGTGGACGAGGCAGACGTCCCAGCCGCCTGACAGCTCGCGGGCGTTCATCTCGTTGTAGCGCCGCCAGGTCTCCCACTGTTCCTCGTCGAGGTCCTGGGGAGCGCCCTGGAGGGCGTTGTGCATCAGCTTGGTGGCGTTGAAGAACTCCTCCCGGCCGTAGATGACCTGCCACTCGCAGTCGAGGCCCACGTCGCGCATCAGGCCCACGAGCGTGTAGAGGATCTCCGAGACCCCTCCGCCAAAGGCGGTCGCCGAGATGTGCACGACGCGCTGGCCCTTTAGCGGCCCGGCGAGCTCGTGGATTTCGGCGATCAGCTCCTTGCCGCAGATATGGGTGTAGTCGGAAAGGGTCTTGTGGCCGACGGCTACGGGTTGGAGCACGCGGCAGCACGATACCTAAAGGCCTGTACGGATAAGCGGATACGGAGATTTCATTTTCAACCCAACTAACTGCAACAGCATTCAATAAAGCCCCGGGGCCTAATGAACTGAGCCTGCCTGTGGGCCCGAGGACCGCAGACGGGACTAAGGTCTCTGCCAGATGCTGAACTGGCGCCTCTACCGCGCGACTTTCGTGCCGTTCCTGGTTGCCTTGGGCGTGGCGGCGTTCTCGCTGGGCGCGCGTCCGCAGCCGCTGACATCGACGCTGGCCCCTGACGCGTTCAACGGCGCTCTCGCGTTCGCTGAACTGAAGAGCCTGGCGGCTGAATTCCCGGACCGCCGGCCGGGTAGCGCAGGCGATCAGCGGCTGGCCGCGCGGGTCGCACAGACGCTGGAAGGACTGGGCGGCGCTGGGCACGGGGGCTTTCAAGTGCGAACCCGCCGTTTGCAGGCGCAGACGATCGACGGTGAGAAGACGCTCGAGACGGTGATCGCGCAGCGCCCGGGCTCGAGCGGCGGCAGGCCGGTCGTCATCATGGCCCACCGCGACGCCGCGGCTCGGGGATCTGAAGCAGAGCTGTCCGGGACGGCGGCGCTGCTGGAGCTGGCGCGCGTGTTCGGTTCGCGCGAGACGCAGCGCACGATCGTGCTCGTCTCGACGAGCGGTGGCAGCGGCGGTGAGGGTGGTGCCGCGGACTTCGCCGCAAGTGACCGGGGCTCGCCCGGGGTCGGTGGGCTCAAAGCAGACGCGGCAATCGTGCTGGGTGACGTCGCGGGCGTGAGTCAGCGCAAGCCCTTCGTGGTGCCTTACTCGGATGGTTTCGGCAGCGCTCCGGAACAGCTACAGCGCACGGTTGCGGGCGCGATCACGCAGGAGCTGGGCTCCGATGCGGGAGCTCCGGGCGCGATCGCGCAGCTGGCGCACCTGGCGTTCCCGTTTGCGGTGGGTGAGCAGGGCGCGCTGAACGCCTCCGGGCTACCGGCGGTGCTCGTGCAGGTATCTGGAGAAGGGGGCCCACCCTCTCCCCGGGAGAAGGTCAGCGAGGAGCGGATGGAAGGCTTGGGGAGGGCGGTGCTGAACGCCGTGGATGCGCTGGACGTGGCGCCGGACATCTCCTCCGCGCCGCAGGCGGGCGTTCTGGTTACGCCGAAGGTGATTCCGCAATGGGCGCTGCGGCTGCTGATAGGCGCGCTGCTACTGGGACCGCTGATGCTCGCCGCCGACGGGTATGCGCGCCTGCGCCGGCGCCAGGGGAGAGCTGGCGAGAAGTCGCTGCGGCGGGGGCTTGGGTGGGTGCTGAGTTGTGCGCTGCCATTCTTCGTGGCGGCGGTGTTCGCCCGGTTGCTGGGGTGGCTGGGAGTCCTGCAGGGCGCGCCAGCGATGCCCGTGCCGGCGAGCGGGCTGACGCTCGACGGTGCGGCCTACAGGGCGCTGCTCGCCCTCGCGCTGGTGCTGGGGCTCGGCTGGCTGGCGTGGCCCAGGCTAATGGCGCGGCTTGGGTACGGGGTGTGGGGGGACCCGGAGGGAGCCGGGCTGGCACTGCTCGTGGCGGTACTCGGCTTGGGGGTGCTGGTGTGGGTGCTCAATCCCTATGCGACGCTGCTGCTGGTGGGAGCTCTGCATTTGTGGGCGGCACTCGCCGATCCGGAGCTTCGCCCGCGGCGGGCCGCGGCGCTCGCGCTGGTGGCACTGGCGCTGGTGCCGCTGGGGCTTTTGATCGTCTTTTACTCACACGAGCTCGGCGCGGGGCCCGCTGTGTTCGCCTGGGAGGCGGTACTGCTGCTCGCGGGCGGGCACGTCGGTGTCGCGGCGGCGGCGTTGTGGAGCGTCGCCTGCGGCTGCGGGGTGGCGGCCATGCTGCTCGCGCTAGCGCCCCTGGCGCCTTCGGCAGGCTCCGGGAACGGCACCGGCGCGCCGGTCACAATTCGCGGCCCGCTGTCTTACGCTGGTCCTGGATCGCTTGGTGGTACCGAGTCGGCTCTGCGACGATAGTAAGGCGATGTCCGACATCCTCTACACCACGAGATCGCGCCCTCAGCGGGGCGGGCGGCGTGGGAAGGCCTCGCGCCGTGCGTGGCGCGCGCTGTCGGTGGTGCTAGTCCTCGCTGGCGTATTGGCGCTCGTCGACGCCGGCGTGACGCTGGTGTGGCAGGAGCCGTTCTCGGCGCTGTACGCGAAGCTGCGCCAAGACCATCTGAGCGGGACACTGCGCGCGGTCGAACGGGCGGCGCCGACGCCGCTGGAGCGCCGCGCGCTGGCACGCCTGCCCAACGAACGCCGGCGGGTCGCCTTCCTCGCCCACGAGCTGGAGCGTCACTCAGCCGAGGGCAGCGCGGTGGGGCGCATCGTGATCCCGCGCATCGGCGCGAGCTTCGTGGTGGTGAAGGGCACGAGTACCTCGGCCCTGGAGAGCGGTCCCGGGATCTACTCCGAAACGAGGTTCCCAGGGGTGGGCGGCACGACCGCGATCGCCGGGCACAGGACCACCTATCTAGCGCCCTTCCGCCACGTCGACGCGCTGCGCCGGGGCAACCGCATCCTGCTGAACATGCCCTACGCCCACTTCACATACACGGTGACCGGTGAGCGTGTGGTCGCGCCGACCGACGTGCGCGCCGCCGTTGGCAACGTCGGCTACAGCCGGCTGGTGCTGTCAGCCTGTACACCGCTGTTCAGCGCCGCCAAACGGTTGCTCGTGTTCGCGCGCCTGAGCAGAACGGTGGCGCTCACCAGCGGTGTTCGAACCCCTCCAGGTGTTGTTCGTCCCCGCGCGCGTCCAGGAACGACACGCCCGGCGCGCCTGCGCTTGCGTGTCCGATCCACGTGACCTGCGCCCCGCCCGCGGCGCGCAGGGCGTCTTCCACGGCCCCGCGGTCCTCCGGCGAGACGCAGAAGCAGAGCTCGTAGTCTTCGCCGGCCGTTGCCGCCACCTGGAAGCCCGGCACGCCCTCGCCGAGGGGCAACTCCTCCAGCTCGATCTCCAGCCGCACGCCGCTGCGCTCGCCGATGTGCCGCGCGTCTGTCGCGAGCCCGTCGGAGAGGTCGATCATCGCGTGCGCGCCGGCCTGCGCCAGCGCTCTGCCCTCGTGCAGGCGCGGGACCGGATGGCTGGGCCTGGAACCGAGCGTGCCTGTCACGCCGACGAGGTCCCCTATCCGCACCCCGTCGCGCCCCACCAGTTCACGCTCCTCCTCCGCCCAGCCCACGACCGTCACGCATACCGTCACGACCGGTGCGCTGACGACATCGCCCCCCGCCAGCACGGCTCCCGTGGCGCTAGCTAGCTCCACGGCGCCGCGCATCAGCTCGAGCGCCTGCTCCTCGCCGAGGAGCTCCGAGACGCCGAGCGCGATATACGCCTCGCCTGGCTGGGCGCCCATCGCCGCGAGATCGGACAGCGCCCCGGCGAGGGCACGCCAGCCGGCGTCGAACGGGCGGCACGAGTCATCGAGGCGAAAGTGCACACCCTCGACGATCGCGTCCACGGAGGTCACGCACAGCTTCCCTCCCGAGCGCACCACCGCGGCGTCATCGCCAACCCCGCGCACGACTCTGCTCCCGGGCGCGTCTCGCGCCAGCTCGGCCGCGATGGCCGCGATCAGGGAGCGCTCAGCGATGCCGGTAGACGATCCGCGCGCGATCCAGATCGTAGGGGGAGAGCTCACAGCGGACGCGATCGCCGGGCAAGATGCGGATCCGAAAGCGGCGCATCTTGCCGGCCACGTGGCCGAGGACTACGTGGTCGTTGTCCAGCTTGACGCGGAACATCGCGTTGGGCAGGGCCTCGATCACCTCGCCCTCGAATTCAACCTTGTCTTCCTTTGCCACAGCGCTAAACCTACCAGCGCGCTCGCAATCAAGCGCGGAGCGGAGCTAGTGGGGGGCGGCGCCGCCGGTCGCTCCGCCACCGCTACCGGGCGGGGGCGAGGGCGGTTCGCTCGGGGGAGCGGTATGCGGAGTGGGCGGAGTTGATGGCCCCCCACCCGTGTTGGATCCCCCGCCTCCGGGACTCGCGGCGCGCTGGGGTTTGCCTTGCTTGCCGTGCTTCTTTTCTTTCTTACTCGCGTTTTCTTCGCTGTTTTCGCTCGCCTGGGATGACTGTCCGGTGGTCGCGAACTTGCCGAAGAAGGGCTGGTATGAGATGCCGGTGCTCGATTCGTGCAGCGGCGCACAGGGTTTGCCTTCGGTGACGGCCGACATGTAGTCGTGCCAGATCTGGGCTGGAAGGGCGCCTCCTTGTTGCGGTTCTCCGTGCACGGAGGTCATCGACACGCGCTTGTTGGGGTAGCCCATCCACACGACGGTTGAGTATTCGGAGTTGTAGCCGTCGAGCCAGGCGTCCACCAGTTCGCTCGTCGTGCCGGTCTTCGCGGCCGTTGTGCAGCCGATCGCTGAGCGTACCGCGGTGCCGCCGAGCACGTTCTGGTGAAGGATGCTCGTCTCCTCGCCGGTGATGGCTTCACTTAGTACCTTCACGCGATGAGGCTGGCCCCAGTTGCTGTCGACGTGGCCGTCGGGGAAGACGACCTTCGTGATGGCGATCGGCGCGTTGCGCCACCCGCCATCGGCGAGGGTGGCGTAGACGACGGCCATTTCGAGAGGTGTCACGCCGAGGGTCAAACCGCCCAGCGCTTCGGCGGGGTAGCTCGAGAGATGGGTTTTGACGCCCATCTTGTAGGCCATCTGAGTGATCGTTTCCTCGCCGAGGTCGGCGGCGAGCTGGGCGTAGACGGTGTTGTCCGAGGCGAGCGTCGCCTGCACGAGGCTGATCGACTTGTTCAGGGAGGTCCCCTCGAAGGTCTTGACTTCGTAGGTGGGGTAGCCGGTCAGCCACCCCGGCTGGAGCGTGTGGGAGAGGTAGTAGGTGCTGTTCGGATCGATCCCGCGCGAGAGCGCGTCGGCTAGGTCGATCGCCTTCATCGTCGAGCCGGGCTGACGGTGGCCGTCGGCGGCGAGGTTGTACTGGGACTGCTTGTAGTCCTCCGACTCCGCCATCGCATCGATCTCGCCGTTGGCCGGGTTGATCGTGACGATCGCCGAAGCGGGGTCTTCGGGCTGGTTGAGAACTTCGGCGATTGCCTTGCGCGCGAGTCGCTGCAGCTTCAGATTGATCGTCGTGTAGACCTTCAGGCCCCCCTGCTCGACCATCTTCTTGCCGTACCGGTGGACCAGCTGGTCGCGGACGTATTCGAAGAAGAAGGGTTCGCTGCGCTGGGAGTAGTAGTGCCCACGTTTGACCTCCAGCGGCGCGGCCTTGGCGGCGGCGGCTTGCGCGCCTGAGATGTAGCTCAGTTCGGCCATCTTGGTGAGCACCTCGTTGCGCCTGAGCCTGGCAGCGGAGGAGTCCAGGAAGGGGTTGTACTGCGAGGGCGCCTGGGGCAGGCCGGCAAGCAGCGCAGCCTGCTCGAGATCCAGCTGGGAGGCAGGCTTATCGAAGAAGATGCGCGCCGCTGCCTGCACGCCGATCGCGGTCTGCCCGCCGAGGGTGCCGTAGGGAACGCTGTTGAGGTAGCTGGTGAGGATCGAGTGCTTGCTGTGAAGTTTGGCGTAGTCGATCGCCAGCTTGGCCTCGATGATCTTCTGGCGGAGCGTGTGCTGGTCGCCGCCGAGATAGAGGTTGCGCACGAGTTGCATCGTGATCGTCGAGCCTCCCTGCAGAGCGGCGCCGTGAGTGATGTCCTTCACGGCCGAGCGGAAGATCCCGGTGAGGTCGACGCCGTTGTTCTTGTAGAAGCGCTGGTCCTCGATCGCGATCGTCGCGTCCTTCAGGCTCGTGGGGATCTCACTCCAGGAAACCGGGCTGCGCAGCTCATCAGACTGGATGAAGCCGAGGCGCGTGCCATCCGAGGCGAACACCTGTGAGGAGCCGCCGCCCACGAGCGGGCGCAGCGAGCTGATCGCGGGAGCAGACTGCGCCACCGACAATACGTAGGCGACCGCCGCAATTGCGCCGAGGACGAGCGCGGCGGCAAACACGCCGCCGCCGACGAGGAGGATGCGTGTGGGTCCGGCGCGGTTGTGCCGGTGCCGGCGCTGTCGAGCTTGTCGAGACATCCTTCGCTAGCCGAGATTACCGCTCGGATTGTGATTTCCTGCCATTTGCGCTGCGTATCTCACGCCCGGCGCTCCCTTTGCATATGAACCCGGATACCGCCGAGAGGGCTGTCGTGGATGCCACGAGCGAGCTCGTCCCACCGTTTGAGCCCCCGGCGGCCGGCCTGGCGGGATCCTGGGCAGCACTCCGGAGCGCTGCGCGGTCGCTCGATCCCGCGCAGCGGATCGCGGTGCGCGAGGTCTGGCGGGCGCTATGGGGCTCGCGCCTTTTGGTGTGGGCGGCCGGGGCGGGAACTGTGCTGGCGTTTGGGTTTGGCCCGGCGCGTGGTGCGTTTGACCCGCCGCGCGTGACGAGAGGATTCGGCTGGCTGGGCGACCTGCTGGCGGCGCCGGCCGCGCGCTGGGATGGGGCGTGGTACCTGGTGATCGCCCACTACGGGTACCGTCCCGACCTGGGGGCGTTCACGGCCTCGCGGACCGCGTTCTTTCCGCTGTATCCCCTGGGCCTGAGCGCGATCTCTCACGTCGGGGTACCGCCGGTGCTCGCCGGTGTGCTGCTGTCGGTAGGCGCGCTCGCGCTCGCGCTGTACGGCATCCACCGCCTGACCACGCTCGAGCTCGAAGGGAAGGATGCGGACCCCGCCCGTCCGCACCAGGATCCCACCCGCCGCGGTGAGGTGGCCCGGCTTGCGGTGATCGTGACGGCGTTTACCCCGATGGCCTTCTACTTCTCGGCGGTCTACTCCGAGTCGCTCTACCTGGCGCTGTCGGTGGGGGTCTTCTGGTGCGCCCGCAAGGGGCGCTGGGCGTGGGTGGGGGTGCTCGGTGCGCTGGCCGCCACGACGCGCAGCGCGGGGGTGGTGCTGCTGGTGCCCGCGGCGATGCTCTACCTGTACGGGCCGCGGGAGGACCGCGCGCCTGACTTCCTCACACACGCGCGCGGGTGGGCGGGTGGGCCCCGGGTGGGTGGGCCTCGATACAAGCTGCGCAGGGATGTTCTGTGGCTGGGCTTGGTGCCGGCCGGCCTGGGACTGTACTTGGCCTACCTTGTGCTCTCTGGCGGGGATGCGCTCTTGCCTTTTCACGCGCAGGACGTGTGGGGCAGGCACTTCGCGGGGCCATACCTGGGCATGTGGGACGGGGTCCGCGCCGCTTTCGAGGGCGCCCGCCAGCTGCTGTCCGGCCAGCAGGATCATCTGTACTACCCGATCACCGGCAACAGCGCCTTCATCAACTCCGAGCACAACCTGCTGTTGCTCGCCTTCATGATCGCCGCTGCTGTGGCGATCGTGGGCGTGTTGCGCCTGTTGCCGCTGGCCTATGGCGTTTATGTGATCGCCGCACTCGCGCTGCCACTGTCCTACCCGGTGAGCGCCCAGCCGCTGATGTCGTTGCCGCGTTTTCTCGTGGTCCTGTTCCCGCTGGGCATCTGGCTGGCGGCGTGGCTGGCCGGGCACCCGCGCGCGCGAACGCCGGTGCTCGTGGCCTCGGGTTTGCTGATGGCGGCCTTCACCGCCCAGTTCGCAACCTGGCATTGGGTTGCTTAGCCGGATGAACGATCTGATCGCCTCCTCCCCGCCCGCTGCCCACCTCCCACCGGCTGGGGAACGTGGCGTGGTGACCGACTGGCCCGCGTGGATGGCACCCGCGGCGCTCCTCGGCGGGCTCTTCCTGGCCGCAGCAGCGGGGCTGCTGGTCGATCTCCCCGCCGCCGCATTCGGAGTCAACATCACCTCCTCTCATATTCCTGCTGGCCTGGTGATAGCGGACACTTTCGTACAGGACCTCGTGTTCGTCTTTGTTGCGGTGATCTTTGCGCAGATGCGGATGCGCAAGGTGCGCGCGTGGCAGTTCGGGTTGCGCCACCCGGATGTGGGCTGGTGGCGGGCTGGTTGGATGATCGTCGCGCTGCTGGTTACGTTCCTGCTGCTCAGCGTCATCTGGACAGAAGTGGTTCACCCGAGCAGGGAGAAGGTGCTCGAATCGCTCGGGGCCAACGAAGGCACAGTGCTGCTGTTGCTCAGCGCGGGGCTCACGTGCGTCGTGGCGCCGGTCTGCGAGGAGCTCCTGTTCCGTGGGTTCGTCTTCACCGCGCTGCGCAATTGGCGCGGGATGTTTCCGGCGGCTTTAATCACGGGCCTCGCGTTCGGCGCGGTGCACATAGGATCGGCGCCCGCGCTCGACCTCGTGCCGCTCGCGGCGCTCGGCTTTGGGCTGTGCCTGCTGTACCGCTATACGGGTTCGCTGTACCCGGGCATCGTGGCGCACGCGCTGAACAACTCGGTCGCGTTTGCCAGCCTCGAGAACTGGAATTTTGCGCAGGGGCTCCTGCTGGTCGCCTGTGCGCTGATGGCAATCGGCGCGCTCGTGCTGGCAGCCAAGCGTGTGGGTGTGATCTCTCCAGAGCTCCCGCCGCCCCGCTCCCCCACCGTCGCCCCGAGCGCATAGGATCGCTATTCATGATCGTCCCAGCTCCCGTGCCGGTACCGGCACCACCGCCGCCCAGTGCTCACATCAGGCTGGTCGTGCAGCACGCGTATGGCAATCCGTTGTTTGAGCTCGTGGGCGGGCGAATGGTGGTGCAGGGCATCGTCACCCCCTACGTGCCTGGGCAGACGATCAAGGTGAGCTTCTATCGCGAAGGCCGCAAGGTGCAGGTCAGGAGCGTGAGCGTGCTGGCGACCCGGTCCTCGAAAGGCGGGGTTGGCGCAGGGCATTTCCACATCAACTTCTCGAGCAGAGATGCGGGGCTCGTGCAGGCGCGCGCCGTGCACTACGCCACACCTCAGCAGGGCGCGTTCAGCGGCCGCTCAGCGGGAGTGAGGTTCGTCAATACGAACCTCTCGGCAGGGGCGCGGGGCCAATCGGTGCGCCTGCTGCAATCCGAGCTAAACGTGCTCCACTACGCGGTGCCGCTGAGCGGTGTGCTCGATGAAGGAACCGGACGCGCGCTGATCGCCTTTCGCAAGATGACCGGCTTGGCCCGTATCCCGAGCGCCGATGCCCAGGTCTTTCACCGGCTCGAGCAGGGGGCGGGCAGCTTCCAGGTGCGTTACCGCAGCGATGGCCGCCACGTCGAGGCGGATCTGACCAAACAGGTGCTTGCCGAGATCGAACCGGGCGGCCGTGTGCGGAGCATCTATGAGATGAGCTCGGGCAAGCCCTCCACGCCCACGGTCATCGGCCACTTCCAGGTCTACTCCAAGACGCCCGGTACCAACTCCCACGGAATGGTCGACTCCAACTACTTCATCCGCGGCTATGCGATTCACGGCTATGCCGAAGTGCCCACCTACGCCGCTAGCCATGGCTGCCTGCGGGTACCGATCCCGGATGCCGCTGCGATCTACGGATGGGTGCGGGAAGGCACGCCGGTGGACGTCTACAACGAGAGTGGCGGCGGTAGCCACCGGGTGCGCGGCAACGCCGGTCCCTAGCGGCTAAACCCTGACCCGGATCACGCGCGCGAGGAACCCGAGGCCGAAGCCGTAGAGCACCAGAGCGAGCAGTAGCTTGATGCCGCGGATCGCCCATTGGCTGCTGAATCCCGAGGTGATGCCCGAGAACGGCGAGGTGAGCCCATCGGAGGCTTCGTCGATCGTTTTATGCACAGTGCTCTTGTGCGGGGGCTGGGTCTTAGGGGGCGGGCTGCCCGGGGTAACGGTTGTGGTCGCGGGGGTGCCGCCCAGTTCTTCCTGCTGGTGGGTGGATGCGCTGCTCGTCTGGTTGACGACGAAGATCGTGAATGACGCGATCACGATCAAGCAGATGACCAGGGAGGCCAGGCGCAGCAATCCGGCGAACGAGGAGAGCACATCGCTAGATTAGATCCCCCCGTGGACACCGTGGCCAAAAGCAGTGGCGATCTCGTAGCGGCCCGTGAGCGCCTGGTCCAAGCACTGCGCAAGCACGCACTCGTAATCGGCGAGGTGACGCTGACAAGCGGGCGTAAGGCCTCCTATTACGTTGACGCCAAGCGGGCGATCCTCCTGCCTGAGGCGTTTATGGCGATCGGCCTGCTGATCGCAGAGTGCGCGCGCTCGTGTGGCGCAAGCGCCGTGGGTGGCGTGCCCGTCAGCGCGATACCCGTGGCCTGCGCGCCGCTGGCCGCACCCGACCCGCCCGCGAAGGGGTTCATCGTGCGCAAAGAGCGCAAGGAGCATGGCCTGCAGCGCTGGATCGAGGGGCCGCCGCTGGACCCCGGCGAGCGCTGCCTGCTCGTCGAGGACGTGGTCACGACCGGCGGCTCGACGATCGAGGCGCTGGAGCGCGTGCGCAGCGAGGGCTTGACGGTCGCGGGCGTGGTCAGTGTGCTCGACCGGCTGGCGGGCGGGGGTGAGGCGATCGCAGCGGCGATCGGCGATCAGGCCTCATATACGGCGCTGAGCACGATCGACGATGTCTACCCTGACCGCCCAGATCGTGGCTGACGCAATCGTTCGCGTAGCCGAGCGCGGCGATGTGCCCGTGCTGCTCAGCCTGTTCGGTGAGCTGGCCGAGTACGAGCACCTGGAGCACGAGCTGAAGGCCACCGAGGAGCAGCTGAGTGAGGCGCTGTTCGGCGAACGTCCCGCGGCGCAGGCGCTGATCGCCGAGCGCCCGGCGGGCTCCGGCAGCCCGGAGGTGCTCGGCTATGCCCTGTTCTTCCCGACCTTCTCGAGCTTCCTCGCGAGTGAGGGAGTGTGGCTCGAGGACCTGTTCGTGCGGCCTTCCCACCGCCGCGCCGGTGTCGGCAGGGCGCTGCTCGCGGCGGTTGCATCCCGCGTGCATGAGCGCGGCGGTGAACGGCTGGAATGGGCGGCGCTTGACTGGAACGAGCTCGCGCTCGGCTTCTACCGCCGTCTCGGCGCCGAGACGATGGGC
>CAAGKR010524565.1_pt1 | contig 12129 bp, 10 predicted proteins | sample 2556971 | NCBI WGS metagenome assembly CAAGKR01 (sample SAMEA5207829, study PRJEB30636) | soil metagenome | biome: forest; feature: boreal; material: soil | place: USA | collected 2011-09 | depth 1 m
CTACTAACTTCGGGAGAATCGTTTGAGGCCGCGTTGGTTGATTGGGTAATTGCTGGCGGCGGTGGCGCACGGTCGAAAGCAATCGGGGAAGTTGGGGCGATTGCCGGGGCTGCCGGAGCGACCCGGGCCGGCTGATTATTTGGCTGGGGCATTCCCGCGGTTAGATAGAGCTGCTGCAAATCCTGATTGCGCTCTTCTTCGCGAGGGAAAAGCTCCTGGATGCGCTGCAAACGCTCGATCGCTTTGGATCGCATTCCGTACTGGACCAAAATCTCCGCTTGCAGCATCAGATCCTGCAAGGTGGAAGCGCCCAGCACTTTCTCATCGCTGCGATTCTGGCCGGCCGAAGTATCGAGGCTGGTGAAGCGGGAAGCGATTACTCTGAAACGGTTTTCATCGATCTTTCCGCGCACCATTTCGAGGCGCTTTTGCTGGTCCGGCTCATAGGCGTCGATTTCGGCGGAGCGATCCAAAGCCTCCGCCGCTTTGTCGTATTCCTTCAGGCTGATGTGCAGGTCGAACAGCCTGATCAAAGTTTGGAAGTAATCGCTCTCCCGGTTGGACGCATTGAAGACCTCGCTCATGAACTCAAGGACTGCCGCGGAAGGCCTGTGAGACGCGACCACTTCCTGCATCATTGTGAGGTAGGCGCGACGATCACCCTTGACTCGCTGATGTTCGCCGAGTTTACGGGCCAGGTCGACCGCATCCGTATCCTGCTCGGCGTCAATCAGCGATCCAATCAGGCTGACGACATTTTTCATCGTGCTGGGATCAAGCTCGAACAGTTGCCAAATAATTGTGGCCGCTTCCGCGAGGCGATTTGCCGCCCGGAGCGCATTTGCGTAAGCTTCGCAAAATTCCGGAGGTGCGGATGGCGCGGTGGCGATGGGTGCGAGAACAAAAATCGCAGCGCCCACTTGATCTTGTTGGAGCAGGTTCTTTCCATAAGCCAGTGCGATTTGTGGATCGGTTGAGTCCTCGGCGTAAGCGCGTTCGACCCATTGAGTGGCATTCGGTCCGGAGTTTTCCGTCAGCCCGGCGACCTCCATGTACGCTTCCGCGGCCCGCTTGTGGTTCCCCAGCTCCGACGAAAGTTCAGCGACCCGAAGCAGGTTCTTTTGGCTCGGTTCCAGGGATGCAGCACGCTCAAGCACGCCCATTGCGTCTGCTTTGCGCTCAAGTTTGATCAACTCCTGAAACGCATCTTCGTAGGTCTCAAGCGCCAGCTTTGGATTGGACCCTTCGAGCAGTTGTCCAAAGCGAATTCGCTGCTCGCAGGTTGGTTTGGCGAACCGGGCCAACTTCTTGTAAGTAAGGCTGGCACGGGTGGCATCGCCTGCCTCGGTCTGCCGCTGGAACAGTTCGCCCAAAAGGGTGACTGCTTCCGGAACCCGTTGCAGCGAAAGGCATATATCCGCTGCCATCTGCCGGATCGTGTCATTTGATGGATCGGCCGCCAAAACTTGCAGATACTCTTGCAGGGCATCCGCGGGTTTCCCTTTTTGGAGGAGCTTTTCAGCCCGCTCCACATGCTTGGGAATATCGCTTCGTTCGAGCCGTTTGGTGGTATCTGACATTGAGAAATTGGGCGCGGAGTGGGGCCTCTAAAAGTCTAGGAGCACCTTATCCATGCATCAATCAAGTACGGCTTTTCGCGATTACCAAGGTCACCGCGGAGGCTGAAACACAGGCGAAAATTTCTGGGCCGGTTACTGACGTAAGTCAGAAAATGCTCTTTCTGGTGCGTTTGACTTTTCTCTTGGATACGCTCGAAAGCGCCGCCAGCGTTTAAGGCTGGTGCCACAGGGAACTCCGTTGAGCCTTTGCCTCGCGTATTTCACAAATCACGGAAGTGAAGGCAAACTTCTAGCCGCCGCTATCGCCGGTGCTTTTGCCGGGGTGTATCTGTTCTATCGCGGATTTCAGATGCTGCAGCGAAAACGTTTGATAGAGAACACCCCAACTTCAAAAATTCGGGGCGCAGCTTTGGGGCTCCTCGAGGTGAATGGACTTGCCACAGGGCCGCATACGATTCCGGCTCCCGTTACAGGCGTCCCTTGCTACTACTATCGGTCTGTCGCCTGGCAATTGAGGCGAACGGGCAAAAACGAACATTGGGAGAAAGTCGCGGACGAGAGCCTGCACGTCCCTTTTTATATCGATGACAATACTGGAACAATGCTGGTAGAGCCGCAAGGTGCGGAGATGGACATCCATCGGGATTTTTACGAAGTCTACAGCAATTCATTGTTTTCTATGAACATCGGCGTCCCGTCGGGTGTTGCTGGGTTTCTGGGGCGGCATGGGGTCGACTGTGACAAGAAAACCAAAGTCGAAGAATTTTGTATCAAACCTAAAAATGCGCTCTTCGTTCTGGGCACGCTAAGTCAAAATCACGGCGTTGAAGTTAGCAGCATACCTGTACGGGGCGTGGTTACCGACTTGCCGAGGTTTGCTCAAGCCGGTCCATTGCTTTCATTTCAGCCGGTGCTTTCTCATACGGGCTGGATTGGCAGCGGCACGGCTGGAAATGATGGCTCACAGCAGGTAATCCGGCTACAGGGAAATCACAGACCGGACAATTCCGCAGGCATGACCCAGCAGGAGAAGCTAGCGTCGGCGCTTTTGAAGGCAGGGATTACCAATCCAGCGGCGTGGGCAGTGGCGGGCGTCACGGATATGACCCGATCCGCACCCGGACCAAGTTCAAGCGCAGTGAGCACTACTACAGGGGCGGGGAGCGCTGCTGCCGTTCGGACCGCATTGGAGCCGTTCGATCTTACTCCCGAGACGGTGTTGATGAAGGGCACGCGCAATCCGGCATTTTATATTTCGTGGCGGAGCCAGCGGGACGTATTGAAATCTCTCGGGTGGAAATCGAGCCTCATGATTTGGGGAGGTCCAGCGATAACGGTGCTTTCTGCTTACGTTCTTTCAGCATATTTTGGCTGGTTGTGAATTTGTCAGAAGAAGGGAAAGGCATTTATGAACAGCATTCCGATTCTTGTAGTTTTGTTCGCAGGGGCTGGAATCATCTGGTACGTGGTGACGATCTTCAACGGCCTCATCGCAATTCGAAGCGACGTGGACAAGGCATGGGCGAACATTGATGTGTCCTTAAAACAGCGCCACGACGAACTGCCCAAGCTGCTGGATGTCTGCAAAGGTTATATGGAGTTCGAACGGGACACATTGCAGAAAGTAACGCAGGCTCGCAGCATGTACCAGCCGGCCGGCTCAATCGATCAGAAAGCCCAGGCCGATCAGAGCATGACGTCGGCATTGCGCGGTTTTTTCGCGGTCGCGGAAAACTATCCGGACCTCAAAGCCAACAGCAATTTTGAACAACTAGAGAAACGGATCACCGGCTTGGAGAGCGAAATTGCCGACCGGCGCGAGTTCTATAACGACGCGGTCAATACACTGAACATTCGCATCCAGCAAATGCCGGATACGTTTGTGGCCAGCTTCATGAACCTTACACCACGTCCCATGTACAAAGTGGAAGAAGCTGACAAGGTGGACGTTCCGATGACGTTCGCCGCAGCCCACTGAACGAGAGGGAATCCGCAGGCCACGGAGGGCAGATCTCCCATCTGCCCTGGGCCAAGCCTACCGTTGCTGGGCAATCGTTCCAATCAGCTCCGTGCCGGAGTCCTCTTGCAATACGTAACCGTCGGTATTCGAAATCATGTAGAAAATCAGATCGTTCGAGTTGACGGAAAGCGTATTGATATTGCCGGTCGCTCTGCCATTCGCAGCCATGGAATAAGTTCCGGTGAGAAGTCCCGGACTATTAGTGCTTCCAGTGTCATTCACAAATTCATTCAGCTTCAGGTTGCCGCTGCCATCCCATTGCAAAGTGCCCACACGGTCGACAAAGAAGTTGGGATTGAAACCATGCATTACGAAGGCAAACTGGCCATTGATTGAGGCATTCGAGAATGTACTCGCCGACTGCAGGTCGGCGATTCCATCCTCGGTTAGGAAGGTGTCAGAAGTATCGCTGGCCGTGACGAAGAAAGCTCGCGATGGATTCACCATCCAAAACACTTTGTTCACGGTAGAACTCGAAGAGGTGAGAGTTGCGGCGACGCGGCCGTTCGAGGCCACCTGATAGGTTCCTCCCGTTACAGCGATGTTGCTCAGAGGCGTGCCATCGTGTACCGAATCGTAAGATCCTGAACTAAATGTGCCACCCGACGCCTTGAATTCTCCAACAGTGTTTACCGAGTCGATTCCAGAGTTGTCATCGCCCAGGCTGCTATAAACGTAACTTCCAGAGAAGGCAGAAACGGAGAAGGGTCCGCCAGTTTGCATTTCGGCGCGGCCGCTGCCTCCAATGCTTGAACTGGTGTCAGTGGAAAGCAATTCAATAGTGTTGCTATCGATAATGTAGTAATTAAATGCGGAGGTAACGCCGGTGCTCTGGGTGAAGTTTCCCGTACCCCGCCCGTTGGAAAGGGGAGAGTTGAAGGTAAAATTCGATAATGCCGGCGAGGTTAGGGTTCCGGATCGATTCACATCGACACTGCCGTTTTGAAAAATCCCCGACGCAACCGTAAATTGCCCGACGGCAGCTGCGGAACCCTGCGCCGACGTTGTGTGTATCCTGAAGACGAAAGTGCCCGTGGGCGCCGCGGCAATTGCGGAAGAGGATTGGAGTTCAGCCACGCCCGAGGCGTTTAACGCGTCAGCCTCTACCAAGTACGCTTTAGAAGAACTCACCAGCGTTACTACGAGGTTGATGGTGAACCCAGTGCCTGAGAGGACGGCCGAGCCGGTGCCGTCGCTGGCTATAGCATAAGTCCCGCTAATCGTGCTGCCTAAACCTGCGATATTGCCCTCGGTAAAGTCATCGATGCCGCCGGTGATGTGCCCGTTCCCGTCGGCGGTGAATACACCCGCCTCCTCGTATGGTACCGCCGACGTTCCGCTAGAAACGTCGGTGCCAGACAGATGGTAAACATAGGAGCCGTTGAGGCTGGCATTCGAGTACGAGCCGGTTGCGCCTCCGCCACCGCCACCAACGCCGTGAATGCCAGGGCCGGAGCCGCATCCGAGAGAAAATAAAAGACCTGAAAGAAATGCCGCGAGTAATAATTTCTGCATATGCGGGGAAGCGCAGCCTGAGCTGCATAACTCCTTTTAAAGTGAGCGCTTAAGCGCCAAATATCCACCCGATTCCGGGAAAAACAAGAGTGCTCTGATACTAACCCTGATTGATGCAGAAAGTTCTTCTCAAGTGGCCCAAAGAAGTGTGGGCAGCCATGCGCCAAGACCAGATTATTGCGACGCCTGAATCGGTTTCGCAGTCGTCAAACCGTTTTTCTGTCCGAATCTAGTACTAAACCAAGCGGCGACCCTATATCCCAGGAGAAGAAACAACGCAAAACCATACTCCAGCGGTTTTGTATGATCGGCTTTTACCAACCACAAATAATGGATTACGCCGGCAATCGCACTCACATAAATCAACCGGTGCAGCGCCTGCCAGCGCTTACCGCCGAGGCGGCGTATCCACCCAGCGGTTGAAGTAACCGCCAGCGGAATCAGTAATAGAAATCCCGCAAAGCCGACAGTTATGAATTTTCGCTTGACCACATCCGCGAGTATCTCGTGCATATCGAAAAACTTATCCAGCCATATATAAGTCAAGAAATGCAGGGATACATAGAAAAACGCAAAAAGGCCAAACATGCGGCGGAAGCGGATCAGCCACGGCTGTTTCGTAAGCCTGCGAAGTGGTGTGACGGACAACGTGATCAGCAGGAATCGGAGCGTCCAATCACCGGTAGCGTGGGTGATTACCTCGATGGGGTTGGCTCCCAGGTTGTGCTGGTAGGCTTTCCATCCAAGGTTTGCGAGCGGCCCGAGGCACACGACGAAGACCACACCTTTGAGCAAGCGGATTTTAATTGGGGAGCTCAGAAGTTTTTCTTCAGATCCATTCCATTGTAAAGACTTGCGACCTGGTCGTATCCGTTGAACATCAGCGTTGGACGTTTGAAGAATTCACCCAACCGGCGCTCCCTGGCCTGACTCCAGCGGGGATGATCCACGTGAGGATTTACGTTGGAATAAAAGCCATATTCCATTGGGGCCGAGCGGTTCCAGGTGTTTATCGGCTGCCTATCAACGAAGCGAATGCGAACGATGGCCTTGGCGCTCTTAAAACCATACTTCCATGGAACGATCAGCCGCAATGGCGCTCCATCCTGGTTCGGCAAGGCGGCTCCATACATTCCGAAGCAGAGCAGCGCAAGGGGATGCATGGCTTCATCCATTCGCAGGCCTTCAACGTACGGCCAATCGAGGACATTGCCGCGCTCTCCGGGCATCTGCCTGAGGTCGAGGAGGGTTGTGAACTCCACAAATTTTGCTTTGTCGAGAGGTTCCGATCGCTTGATCAACTCGCTCAACGAAAAGCCGACCCAGGGCACGACAATCGACCATCCTTCGACACACCGATGGCGGTAAATCCGCTCTTCGGGAGACGCCATCTTGATAATTTCATCCACATCGAGGACTTGCTTCTTCTTCACCAAACCATCGATTGTTACCTTCCATGGATGCGTCTGAAAATTCTTGGCGAGACTTGCCGGTTCGTATTTATCGGTCGAAAACTCGTAGTAATTGTTGTAATTGGACACGTCCTTGAATGGCGTGACGGTCTCGGTCGTGGAAACTGAACTTTTCTTAATCCCTTGTATAGGCGGCAAGCCCGAACCGGTGTCGGCCAATGCGGTCGAAGGCGAGACGAGTCGACGGACCCCCAGCCCTGAAACGGCGCTGGCACCGGCAACAGCCAGACCAGCCAGGAACTTTCGCCGATCCAAATACAATCGCTGCGGCGTAACCTCGGACCATTGAATGCCGGAACGCTTTTTTATCAACATAGAGTCAGTCTCTATTCAATACGCGCACGACCGCTTGTTGGATTGCGCAAATCCATTCTCCTCTAGATATGACGCTCATAGTAAGGAAAAGTTGCACCTCGGTGGACTGAAATGATGAGCGGGAATAATATTGGCACCTACGACGAGAACGTTTGATGAAAGCTTTATCAAATACCGGAATCCTCATTTCTCAGGCGGAATCTCCTCTGGACATTACACAGGTTCGAGAGCTTTTTGCGGAGTATTCGGAATCGATCGGATTCAGCTTGTGCTTCCAGGACTTTGATCGGGAACTCGCTGGATTGCCGGGAGGTTACGGGCCTCCCGAGGGGCGGCTATTCTTAGCTCGATATGGCGCCGAGTCAGCAGGATGTATTGCTCTGCATGGTCTCGAACCGGGTATCTGCGAAATGAAGCGGCTGTATGTGCGTCCGCAGTTTCGCGGAGAGCCCTAGGCCGTGAATTGGCAGAGGCGGCAATTGCGGATGCGAAAAACATCGGCTACAAGAAAATGCGTCTGGATACTGTAGAGCCCAAGATGAAGAGTGCAGTCGCCCTGTACCGTGCTCTGGGCTTCCGCGAGATCGCACCATATCGGCTGAATCCGATTGAGGGAGCGATGTATATGGAGTTGAAGTTGTGAAAGCGACATGCTGCTTTTTTGATGCAATGAATTTTCTCTTGCCAGAAGTTAATACTCTGGTTACTATGCAGTCCATCCCCGGTACCTGTCAGCTGTTTCATTTATGAACATCGGCGAAACCATCCGAAACTACCGGTTGCAAAAAGGAATGTCGCAGGGCGACATCGAGAAGCGCACTGGCTTATTGCGGTGCTATTTATCCCGGGTCGAAAATGGCCACACGATTCCTTCGCTGGACACGCTTTCAAAGATCGCAGGCGCCATGGCCTTACCTCTATGGCAGTTCTTTTCCGAGGAAGGGCACACCAACGGATCGAAGGGCTTGCCTCAACTTTCCGACGATGAAGTTCGTTTCTTAAGCCAGGTGCGCCGGTACGCGGTCAACTTGAACGACAGCGACCGTAAGTTGGTCCTGGCAATGGTGAAGAAAATGGCGGCGAAATAGGCCTTTAGCCATTAGCTCTTAGACTTTGGCAAAAGCTCGAAGTTGATTTCGTGTCGTAATTCGCGCCGATTCCTTCCAGCTTTCCGGCCGAAGCGCCAAAAGCCAAAAGCTGCTATGGAGTAACTTTCGTTCCATCCCTCCCGTGCCCGCCCGACACCTCGCTTCGTTCCAGCGAACCTCCTAGACTGTCTATGGAGAATTCTCTGTGACCATTGATGAAGAGCTCACGCTACTCGAGGTGCACCTGCGCCGGCTTAAAATCGAGTACGAGGTATTCTTCAATAATCCGACGAAAAAGCCACCTACCGATATCGAATGGAAAGTGCTTAGCCTGTTGCGGAAATTTAGCGATGGCGGCGGCCGCATCAGTTTTTCGCAGCGATATCGCTACAACGCAATCGCGCAACGATATGCGATTTATAGCGATCTATGGCGCAAGAAAGCCCGTATACGGGAAGAAGGATACCGGCGTCCACAGGATGCGCTTCTCTCCGTGCAGGGGGTTCGTCCCGAACAACACGAGCCTGAACATAAGGTTTACGGTGTTTCACAGGCGGCGCTGGCAGTTGTGGCGGGAGTGGCGGCAGGGGTTGCTGCAGCTCCGGCGAAAGAGCAGCCGGCGTTCACGGTGCAATGCTCAGACGCGCGCACGGAGCCGGATAAAGTAGAAAAATTATATAAGGCACTTACGGAAGCCAAGAAAGAGGCTGGCGAGGAAGTTGCCGGAAATATGGATAATTTCAGTTCCTTCGTGCAGAAGAAAACCGAACAGATACGCAAGCAGTATGGCTGTCACACCGTGGAATATACGGTCGAAGTGCAGGATGGCCAAGTGCGGTTAAAAGCAAAGGCAAAAATATAGCTCTAACTTTCCTGTCAGCAGTTTCACTCTTCTTTCCAGTCTAGCGATACGATTCCCCTCGAGTTTATTCTGGATATGCCGCTGAAAGCGCGGCGGCCCAGGAAATCTTCAGCCTGTTTTTTGGTTGTCTTCCGGTCATAGTCCCTGCAACTGATAGAATTTCCTCCTGCCATATTTTGCATTTGAGTTCCCTCTATGCCCAGGATTGAACGCGCCATTCTCAGCGTTACCGACAAAAGCGGACTTGTTGGCTTTGCCCAGAAGCTCTCCAGTATGGGCGTCGAACTCATCTCCACCGGGGGCACCGCGAAATTACTGCGCGATTCTGGAATCGCAGTCAAGGATATTTCAGAGCTGACCGGATTTCCCGAGATGCTGGATGGCCGGGTCAAGACCCTTCATCCCAAAGTTCACGGAGGCATCCTGCATCGCCGCGAGAACGCCGCCCACCGGGGCGCGGTAGCCGAGCATGGCATTCAGCCGATCGATATGGTTGTGGTCAATCTTTATGCGTTTGAGAAAACTGCATCTAGGCCGGGCGTGCCGTTTGAAGAGATTGTCGAGAACATCGATATTGGTGGGCCTTCGATGATCCGCTCCGCGGCGAAGAATTTCCAGGATGTCGCGGTCGTCACATCGCCTGCCGATTACGAAGCGATTGCCAAAGAAATGGCTGAAGCCAATGGGGAATTGTCTCGAGAAACTAAGTGGCGTCTTGCCCAGAAAGCCTTTGCGATTACCGCCGCTTATGACTCGGCAATCGCGTCTACGCTGGAGAGTGTAAGTTCGAACGGCCACTTTCACCTTCAGCCGGATGCCGGCTTCCCGCAGACGCTCCGTTTGTCGTTCAGCAAGGTCATCGACCTGCGATACGGTGAAAACCCGCACCAGAAGGCCGCCATGTATTCTGACGGCTCGCTGGGCGGAGCAGCCAATGGGCGGCAAGTTCAGGGCAAGGAACTCTCCTATAACAACATCGTTGACCTACAGGCGGCGTGGGACCTGGCTCAGGAATTCGAGGAGCCAGTCTGCGCCATTATCAAACACACGAATCCTTGCGGAGTCGGGACGGGGAAGTCGCTGGTCGAAGCCTACAAACTCGCCTTGGCGTGCGATCCAGTTTCGGCGTATGGAGGAGTAATCGGAGTTAACCGAGCCGTGGATGGCGACGCCGCGGAAGAGATGTCCAAGCTTTTTCTGGAAGTAATTGCAGCCCCCTCCTTCGACGAAGGTGCCAAGGCTAAATTTTCCTCGAAGAAGAATCTTCGCCTCATCGAAATAACATCTGCGCCCCAGAAATGGGTGATGAAAAATATTTCTGGAGGCATGCTGGTGCAGGATGCCGATGCACATTCGCTTGAGGATAAATATCTCAAAGTAGTATCCAAGCGGCAGCCGACTGCGGAAGAAAAAGCGGCGTTGCTGTTTGCCTGGAAGGTCTGCAAGCACGTGAAATCTAATGCCATTGTGTATGCCCGCGATGGTCAAACCGTAGGTGTGGGGGCTGGCCAGATGAGCCGCGTAGATTCATGCAAAATCGGCGCGGCGAGGGCGGTGTTGCCGCTGAAGGGGACTGTCGCAGCTTCAGACGCCTTTTTCCCTTTCCCAGACGGCGTGCAAGAGATAGCGAGAGCGGGTGCCACAGCCATAGTCCAGCCAGGCGGTTCGATGCGGGACCATGAAGTGATAGAAGCGGCGGACAATCTAGGGCTAGCGATGATTTTTACTGGAGTTAGGCATTTTAGGCACTAGCGAGGCGGGCCTGACTAGGAATGGAGTCTTTTTTAAGTCTTATCTCTCGTATATAATTTATCCAGTTGCCGGAAATTTCCTGTCTGAAGGCCCGCCTTGATTGACGAAACTGAGAATCCAGAGTGGATGAATCTGTATCATTCGGCGCTGCTGGAATTGGATTCCCGTAAGTTAGGGGAGCGAATAAGGATTGCAGAGACGGCAATCCAGCAGAGACTCGCCAGCGGACGGGAGGAGCAGGAATCCCGGGCAATCCGGGATGCGCTTCAGAACCTGCGCGTCTTGCAACAAGAGTTGACGAGTCCGGATCTTATCGCGCCCGCTCCCGGACATGCTCACCCCGAAATGACCGGCGAATACGTGGTCTTTGTGGACGCAAACCGCCGGTATTTAGATGTGACGGAAGGGGTTTGCTCCCTGCTGGGCTATAGTCGCGCCGAGTTAGTAGGCAAGACCATTGATGACATCACACCGCCCGAGAGCAAAGGGAGTGTTTCAGCAGTCTTCCAGCAGTTTGTGAACGCCGGAGGTTTGTCGGGACAATTCCTCTTGATGGCCCGCGACGGGCGCAGAGTTCCCATCCGGTACGACGCCAGGGTGTTCCCTGACGGGTGTCTGGTAGCCTGCTGGGAACCGCTACAGTTGGTCGCGTAGTCAGGCAGAAAATCTAAAAGCCGTGTACCTATGGTCGGTAGATACCGTGTCCCTGTCTCTCTGCCGGGCAGTCCATGGGGTTTACAATGTTTCGAGCACCCGCTGTTGGTGGTTTGGCATCCAATTCGTGTGAGTCCGCACATCTAAAGGTTCTGATGAAAACTATTTACCGGCTTTATTTTTTGTTTTTTGTGGTCGCAACCGGCGTCGCTCAACAGGCGGTGACCCCCTCGCACCCTACCCCGCCAGCCGCTCCGCACAAGGTAGACAAAGGCGCCGCGTATTACCACTACGCATTGGCGCACATGTACGAGGACCAATGGTCGGTGTATGCGAGAAGCGATCTCGCCAGCAAAGCTATCGACGAATATCGTCTTGCCATTGAAGCGGACCCGGAGTCTCAATACCTCAATGCCGGTTTAGCCGAACTTTATGCCAAGACTGGCCGCATCCGGGATGCGGTTCAAGAAGCGCAGGACATCCTTAAACGGGATCCCAATAATCTTGAAGCACATAAGTTATTGGGGCGAATTTATCTTCGCTCGCTGGGCGACACGCAGAGCGGCTCCGGTTCAGACAATGTCTTAAAAGCCGCGATTGATCAATATGAACAGATTTTGAAAATTGAACCGGACAGCGCCGACGACCACTTGCTGTTGGGCCGTCTGTATCAATTGAATAAAGATTTAACGAAGGCGGAAACAGAGTTCAAAGCTGCCATTAAGCTACAGCCGGATTCGGAAGAGGCAATTACAACTCTCGCCCTGCTTTACAACGATGAAGGCGACGCTCCTCGGGCGGCGGAAACGCTCAGCTCCGTGCCGGATTCCGCACGATCCGGCAAGCTTTATTCCGCATTAGGCTACACCTA
>CAAGKR010064899.1_pt1 | contig 12128 bp, 12 predicted proteins | sample 2556971 | NCBI WGS metagenome assembly CAAGKR01 (sample SAMEA5207829, study PRJEB30636) | soil metagenome | biome: forest; feature: boreal; material: soil | place: USA | collected 2011-09 | depth 1 m
GCATGACGGATGTCATGCACAGACCTGCAGCCGGCTCGTACTGTAAGAGCGGAGGAACCGATGCAAGAAGAACTCACAACCATTGCTGACTTCGCGATCTCGAGACCCGGCTCGATCGCGACGCTCGAGAAACTGAAAATCGACTACTGCTGCAAGGGCCGGCAATCGATCGCCGACGCGTGCCGCCCCGCCGGTGTCACGCCCGAGGAGTTGTTCGCGATGACGGCGCGAGTCGAAGCGAGCCCGACCGTCGACTGGCAGACGGAGCCGATGACATTGCTGTCGCGCTACATCGTCGACGCCCATCACGTGTACACGCGCGACACCCTGCAGGCGCTTGGGCCGCTGGCGGTGAAAGTGCGCGGCCGTCATGGCAGCGCTCACGTCGAGCTGGAAGTCGTCGCGAAGCTCGTCGAGCAGCTCACCACCGAGCTGCTGCCGCACATGGCCAAGGAAGAGCAGGTGCTGTTCCCGTACATCGGCGCAGTCGAGACCGCGTCGATCTCCGGAGTCGAGCCGCCGATGCCGTTCTTCGGCACGGTGCGCAACCCTGTCCGCAACATGATGCTGGAGCACGACTCCGCGGCGGAGATCCTTCGCGAGCTGCGCGTCGTCACGTCGAACTACGATCTGCCGGCGACCGCTTGCGCGAGCTACAGCGCGCTCTTCATGCAGCTCGGGGCGCTGGAGACCGATCTTCACCATCACATCCATCTCGAGAACAACATCCTGTTCCCGCGCGCCATCGAGACGGAAGAGAAGGCCCGCGTCACTCCCGTGCCTCTCGCGTTTGCGAATCACGTCTGCGGCGGCGATCACTGCTGATTGAGGTTCGAGGGGACAGGCGAGGGCGCCTGTCCTCCACTCACGCCACTTCATCGAGTGGTAGCTCGAAGCGAATGGTAGTGCCGCGTCCGCGCGCGCTTTCGACCGTGATGTTGCCGCCGACGCTCGCAGCGCGCTCGCGCATCGTGGTGAGCCCGAACTGGGGGAATTCCGTGCGCGTCTTCGCGGCCGGATCGAAACCGGCTCCGTCGTCGATCACCGTCGCGACGATCGTCCTCCCTTTGCGCACGAGCGCGACGGACACTCGCGATGCCTTCGCATGCTTCCGCACATTCGTGAGCGCTTCCTGGATGATGCGGACGAGTTGCAGCTCGACCGACGGGCGCACGCGCACGTCGCCTTCGACGATGAGCTCCGTCGAGATTCCGGTCTGCGCCTTCCACTGTTCGAGATAGTTGCGGAGCGCTTCGGCGACGCCCTGATCGGCGTCAGGCAATGTGCGCAGTCCGACGATCCCTTCGCGCACATCGGTGTACGCCTCACGTGCGGATGCGGCGAGCTCCCGTAACTGATTGCTCGCCTCTTCGTTGCGACCGCGCTTCAGATACGCGTCGGCCGCCTGCACTTTCGTGTTCACGTAGCCCAGGACCTGGGCGAGGCCGTCGTGCATTTCGTGCGAGATGCGGAGCCGCTCCTGCGCGACCGCAAGGTCGGCCGCTTGCGCGTGCAGATGCGCGTTGTCAATCGCGATTCCCGCCTGCACCGCGAAACGCTCGAGGGTCTCCTCATCGCGTTCAGTGAACAGCGAGCCGTCGTGTTTCTCGCTCAGATACAGATTGCCGAGGAACGGGCTGCTGCATTCGATCGGCACGGCGAGCAGTGAGCGCATCACCGGGTGATTCGGCGGGAAGCCTTGGGAGCGCGGGTGCCTGCGCACGTCCGCTAGCCGCAGATGAGCTCCTTCGTGCAATACGACGCCGAGAACTCCGTGACCGACTGGCGGCGGGCCGATCGCCTCGCGTTCTTCAGGGGAGATGCCCGAGGTCACGAACTGCCGGATGTCACCACCGCGATCGATGACGGATAACGCTCCATACTTTGCGCCGACGAGATCGCGCGCTGCTTCGACCACGGTCTTGAGCACGGCATCGAGCGATAGCTTCGCTGCGACCGCGAGCCCCGCCTTGTGCAACGCGAGCAACTCTTCGTTCTGCCGGCGCAACTGCCCCTGCATCCGGTCGACGAAACGGAAGATGATCATCGAGAACACGACGATGCCCGAGAGCGCCACCGCGTCGAGCGCCATGCGATAACGCAATGGCATGTCGCCGATGATCGCGTAGCGCACGGCTTCGAGCGCGATGACGGCGAGGATCGGCAGGACCGTCGCGATGATCTTGAGCTGTCGGAGTGTCATGACGAGACTGCGGGGAAGAACTCCGTATTCTGTATCAACAACCGCGGTCATGATGCCACCTGCGGCATCAGATCGAAGCGCCCCACCAGTTCGCCATACGCGCTCAGACGTCCTCCTTGACGAGGACAGGATTGTTTCGCGGTGCTTTTGGAACGAAGCTCTGATCGGGTAGTCGCGCGAACCCAGTCGGGTAGGCGCTCATGCCACCCGCACAGGTGGGCCGCTATACTCGGACGCTGTGAAAATCCTGATCGCCGACGACCACGCGTTGTTCCGCGATGGTCTGCGCAGCCTGCTGAACGCGCAGGGCCACGAAGTGGTCGGCGAGGCGAGCAACGGACGCGAGGCGGTCGAGCTCGCGCATCGTATTCAACCCGATCTCGTGCTGATGGATGTCTCCATGCCCGAGTTCGACGGCATCTCTGCGACCCGACAACTCACCTCCGAACTGCCCGAGATGAAAGTGGTCGTGCTCACCGCATCGGAAGACGAGGCCAATCTGTTCGAGTCGCTGAGAGCCGGCGCGCGTGGATATCTGCTCAAGAATCTCGAAGCGGATGATTTTTTCGAATTGCTCGAGCGCGCCAGCCGCGGTGAGCCGGCGCTCACGCCGGCACTCGCTCGAAAAGTACTCATCGAGTTTGCGAGGCCGAAGGAAGCGCTGCCCGAAGAACTATTGACGCCGCGCGAACGCGAGGTGCTGGAGTTGATGATCGAAGGCATCACATCGAATCGCAAGCTCGCGAAGCGCCTGAACCTGAGCGAGAACACCGTCAAGTTTCACATCCGCAACATTCTCGACAAGCTCCGTCTTCACGATCGCGCGCAGATCGTCGGATACGCGTTGCGCAAGAAGATGGGAGAGAAGGAGTCGTGAGCAGGAGGTTCTGGCGGCACGGCGCGTACGGATGGATCGCGATGGCGGTCGCGATGAGCGCGAACGGGATCGTTCGCGAGATCGTGATCAAACCGCGCACGAGCGAGAAAGCGGCGGGAGTGATCTCCGCCGCAACCGGCATCGGACTGATTCAGTTGATCGCCTGGCTCGCGTTTCGTCGCGCTCGAGCAGACTCCTGGTGCCAGATCGCCGCTCTCGCAGCCGCCTGGCTCCTCCTGACCCTCGGCTTCGAGTTCTCGATGGGCCTGTTCATCGACCACAAGTCCTGGCAGGAGCTCGTCGACAACTACAACATCTTCGAGGGGCGGTTGTGGCCTGTGGTCCTGACGACGGTCGTCGCGGCGCCGTTCATCTGGGCAGCGCCGAAAACTACGCGGCGGTGAAGAGCGCCGGCTGAACGACGACCTCGCGCGCGATCACTTCATCGAGGGCGATCGACGTGTTCCCGCAGCTCAGGACGATCGCCGGCTTCATCGCCACCACGGTGATGAGTGTGCCGGGCACGAGTCCGTACGCGGCGAGTCGGCTGAGTCGCGACGCAGACTGCGACGTCAGTCCGCTGACGCGGACGACTCGGCCCGGAGTTGCTTCACTGAGCGGGAATGTCATTTCGATCTCTCCATGCTTCAAACGTACGGAACCATCGCGCGACGATACCTTCGGTCACAAACTCGAATCCGCATGCCGGGCATCGCACCATCGAGCAACTGCGCGCGAACGGACATGATCCGTGGCACGTCGCGCCTTCGAAGTCGACGCCGCAGAGCGGACATTCGTATCGATTGAGCTCGCTCATGATCCGAGGTTTATGCCGGTCAATTGGAAAAACGCATGCATCAGAATGCCGAAGCCGAACGAGTACACGATGATGAAGGCCGCCAGCGCGAACGCCGTGCCCGTGCCGCGCTCTTTCAACATGACGAAGAAGTTGGCGATGCACGGAATGAACAGCGTGATCACCGTCAGCGCGATGACGGTCTGATTCGCCGTCAGATGTCCGGCGCGCTGCATCGTGAACAGCCCGGCGGCACCGTAGTCGCGGCGCAGGAAGCCGATTACGAACGCGTTCGCTGCTTCCGCCGGCAGGCCCAGCCCGCCGACGATCAGCGGCGCCAGCCCGCGCTGAATCGCGTTGAGCAGATGCGTCGCGTCGAGCGTGTACAGCAGAACGGTTCCAGCGATGAACAAGGGAACCGCTTCCTTGAGATACCACTCGGTACGCGCGGCGACTTTGATGAGGATGTTCGAGATCTTCGGCGTGCGGATCGGCGGAATCTCGAGGATGAAATCGCCCGATTCACCCGGAACGATCTTCGCGGCGAGGTAACCGACGAGAAAGACTGTCCCGGCCATGACCGACAACCACACTGCCGCCGCGGGACCGCCGAGCGGTGCGAGCATCGCGATGATCACAGCGAGCTGTGCGGAGCAGGGGATGCTCAGCGCGAGCAGCAGCGTGACGATCACGCGCTCCTTCTTCGTCTCCAGGATTCGCGTCGTCAGCGTTGCCATCGTGTCGCATCCGAGTCCGAGGACCATCGGCAGGACGGCCTTGCCATTGAGCCCGAGGCGGCGGAAGGTGCGGTGGAGCATGACGGCGAGGCGTGGCAGATAGCCGGAGTCTTCGAGCAGTCCGAAGAAGAAGAAAAACGTCATGACGACGGGCAGCACGATCGCGATCGCATACGTGAGTGCCATCGTGATCACGCCGTAGGGGCCGACGAGCAGGTCATGCGCGATGCGAACGAGCGATGTGCTGTGCGCCGCTGCGCCGATCGTGTACGCCGCGGTGATCACGCCGTTGTGGATCGCGTGGACGTGAGGAAACGGCAGCAGCAGGTCCGCGAGACGGATCGACCAGACATTGATGCCGCGCTCGAATAATCTGGATTGCACGAGATCGACGAACGTTCCGGCGCCGAGCTTTCCGACGAAAAGCCAGCCGATGTACAGAACGAGGGCGACGATCGGCCAGCCCCAGATGCGGTGCATGGTGACCTGACCGAGCTTCGCGCGCACGCCGCGGCGTTCGTCATCGCACGCCGACCCGTCGAGCAGACGCTCGATCAGCGCATGACGCGAGCGCGCGATGCGGTACGCGAAGGCTGCTTCGGTCTCGAGCCGCGAGAGCGCTTCCCCTCGCGAGATTCCTGTCTCTTGTGCCGCGGCGAGCATCGCCTCGATCTCGTCGCCGTACTCCACGACCACGCGGCCCTGGCGCGGTGCGACCGCGCTCCGCTGCAGCTTGCCGAGATTCCAGCCACGCAGCGCCGAAGTGATGACGACGTCGACGCCCAGTCGCTGAGAGAGAGATGCCAGACCGCCGGACGGATCCTTCGCCTCGTCGGCCATGTTGAGACAGAGCGTGAACGGCAGCTCGTGCTCGATGAGTTGCAGCGCCAGAAGCAACGTGCGGCGAACGTTGCCGATGTCGCCGACGAGGACGATGTCGGCGTCGCGGTTGTCGAGCAGCACGTCGCGCGTCACACGCTCATCGTCGGAATGCGGAGTCAGATCGCCCGTGCCGGGCGTGTCGATCACCTCGCGCTCGTGACCGGCGACGTCGGCGAGAGCGGTGGTGATCTCGACGGTCGTGCCGGGATAGTTGGCCACCGTGACGTAGCGGCGCGTCAGCCGGGTGAAGAGCAGCGATTTGCCGACGTTGGCGTTGCCGACGAGGATCAGTTTGCGGGCGCGGTCCGGCTGGCCTGACTGAGACTCAGTCTCAATTGGATCGGCGAAGTCTGCTGCACTGGAGCGAAAAGCCATGGCGCAACGGTAGGCCATGGCCGAACGCCGGAGTATGACAAACGTCATGCGGCCAGGTGATTGCTGTCACCGTATGATGATTGTCATAGCCCCGAAGCTACGGGACGTCATTCACTTCACGCCATGTTGAAACCCGTCGAGCTCGAAATCGAACTGTTCTGCCGCGGAATGCGGATCGATGAGTCGTGTCGGGTGGGAGACGAAGGGCGGCGCATCAGCCGCACGCGCGCGGGACTCGGCTCGGGACTCGAGCTCGTCCTGACGAACAAACCGAAAGACATCTGGGTCAACGTGCCCGTGACCGAAGAGTTCGCGCACAAGTCGCGATATCTGCTCGTGAAGATCGAGCACCGTTATGTGCTGATCAACACCGAGGGCGGCGAGGAGTATCCGGTCGAGGTACCGCCGGAGCCGGCGTGGTATTCGCGTTCGACGTCGACGGGCATCCTCATGAGCCGTATCGGCGTCCTGCAAGGCAACTACCTCGGCATCTACGTCTCGAATCGATGTCTGTACTGGGGCTGGACGCCGGATGTCGCTTGCAGGTTCTGCACGACAGGAAAGAATGTCGGGAGTGTGGAAGAGTCGCGCAAACGCGTCGAAGACGTGGTCGAGGTGGCGCGGGCCGCGCGTGACGAATCGGGAAGCGTGTTCACGCATCTCAACACCGGCTATCACTACGAAGACCGCGCGGACCGCGAGGTGATTCACGGCCTGCGTCAATGCGAGCCGTTCGTGCGCGCGATCCGCCGTGACGTGGGCGGCTTCATTGGCGTCCAGGCCGTTCCCGTTCCCCGATCGAACTTCTTCGAATACGACTCGCTGATCGAGTCAGGCACGGATCACTTCTCGTTCTGCTACGAATTCGAGACGCCGGAAGTGTTCGAGCGGCTCTGCCCCGGCAAGGCGCGCACGGTGGGACAGCACGCGTTCTTCGACGCGATGGAGTACACCGCGTCGAAGCTCGGCAAAGGGCGTGTATCCGGCGAGATCATCGCCGGCGTCGAGCCGATCGAAGCGACGATGCGCGGCATCGACCGCATCGTGAACGCGGGCGCGTTCCCGACGGTGTGCATCTTCCGGCCGACAATCGGCAGCGAGATGCAGAACGTCCAGCCGCCGGATCCGGGGGCGATGCGGGAAGTGTTCGCGTATCTCCACGAGGCCTGTCGCCGCGCGCGCATTCCGGTGGGCGTTCTGCCGATCGAGGTGTCGCTCGTGGTGCAGCCGGAGGAATGCGCTGCGCTCGTCGAGCCGAATTTTGCGAGCGCGATGTACGGCGCGCAGAACCGCGCGCTGCGCTGGCTCGCGGCCCCGTACGTCGCGTGGAAACGCCGCCCCGCGGCGTGAGTCACACGCGTTAAATGTCGAACCGGCCCCGCTCGCGCATGCGTTCGCGGTAATCGTCAGACGACGCCGGATCAAGCTCCCACCGCCGGCGATCGCGCCAGCGCTCCTTCTCGCCGCACCGCAGCTCTTCTCCCGGCTCGTACGTGATACCGATTGCTTCGCCGAACTCTTCGGTGATGTTCTGATCGGGCGTGGGCATGCTTCCGCCAGCCGTCTCGTCGCCGGTCGACTCGGCCATTTCCCACTGCGCGTCGATGTCGCCACCGGAGAGCTTCGGTGTCGTCGCGAGGTTGTGATCGAGGCGCTGGCGCAACGCGAAGCGGCCGGCTTCGACCGCGGTTCCGCCGTCGAACGGCTCGATGACGACATCGTCGTTGAAGCTGACCAGGATCGGATCGGAACGCATGGGTTCTCTCCTCATGAAGTCTGCTTAATGAGCGCGGCAGTTTCAGTTTTCGATGACGGACAGGGAACCGACGTCTCTCGGGCGAGACTGCCGAACTCGCGATTCGTCATGCGGCGTCCGAGGTCGGATTGGGCGACGACGCCGAGGAGACGTCCGCCGGCACCGACGACCGGCAGATGATGCAGGTGGTTTTCCGCCATGAGCTTCGCGGCGGTGTCCCACGAGTCATCCTCGGCCAGCGCGAGCACGGGCACGGTCATCACATCGGACACGGCCAGGTCTGCGTTCCGGCCAGCCGCCACGGCGCGGCACGCGATGTCGCGATCGGTGATGATGCCGACGAGCTCTCCCGATCGCGTGACGGGGATCGCCGCGCAATTGTGGTCAGCCATGAGCTGGGCCGCAATGCGGATCGTGGTCGTCGGCTCGCAGGTAGCAGGCGCGGGAGTCATCATCTGTCGAATGTTCATACGCGCCTCCTGAAAGGCAACTTACAGGCGGCAGTCGCGTGCGGCGGTATTCCAGGTCAATCGCTCATGTGATGCGCGACACAAAGGCACATGTCCGATGTCGCCGTCTCCGGCCTTTCCCTCAGCCGACAATCGACACGACGGAGGTGTCGCCATGTGTCTCGGAATGCCGGGGAAAATCGTCGCGGTCGTCGATGATGTCGCAGTCGTCGATTTCTGGGGCGTCGAGAAACCGGTGCGCCTCGATACGCTCGAACAACACGTCGTTGCCGGCGACTACGTTCTCAATCACGCCGGTTTTGCGGTGCGCGTCATTCCGCCCGATCAGGTCAACGACACACTGATGCAGTACGAAGCGATCTTTGCCGATGCAGGCGAGGATCCCGTCGTCGCCGATGTCGTCGCCGAGCTCGAAATGACGACGGAGCTCGAGCTCGAGCCGGCTTAGCTCGCCCCTGTGTTTTCGATCACACGCCGGTGTGCGTGCAGTCATCGGGTCAAATAGCCGCGCGTGTTCTGATCGGTGCCGGAGAGGTCATCCTCATGAACTACGAGCCGCACCCGATCGTCACGTGGGAGCTGACGCGCAACTGCGATCTCGCGTGCCGGGGCTGTCCGTTCCCTCCTGACCCGTACTCCCGGCGCAACGAGCTGTCGACGTACGAGTCGTACAAGACGATCGATCAGATCGTCGAGCTGGCGCCGCGCGAGTTTCTGATCACGGGCGGCGATCCACTCGAACGCGAAGACGTCTACCAGATCATCGATTACTCGCGCCGCCGCGGTCTTCATCCCGCGCTCGTCGTCAGCCCGACGAAACTTCTGACCGGGCCGGCGATCGAGCGGTTGCAGCGAACCGGACTGGCTCGGCTTGTCGTGAGCATCGACGGATCCACCGCGCTGATTCACGAGCGTCTGCACGGAGTGCCGCGATCGTTCATCAACACATTGAGTGCCACGGACTATGCGCGCGCGGCCGGGATCGCGATCGAGGTCAACACGCTCGTCACCCGGACGAACGTGCAGGATCTTCCGGACATCGCGAAGATGCTCGAGACTCTCGCGATCTCGCGGTGGAATCTCTACTTTCTCGTTCCGATCGGCCACGCGCGGGCACTGGAAGCGTTGACGGGCACTGAAGTCGAGCGCACGTTCGGTGTGATCCGTGAGATCGCCGAGGATGCGCCGTTCGCGGTGCGTGTTGTCGAGGCTCCGCATTACCGCCGCTTTCTCCTGCAACGCAACTTGCGGAACCGGCTCGAAGAGCTCGACGACACCGGCGACACCGATGTCCTCGACAGCGCGATGCCGGGCGCGAGCAGCTCGGTGTTCATCTCCCATGCGGGCGACGTGCGCGCGAGCGAGTTCCTGCCGCTTTCGGCGGGCAATCTGCGCTATCGCTCGCTCAGCATGATCTATCGCGGCAGTGACCTCTTCAGCGCGCTCCGCGACTCCCGCAACTTCAAGGGCCGCTGCGGGCGTTGCGAGTTCCGCCACATCTGCGGCGGATCTCGTGCCCGAGCGTTCGCGGCCACGAGCGACGTGTTCGCCTCAGATCCGCTGTGCGCCTACGAGCCGGGCCAGGCCCTCCCCGTGCCATCGATCTCCATGAGCTCAGAGATGACGTCATGACCGACTCGTTCGATCCGCGCACCACTCCCTGGTCCATCGACCCCTCGGACTTCTACGAGCTCGAATCGTTCTCGGAGCAGATGACGTTTCTGCTGCGCTACGCGGTTCTGGCGCCTTCGGTGAACAACGCGCAGCCGTGGTCGTTCCGCATCGGGACCGATGAGGTCGAGGTCTACGCGGATTACTCGCGCCGCCTGCCGGCGGTGGATCCGAATGACCGCGAGCTGCTGCTCAGCGTCGGTGCCGCGATCATGAATTTTCGCGTCGCTGCCGCGCGCTTCGGCTTCGAGACGACGGTGTTGTATCAGCGGCGTCCGGAAGAGTCGCTGCCCGTCGCGACGATCGCGTTGCGCGAGACATGCGGTCGCGACGCGCACCTCGTGGACCTGTTTCCGTCGATCACGCGCCGCCGCACGAATCGCCGCCCGTTCGACGCCAGGCCGATCGCGCCGGAGTTCGTGTCGCGTCTCTGCGATGTCATCGACGAATATCCAGACAACTTCCGGGCGGTGATGCCATACGAGAAGCAGCGGCTCGCCGAGCTCATTCGCTGCGCGGACGAGTTGCAACTGAAGCGCGCGGCCTATCGCGAGGAAACGGCCGGCTGGATCCGCCCCAACAGCGGCTCGACCGACGGCATCTGCAGCGACGGCCTGGGATGGCCTGAGCTGTTCCCATCGGCAGCCTCGTGGCTCGTGCGTCATGAACAGTTCTCAACGCTGCGAAGCCGGCGTGACCAGGAGCTCGCCGCGAGCGCGTCCGCATTCTTCGTGCTGACGGCCCCCGATGACCAGGTCTCGCTCGTCCACGCCGGTGAAGCGCTCGAGCACATGCTGCTCGCGATCACCGCGATGGGACTCGACTACTCGTTCCTGAACACGCCCGTCGAGGTGGACTCGCTGCGCGACCGCATCGACACGCTGGTCGGATCGCAGATCCCGGCGCAGCTCGTGATCCGTGTCGGATACGGACCGGTGCTCGAGAAACACATGCCGCGCCGTCCGATCGAGAACGTGGTCAACCGCCCGTAAGACGACCCTAGGCTTGCGGTTTCATCGACGCCAGGTAGCTGTACATCTGCCACCGCACGTTGATGTCGTTCTGCACCGCTTCGATGATCTCGCTCGCGTCGCCGGGCTGGTCTTTCAGCAGTTGATTGAAGCGATTCTCTGAGCGGAGGAACTTATCGACCGGTGACTTGAGGCCGCGTGAATCAAGCTGCATCGGGTTCTCGTGCTTTTCGACGCGGCGCGGATCGTAACGATAAAGCAGCCACTGGCCGGCTTCGACCATGGCCTTCTGGTGCTGCATCGCCGTCGACATCTCGTAACCGTGGGCGACGCAATGGCTGTACGCGATGATCAGCGAAGGGCCGTCGTACGCTTCTGCTTCGATGAACGTCTTGAGCGTGTGCTCGTCGCGCGCGCCCATTGCGACGCTGGCGACGTACACATCGCCGTACGTCATGGCCATGAGCCCGAGGTCTTTCTTGGTGCCGGGTTTGCCCGAAGCAGCGAAGCGGGCGACCGCCGCGCGCGGCGTCGCTTTCGACATCTGTCCCCCCGTATTCGAATACACCTCGGTATCGAGGACGAGGATGTTCACGTTGCGGCCGCTGGACAGCACGTGATCGAGACCGCCGAAGCCGATGTCGTACGCCCAGCCGTCGCCGCCGACGATCCAGACGCTCTTCTTGACGAGCGTGTCGGCGAGCGTGAGGAGTTGATGTTCTTCGTCGGGTTCGTTCTTGTGGAGACGCGTGATCTGCTCGCGCGTGCGCAGGCGGCTCTTGAGCATCTCGACGCGCTCGCGCTGATCGAAGATGTCCGCTTCCGTCGCTTGCGGTGACTCGACGATCTCGCGGACGAGACTCTCGCCGATGCGCGGAGCAAGGCGCTGGGCCAGTTCGATCGCGTATTCACGCTGCTTGTCGATCGAGACACGGAAACCGAGACCGAATTCGGCGTTGTCTTCGAACAGGGAGTTGCACCACGCCGGCCCGCGGCCCTCGGCGTTGGACGACCAGGGCGTCGTCGGCAGATTGCCGCCGTAGATCGACGAGCAGCCGGTGGCGTTGGCGACGATGAGCCGGTCGCCGAAGAGCTGCGACATCATCTTGAGATACGGCGTCTCGCCGCATCCCGCGCATGCACCGGAGAACTCGAACAGCGGCTGCTGCAGTTGCTGGTGCCGGATGAGCGAGGGATTGAGCTTGCGGCGGTCGAATTCGGGCAGGCCGAGGAAGTAGTTCCAGTTTTCTTTTTCCGGTTCGACGAGCGGCGGCTGCGGCTCGAGATAGAGAGAGCGGCGGTTGGGAACGGTCTTGCTCTTCGCCGGACAGACGTCGACGCAGATGCCGCAGCCGGTGCAGTCTTCGGGCGCCACCTGGATCGTGTACGC
>CAAGKR010412262.1_pt1 | contig 12128 bp, 11 predicted proteins | sample 2556971 | NCBI WGS metagenome assembly CAAGKR01 (sample SAMEA5207829, study PRJEB30636) | soil metagenome | biome: forest; feature: boreal; material: soil | place: USA | collected 2011-09 | depth 1 m
AAGCCGACCGCAACGCCCGAGATGATGTTGGTCGCCGGGCCCGTCTTTGAGGCCTCGGCGATTTCCCGGACCGGGCGGTACGAGCCGGCCGTGTAGAACTGGGTGATGTAGACGAAGGCGACGCTGGTGGCTAGGCCGACCACTCCGGCACCGAAGAACCAGACCCAGGTCGGGATGCCGTTGGCGCCGCTCTGGGTGCCCGTCTGCATCATCACGTTGGTCGTGATCAGCAGCCCGCCCACCGACAGCAGGGTGGTGACCCAGTACCCCCGGTTGAGCATGTTCATCGGGTCTTCGTCCTCGCGCCCGCGGACGAAGAAGATGGCCACGATCGTCGACAGGAGGCCAAAGGCTCGCACGACGAGCGGGAAGAAGATCCACGCCTCGGGATGAGCCCAGCCGGCCGCCTTGGCAATCGTGTAGACGGCGACACCCAGGATCATCGCCCCGATGTTCTCGGCTGCGGTCGACTCGAACAGGTCGGCGCCGCGGCCGGCGCAGTCGCCGACGTTGTCACCGACGAGGTCGGCGATCACGCCCGCGTTGCGTGGGTCATCCTCGGGGATCCCCTTCTCGACCTTGCCCACGAGATCGGACCCGACGTCGGCAGCTTTCGTGTAGATCCCGCCGCCGAGCTGGGCGAACAGCGCCACGAACGAGGCGCCGAAGCCGTAGCCCACGATCAGGAAGGGCGCCTCCTCAGGGTGATCGAAGCCACCGAAGGCGACGAACATGAAGTAGACGCCCAGCAGCGACAGGGCCACGACCAGGAAGCCCGAGACCGCCCCGCCGCGCATTGCGACCTGGACCGCCTCCACCAGGCTGCGCCTGGCGGCAGCGGCCGTCCGCACGTTGGCCTTGACGCTGATGAACATGCCGATGATCCCGGACGCCATCGAGCAGGCTGCCCCGACCAGGAACGCGATCCCGGTCCGCCAACCGAGGTCGAAGCCGTTGTACTGGGTATCGGCGACCTGCTTGGTGACGAGGGCGGTGATCACCCCGGTGATGACCACGGCGCCAACGAGGGCGAAGATCCCGATGGTCGAGTACTGCCGCCGGATGAACGCGAGCGCGCCCTCGAAGATGGTTCCGGCGACATCCTGCATCTCTTTGGTGCCGCTATCGCGGCGGAGGACGTCCCGGGCCAGGTACAGCGCGAAGAGGACGGCAATCAGGCCCGACGGCAGGATGATTAGCTTGAGGGTTGAAGCGTCCATGCGCTTGAGCGACTCCTCCTGAGGACGTGACCCGGAGCGCAGACCATCTCGCACGGCGCTTCCGGGAGGGCGACCGGCCGCCAGCGACCCGCTTGCAAGCGGGGGCGAAACGTTGCAGATCGCGGGCGAGTGTAGCAAGCGGCTCGACGCCGGGTCAAACCGCCGGACATGCCAGGTTATGCAGGCGGGGCCTCAGCCGCCGGTTGCCGGGACGGGTCGAATGCGCACCGCCTATACTGCCGGACTTGTGAGTAAGCGCCCCTTCGGGTGTCTGTTCGAGGTCGTTGAGACACTCGTCCTGACCCTCGTCATCTTTCTCGTCATCCAGAACTTCGTGGCACAGCCGTACCTTGTTCAGCAGATGTCGATGGAGCAATCGCTCGAGCCCGGCAATTACGTCCTGGTCGACAAGCTCACGCCCCACTTCGCGGACTACAACCGCGGCGATGTCATCGTCTTCTCACCGCCGCCCGGGTTCGAGAATGGGGGCACGACCCCGTTCATCAAGCGGGTGATCGGTGAGCCCGGCGATACCGTCTCGATCCACGACGGCCAGGTCTGGGTGAATGGCATCGCCCTGATCGAACCGTACGTCTACCAGGGCCAGCCGACCGAGCCACCGGCCGCCCAGAGTGTCTGGGTGGTGCCGGCCGGAGAGCTGTTCGTCCTTGGTGATCACCGGGCCGCATCGCAGGATTCGCGCGTCTTCGGGATGATCCAGAAGTCGTCGGTGATTGGTCGGGCCTGGTTGCGCTACTGGCCGTTCAGCGATTTCGGGATCCTCCAGACGCCTACCTACCCAGGGGTTCCGTCGGCCGCCCCATGATGTGGCGCCGGTGAGTCCGTTCCAATTCGGGGCGGCGCTCGCCACATTGGCCGGCGCGCTCGTGGCCCTCTCCGCCCGGGATACGCGGCTGATCCTGGGCGGGCTGGTCCTCAGCGTAGGGCTCGCCCCGCTGATCGCCGACCCGCTGCCCTCGCCGGTCGCCATCGCCGTCCGGCTCTTGGCGACCCTGCTCGGCGCCGAGCTGCTCCTCGTGGTCCTGCGCGGTTCGTCCGCCCGGACCCGGGGCGCGGCCCTCGGCCCGGTCAGTCCGGCACTGGCAGCGGCAGCCGCCTGCGTGGTGGGCTACGCGACGTCCGGTGTGGGCTCGCCGACCCTGGGGCCACCCCTCGCGACCGCAGTCGGGTTTGGGCTGGCCACGATCGCCCTTGGCCCGCTCCTTTTCGGCCGGGATGTGCTCCGGATCGGCCTTGGGATGGTCCTGCTCATCACAGCCGCTGAGCTGATCCGGACAGGCCTGGCCGGCACGCCGGGCCCGCTCGAACAGGTCGCTTCGGCCGGCCTCACGATCGCGCTGCTCGGGGCGATGGCCGGGATCGCGGCAACCGCCCTGGCGTCCGGCCACGACCTTTCGGTTGACCCAACGGCGCCGCGCGAGACGCTCTTCGAGGCCCATCCGCTGGCCGTTTCACATGGTGCCGCGGCGGGGCGCTCGCCGAGCGGCCGAAAACCGGCGGCGGGGCCGCGGCGCAACGCGGCCGCCCACCAGCTCACCCTCGAGGAACGACTGCGCACGACGAGTCCGCCTGAAACAGGCGCCCAGCCCGCCCCGGCAGCGCCGAAGGACGAATCAGGCCCAACCGGTCGAGATCACCCCAGGTGAGCCTCCTGCCGTTCCTGCTGATCTCGTTCGCGGCCGCCGGCGCCTGTTTGGTGACAAGGCAGCGGCCGACCCTGGAGATTCCGGTGGGCCTGGGTGGCCTGCTGCTGGCGACGATCGCGGCTCTCGCGATCGTGCCCGGCGACCAGCTCAAGCTGGGTCAGGCAGACGTGCTCCTAGGGACGGCCTACGGCCGGCTATTCCTGGGTCTCGGGTCGGCAGTGGGCCTCATCCTGTGCCTCCTGGGACTGGCCACGACCTGGCAGCCGAACCTGCCGGCGGCGATCCTCGTCGGCCTCGGCGGAACGGGGATCGCGCTGGGCGTGTCCGATCCAGTGATTGCCATCATCGTGCTGCTGGCCTCGTCGATTGCGGCCTCGCTGGTAACCCTGAACGCCTCCTTCACCGCCTCGGACGTGCGCGTCGTGGTTCGTCACGTCCGCACGATCGCGCTGGCCGGCGCGCTGGCGATCGTGGCGATCGCCTGGGCAGCCCCATCCGGCGGGGGCGTCCCCGGCGACGCGGAGGCGTTGGGACTGGCCGACCTCGCGATCGTCCTGGCGGTCGCCATCCGCTTCGGCGCCATCCCCTTTCACCGGCCGGTCGCGCGCCTGACCGACAGCGCGCCGGGCACCGCGATCCCCCTCCTGCTGGTGTGGAGTCCGGCGGCATTGGCGGTCGTGGTCCTCGCCGCGACTGACGGCTCCTCGTTGCCGCTCCTCGTGCCGTTCGGGATCGGCCGGGCCGTGATCGTCGCGATTGCGACGGCGAGCCTGCTGCTCGGCGCGATCGGCGCGTGGCTCCAGGACGATCTGGAGCACGTCGTGGGCTACTCCGTGGTGCAGGACGCCGGGTTCGTCCTGCTCGGCCTCGCGATCGTCGGCCCGGCGGCTCACGAACCCACCCGTGCCTGGCTCCTGATCCTGGTCGCGGCCAAGTCGTCGTTCGCGGCCTGGGCGACGGTGATCCGAGCGCGCTTCCGGACGGGTCGCCTGCCCGAACTGAGCGGCTGGGGGCGGCGCTCACCGCTTCTCGCGATCGCTCTCGTTGGGATCGCCGTGGGCACGATCGGAGCGCCGGGCCTGCTCGCCTGGAGCGTCCGCGCGGCGCTCGTCCAGGGCGCGGCCAGTGGGCCCCTGGAGGGGGTCCTGCTGATCGGCGGACTGGCCTCGCTCGCCTACTACGGCCGGATCCTGATCGTCGGCCTCGGCCGGCCGAGCCTGCTCGTAGGTGCGGCACCAAGCGACCGTCCGGTGGCCATGGCCCACGGCCGAACGACGGTCGAGAGCCTGCGCAATAGCTGGCTGGCGAACCGGGCGCCGATCGCAGCAGGCCTCGTTCTCGTTCTTGTCCTGATCAGCGTGGTGCTGGCCGCCGGGGGCTTCGGTGGGCCCGAGGCCGCCCGAGCTGCCGATCCGCCGGCCAACCCGGCCGGTTTGCTGCCCTAGTCGGCCGGCGCGACGACCCAGCGATCGATCTCGCGTGGGTAGGCGACCAACTCTTCGGGCCTGAACCACAGCGCCAGCTCGGCTGCAGCCGTGTCTGGCCCGTCCGACGCGTGGACGATGTTCTGGGCCACTTCAAGGGCAAAGTCGCCGCGGATCGTGCCCGGAGCTGCTTCCCACGGGCGGGTAGCGCCGTTCATGGCCCGGATGACGGCGATCGCGTTCGGGCCCTCGAGCGCCAGGGCGACGAGCGGACCCGAGGTGATGAACTCGACCAGGCCCGCGAAGAACGGCTTGTCGCGGTGGACGGCGTAGTGGCGCTCGGCAAGCCCGCGATCTACCTGGAGGAGCTTGAGGCCGACGAGCTTCAGGCCACGCTCCTCATAGCGGGCCAGAATCCGGCCAACCAGCAGGCGCTGGATGCCGTCAGGCTTGATCAGGACGAGCGTTCGTTCGGTCACTGGCGCGATCACCTTGTCTGTGGAACCTTGGCACAAGCGAGCCGCCGAACAATACCGCAGGCGGAGCCAAGCCAATCCTTCGCCTCAGCTCGTGGCTCCGACGTTCCGGGCAGGCTAGTCCCGACCCGGCGACCCGGCCGCGGACTGGTCCTCGAGTTGCGCGGCGGCCGCCGCATAGGCGAGTTGGGCGTCACGCTCATGCCCGACCAGCCGCAGGGCGTCACCGCGGACCAGTTCGAGCGAGGGACCGCTCAGAGTGGCCAGCGCTTCGAGCACCGCCGGGGCGAGGGCTGGCGCGAGCCGGAGCACCACCGCCAGGCGGATCGCGCCGGCGGCCGAGCGGCCAGCGCGCAGGTCCTCGCGAGCAGCGTCGAGCTCATCGGCCGGTTCGGGCAAATGAGCGCCGCTGGGCTTCGGGGCAGCTCCCGCGCTGGCGGGGAGCGTCTCGGCAGCGGACCACAGGGTGGGCGCCACGCGCTCGTCCCCGGCCTCTCTGAAGAAGTTGCCAGGGGATCTGGCCTGCGCGTCAGGACCACCCAGGCCGGAGGCCGCGGCGGCCATGGCCGGCGTCTCCGCGTCGATCGCGGCGGCGAGTCGGTCGAGGACGGCCGCGCCGGTGACACCGGCCGTCCCTGCCGTAGAGCCCGGCCGCGGGCCCCCGAACAGGGTACCGGCAGGCTCGCCGGTCATTGCGCTGGTCGCCGGCCAGTACGAGCTGGGCCGGATGCCCCGGAAGATCGAGTCGAGGTCGACATCGGCGCGTGCCAGGGCTCGCGTTGCGAGCCGGCGGGCCTCCGTGGACCGGCCAAGCGAGGCGGTCGCTTCGGTGGCAATCACGAGGGCCAGCGTGTCCTCGCGACCGGTCGCGAAGTAGGCGGCCGCCGCCTCCCCGGCGCCCGTGACGTCGTCGGTCCGCCAGCGCACCTCGGCCAGGTCCAGCAGGGCCGCATCGTCGAGCTCGCCCCGCCCGGCGCTCGTCTCGAGCTCCGCCCGGGCGAGCGCCAGGACCCCAGTCCGGAGATGGATCGCCGCGAGGCGCAGCTCGAGTGGTCGATTCGAGGCCGCGGGCAGGGCCGGCAGCCTGGACCGAGACTCGGGCAGAGGCGCTGGTTCGGCGGCCGGTTGAGGCGCGGATTCGGGCGGCGCCTCCGATTCGGGCTCCAGGGCCTGGGCGTCATCGGTGATCATCGCCTAGGCGCCCAGACGGAGCGAGCGATCGAGATGCTCGCCGTGGCGCGGCGGTGCGACCACGGCCATCCGCAGCAGCTCGTCTCGAAAGAGGTCGCCGGCGACCCGCTGGACGTCCTCGGGCTGGACCGCGTCGATCGCCGCGAGTGCCTCCTCGAGGGTCAGCACCCGGTCGTGGAGAGCCTCCTGGCCACCCAGCCACGAAGCAACATGGCGCGAGTCGTCCATGCGCAGCTCAAGGCCGCCGGACAGATAGGCCTTCGACCTCGCAAGCTCATCGGCCGGGACAGGCTCGTCGCGCAGGCGCTCCAGCTCGGCCAGGATCGCCCCCAGGGCCGCCTCGAGCCCCTTCGGGTCGACCCCGGCGTAGATGGAAAGCGAGCCCGCGTCGGCATATTCGGTGATCCCCGAGCCGACGTCGTAGGCCAGGCCACGCTCCTCGCGGACCGACAGGAAGAGGCGGCTGCTCATCCCATCGCCGAGAACGCCATTGAGGACGGCCAGAGGCCAGGCCTCGGGATGATCGCGGCGGTAGGCGGGCACGGCCAGGGCGAGCTGAGCCTGCGAGGCATCTCGATGACCCAGGAGGTAGCGCTCACCGGCCGGCAGCACCGGCGCCGGAGCATAGGCCGTTCGCGCCCCGTTTCCCCGGCCAAAGCTCGGCCGAACGAGCGCCAGCGCGGTGTCGTGATCGAGGTCGCCGGCGACGGCCACCACGATGTTCGACGGCCGGTAGCTGGCCGCCCAGAAGTCGCGGATCGTCTGCTCCGGGAGACTCCGGATATCGGCCTCGTTGCCGCAGATCTCGCGACCCATGGCGCCCGGTCCGAAGAGGGCTTGCTGGAGCAGGATCTGGGCGTACTCGGAGGGATCATCGAGGTACGACCGGATCTCCTCGACGATCACCGTTCGCTCGTGGTCGATCTCGGCATCCTCGAGCCGTGGCCGGACGATCAGCTCGCCCAGGACGTCCACTCCGCGGGCCACCTCGCGGGCTGGGACGCGGACCCAGTAGACGGTCGACTCGCGCTCGGTGGCCGCGTTGAATGAGCCGCCGACGCCCTCGATTGCCTCGGAGATCACCCGGGTGGTGGGATACGCGGCCGTGCCCTTGAACGTGATGTGCTCCATGAAATGGGCCACGCCGGCCTGACCCGGGCCCTCATGGCGCGAGCCGGCCAGGACGTAGGCGGCGATCGAGACGGAGCGCGAACCGGGCACCCGGGCGCTGATCACGCGCGGCCCGTCGGGCAGCGCCGTGCATTCGAACATCCGGGGGATGGTACTTGATCGCGGAAGCGGGGCTGACCGGCCGCGGGCTGACCGGCGTCTATGCCTCGTCGCGCTCGAGACCCAGCAGCTCCATCTGGACGAAACCGCTCGTGTCGAACTCGAGTTGGTGGGGCGCGAACGGCGACGGGCTGGAGCCCTCGATCGGAGCGAACTCGATGACCACCCGCTCGTCGCCCTGGACCAGGCTGTAGACGATCAGCTGGTCGGGCCGCGTCTCGAACTCGAGGTGCTCGAACGAGTCGATGTTCACGCAGATCGCGAGGGGCGTGAAGTAGGTCGACACGTCGGGCTGGTCCATCACGATCCGCTCGACCCAGCCGGTGCCATGCGCCACCAGCTCGCGGCCGCGCAGGAAGCGGTAGGTCACGGTCTGCTTGAGGAGAGGCCGAAGGAGGTTCAGGAGGTCCGTCCGGCTGGACACGATTCCGCGGTTGACAAAGAACTTCGCGGGCGGCACGGACGTCACGGGGGGCTCCTGCGCTGACCGGCTTTGGTCGGGATCCACGAGCCAGAATCGTACTCCTGCCGGTGCCGACCGATGTGCCATCCACGCCGCGTATCATCGAGCGATGCTCCTGACGATCGACATCGGCAACACCAACATCACGACCGGCCTATTCCAGAATGGCCTCCTCGTGGCGACCCGCCGCGCGTCAACGAACCGGGCCGCCACGCCTGACGAGCTCGAGCTCCTGATCGAGGGCCTGCTCGGGCTCGACACGCTCGACCTGCGCGGGATCGCGGCGATCGCCTGTGCCTCCGTCGTGCCCAGCCTGACATCCGCCCTCGAGTCGGTGGCGGTCCGGCGCGATCTGGGCCTCGTCCTGGCAACCGCCGGCCACGTCCCATTGCCGATTCGGGTGGAGCGTCCCGCTGACGTCGGAGCCGACCGGCTGGTCAATGCCCTCGCGGCGGGCCGCCTGTACGGGATGCCCTCGATCGTGGTCGACCTGGGCACGGCGACGACGTTCGATGCGATCGCCGCCGACGGCGCCTTCGTCGGTGGCGCGATTGCTCCGGGACTCGAGCTTGGCCTGGATGCCCTCGCCGCCCGGACCGCGAAGCTGCCCCGGATCGAGCTCCGCCAGCCGGATCGGGCGATCGCCCGGGACACGATCGGCGCCCTGCAGGCCGGCACCATCCTGGGCTACCGGGCCCTGGTTAGCGGGCTCCTCGACCGGGTGCGGCGCGAGCTGGCCGATATGGCAGCGGTCGAGCCGGAGGCGATCCTGGCGATCCTGACGGGGGGGCTTTCCCGGGCGCCCTGGGCGGCAGGAATCGAGGGGATCAGCACGATCGATCCGGACCTGACCCTGAAAGGGCTGGCCATTCTGCATGCCGAAGTGACCGGCGGCGAGCCGATCGAGGCGGGTCTCGGATGACCGACAGCGGACGCCTCGGTGGGCGGTTGGTGGGCCGCTTCGTGGCCCTCGGCATCACCGGCTCGATCGCGGCCTACAAGTCCGTGGAGCTCCTGCGCCGACTGCAGGCGGAGGGCGCCGAGGTCCAGGCCCTGGTAACGCCTTCGGCGACCCGGTTCGTCGCAGCGCTGACCCTCGAGGCACTCAGCCGACGGCCTGTCGAGAGCGACCTGCTGACCCTCCTGCCGGACGGCCGGATTGGCCACGTCGTGACCGCCGACAGCGCCGACGCGATCGTCGTGGCACCGGCAACGGCGCATTGGCTGGGAGCGATGGCCAACGGGCTGGCAGCCGATGTCGTCACCGCGGTCTGTCTGGCTACCAGCGCCCCGGTGGTCGTGGCGCCGGCGATGGACGGCGAGATGTACGCTCATCCGGCAACGCAAGCGAACGTGGCCCGGCTGCGCGATGCATTCGGCTACACCATCATCGAGCCCGAGGCGGGTCCGCTGGCCTCGGGGCAGGCCGGCGTAGGGCGGTTGGCCGAGCTCTCGCAGATCGTTGACGCGGTCGTCGCCGTCATCGGCCGCCGGCCAATCCGGGCGGCCGACGAAACCGAGCGGCCGCCCCGCCTGGCCGGCGCCGTCCGAGAGGCAGACCTCGATGGGCGGCACATCGTGGTGACCGCCGGGGGCACCCGCGAAGCGATCGATCCGGTCCGCTTCATCGGCAATCGGTCGAGCGGCAAGATGGGTGTGGCGATCGCCCAGGCGGCCCTCGATCGCGGCGCGCGAGTAAGCCTGATTGCCGGCAGCGTGGAGGTTGATCTCCCTTCCGATGCCGAGGTCACCCGGGTGGAGAGCACCGCGGAACTCGGCGAGGCCCTGGCCACGATGCTCCAGGCCGGCCCCGACGGCCGGGCCGGCTTCGACGCGCTGATCATGGCGGCCGCCGTTGCCGACTTCCGGCCGCGCCGGCCGGCCAAGGCCAAGTTGCACCGGGGCGCCTCGCTGAACCTGGAGCTCGAGCCCACGCCCGATCTGCTGGCCGAAGCCGTGGCCGTGGCTCGCGACCTCTCGCCGATGCCGATCCTGGTCGGCTTCGCGGCCGAGACCGGCTCGCTCGAACGGGCCGTGGTCAAGCTCCAGCGCAAGGGCGTCGACCTGCTGGTGGCAAACGACGTGGCCGAGCCGGGTTCGGGCTTCGGGACCAATACGAACCGGGTCACCCTGCTGGCGGCGGACGCGCCGGCCGAGGCCTGGCCGATCCTGACCAAGCGCGAGGTCGCCGATCGACTCCTCGACCGGGTGGCCGCCAGGCTGGACGCCCGTGACGCAGCCGCGCAGACTGGTCCCCGGCACGTCCCGCAGGAGTCCCGATCGTGAGCGCCAGCACCAACCCGAATCCAGTTGCTCCCGGCGCGCCGGTTCGGCGGCTCACCATCAGCGACATCGCCCGGCTCCACGCCGATGGCCAGCGGATCGCGATGATCACAGCCTACGACTATCCGGTCGCCCGGCTGCTCGACGAGTCCGGGATCCCGATCCTGCTGGTGGGCGACTCGCTCGGCCGGGCCGTGCTGGGCTACGAGAACGAGATCCCCGTCTCGATGGACGATATGCTCCACCACGCCAAGGCAGTGGCCAAGGGTGCCCGGTCGGCGCTGATCGTGGGTGATATGCCCTTCCTGTCCTACGCGACGCCCGAGCAGGCCGTCCATAACGCGGGCCGGTTCCTGGCGGAGGCCGGCGTCCAGGCGGTCAAGGTCGAGGGTGGCCGGCGGACCGCCAGGACGATCGAGGCGATCACCAGGGCGGGCATCCCGGTGATGGGCCACATCGGGCTCACCCCCCAGTCGATCAACCAGATCGGCAAGCTCCGGGTCCTGGGCAAGACCCGCGACGCGGCCAGGGATCTCCTGGCCGACGCGATGGCGGTCCAGGAGGCGGGCGCGTTCTCGGTGGTCCTCGAGCTCGTCCCAGAGCAGCTGGCCACCGCGATCACCGAACGGCTGCAGATCCCCACGATCGGGATCGGCGCCGGGGCCGGCTGCAGCGGCCAGGTCCAGGTCCTGACCGACCTGCTCGGCTACGAGGAGTGGCACCCCCGCCACGCCCGGCCGTACGCCAACCTGCGCGAAACGATCCTGGCCGCCGCCCGGGCCTACCGGGCGGATGTCGAAGCGGGCACGTTCCCCGGCCCGGCCGAGACGGTCCGAATGGATGACGACGTGATCGACGAGGTTCTTGGCCACTCGGCCCTCGATCGTCCGGGCCGATCGATCCCGGCGGGCGGCATTCCGCTCGACCGCGACCTGTAAGGAGCGTGACCCAGGTCCTCCGCAGCCGGGCCGAGCTGCGGGCTGCCCTGGCCTCGGTGCCCCGGCCGGTGGGCCTCGTGCCCACGATGGGCTGGCTCCATGACGGCCATCGCTCACTGATCCGGCGGGCGCGGGCGGATAACCCGACGGTGGTGACCACGATCTTCGTCAACCCGCGCCAGTTCAGCCAGGCCCAGGACTTCACGAAGTATCCCCGGAACGAGGTTCGCGACGTCGCTATCTGCGCCGATGAAGGAGTCGACATCGTGTGGGCGCCACCGGCCGACGAGGTCTACGTGCCCGGCTTCGACACGCTGGTCTCGGTCGGGGCGATCGCCCTGCCCCTGGAGGGTGCCGCACGGCCGGGCCATTTCGATGGCGTGGCAACCGTCGTGGCCATCCTGTTCGGACTGGTGGGCGCCGAGCACGCCTACTTCGGCCAGAAGGACGCCCAGCAGGTCATGGTGATCCGGCGGATGGCCCGGGACCTCGCCCTGCCGACCGAGGTGATCACCTGCCCCATCGTCCGTGAGCCGGACGGGCTTGCCCTGTCGTCACGCAACGTCCACCTGTCGCCCGCCGAACGGGCCGCCGCGCCGGTGCTCCGGCAGGCATTGCTTGCCGCGTGCCGGCAATGGGGCACAGGCGAGCGCTCGGGCGACGCACTCCGGGCGACCATGCGCGCGGCGCTGACGGCCGTGCCGCTCGCCCAGCCGGAGTACGTCTCGGTGGCCGATGGGCTGACCTTGCGCGAGCTCGATCGGATCGACGGGGCGGCCCTCCTCTCGGTCGCTGTCCGCTTCGGTTCCACCCGCCTGATCGACAATGAGCTCCTCGAGGCGTAGCGAGCAGTGGCCCCCCACAACGAGATCACGCTCACGGATGCCGCGGTAACCGTGCGCCCCTAGCGGATGGCCGATGCGTCAGCCGTAGTCGACCGATCCCTATGAGCCAGGACGGGCCGGTCGAACCTGCGTCAAACGAACATAAGCGACGAGGAGGCCGACCAACTTGGCCGATTCCGGGCGCCTCACACCGGAAACTGACGACTTCGGCCCGGATCACGTCGAATCTCGGCCTCTGGTGCAGGAAGACGACGAGGATCCGGTCGGACCACGTCGAAAGTATTCGTCCCATGCAGGTCGGACCGAACATCGGGGTCGGGGGTCGGTGGGG
>CAAGKR010228271.1_pt1 | contig 12115 bp, 11 predicted proteins | sample 2556971 | NCBI WGS metagenome assembly CAAGKR01 (sample SAMEA5207829, study PRJEB30636) | soil metagenome | biome: forest; feature: boreal; material: soil | place: USA | collected 2011-09 | depth 1 m
GAAATTACACATCCGTGGGCGTGCAAAGTGGTGTCTGCACCCAACTCGGACCGAGGTGGCCGACGCTGCTTGTGCGGGAGCGCTAGGCCGCGAAGACCTTGCGGGGGAGGGAGCGTCTGCGCGCCATGCAACAAGCGCTCGCACAACGAGAAGCTCACGTTCCAGAGGCGAGCGAAACTGGTCGCCCCACACTCGGGGTCGATCTCGATCGGGCATCCGAACTCTGTGCCACGGGCGGTCCACCGATCGTCTGGACTCGCTCCGCGCGCGCTCAACGGCCCCTCTGCCGGGTCCCGCGCCTGCCTGGGAGGAGATCAACGCCGCTGGGGTGGGGGGTTCCAAGACCCCTCGCGGCTCGATCACACGCACCTGGCAGCTGGAAGCAACCGTTTCGCATGAGGCGACGCACTACGTGCCTCGTTGGGTTTGAATGCCCCGCCGCCCCTGAAGCCAAATGCTCTGGTGCTCGGATGAGGAGCTGTCGAGAGGTTGCATCGTTGTCTCCAAGGAGGGCTGCGACATCAGCGTCGCTCATGCCGAAGAGGTCGTGAAGCCGGAAGACCGCGCGCTCAGCGGGCGTTAGTCGCCGCCACACCACCGAGAATGTCCTCGATGCTTGTTCCAGCCTTTCTTCTCGATGCTTCCCATGACCCGCGCGCTAGTTCGCAATTCCAACCACCTGCTGGATCGCCGCTGGTCGCTTCAGCACGCCAAGCATGAGATGGGCGACATCGGCGCGTGAAATGAAAAGGCCGCGCCGGAGATTCTGCCCGTACGCCGTCCGGTACGTGCCAGTCATGGGTTTGTCGGTCAGCCGTGGGGGTCTTACGGCGGTCCAGTTCAGGCCACTGTCGCGAAGGATGTCCTCCATCAGTGCAAGGTCGGAGTACCGCCCGCGCAGCGCGGCTTTGGTCAACGGAGCGAACAGGTTCCGCATGAAGAATCCATCGCCTGGATCGTACTTCGGCGGCGTCGGACGGCCGGGCGATGGCACTGTCCCGATCGGAGCGGCGCTGACGACGACGAGGCGTAATACGCCGGTGGCCTTCATCGCTTGTACGAGGGCCCGTGTGCCCTGGGAAGCGATTCCGGCTTCGGCCGCCGACCTTGGACCAATGCAGGAGAGCACGGCGTCGGCTCCGTTGACCGCGGATTCGAGCGCCGCCTGGTCCGGTGCCTCCATGTCGGCCGTGACGACGCGGACACCTTTGGGCAGCTTCTTGGGATCTCGTACGACTGCCGTGACGTCGTGACCTGCGGCGATGGCCTGCTCGAGGACCTGCCGACCGATGCCGCCCGTCGCTCCGAAGACTGTGAGTTTCATGTTTTCATCATCCCTTCTGGAAGCTGGAGGCGTGATCGGTTGCCCACTCGGCGAAGGAGAGCGCTGGCTGCGCCGATGGGCTCGATGAATACGAGTCGCCACCATGCCTCAAGGAAATGTCTCGCCGGCGCCGCCCGCAGCACACCGACGAGTGTTCCCTACGATGCTCTGGGTCCATCTCGGCTCCCGGGACCGCTTTCGGGACCGAACCACGTTGTCAGCGCGTAGCGGAGCCGCCTTTCGGCGTCATCGCCCGCATTCTGCGCCGACGCAACCCATGCGATGTAGCCGTCGGGACGAATCAGAAAGGCATCAGCGGGAGCGGGTGGCTCCTCGCATCGGGCCGCCACCACGTCAACTCGATCGCACCAGCCCGCCGCCGCATCGCGAAGAGCCGTCCGATCCGCAAGATCGAGCAGGACACCTCGTCCATGGTGCATAAGCCGTGGGACACGGCTCTTGCCCGTTGCCGTGGCCAGCGGAAGGTCGGGCGCCCAGTGGCCGAGCAAAGCGTGCCGGTAGCCGTCGCCTGCCTCCATCGCGTAGTGGACGTCAACACTCGTGATCATCTCCACGATGGTTCGGTAAACCTGCTCCTGCTCGAGCAGTTCGCTCACGAGCTCACGGAGGGCCGTCACGTGATCGCCTGGTCTCGCGAGCGCCGTCGCAGCTCGCGTCGCCATGAGCACCCGCTTGCCGACCGGTTGCCGCTCGGCGTCGTAGGTATCAAGGAGCCCGGAAGGTGCCCCGCCACGAATTTCCGCGGCCAGCTTCCACCCGAGGTTCCCCGCGTCCTGCACGCCGGTCTGAAGTCCCATCCCGCCGTAGGCAAAGTGTACGTGTGCAGCGTCGCCCGCGAGCAGCACGCCACGGTCCCGGTACCGCTCCGCTTGACGGCTGTTGTCCGAGGCCCGCGTCATCCAACGCGGCTCGGTCATCGGGAGCTCGGTACCGATGACCCGTCGGAGACCTTGCTGGAGCTCCTCCAGCGTCATCGGTACGTCATGCTCAATCTCGGGCTGATCCCACTCGACCACCGCAACGCGGGTGATCCCAGGAGCAAATTGCACGATCGCGAAATTTCCGTGTGCGGTTCGAGCAATGCCGAAGTCTCGCTGATGCAGCTCCGGTACCGAACGCTTCAGAAGGGGTGAGGCCTCCGCGCCGAGGGTGACATCCGCAAACCGCGCGACGACGTTTGGCCCGGAACCGGGGAAACCGATGCCGGCGCGCTTGCGGACGACGCTGTGTGCGCCGTCACAGCCGACCAGATAGCGACTGCGTTCCTCGTACGCACCATTCGGCCCCAAGATCTCGACCCTCACGAGACCAGCGTCTTGGTGGACGTCCGTGACCTCGTGTGCGCGTCTGATCTCGGCGCCAAGTTCTCGAGCGCGCGTCTCGAGGACCTGCTCGATTTCTGCTTGCGGAACGACGATTCCAAACGGATGGTCGAACGGGGCTGCGTGCAGGTCCAACTGAAACATCGCGAAGTTCGCGAACGGAGGCGCACTGCGCCCGGCAGCGAACCGTTCAAGCAGTCCGCGATGATCGAGCATCTCCATGCTCCGCGCCTGCAGCCCGAGCGCCTTGGACAACCCGGTAGGGCGCGGAAGCTTCTCCAGTACGGTCGCTCGTATTCCCGCTAGGCCGAGCTCGCACGCAAGCATGAGGCCGGTCGGTCCGGCACCGGCAATCACAACGTCGCTCGTCATTGAAGCCTCCTCTTGAACTCCTGTATCCCGGGCACATCGGCCATGACGCGGACAGGGAGCCGCGACCTCGACGGACACGTGACGTAGTCACGGCTAGGCGAAGAGCTTCTTCTTCGCTCCGCCAAACGTCGCGAGGTCCAAGTACTCGTTGAACGTGCAGATCTTGCCGTTCTTAATGCGCATCGTGATGCATATCGGCACCGCGATCTCTGCCCCGGCGGGAGGGCTCCCGGTGATCGTGGCGTGCTCTGGCACGGTGGCACGATGGAGATACTCGATGCACACCATGTCGTCGGACGCGAACAGGTTCTTCAGCTCCATATGAAGAGCCTTCGTGTGGATCCTACCCGCCATCGACTTCTCGGCCGCCTCTCGGATCTGCTCGCGTCCCTTGAATGTTTCTCCGGTCGCCATGAACGTCCAGACCGCACCTTCGTCCATGAGCTGCATGAAGGTGTCGAGGTCATCGCCGAGGTAACAAGCCCGGAACGTCTCCATGAATGCTTCTTGCGCCACGTCTCGTCTCCTTAGGATCCTTAATCAAGCCGGTAACTTGAGTTGCCAGCTAAACCCCAGAGCCCAAACCGAGTCTGCAAGACGTGGCCCGCATCGACGCTGCGCGCAGCGACTCTGAGCAGAATGGCACGAAACCCGCTTTGACCGATGGATTCACACCACGCGCTATACGAATTACGTGTTTTGTATAAGTAAGGCTCTTGCGCAGACGCCTCAGTGTGGCGTTTTGCGAAGCACAGGCACCTCGGTGTGGCGTCTTGCTGAGGCCGCCCGAGGAAGCCAAGCCCGAGTCGAAGCCGGCGCCGAAGAAAGCACCCAAGAAGCGGAGGCCCAAGAAGCCTGCCAAGAAAGGCCAAGCCGGGGCGAAAGAGGGGCGGGACTTCGCGCTAGCACTACGATCAAGACACACGATGGGTCATGCGTCGACTCCTTGGCCCTGGCGATCACAACGTCGATGGTCATCGAGGCGCCCCCTTCACTCGGGTCGGACCACCGGCGCAAACAGCTTCGGGTCGATTGCTATTTGCTGAGCCCAGTTCGCCGTGTCCCAGTATGTTCGTTGCTCGACGATCAGTCCCTGAGCATCGAGACGAAAGAAAGAGCCAACGGGAAGCGTGTACGCCCGGTTCGTAGGCGCGATGGTTCCCGTCGGCAGTTCCATCGGGACGGTGAAAGTGGCGGTCTCGATAATCTGGCACGCCACTCGGTCGCCCTCCGCGACCACGCTGATGATCTCCTCCTTCAGATCCGGAAGAGCCTCGACAAACATTTTGAATCCCCTCGCGATCATGTCCTTGTCGGCCGGGCGACCCTGGCTTAGGGAGCTTCGCGAAACGAAAGCGGGAGCAAGTAAGGCGAGCACACGGTTCAGGTCGTGATCCGACCAGGCGCGCCAATAGCTTCGTACGGTCTCTTCGGGTGTCATGAGGCTCCCTTCGTTGGACATCACGAACCGGGCCGGTCCAAACCAAATTGACTCGGGCCGGCCTTCGATGCAGTGACTACGCCGTCGGCGAAGGCTGGAACTGCTTCTTCAAGCCCTCCATGTCGAGATACTCGTGAAGCTGTGAGATCTTCCCCTGCGCGTTGATGCGATACACGAAGCATACGGCCACCGAGTACTTCTTCCCCACGATGGCGCTGTCGTCTGGAGTGAGCTTGAAGCTCGGATCCAGCGCACCCAAATGGATCAGCTCCTTGGTGATCGTGCCGTTGTTGATGTACTCGAACACGCCCCATTCCGCCGTGGCCACGTCGGTCATGATGTCAGGGGTCTTGTCAGAGGAGAGTTTGCCCTTCTTGCAGAGCTCGACGCACGCAGCGTTTCCCTTGAAATTCTGCATGTTGGGCATCATCACCCATTCACAGTCGTCGGCGATGGTGTTGGCCATGGTTTCGAAGTCGTTCGCCTTGCCGGATTCGAACAGCGTGCGAAAGACGGTCTGCACCTTTTTCTGGTTGGTCGCATCAACAGGGTTGGGACGCGGGCTTGTATTGAGCATGTTCGGGCCTACTCTCTTGCGATGGAATGGTTTGATGAATCCGACGCACGGGTGGAAAGGGCTTCTTCAAGTTCTCAGAGAAGGCGTGGATGGAATCAAGAATCGGCTATCGATCCATCCCATCGGCTTTCGCCGGGCGTTCAGGAGGGAGGCAGCGAGGGAGGCAGCAAGATCGAAGCGCGCGCTCTCACTTGAACTGAGACATTATGCTTCCCACGTCCGTGTATTCCCTACCAAGTCGATCTTGCCCTTCGGGTTCACGTGCCACACGAAGCAGACGGCCACTTTGTACGTTCGGCCGGCCAGCTTTTCCGGGTTGGGAAACGCCCACCCGGACGCCTTTGCGAAAGCGACTAGGTGTTCCGTGATGGTTCCGATGTTCCAGTACTCGAAGACTCCCCAGTCTCCGGCGCCCTGGCTGCCAATGACGTCTGGTGTTCTCTGTGCTGAGTAGAAGGCAGCCTTCATGAACGCCAAAACCCCGCTCTTTCCCTTCAAGATCTGGGCGTTGGGCATCATGTTCCATTCGACGTCGTCGGAGAGCGCGGCATCCACGGTGATCCAGTCGTCGGACAGTAGGGCGAATGTCATCGTGGAGAAGGGCGTCGCAATGGATCCCGGCGGGACGACCAAGAGCTTCGGGTCGCTCACGCTCGTGCTTGGAGCGGCGTGGGTGCTCGCCGTCATGTCAGTTCCCCTTTCGTCGTGCTCGCGAATGAGCCGCGCCAAGGTAGTGCAAGATCGCAGCCGCCTCTTCCAGGATCGCTTGCGCGCCGTGGGAAGAGCGCGCCTCTGAATCTGAGCCCGAGGACGGCGAGCGGCCGCGGTACGTGCGCCGTGCCGCCCGTCGCCGCGCGCGAGACGACGGCGGCCAGCAGGTCGAGCGTGAAGCCGGCGTACGCCCACTCCCGTAGTTTCGGGCGACCCGGGATCAGCAGCCCAGCCACGCCGACCAGCTTCGCGAAGTAGCCGGGGTGGCCGAGCTCACTCATCGCCTCGACGACCGGCTCGGGGCCGATCAGGCACATGACCCCCGAGAGGGTCATGATGGCGGCGAAGACACCGTCGTTGCCCGGGCCATAATCCGGAGGCCCTTCGTCGCTCCCTGCGGTTGAGCCCGGCATGCCTCGAGCTGGCTCACGTTCGTGCGCATGGCTCCTCGACACTGGAGACACCGTGGCCAGTTGCCGTGTGACACGCGAGGCAAAGAATCCCCGCCCGGCGGGCTGGCCTAGTCGCTCAGCACAGACAGATCGAGCTGCGCTCTGGGGCCTTCTGCAGATCGAGTTCAGGCGCGTGGTCGAGGCTCACTTGGGCCCGAACGCAGGCCGGCGGACGCCCGGCCCTCAACACCGCCGTGAGGGGAGCGCGATAGATGACCCGCTCGGTCGTCGCTGGCTCGCCCTCGCGTGCGGGTCGTTGCTTGTCCCGCTCGTAGGCAGGGCACTGACCGTTGGCTCGGGAGCTCGCCCGCGTACTACCGTCGCCGCCTCGACGAGCGAACGGTCGGTCACATTTGCTCCTCGGCAAACGTCATGCGGTATGAGCGACGGCAGCCGCTCGATGCAATGAGGACGATCCGATGCACGCTCAGGCGATGAACCGGCCCATCGACACGAGAGGCACGCATGAGGGTGAAATAGTCGGTCCCGCGGACGGAGGCACGCAGTGATGCTCTACAGCAGTTGCCATCGTCCTCCACGTCCTCCTCGCGGTGCTCCCTATCGGTCTCGTCGGTCCCATTCCGCCCACCGCGCGCGTGGCCCGGCGGTCGAAGGGGCAGATCGAGGGGAGAGAGAGGATCCTGGGCGCTCTCCTGCGCGCGATACAGGTTGGTTTGTTCGCGATGCTTCTCACGGGCGTGCACCTCGACGTCTCGGCTTGGGGTGCGTTTCACCGCACGGGTTGGTTCAAAGCGTCGATCGCGGTCCTCGCCGTCATCGGAGTTTCGCTCGCGCGCGCACGCGCCGCGCTCCGCCGAGGCTTCGCGCTCGGAGGCGTTCGCGACGACGCACTCGGGCGGGTCGAGCGGTGGGGGTGGGCGATGTTCGCATCCGTCGCCCTGGTCACGATCCTCATGCAGATGAAGCCAGTTCCATGACCACGCCTCGAAGCGCCGGGGCAGTCGCGACGCTCCGCGCAAGGGGCAGGTGGTGCTCGTGATGCAGAAGCGAAGCGCAAGAGGAACAATATCGCGGGAGTCGGTTCTGGACGCTGCGCTCGCGATCGCCGACCGTGATGGTTTCGACCGCGTGACCATTCGAGCGATCGCGACGGACGTCGGTGCGACGCCAATGGCTCTCTACACGTACTTCTCGGACAAGAACGCACTTTGTGAAGGCCTGCGCGACAGGGTCTTCGCCCACGTCACCGCTGCGAGCCTTTCTCAGCAGACCTGGCAGTCGATGCTCGATGGAATGGCGCGGCGCATTCGTCGGGTCATGCGCGAGCATCCCCACTGGACGCCCCTTTTGGCCCACACGAGTGGGCTCCCTCGGTCGGGCCTCGGCTTCATCGATGCGCTCATGAAGTTGTTGTTGAAGGATGGGTTCGCGATCGAAACGGCCATGCGCGCGTACGGCTGCGTGATGAGCTTCGCCGTCGGAAGCGTCATGTTCGAACGGATCATGATGGACGACGGGGACGTGATTGCGAAGCGTCTCGCCCTCGTGAGGGAACTCGAAGGTCGCGCGCCGGGCAAGTACGCCAGCCTCGCCTCGGTCGCAGCGAAGGTGGACCAGTGGCGCTGGGACGACGTCTTCGAGCTCGGAATTTGCTCGCTGCTAGCGGGTATCGAGGCCCAACGCCTGGGACCGGGCCAACGCAAGCCCAAAGGTCGGCCGCGTGCACGCTGAGCGTCTCGGGCCTTCGCGCGTGACCGTCGGTGACAGACCCTCCTGGCAGCGTTGTCGATGATGGCACCTCCTCTGATTCTGAGCCGACCACACTCTGCCCCGCCGCCTCGCTTGTCCGTCGTCGCTCGCGCGTCGCGCAGGAGCGACCTCGCTCCACTGTCTTCGAGACCCTGGGTGAGGGTCGCGACGGACGCACGATCGCCCCACGGACTCTTTCGCAAAACGCCACAGCGAGGGCTTCTTGCAAACACCAGCTCTGTACAAGACGCCAATTTCGTATAACGCGCGTCTTAACTTCTCGGCCAAAAGCCAATTGCGTGCCACGGACACGTCATGTGGCGGCGCCGTGCGCCCCTTGCCGTCGGACGCGGACCCCGTCTTGCAGCCTGGTCACGGCTCGCTCGGAAACGTCCCTGCGAGGCGACGGTCCCGAGGGCGGGTCAACCCATGCCGAAGTGCGACGCATTGCCACCCGCCGTGCAGCCATCCGAAGCGCGGATGTCAGCCCCGGTGTCGGTCTGCGCGCGCGCCGCTCGTTCGGCGGTGCCGTGCGGCCGGTGCGGGCGAGAACATTCCCCTGAAGCGTGGGAACGACTCGTGCTCGTCGACACCATCGACGCCGATCATCTTCGCAGGCTCGTGACGACCTGGAGGGGGGAAGTCTCGATCGACGTTCGTCGCTGCGATTCATGCAACGGCTCGATCGCTCGCAAGGGACGCGGACCGTGAGCGCGGACGCTCAGGCGATCAGCACGGCCGACCACGGCGTTCCGCGGTCCGCGACGGAGCCCAAGCCTGAAGCCAAGACGCAGCCCAAGCCTGACGCAACGCCCCACGCCGAGCCCGACGCCAAGCCGCGCCGGTGGTGGAAGCTGCCGTCCATCAAGATCCGGATCATCGTGCTGTTGGGGGTCGCGATCGTCGGCGTTGGCGCGTGGCTTCTTCTCACCGGCCGTGTTGGTCGCCGTCATGCACCGTCGACCCTGGTGACCCTCTACGGCAACGTCGACGTCCGCCAGGTAGAGCTCGGGTTTCGGGTCGCAGGTCGAATCCAAACGATGGCCCTGGAAGAGGGCCAGACAGTGAGCGCCGGGGCGCTCATGGCGACGCTCGACGCCCGTGCGTTCGGGGACGATCTTCACGTGGCGGAAGAGGAGGTGGCCGCCCAGGACGCAAACGTGAGGAAGCTCGTCGCCGGCAGTCGGCCGGCGGAGATCGCGCGGGCGAGTGCGGCAGTCGACGAGGCGGCAGCCGCCGCACAGAACGGGCGCCTGTCGCTCGAGCGCGACCAGAGGCTTCTCGAGGAGAGCGCAATCCCTCGCTCGGCGTTCGACGACGTGCTCGCGGCGAGTCGGATGGCAGACGCGCGCCTCGCCGCGACTCAGGACTCGCTCCGCCTTCTGCTCCAGGGCTCGCGGTCGGAGGACATCGCCTCCGGAGTCGCCAATCTCCACGTGGCCCAGGCGCGTCTCAGCGCCGCGCAGACGACCCTCGATGACACCCGCCTGGTCGCGCCTTCCGACGGCGTCGTGATCTCGCGAGTGCACGAGCTCGGCGCGATCGTGTCGCCGAACGACATCGTCTACGTGCTGTCGCTGACGCGATCGGTGTGGGTGCGCGCCTACGTTGCCGAGACACAGCTCGGGAAGCTTCGCCAGGGAATGGACGTCGCCGTGTTCTCCGACGCGTCGCCGCATCACCCTTCGCACGGGCATGTGGGATTCGTCTCGCCCACGGCCGAGTTCACGCCCAAGTCGGTCGAGACGCCGGAGTTGCGTACCGACCTCGTCTACCGCTTGCGTGTCATCGTGGACGACCCCGACCCCGGATTGCGGCAGGGGATGCCGGTCACGGTCCAGATCCAGACAGGCGGAGCGGGCCCATGACGGAGGCACTCGTGACGCTGGAGGCGCTGACAAAGCGCTTCGGCAAAGGGCCGCCCGCGCTGGATGGCATCTCTGGAGCCGTCGCTCCAGGGGCGATCACCGGGCTCGTGGGACCCGATGGTGCGGGAAAGACCACGCTGATTCGTCTCATGGCAGGTCTGCTCGCTGCCGATGAGGGATCGCTCGGGGTACTGGGCTTCAATCCGGCAACGGACGCTGCGTCGATCCACGTGGAAATCGGCTACATGCCGCAGCGGTTCGGTCTCTACGAGGATCTGACGGTCGAAGAGAACCTGCACCTCTACGCAGACCTTCGTGCATTGCCCAGCGCCGAGCGCGCCGCTGTCTTCAAGGAGCTGCTCGCGTTCACCGACCTCGACAAGTTCACGGCCCGGCGCGCCGGCAAGCTCTCCGGAGGCATGAAGCAGAAGCTCGGACTCGCGTGCGCGCTGATTCGCAAGCCGCGCCTGTTGCTCCTCGACGAGCCATGCGTCGGCGTCGACCCCATCTCGCGACGCGAGCTTTGGCGCATGGTGAGTGGGCTCAAGGACGAAGGGATCGGAATCGTTTGGTCGACGGCCTATCTCGACGAGGCCGAGGCTTGCGATCACGTGCTCCTCCTGAACGAGGGGAAGCTCCTCTTCGACGGGCCCCCGGGAGACCTGACACGCCGAACACAGGGACGAGTCTTCCAGATGGTCGACATCGAGGGAAGACGCCGGCCCGTTCTCGCTGCGACACTCGCGCTTCCGGGGGTGATCGACGGCCTAATTCAAGGGCGCGCCATCCGAGTCGTCCTGGGCAGCGGTGCGACGCAACCCGCGCCGCCACCGGTGGCCGGTCCGCACGTCCACTTCGTACCCGCCAAGCCGCGGTTCGAGGACTCCTTCATCGACATTCTGGGCGGAGGTCCTGGTGGCGACTCGAAGCTCGCCGACGCGGCGCAGACCGTCGCGGACTCTCATGGCCCCGTGATCGAAGCGCGCGGGCTCACCAAGCGCTTCGGGGACTTCACCGCGGCTTCGGACATCTCGTTCGAGGTGACGCGCGGCGAGATTTTCGGTCTGCTGGGGCCCAACGGCGCCGGCAAGTCGACCACGTTCCGAATGCTCTGTGGGCTCCTCAAGCCAACGTCCGGGGATGGCCGCGTCGCTGGCATCGACCTCCGTCGCGACACGGCCGGAGCTCGCGGTCGGCTTGGATACATGGCGCAGAAGTTCTCGCTCTACGGGGATCTCAGCGCCAGGCAGAACCTCACCTTCTTCGCCGGAGTCTATGGACTGACTGGTGCACGCAAGCGTCGACAGATCGAGCAAATGATCGACATCTTCGCCTTCGGCGAGCACCTGGGCATGGCTTCGAAAGAGCTCCCACTCGGTTTCAAGCAACGTCTCGCGCTCGCCTGCGCCGTGATGCACGAGCCGGTTGCGCTCTTCCTCGACGAGCCAACGTCGGGGGTGGATCCGATCACGCGGCGAGAGTTCTGGTCGCACATCAACGGGCTTGTGGAGAAGGGCGTCGCGGTGGTCGTCACCACGCACTTCATGGACGAGGCGGAATACTGCGATCGCATCTCGCTTATCTACCGAGGGCGTTCGATCGCGCTTGGATCCCCTGACGATCTGAAGGCCAAGGCCGTCACCACAGAGCGGCCGGAGCCCACGATGGACGACGCATTCATCGCGCTGATCGAAGAACAAGACCAAGCGAAAGCCGCGGCATGAAGCCGAGCTCCCCCCCCCGCGGTCGAACGGCCGAGCGTCCGTACTCGGCCCGCGCGCGCACGCGTCGCATCGTTGCGCTCGTTACCAAGGAGGGCCGGCAAATTCTCCGCGATCCGAGCAGCATGCTCATCGCCTTCGTCCTGCCGCTCATTTTGCTGTTCCTCTTCGGTTACGGCGTATCCCTCGACACGACGCGGACACGCATCGGCGTCGTCATCGAACGCTCGACTCCTTCGGCTGGTGATCTCGCGGCGGCCTTCGAGGCGTCGCCCTCGTTCGACGTCCGCGTCGCAACCGACCTCCGGGAGCTCGAAGAGCCGCTCACCGTCGGCGAGATTCGCGGCATCGTCGTCATTCCTGCCACGTTCGATGCGGACCTTTGGAAGCACTCCACGGCTCCAGAAGTCCAGATCGTCGTGGACGGCTCCGAGCCCAATACGGCGGCCCTCGTGCAAGCCTACGCGCAGGGGGTCGTCGGAAACTGGTCGCAGTCCCGGGCCATCGAGTCGGGACGCTCGCCCGGATCGTCGGCCGCGGAAGCCCGCTTCTGGTTCAACCCGGAGCTGACGAGTCGCTTCTTCCTCGTCCCGGGC
>CAAGKR010497100.1_pt1 | contig 12113 bp, 9 predicted proteins | sample 2556971 | NCBI WGS metagenome assembly CAAGKR01 (sample SAMEA5207829, study PRJEB30636) | soil metagenome | biome: forest; feature: boreal; material: soil | place: USA | collected 2011-09 | depth 1 m
CCTCCGTCGTTGGCGTTGGACCAGATTATAGTTGACCGGGATCAAACCGTGGGAAGAATGTTTAGTTTTTCAGCAGCCTGCTAGAACTCGATGCCTTGCTGGGCACGGATTCCGGCGTTGAATGGATGTTTTATTTCGGTCATCTCCGTAACCAGGTCGGCGGCATCAATCAACTTCGCAGGGGCATCCCTGCCGGTTACAACAATGTGCAATGCGGGTTGGGAGGCACGAACGCTTCGGAGCTCCTCGAGTACCTCATCAACCGGCAACAACTCGTAACTCAAAACGTAAACCAACTCATCGAAGACCAGCAGATCGTAGTCTCCGCTGCGCATCTTTTCAACGCAAAGGTTCCAGGTTTCTCGAGCGGTGGCACGATCCTGTTCTGGATTTTTCGTGTCCCAGGTGAACCCGTCGCCCATCGTGTGCACCTCGATGCCCAGTTTCTCCGCCGACGCGTGTTCGCCGTATCGATCATTGCGCGACTTCATAAATTGAATCATGCAGCATTTCAAACCACGTCCCGCGGCGCGCATCATCAGGCCCAGAGCACAGGTGGTCTTGCCTTTGCCATTGCCGGTGTGCACGATAAGCAGGCCGCGCGTCTTTTCCTGGTAGTCTTCACGACGCCACTTATACTTTTTTTCTTTGGAAGACATGTAATATTGTTCAGAGGCCGGACTTGTCGGGCCAGTCTCACTAGTGAAAAAGCAGAACGGCGGGCAACGCCCGCCTCTAAACGTAACTATGCGGTTCTCAAGCTCGATCCAACCGCAGAGGAGGCAAACGAATTCGCAGAGGAACGCAAAGGAAGACCTGGCCAAGCCTCGCGCTAAAGTGGTTTCCTGGGCTCGGACTCAAGAGTCTTTGAGTGCATCCTCGGTGATGTCTTTGGATCCATCAGCTCGTTCTACCGCATCCTGCAGTAAAGCGATGATCTTTTCCTCGGCCTCTTCCCACGTTCCTCGCAGGGTGCAGCCGGCAGCGTTACGGTGTCCGCCGCCGCCGAACTTCTCTGCCACCTTAGCGACATTTACATCGCCTTTGGACCGCAGGCTGGTTCGGTAAACCCCAAGCTCGCATTCCTTCAGCATGGCGACGGCCTCTACCTCGCCAACTGTCAGCGGATAGTTAACAAAACCATCAGCATCTTCATCGGAGGCTTCGGCGCTATGCTGCATTTCGAGACTGTGCCGCAGACAGGCGATTTTGCCAGTTGAGTCGCGGCGCGCGGTGGAGAGCACAGCGCCCATCAACTGAATTCTGCTCCAGGGGTAACTTGCGAAAACAGCCTCAGCCGCTTTGGCAGGCTTCACTCCTGTGCGCAAAAGCTCGGACGCAACTTTGAAAGTTCGTTCCGTCGTGTTGGAGTAATGAAAAGAGCCGGTATCCGTAATGAGCGCCGTGTAACAGCATTCGGCAATCTCTTTCGTCACACGAACGCCGGTAGCCTTGCACAGGTTATAGATCATCTCCCCGACTGCGGACGCGGTCGAGTCGATCCAATTGATCTTTCCAAAAAGGGCGGTGGTTGAATGGTGGTCGATATTGACCACGAATTGTTTTTCCAGATCGAGCAAGCCGGGCCGGGTAATGTCGGAGCATTCAATGACGAATACGGCGTGATAAGAACCATTAACGGCCGGCGTAACTCTGACTTCCTTAGCTCCCGGCAGCTTCTGATAGGCGTGAGGGACAGGATCTCGCATGATCACTTCCACGTCCTTATGCAGAGCACGCAGCATCCAGTAAAGACCTAGTGACGAACCCAGACTGTCACCGTCGGGACGAATGTGAGAGGTGATCGCAAACTTTCGCTTTTCTTCGATCAACTCAACAACTTGACTAAGCATGGCTAGCAGAATGATGAGCGCGGAACGATGAACAAGGAACTTAAAGCAGGTCTTCTGTTGTCATTCATCATTCACTGTTCATCATTCATCGTTTACCCTTTCCTCGCTTTTCCATTCTTGTTCAATCTTTTCCAGCAACTGGTCGACGCGCTCGCCTTTCTCTTCGACTCGGTCCCTCACGAAATGAATCTCTGGTGTGCGAGGAAAGTTGAGTGAGAGGCTCAATTGTTTTCGTACGTAAGGAGCTGCATGACGCAGAGCGTTGAGCACAACTCGATGTTCTTCTTCGTCTCCAGCAATGGCCACAAAAACCTGCGCGTCCCTGAGATTGTCAGAGAGTCGAACGTCGGTCACGGTTACCATGGTAAGCCGCGGGTCTTCCAGTTCGCATCCGACAATCTGGGAAATCTCCTCACGAAGAATGTCTGCAACTCTTTCTGGGCGACGCATAACGACAGTCGGCAGTACGCAGTGGGCAGTAGGCAGCAAATGCTTTCCGCCTTCTGCCTGGTGCCTTCTGCTTTCTAGAGTTCAGTGGCGGCGACCTTCTCTACGATATAGGCCTCTATCTGATCGCCCACTTTAAGGTCGTTAAAGTTTTCCAGGCCGATGCCGCACTCGAAGCCTTCGCGCACTTCCGATACATCGTCTTTAAAGCGACGCAGGGATGCGATGTTACCTTCCCAAGTAACAACGCCGTCTCGAATCAAGCGCGCGCGTGCGTTACGCCGAATGTTGCCGTCGACCACCATGGATCCGCCAACCACTCCAGCCTTTGGAACACGGAAGACTTCGCGCACGTCCGCCTTGCCGATAATTCGTTCTTTCTCAATGGCCTCGAGCATCCCAATCATCGCTGCGCGAATTTCTTCCTCCACTTTGTAGATGATCGAATGCAGGCGAATATCGACACTTTCCTGTTTTGCGAGGTCTGCGGCACGCGCGCCGGGCCTCACGTTAAAGCCGATGACGACAACCGCCGAAACTGCCGAGCCGGCTTGCGTAGCGGATGCGAGCAGCACGTCGGATTCGGTGATCGCCCCAACGCCGGAACGAATGACTTTGACCTTTACCCGGTCGGTGGAAAGTTTCTGTAGGGTGGACTTGAGAACTTCGACTGAGCCCTGAACATCCGCTTTAATAACGACCAGCAGTTCTTTAACTTCGCTCTCTCCCAAAGCTTCAATACCGCGCTTCGTTGTTTGCAGCAGAGTAGCCTGCCGGTTCACCATCTGTCGGTGACCGGAGATCTGCTGTGCGCGAGCGATATCGGCAACCACCTGGAAGCTCTCGCCTGCCTGGGGAACACCCTGCAAGCCGAGCACCTCAACCGGTGTAGCCGGAGCTGCCTCAGTGATCGCTTCACCCTTGTCGTTGAACATCGCCCTTACGCGGCCAAAAATCTGGCCAACAATAAAGGGCTCGTGGATACGCAATGTTCCTTGTTGGACCAGTACAGTAGCCACAGCACCGCGGCCACGATCCAGTTTCGCTTCCAGCACGACGCCAGAGGCCAGTCTGGTAGGGCTGGCACGCAAATTAAGAATGTCGGAAGTAAGCAGAATAGTTTCAAGAAGGGTTTCGAGGTTCTCTCGTTTCTTAGCGGAGACTCGAACCATTTCAGTTTCTCCGCCCCACTCAACCGGCGACAGACCATGCTTGGCCAGTTCCTGCCGGACGCGATCGGGGTTCGCATCTGGTTTGTCGATCTTATTGATAGCGACGACGATAGGAACGTTTGCCGCGCGAGAATGTTCAATTGCTTCGATAGTTTGCGGCATGACACCATCGTCGGCGGCAACAACCAACACCACCACGTCGGTAGCTTTCGCGCCGCGCGCGCGCATCAAGGTGAAGGCCTCGTGACCCGGCGTGTCCAGAAACACCACGCGTCGCGATTCGCCCGGATTATCCGGACTCGGTACTTGTACGCTGTAGGCGCCAATGTGCTGCGTTATACCTCCGGCCTCGCCCGCTGCCACTTCCGTGGTGCGGATTGCGTCTAGCAGTGAAGTTTTGCCGTGATCGACGTGGCCCATCACCGTGACAACAGGAGCGCGTGGCAATTCAACGTCGTCAGCGTCCGTTGCAATCAGTTCTTCGAATTCCTCCTCGGCTACCATCTCCTCAAAAGGAACGAACGTTACTTCATACCCAAAGCGCTTGCCGAGATCGACTGCGACGTCGTCGTTTAGAGGCTGATTAATCGTGGCGAAAACGCCGCGTTGCAACAGCAGAGTCACGACGTCTTTCGGTTTGATTCCAAGCTTTTCGGCAAACTCTTTCACGGTCGAACCTTCGATTATGCGTACTGGCTTGAGTTCTCCTGGAATCGTTGGGGCTTCCAACCTGCCGGCAATGCGATCCTCGAGCGATAGAGCCTTGGGTGGCGGAATGAAGTCTCCCTTGTCGAAGCGCCCGGCTTTGCCTTCCATCTTCCGTCCACCGCGTGCAGGTGTGCGGCGCGATCGGCGCCGGCCCGCATCGGGAGGTGGAATGTAGGTGGTCTGTGGAGTAAGTGTTTCTCCAGGTGTGCCCATACGCTCGGTCCTTGCAAGGGGCGTACGTTCTCTCACCCGGGTTCCACGGTCGATCCGCTCCTTCGGTGTTATGGAAGGTGGCACGACGGGAGAAGGTGCGCGTTCCCCGGGCCGAATGCCGGCGTTCAGCGCAGCAACAGTTGGACGAAGAACTCTGACCTGGCGTGACGGTGGAACAGTTCCTCTCGGGGCTGAGGGTGCCGGAGGCGCGCCGTCGAGCTCCAACGCCCCCGACTCGGCCGCGCTGCCATTAGCGTCTTCAATCTCGGTGGAAGGCTCGACGAGAGTCGCGGGGCGCGCGGCGGCATCCGCAGCAGGTTTCTCCGCACGCGCAGCCGGGGCTAGCTTTCTTATTAATCTCGCAGTTGTGCGTGGCTTCGGAGCGTCTGGAGCCGCGGGGGTAGGCGCAACTTCGGGTTGCGCACTTTTGGCGACGACCTCAACTTCAGGTTCTACCTGAGCAGTTTCCAACGCCGGAGCCTCTTCCACCGCGCGCTCAGCTCGCTTGACGACTCGCACGCCTCGCTTTGCGGTGGTCGCTTTCTTGGGGAAGTACTTGTTTCGAATCTTCTCCGCCAACTCTTTCGAAACTGAGTTGGAAGGGACGCTGACGTCTACACCCTCGCGTCGCACCTCTTCAATGAGTCGCTTGGTGTCAAGCTTCAGTTCTTTGGCGAGATCGTAAATACGAATCTTAGAGGAAACGGTCATGCACTCCTTCTGAGACGCTGATTAAAACGCCCGGCGTCTGGCTTCTTAAGTGGTTAAAGAACCGTCGCTCTTAACCACTTTTTGAAGCGTACCTTCAGAAGCGCAACGCGTAAGAGTGGTAGTTGAGCGGGCAACGCAACCCGCCGGACAAACCGGCGTCTGAGTTGATTCTAATTTGCCGCATCTGGGGAAGCATCCTGCTTCTCTTCGTCAGTGCTCTCGCTTGATGCAGCATTTTTTGAAACTGCGGGAGCAGAGGTTTGTGCTTCGTCGCTTGCTTCTTCAGAAGCAAGACCTTTCTCTGTCAGAAACTCGTCGAGGTTCTCAAGGGCGGCGGCGGCGGTAGACGTAATATCAGGGGAAGGTACTATACTATCCGGCCGCAAATCTCGTCCTGCTTCCTGGAGAATAATCTCATCTTCGGTAAAAGGTTCGGCTTCGGTCAGCGCCACGGGATCGGCGGATTCCTGGGCCAGTATTCCAGGTTCAGCCCTAAACGGCAGGCCCTCTTCGACTGCTTCGTCGTAACCTTGGGCCGTCGGGTCGTCTAAAGGTTCTAGTTGACCCGGCCGAGCGGTCTCGCCGGGTTCCGCAGCAGCGTCGCCCTCACCGTCGGCGACAGATTCAGCTTCGACAGGTTGAGAGTCACCAGCTTCTTCTCCCTCACCGTGCAGGGTCTTATCGCGCATCGCGACTACTGCAATAGCGGCGTTTAGAATCACCTCGGCTTCGTCCAAACTCAGATCGAGAAACTCCACCAGATCGTCAACCGAAGTTTGAGCTAGCGCATCGATGTCGTTAATGCCGTGTTCCGCCAGCGAATCAGCCTGCTGTCCCGTTACGCCTTCGATAGCTGAGAGCGGCACCGATTCACCTGAGGCGATAAGCGCTCCCATCTGTTCGGAGACCTCGCGCTTAATCTCTTCCTCGCTGCGAATGTCGATGTTCCAACCAACCAGTTTTGTCGCCAGCCGGACGTTCTGTCCTCGTTTACCGATCGCAAGCGAAAGCTGATCCTCGTTAACGATCACTTCCATTTGCCGATTTTCAATGTCGGTAATGCGAACCTGATTGACCTTCGCCGGCGAGAGAGCATTGGCTGCAAACACCGAAGGCTCATCCGACCATTCAATGATGTCGATTTTCTCTCCGCGCAGTTCGCGAATGATGGCCTGCACACGAGAACCTTTCATGCCGACGCAGGCGCCGACCGGGTCAACATCGCGCTCATTTGAGGTGACGGCTATCTTGGCGCGTTCCCCGGGCTCGCGCACGGCTGACTTAATCACTACAGTGCCGTCGTAGATTTCCGGCACTTCCATCTCAAACAACCGCAGCAGAAGTTCCGGCGAGGTCCGTGATACTTCTACCTGCGGCCCTTTGGATTCCTTCGAAACGTTGTTGATTACTACGCGAATCCTCTCACCCTGATTCCACTGTTCACCGCGGGATTGTTGGGAACGAGGCAGGATGGCTTCGAGGTTTCCCAGGTCAACAATGATGTTGCCGCGCTCGAATCGCTTCACATAACCATTGACGAGGTCACCAATCTTGTCGATATATTGTTCGTAAACGTTGCTGCGGACTGCATCACGAACTTTTTGAAATAGGATCTGTTTCGCTGTTTGAGCGGCGATGCGGCCAAGTTCTTCCATAGGCAAGGGCAGCAAGAGAGCGTCGCCTAATTCAACCTCTTCACCGGCCAGCTCGCGGGCCTCATCGATCGACAATTCTGTTGCCGCGTTGGCCACTTCATCAACTACCACTTTCGTGGCCGAAAGCTCGATGCCAGTGTCGGGATTCCAGTCCACCTGGATGTCCTCACCAGAGCGGAACTGTTTCTTGGCGGCAGCCCGAACAGCTTCCTTCATGGCGTCGATGACGAGATCTCGCTCGATTCCTTGCTCCTGGCAGAGCGCTTCGATGTTTTGTGCGATGGATGAACTCATGGAACTATTAGTACTCCGGTTGGCTCGACGCTAAAATTGCCTCCACGTCGTTGAGCCTATTTAATTGTTATTCAGTTGTAAGTAGCACAGGTTTCCACCTCTGATTCGCGACTTCGCTAATTCCGGCCGACGTTAGCAACTCACTAGGTTTCCTGTGCCATTCGCCCTGCTTTTCTCTCGGCCCTCTGTTGTGCGCGTCGAAATTCTTCATCGACATCCAATTCCAGATTCGCCTTAGCTATTAATTCCAAGCCGATTCTTACTTGTCCGCTCGTGCGGTCTTCAAAAACCACATCCTCGCCGTCTATCCCGAGCAGCCGGCCACGGAAATTACGCTGACCGTCAATCGCGCGGCGTGTTCGCATCCGCGCAAGACTGCCAGCGAACCGTTCGTAGTCTGCGCGCTTGTAAAGACCTCTCTCGAGACCAGGCGAAGATACTTCCAGCGTGTAGGAAGAATGAATGAAATCTTCGACGTCGAGAATAGTGCCGACGTGCAGGCTCACCTGCGAACAATCTTCGTGAGTTACGCCCGTCGGCTTGTCAATAAAGATGCGAACGATAGGCTTGTTGTCGGGCCCCGCGACTTCGGCGTGTACCAATTCCAGTCCGTGGTCGATTGCTACGCGTTCAGCGATTGCCTGCACGCGATCTTCGACTGAACTCGGCCCCATCAACCCTCCGAAAAACCTCTCGCCCAAAAAGAAAAAGTGGGCGCGAACCCACCGGACGATACCGCCGCGCTTCGAGCAAGCCGTGAATTATACGGAATGGGAGGGGCAGAAGCAACTTGACAGGAAAGCTGCTTTTTGGCCTGGAAATGGTGAGCCCCGGGCGTGGTGGAACACGGTAACGATGCGCCCGCATCCCTATTACATGCAGCCTGGGGGGAACCGTGAACTAACCCTTTTTCCGTCGTCGCGCGATGAGATAATCGAAAGAGAATCGATCGTCTTCAGATGGGAGCATAAATATGAAAAGCAGCAAGGCCAGCCGGGGGAAAACGTGCTCGTGAAAAGGATACAGAGGTTCCTTCAAAAGGTGGCCGAAGGTCACAACCACAAGTACAAATCCGAGCGCAATGAGCGCTTCGCGTACCCGCAAACCGATAACCAACAGCCCGCCGGCAATGAGTTCGACAAATGGAATGGCGGTACCTGTAGCCCAGAGCGACCAGACCGGAAGAAATGTATCGGCATAAGGAAGAAAGTACGTGCGCGCATGGCCGAGCGGTCCCAGCTGAAAGACCTTGTAAACGCCCGCCATCAAGAAGATAAAGCCCAGCACTTCTCGCGCGAAAAAAATGGCCCAGTTTCGGTAGGTTCGATTATCACGCACAACGATTTACTATTAATACCCTAACCGCCAAGTTTAGCCTTTACTATCTCACTGACGGTTCGGCCGTTGGCGTTTTTCCCGGCGAGTACTGCCTGTGCAGCTTTCATCACCTTGCCCATATCTTTCATTGAGCTTGCGCCCGTTTCGGATATTGCGGCTGCTACGGCTTCCTCGATCGTTTCGCGTGAAGCTCCCTGGGGTAGATAGGCATCGATCATTTCGATTTCAACTTTTTCCTTGTCGGCAAGATCCTGCCGCCCGCCTTTCTCATACTGCTCCACTGAGTCGCGCCGTTGTTTGACCAGAGATCGCAGCAGCTTCAGCATCTCTTCGTCATCGAGCTCGCCGCCTTTCTCAATCTCGCGGTTCATCATTGCAGCTTTAACCATTCGTAGCGTCGATGTGCGGGGCGCATCCTGCGCCTTCATCGAAGCCGTCAAGTCCGAGATAACCCGCTGTTTTAGAATCATTCTTTAATTCCTCCGGCTGACAATATACCGCACGCCATCACCCCAGCGGGTATGGCACACCAGCCCGGCTCCTGATTCCACGCGAGCTGCTCGCGCGGGGACCCCGCTGCTCGGCCGGGGACCCGGAATGTATCGCATCAGCTTGGGTGTGGCGATTGTAGCAGCGGGGGCAGGCCCCCTTCCTTACCCCGAGACGTTCTCAGTTGAGCCACTTTGCTTTGAAAGGCTCTCAACCGAACAAAGGCCAAGAGTTGAAGTTAAGTAATCTCACGGTCGGGAAGGGGGCCTGCCCCCGCAGTATCATGAATGGGCGTGACCGTTTGATTTCGCGAGATAATGTCGCAAATATCTCCCGGTGTGAGACCGCGGAGAGCCCATGATCTCTTCGGGCGTGCCGGTAGCCACAACGTGGCCGCCGGCGTCGCCACCTTCGGGTCCCAGGTCGATAACGTAGTCGGCGGTCTTGATTACGTCGAGATTGTGTTCAATCACAAGCAGAGATCCGCCGGCCTCAATTAACGCGCGAAAAGCGGACAAGAGTTTGTTTATATCGTCGAAATGCAAACCGGTCGTAGGCTCATCAAAAATGTAAAGCGTCCTGGCGCCAGTTCGTTTGGTGAGTTGGGCGGCCAGCTTAATGCGCTGGGCTTCGCCGCCCGAGAGCGTGGTGGCTGATTGGCCCAGACGCAGGTAACCGAGCCCCACTTCATCAAGCACGCGCAGGCGATTAGTAATTTTTGGTACTTCGCGAAAGAAAGTTATCGCCTCGCGCACAGTCATATTCAAGACTTCGTGCACGTTCTTACCGCGATAACGCACGTCGAGTATCTGTTGCTTGAAGCGCGTACCTTTGCACTCTTCGCAAACAAGCTCCACGTCGGCCAGAAACTGCATCTCCACTGTGACCGTGCCGTCGCCCTGACAAACGTCGCAACGGCCGCCGGGCAGGTTGAATGAGAAGTGGGAAGGGTCAAACCCGCGCGCCTGTGCTTCGCGTGTGGAGGAAAAAACTTCCCGTATGCCGTCGTAAACTTTGATGTAAGTGACCGGGTTAGAGCGGGGGGTTCGTCCAATCGGCGACTGGTCAACCAAAATAACATCGTCAATCAACTCACCACCCTCCAACCTGGAAAAAGCTCCGACGTGACCTTGCCAATCTCCTCTTTGTTTCTTCAGACCGACGTAAATGCAATCGTGAATCAGAGTTGACTTGCCGGAACCACTAACTCCTGTCACACATACCAGCATATCAAGAGGCAACTCCACATCGATGGATTTCAGGTTGTGCTCTGAGGCTCCATGGAGAGTCAGGCGGCGTTTCTGAACTAGGCGGCGATGTTTCGGTTCCTTAATTTCAGCCTCGCCGCGAAGGTATTTCGCCGTAAGCGAAGTTTCATCAGCTATTAGTCCCTCGAAGTCTCCTTCATAAATAACTCGCCCACCCAGTTCTCCCGCAGATGGTCCAATGTCGAGGATGTGATCGGCGGCGCGCATCATGTCCTCATCGTGTTCCACCACCAGCACAGTGTTTCCGATATCCCGCAAGTTATGCAGCAGCTTAATCAGGCGATCGTTGTCCCGGGGGTGCAGGCCAATTGACGGCTCATCAAGAACGTAGAGAGCTCCTACCAATGAAGAACCGAGATTGGTTGCAAGCTGTATGCGTTGGGCCTCTCCGCCCGACAGCGTAGAAGCTAATCGCTCAAGTGTCAGATAATCCAAACCAACTTCCACCAGGAATCGCAGACGACGCCGAATTTCAAACAAGATCCTCTCGGCGATCGCACATTGCTCCGTCGATAGTTGTAGCGAGTCGAAGAAAAGCGCCGCCTCTTTGATGGATAGAGCACAAACGTCCGGAAGAGTGGCGCCGCCAACTTTCACATCGCGCGCCTCTTGTCGTAAACGTCCGCCGCCGCAGTCGGGACATAAAGTGTAGCCGCGATACTTGGAGAGAAAAACGCGCACGTGAAGTTTATATTTTTTGGTTTCGAGCCAAGCGAAAAAACCTCGCACACCGCCCCAATCCTTCTTGCCTTCGACAATCGCCCGCTGCTCAGCACGCGACAGTTGGGCAAACGGAACGGTCATGGAAATCTTTTCTGACTTGCAAAATTGTCGTAACTCGTCGAGTGCCCATTCGTGCTGCGGCTTGGTCCAGGGCTCAATAGCGCCTTGCTTGAGACTCAATCCGGGATTGGGAATTACGAGATCGAGATCGAGTCCAATAGTGTTTCCAAATCCCTGGCAAGTTGGGCACGCGCCATATGGATTATTAAAACTGAAAAGACGGGGCTCGGGTTGGGCGTAAATTGTGCCGTCGTATTTGCACTCAAATCTGTCAGAAAAGTTCAGACGCGTTGGCTCAGGTTCCGCCGTTTCAATGTTCGCGGTGCCGTGACCCTCCTGAAAACAGATTTCCAAAGAATCAACCAATCGCTGCCGGATCTCCGGGCCGGCGACAAGTCTGTCGACCATCACAAAGACGTTCTCGAAACTCTCGAGCTGGTAATCATCAGGCGAGTGAAGATCAATTGTTTGTCCGCCTGAGAACAATCGCGTGAAGCCTCGTTGCATGAGACTCATGACGTGGGCCGTGACGTGCTGACGGGGAGACAGCGAGACGGCGCGACCGGGGGATTTGTTTCTCCCGCTCTCCCCGTCTCCCCGCCTCCCCTTCTCATCTCGGGCTCGGCGTTTCTCCTTATCACCGTTTCTATTCGCTTCTGCTTCTCCGTTTCTCCGCGTCTCGGCAAGGCCGGCCTGCGCCGGAAACAGGACGTAGAAACGCGTTCCCTCGGGAAGTGTTCTCAGAATTTCATCGGCGACGGATTCAGGCGAATCTTTGTAAACTTCACGGCCGCAGACACGGCAATAAGTTGTTCCCACTCGAGCGTAAAGCAAGCGAAGGTAGTCAAAGATTTCGGTTTGTGTGCCGACAGTCGAGCGCGGGTTCCGAGTCGAGTTTTTTTGCCTAATCGCGATGGCGGGAGCAATACCACGCACTTCATCCACATCCGGCTTGTCCATGCGCTCCAGAAACTGCCGCGCATACGCCGACAGGGACTCTACATATCTCCGCTGGCCTTCCGCGTAGATTGTGTCGAAGGCCAGTGACGACTTACCCGATCCGCTCACCCCGGTAACCACGGTCATCTGGTTAATAGGGATCGAGAAGGAGATATTTTTGAGGTTGTGGACGCGCGCACCGCGTACTGAAATGACTTCTTCCGACATAGCTCAAAACCCGCC
>CAAGKR010232680.1_pt1 | contig 12112 bp, 22 predicted proteins | sample 2556971 | NCBI WGS metagenome assembly CAAGKR01 (sample SAMEA5207829, study PRJEB30636) | soil metagenome | biome: forest; feature: boreal; material: soil | place: USA | collected 2011-09 | depth 1 m
CCACCCAGCCCAGCCGCGCCTCGCGGTCCTTCGCGTCTAGCTTCCCTTCGCGGCACAACAGTCCCCACAGCGTCTGCAGCCGCTTCATCTGCTTCCCGGTGATCGTCGCCGTCGTCATAGATAGAGAGGGTAGGGCCGGTCCTTCTTCTTGATCGCTCCCGTGAAGAAAATATATGCCTCCGCATTCCAGTCGTAGCGCCACACCGCCACGCGAATCATCACCGTCTTCCCGCCAGAGCACGGGATGAAGATTCGCACCCCGAGCGGAAAGTCGAAGAGCACCATGACGGGATGCACCTTCGATTTGAACGTGGCCAGCCTCTGCACGAAGCAGGTAAACTTTCCGAATAACCTGGTGTCAGAGCCTTCGTACGGGCAACCTTGATTCGCCATCGGTTTCCTCTCAGTTATTTGTCGCCGTCGTCTGTATCGCCGTCGTCGTCAGTATCGGTTCTGGAATCGGCGCCGCCAGCCGCAAAAAGAACTCCGGCCGGGTCTCCGCCAGCACCGCCAGCGCCTTTCGCACAGAGCCGACTTCGATATACCGCCTGCAGTAAACCCTCGGAGAATGCGTGCTGCACGCATTGGCCGCCGCCCCCTTGCGTTTGTTGCGCCTTCTGCGCCGCTCCGCCAGGTACCGAAAACGGGTCCGATGGGCTGTACAGCAGAACTCCTGCCAGGGCCTCGTCTTCGGGAGCGCCTTCGAGCACTCCTTAAACCTCTCCAGCTTGCAGACCGTTCGGGGACTCATCCTCTGCCTCCTCGACACTAAAACGGAACCCTTACTTCACCGCTGATGCGAACCCCGTCGGCGACGCTGGCTGAAGAAAACCGCCCGAGGTGTTAGAGTCGGAACTCTCCACCCCATTCACTACGAAGCTCACGGCGTAGCAGGAGTTCCCAAACAGCGGTGCGGCGTCCACGTAGCTCCCCGCCGTCGCGGACACGCTGGCATATTTCACCAGCGCCAGCGGGACCGTCGCGCAGGTCGCCGGCGCGCGCCACACGTTCTGCGAACAGGTACTCGGAGCTGCGCAATTGGCGGCCGTATCGTCCACCGAGAGCGTCCAGCTCAGCGTGCCCGTGTGCGCCGTCCCGAGCTGCGCCATCACCACATGCAGCCGCGCGCCGTTCCCGGGAAGCGCTCCGTGCGCGAGCGGCACCGCGCCGCCCCCGTGCAACACCAGCAGCGCTGCGAACAGCGCAAGGACTGCCAAGAAACCGGATAACTTTTTCATCACTTCCTCCTCGATTTAGTTGCTATACAAATGTTTAGAACCTTCATGGTCCACACCGCCTGACTACTTTGTAAGTCGAACCCGCGACCGGCGTGAAGCCAACGGTGAAGACAGGCGCAGTCGCGGAGAGCGTGGTCTGGTCGATGAAGAGGCCCGCGCCGCTGAGAGCAGCCAGCCCCGTGCCTCCAACCAAGCGCATGTCGCAGACGATGGTTGCGACGGGAAGCGCGGTGACGAGCGTGTCGGTGGTCCTAGGGTTCGCGGCCTGTCCGGTGCCGCTCGATGTGATCGTCCATTCGCAGGTCTGGGAAATGCCGACTACGGCCGTAACCGTAGCCGTGGTGCCCCATTCGGCGCTGAGTGCCAGTTCACCGTTGGTGCAGGCCGCGCCCTGGTCGGAGGTGATCACGCCCGCGCGGACCGCCGTGGCGACAAAGATGTTGCGTATTCTGTGCGCGGGGCCGATAGCCCCCAAATCACAGGCATTGTCGGTAACGCAGTAAAGCTGGTTGCCACCAAACTGAAACTTGTCGACGCCAGCAGCTTGCGTGGTGATGTTTCCAGAGTCGGAGTTCAGTGTTAGACCCTGCGGTGTGCCCGTTCCGCCGTGTTGCGTGCCGATTACAACGGATGTCCCGGTGGCATCCACATAAAATCGTGAGTAGTTGGTAATCGTAGGATCGATCGACTTATATACATGGAGCAGCGAACCGTTCACCAGCGCCAGATTGTTGTCATCGATGAACATCGGAGCTACGGAGCAACTGTTGTGCTGGCCGCCATAGTGATAGAAGGGATAATAGGCGAACCCCGAAAGGGCGAATCCGCTGATGGTGTTGTTGAACGCCGTCACCGCGGAGGGGTACATGTGCAGGTTGTTGACCTGAACCGCGCACGTCCCGCCAGCCCCGGTCTGGTCGAGATGGAAGCCGGTGTCGCCCACCGTCGCAAGCATCATGGGAGATTCGAAGAGAATATTTCCCGCGTGGTGGACGTGCACCATCTTGTTGTTCCCGTTCACCATGTCCTCGAAGTACTGCCCAACCGAATGCAAGGCCCCCATGCCGCCGGTGTTCGTCGAACCGTCAATGAAAAAGGCGTCCATCCCGGAGCCGGGGTTGTTGCAGACGCCGCTCTGGAGCGTTATGGGTAAAATCCCACTGCCGTTGTTTGATGTCACTACGCAGGGAATCGCGCCAGGGTTGGCGTTTCCCAGTGACCAGATATTCTTCGCCAGGATGGGGCCGAGGCCACCATTGGAGGAGACTTCGCCGGCAAGCCGAAATCCGATGGTGTTCGCAAAACTAAGAATCTGTATGTTCGATAGATCGTTAATCGAAGTGATGCCTTGCCAATTGAACATCGCCACGCTCGGAGAGCCGCCTCCGGCCACGGTTCCAGTTTGGCAACCTTCTATCCAAAGGTCTGTCACTGACCCATAGGCCTGCGTCGCGCCGATGCCCTCGGCGGTGCTCAGCCCGTAGGCCGACTTCGCAGCACAATCGTAAGTAAGAGCGAATCCTCCCGGGCGGTTGCCAGCGCTTCCTGCCTGTGTTCCAAGGTTCGATCCGTAGAGTGCGGACCCGTTGTGCAGACTCCATGCCGCGGTCGTTCCTCCGGCGGTTCCGGTAAATCGCCATCTCGTATCCGGCTGGCCCTCGATTGCGACGGTGTGGTGATTGCCCGCGCCGTTGGCCGTCCCGATGTCCGTCTGCGAGGACGTCGTGAAGCTGCTTCCGCTCACCAGCTGGATCTTGCATCCGAGCTGTACCAGCGTCAGGCAGTTGGCTATCTGCGTCTGAGGGTTGGTGAAGGGATAGTTGGCCGCGTTCGTGCCCGTCCAGAAGTTGCCGTTGTGCTGGAAGAAGTTGAGGGAGTTCTGTCCCGCCGTCAGCGTGTTGTTCCCCGTGAAGGTATTGTTCGCGCTGAGCGTGGCGGCAGCGTTGCAGATCCACCCGATCGCCGTCCACTGCACAAACCCGCCCAGCGCGAAGCAGTTCGCCGGCGGCGTGACTTGCGACATGCCAAGCAAAAGACTTGGCGTTACCGGCGAAGCTACGCGCACCGCCGCCAGGTTTACGGGACTTCCCGACACCGGCACGATCCAGAACTCCGTCACCTGCGACGTCCCCGCTGGGGGCGGCTGGCTGAGCGTGTAGGTCACAACGTAATAATTTCCAGCAGGAACGCCGCCCCCATTCGGCACCAGGGCAACGCTGAAGCTCCCCGTCGCCGACGTGGCCACCCGCACCACGGCGGAAGCCAGCACCACGGTGCCCCCCGCGGCCGTGAACGTCTGGCCCGCCACCACCGTGAACGTGCTCCGGACCGGCGTTCCTCCGGGGCCGAGCAGCGTGTCGCTGACCGTGGTCGTAACCTGCGCGAAGGCCGGAGATGCAGTCAGCAGCAAAGCTAAAAAGAGTTTTTTCATTGCCGTGCTTCCCTTCAGTCCTTTTTGATTTTCTTCATGGCGTCAGCGTCTTCCTGATTTTCACCACCGCGTCGAATTCCCAGTGCCCCACGAATCCTCCCGGCGCCGTCAGGTCCACCACAATGATGTAGCCCGGCCCAGGCGCGGGATTGAAGATACTGGTGATCAGGAAGGTGTAGTCGCCGTCCGATGTCGCGACGTACACGGCAGGGGCCGTCGTCGCCCCCGCCGGCCCGATCACCTGCGCCACTCGCGCCGAGTTCAGCACCTGCACCGTTCCCGTCGCATTGTTGATGTACGTCGGATTCGGGTTGGTGGTCACGCCATCAAAGAGTTTCGCGGTCGATCCATCGATCAGCCCGTAGAGCGCGTGGTACTGATTGTTCAACTGCGTCAGCGTGTAGATCATGGAAACCTCTTCACTCCTTGATGATGATTGCGAAGCCCGAAGCCGCCAGCGAAGAGAACGTCGAAGCTCCCCGCGCCGCCACTCCGCTGAGCGTCGTGGTCTGCGCTGCCGCCAGCGTTTGAATCGCCGCATTTCCTTTTGCCGCCAGCGTGTTCACCGCGCGCGCCTGGCTCGCCGCCAATGATTCGACGACCGCGAATCCTCTCTCGACTCCCACGAACGGCCCGGTTTGCACGCCACTCGAAAAAACGTCGTCATAGATGAAATAAAACGGTGGCGAAGGAATCGTCTGCTGGCCAGGACGGAACCACAGATCCTCCTCGACGTGCAGTGGCAGCGGAGCGAAGCTGTCATCGCTCGTGAAGACGGCTATCGGCGCGGACGAAGACCAGCGCGGCGGCGGCTGGCTGTAATCCTCATCGAGAATTGCTGGCGCCGCGCCTGGCACGAAAGCATCGTCTTCACGAAGTGCCGCGGGCACGGGGCTGGCCAGCTTCGGCAGCGGCCAGCTCCAGAAATCTTCATCCTGGATCGCAGCAATCGAGACGGGAAAGAAAACCTCATCGTCCGCGAAAACCTTCGGCGCCGGATAGCTGAATACCGGCGGGACCGGGTTGCTCCAGAAATCTTCTTCCGCCTGGCCGAAGAGGTTCCCCGGCTCTTGAACGTCAAACATCCATTGCTGCGGCCCTAGGTTCGCTCCAGCGATCGGAGCGACCGGGTTGCGCCACAGATCCTCATCCGGCTGTCCCGGAGCAACGCTGGGAACGAGAACATCATCATCACGAAAGACGACCGGGACGGGGCAGGCCGCAACGGGAGCGACGGCATTTTTCCAGAAGTCTTCGTCGATATTGAACGCCGCGGCCTGCGGAAGCGCGAGATCATCGTCAGTGAAAATTCTCGGCGGCGCGGCAAGCGGCGGCGGGATCCAAAGTATGTAGAAGTCTTCGGCGGGCATCGGCGCCAGCGCGGCCGTAATGATGACGTCGTCGTCGCGGAAAACGATCGGAGGAGCAAGCGACGCGATGGGAGGAACGCCGCTCTGCCAGAAGTCTTCGTCATACTGCCCAAAGAATTTCCCTGCGGGATCGTCCTGGTGGTAGCTGTAGACCGCTTGAGCCTGAGCGATGCTCGTTGCGCCAATCGCCATCGTCGCGGCAATGGCCACCGCCGCCGCGCACTGCTGCATCCCTCCCCACCAATCGTTCTCCGGCTGCCCGCCAAGGCTTCCGGCCGGTTCATCCGTCTGACGGAAATAGACGATCGGCATCAGCTCACCACACGCGCACAACGGGATCGACCGGCGCGGGTATCGGAATCGGCCAAGAGTCGTCATCCGGCACGAAAGACGCCGCCGCCTTGAACGCCGCGAAAATGTTGCAATTGATCGCCGCCGTAAGCCAGGTCAGCGTGGTCGTCACACCCGACTGGGTGCTAGAAACGACCTTGTATTCCATCCCCGAGCGGAGAGTTGTAGCACCCGCGGGAACCGTGTAGCCCGCTCCGGCCGTGATGGAAGAAACCGAAACGCCTACGCCCATTCCGAAGATGAGGATGTCGGCCGCGTTGCTGGTCGTCAGCGAGCCGCTCGTCGCCGTAGTTCCCGAAGCTTGCGTATTGTTGACGCTCGCATCCTCGACGGAGGAAGAAGCCGCGCCGCTAATCTCGAAGACGATGATCATGATCGTCGCGCTCGCGCCGGACCATGTCGCGGTCACCGAAGTCACGCTCGCAGAGGCAGGGAAATAAAACATCCCAGAACGATCAGTTCCGTTCGTCGAATAGCCGCTAGCGGTTTGGGTGTAGGACTGAGTTCCCGTCGAGTCGCTAATCGTAAATGTAGCGGTGGAGCTGCCGCCCCCCTTCGCAAAAACTACCAGTAGGTTTCCCGCCGTGGTCGTCCGCGTCGCCGTTACGGCGGTCCCCGCCACCTGGTTGCTCGCCGCCCCCACCACGGCCAGTACCGCGCGCGGACGGCGTATGCGCCGCGTCCGGCGATGCCACCACAGCGGATCGCGGCGGCGGTCCGGCTCCCGGCGCACCAGCATCAGGTGCGTCCTGGATAGCGGAACCAGCCATCCTGACGTTCGCCGCGACTGTGAAGGACCGCTCATCGATTATTCGGCGTTAGGCAGCCAGCTCTCGCGCATGGATGTGCTCCGAAGGAAAGCCTGCTCACGGCCGGAGGAGTCGCCTCCCACCGTGAGCGCTGCATCGCGGCCCCGGCGCCTGCGCTCAGGAACGGAACCTGCCGCCTCTGGGAGCTCGGTTTATTCGCCGGTCTCGAGCGACATTTCGAACTTCAGCGAGGCCGTCCCTGAAATGTCCATGCCGCTGAGTGAAAGCGCGCCGCCACCTTCAAGCAGTTCCACGGAATCCGGGTTCGTCGCCACCCATCCGCCCGGGCCGGCAGCTCCGCAGCCGAAGACCAGACGGTTCACGCGCGTAGTTCCGGACGTCGGGCGCGATGCCGCCGTCTGCTTAGCCGCCTGCATTCCCGGATCTTTCGGCGTCGGCGTGATCGCCGTGCCCGCGGTAGACGCCGTCCCCCACTTGATCAGCCGCAAAGCGATCCCGGAGATGGCCGTGAGTCCCGCTCCTTTTCCGAGAACGTAAATCGCCTGCAGCCAGGCGTTCCGGACGCCCGCTTTCACGAAGAACGTTTCCGTCTCCGTGGCCGGCGTGACGTTGGTGGTCAAATCGCCAGCCGTTGCCAGGCTGAGCGCGTAGATCATTGGCATAACTTTTTCTCCTTAACTTCCAGACTGGTGCTTCAAACTCGTTCCGGGCCCCGGGAACGCCAATCTCCAGATTGGCGGCGTGAATGGCGATGTTCCCGTCTTACCGTTACTCGGCCTGCTTCACCCGGTAGTCGTCGCGCGTCTGTCCGTGCTTGGCGTTGGCGTCCGCGAAGTCAGCAAAACCATAATCCTTCGAAGCGTTGTCGAGCGCTTCGCTCTCCGTCGCACCTGGATAAGTGCCGATGATGTTGAAATCTCCGCCCACTCTTCGCCAGATCGTGAATCGCATTTCACTTCCCTCTTTCTCTGGCGAGTTTCGCCAGCAGGTGGTTTCCGTCCTTCAATGCTTCCACCTGTTCGTCCGCCGTCAGGATCCTTCCAAACTTCTCCATCTGCGCTTCGTTCACCCTCTGCCAGAAGAGCACGTCCGGCTCCGCGTAGGTGCCCACGATCGGCCCGAGCCTTGCGGCGCAGGGCTCGCAGAGGTAGAACGCGAAATCGCAATGGTCTGCGGGAACGCTTCCGCCACCTTCTCCGCAGTTGGCGCAAAATATCTGCTGCCAGTTCATCCCTCGGTGCAGCTGCGCATTCTTCGGCGTTTTCAGCAGGCTATTGGGGAGCACATTCGGAGCGGAGCGCGGGCGCTGGACTTCCGCAGCAGGCGCGCCGCCGTCCGTCAGCAGGATTCTTTCGCTCTGTACCGCACTCGTTGGCGTGGCCATCGTTCGCTCCTCAAAATCTATGCGCCGCGCGGGAAAAGCGTTCGGAGTTTGCGGAGTTTTCTGATTGCGCTTTTCGCCGCCGCCGCTCCAGATGGCGTTCCAGCGATTCGCGCTGGATCCGCCACCAGCCCGCCGGCGATGTTTTCCAGGCCTCGATCGCGCCTTCCTCGATCCAGTGCATCACCGTATCCGGCGAACACTTCGCCATCCGCGCCGCCGCGCTCACCGAAATCTCTGCGCGTTCAGTCATCGCACCGCCATAGCGCCCAAATCATCTCGTCGAGCTTTCGTCCATCGAGTCCCGGCCGCATCTTGATGACCGCGATCGCGATCCTCTCGAACGCAACATCATCCGTCGGATAATCGAAGCGCCGTCCTGGCGAGTTCAGCGCGATCAGCCTGTTGCGAAAACCGCGCACGACGTTCAGCCTCCCGTGATGGCTCTTCAGGTTCACGCCTTCTCGCCCTTCATCCACACCGGCCAGCCGTTCGCGCACTCGCGGTCTTTCGGCTCCGCCAGCGGAATTCCCAGCGCCTTGAAGATTTCTTCTTCCGTCTTCGGCCGCAGCACCTGGCAGTTCACCACGCGCTGCGCGACGGGATCGTATTGCCCCGGAACTTCCAGCCCGCTCCCATCGGCGTGCAGCTTCCCGCCACAGCTCCTCGCCCGGTTGCACATCCAGATGTTGTGTTCCGCCGAGCCGGTGCGAATCAGCAGCAGCGTCGCCCAGCTCTCGGCCGTCGCTATATAGATGTCCACCGCGATGGTCTTCGGGCATTCCCCCAGCGCCGTTCCCCGCAGCAGCCGTGTGCCTTCCGCCGTCATCGAGATCATCGCGTTCCGCACCGCGTCATAGAAATCCGTTTCCGCGATGTGGCAAGTGCTCCCAAAGAGCGAGCGCTTCGATTCCATCTTGGGAATCACCACCAGGTCGATGTCCTTCACCCACGGCTTTCCCCGCCGGATCGAGCCCGCCACCTCGATGCGCTCGCAGTGCGGCCCCAGCGCCTGCGCGATCTCCAGCGCCTTCGCCGCCGCCGCTTCCAGTGAAAACTTTTCATTCATTGGACCGCCTCGCTAGCCGAAGGCAGGCTCCGCCACCTGCCCAATAGCCCCCCGCTCTCCGCGAAATCCAATGCGTCCTCAGGCTCCGGCTCCGCCTGCGGCAATTGGAGCGGGCGGCGGGAGTCGAACCCGCCTGCGGAAGATGGATTTCCTCCGTGCGCGCCGGCGCCGTCCCTCGCTCGCTGCCGTGCAACTCGCAATGCTTCCTTCTCACGGCAGTAGCTCCTGCAGAGGCTGCCTCTTCCCGTCACTCGAGCATCGCCCGGCTGATCGGAGGGCGCTCCGCACTTTCGGCATTTCCGCACGGAGAGCTTCTTCTCTTCTCCATCCGTCGGCGCGTACGCTGCCACGCGGTAGCATCCGGGTGCGGGGCACTTCCACGATTTCCTCTTCCAGCGCCTGTGTATGCCGCGGCCGCGCTTGACCACTATTTCCTCGGCCTCTTCCGCCGCCTGCACCCATCCCGGCGCGGCCTCTTCGATGAGCGCCATCTCAACGCAAACGTGCAGCGGGCAGTGCGGCCTCCGTGGAACGCCATTCTCCCGAATGGCGCTTGCGCTTCTCATCGCTTCGCCGCCGCGGCATTCCGCAAGAAAGTCCCCGTAGTGTTGAGGAGCTCGTTCCGGTCGATCCCCGGCTGCAGCTCGATCACCGCCACCAGGTGAAGATCCTCGTAGAGGATCACCAGGTTCTGCTCGGCCCCGGTGATGTTCGCCGCCGTGATGGTGATCCGCGTCTTCACGCCATCTTTCGATTTCAGTTCAAACGTCCTCGTCACTTTCATGCAGCCTCCTTCGGCTCGTCGAAGAGACTTTCTCTATCCCGCAAATCTTCCAGCGGCATGGAGTGCGGATTGGCGACTCCACGGATCCTGTCAGTCATCGCTTTCACTGTAGTTCTGACATTTGTTCTCCCTTTGCGATCCTTTCAGGCGTCTCGCTGCCTTATTCCAAATGAATCTTTCGTGGCCCGCAACATTCGTAATCCCGCTCGCATCGGTCATGCGGTTTAATCCAAGAGTTCAGGATTCTCTTCTTTCACGGCTTCCAAATGGCCCTCAATGTCGGCGCTGAGTTCTTCGAGTAATTCCTTCCATTCGACAGGGGAAAGGCCCTTACCTGCGTTATCCAGCGCATCCCTGACTTGCTCATGCAACTTCTCTATCTTTTTGCTCATTAAATCCCCTCACTGCCCTAATCGCAGACCCCATCGTCGGCCACCATTGCTTAGATGGTGTCGTAGCGGGCAATTACTTTGGTTTCATCGAGCGGCTCACTGGAATAAATGAAATAGTCGTAGATGACCACCGGTTCGATTTTGACAGAGATCCCCGGCGCTCCGCGGTCAACCAATGTCCCGCATAACGGGAAGTCACCTACCTGCTTCTGATACTGCTTCACGGGTAGAAGGGGCCAGCGCGGCCAACCGGCTACGGCGCGAATAAAAAACACTTCTTGTTTCTGTCTTTCCGGTGTTAGTTTTGGCATCAGTCGAATCCTTCGATCCACTTGACCATCTCGACTTTAGTATTAAGATTACCGCTCATTAACAGCATGATTCCGAGTTGGTTACAAACCCTCGCGCTTGCGATTAGTTCAGGGTGCTTGTTCAGGTCTGACGCCATCGAATTGAAAGCGTTTTGCAGGTCGCCAGCATTCGCGTATTCGATGGCCCGTTGTTTTGCCCAGGCTAGATGTTCGGCGCGAGTCATGCTGGCTAGATGTTTGGCGCGCTGGACGCAATGGATTTCCGAATCATCGAGGACGATCCTGCGAGTCATGCTCAGTCCTTCCCGTAACCGCGAATGGTCCCATCGGTGTTTTTGAAATACTCCAACGAGTCGTACACTCGCGCTTTGCAGTTGTCGCATTTCCAATAGAAGATATCGGCCCAGTTCTTGTGCCGGACGATCCGCATCTCGCGAAGGCAGCTCGGATTCGGGCATTTCACGCGGCCTCCTTCGGCTTCCCGGCAAGGCCGGGATCTGCGACTTCCACATCCAGCTTCAGCATCGCTTGGCCGAACATGCGCGCCACCAGTTGCTTCCCCGTCAGCGCGCGCAGCCGCCGCAGCAGCGCGTAGACTTCGCCCCATAGCGGCGTAATGGCCAGCTCCAGGTCGTTGGCGTTCACGATCAGGAAGTACCCGCACGGCTTCCCTCGCAGCCCGCCGATGGGAATCTTCAGCAGCAGCACCGCCGTCTCCACCACTCCGGCAATCTCCCGCCGCGTCTTCTCGCACCATTCCATTCCCGCCAGCTTCGCCACGTCCTCGCTGCGGATCGCTTTCGCCGCGCCCTTGTGTCCCGCAATCACGCGCAGGATTTCCTTCTCCTTCTCAGTCAGCAGCTCCGACCCCAGCGCCGCCGCCACCCGCGCGTCGAGCTCCGCCCACTGCTGCCAGAGCGCACTCGCGGGCGAGTTTATTGGCGGCCCGAGTTGGAGCTGCTCGCGCATTTCAGCGTTTCAGAAAAAAAGCGATCGCCTTGCCAACGGCATCGCGACAGGGGCGGCAGAGTTCTTTCCTCAGCTGCTCATCGGTAACGACGCGGCCGTCCTCGCCGGCTGCCGGCTCCTCTTCGCGGTCGATCTGGAGCAGGAACTTCGTGACTCGCCCCTTTTTCGCAGCGATCTCCTCATGACACCTGTCGCAGAACGTCTTGCTCGCCATTGCTTCCTCCTCATCACTTCCAGACGCTTCGTTCCGTAAGCTTCAGTCCCAGCGCTCGCGCCACATGCCGGTCATGCTCCTGCCTGTTGGCCTTTCCATGCATGCGAGGAATCGGCCAGCCACAGGCGCACTTGAGCCTCCCGAGATTCGGACGGTGGGCGCGGAGGACGTCCTCAGCGGCCACCGCGATGATTTCGTGAGCGAGCAAATCAATTCGCCTCAGCGAGCCGATTCAGCAGCGCCACCTTTTTCTCCAGCGGCAATGTGGCCCAAATCCCGTCGCACAATTCCGCCGTGACGGTTAACGTCACAAGCTCTACGCCACCTTTGCCGAACGCAGATTTCGGTGGCCGGCCACGCCGAGCTGCAGGCTTGCCGCCGCGTTCGACTCGCGGAATTTTCGTGTCCGCACTGGCCACGATGTCCCGTGCCGTCCCCCAAGCCACACCATGCTTTTTCGCGATATTGTTCAGGTTCATTCCCTCGGCCGCATCCGTCCGGATCGCCACCCGTGTCGCGCCGTCAATTCGTTTCGCCATCGGTCTCTCCTCCGTTTTCTTTTTCACCGGCCCAGGTCCAGCCCCCAAAGGAAGCATCCCCATCGCCGATCGAAAATGCGCGTCGCACATCGGCGTCTTCCCCACGATCCGGTGCGCCACGACGTCTTGTTGCTGCTCCTTGCACGGCCTGCAGAGCGGTTCCGCCATCAGCAGCTCCTCGCGCGCTGGAGCCGCGCCTCCTTTTGGAGGCGGACCCAGCGGTTTATCTTTTTCTGTTCAGCTGCACGCCACACCGCGCTGACGATCTCCGCTTCCGTGAGTTCCTTGCGCAG
>CAAGKR010166351.1_pt1 | contig 12110 bp, 9 predicted proteins | sample 2556971 | NCBI WGS metagenome assembly CAAGKR01 (sample SAMEA5207829, study PRJEB30636) | soil metagenome | biome: forest; feature: boreal; material: soil | place: USA | collected 2011-09 | depth 1 m
ATTTGGGGCCGTAGCTCAGCTGGGAGAGCGCATGACTGGCAGTCATGAGGTCAGGGGTTCGATCCCCCTCGGCTCCACCAATACTTACAAACACTTAGGCATCCGATTCGGATGCTTTTTGATTTTGTCTGACCCGGCGCTTTCGTGATTCCAAAAACGGAGTGCGCCACAAGAACAAAAGAATTAAAAGCTTAGGCATTCTTAGAGAATTAAGCTTCGTTAAAGTGAAATCGTTAGCCATGAAAAAGGCCGGCGGAGTTGAGCTCGCCGGCCTTGTTTTCTTAAGCCGACTGATCAAGCCAGACTTTAAGCTTTGAGCGTCGCTGTGATAGAGTACGCAACCGAACGATCCCCTCTCGTCCCCCTTTAAGTCCATCGAACAGAGATACTGCTAAGGAGTAATTATGAAGCGAAAAGTAACGCAATTTTTCATGATCATTGCGGTGGCTATTTCAATAGTCGTCACATCACCGCAAACCAAAGCTCAACAAAACAACAACACGGCTAAGGGTGAGATCAAGAAAAGTGGTAGTGAAGCCAGCAGCGCAGCTACAGGGCTGGGCCACAACCTGAAGCACGGTCGAGTAGTGCGAGGCGGCAAACACTTTGGGCGACACATAGGGCGTTCGGGTAAGCACTTCGGCCGCAGCACCAAGAAAGCCGTCAAACACGCAGTATCATAGATAGCGGCGATGCTGCCGGCGGAGTTTTTAGACGGCTCTACCCACCCGCTACCGCAGGTTGTACTGACAAAGCCTTGCGCCTGCCGCAGCCTTTTTCGAAAGCGCCAAAGGCGCGGAATGTGAAAGCCTGGGGCATCGCCCCAGGTTGAGTGCGGCTAAAGTTTGTTTAAAGCGCTGAAGGCGCGGAATATGTCGCCCCTTCAGGGCGAAATGATCTTTTTAAGGTGTTGTGGATCCCAGGGCGTTGCTCTCGCACCCCACGCGGGCTGCCCGCGCGGGGACCCCGCTCCTGGGCTATTTTATTTCACGCCTTCAGCGTGAGGAAGCAAGTTGTCCAGGTATCTGAGGGAAGTGCCGGGGTACAACTGCCACTCATGAGATCAGGAGTCCGAATCCCCTAAACTGCACCATCTGCTCGATCGGTTAGGCCGTGCTTTTGTTCGGCGTTCGCCCCCAACTTGGACAGGTTGACCGCCAATAGAGGCAGAAACCCTGGCTTGTGTGCTCCCGTATAAGTAACGCAAAATAACTACAACACACGATGGACGGACCAGCGGACACGAATGGGTCATGAGTCATGAGTCATTAGCCATGGGGTTTTTTATGGGGGGTTCAATTCCCATCGGCTCCATCAATTTAGCAAGGAGAAGATCATGAGTAGAGTCCTGCTGATGTTGGCTGGGCTGGCGGTTCTTGCCGTGCCCACCTCGGCCCAGACCGCTGAAGAGATTGTCGCGAAATACATTAAAACCGTCGGCGGGGCAGACAAGATTCAAGCCGTAAAAACGTTGCGCCGCTCCGGTAAGTTTATCGGAGGCGGAGGCTTTGAGGCCGCAATCCTCGAGGAGAACAAGCGCGCGAACATGGTGCGACAGGAATTTTCGCTTCAGGGCTTGACGGGCATTAACGCTTACGACGGGAAAACCGGCTGGAAGATCGAACCCTGGCAAGGGAAAAAAGATCCGGAGCCGCTTGGCGAAGAAGAGATGAAGCAGATTCTGGAGGATTCAGACTTTGATGGGCCACTCGTTAACTATCAGCAGAAGGGCAATAAGCTCGAGTTCGTCGGCATGGAGCCAGTCGAGGGCACAGACGCTTTCAAGCTCAAGTTGACTCTTGCAAACGGTGACGTTCGTTTCTACTACATGGATACCGACTATTACGTGCCCATTAAGATTGATACGAAGCGCATGATCCGCGGCGCTGAGCGCGAATACGAAACATCATTGGGCGACTATAAGGAAGTGGCCGGCTGGTATCTGCCGCACTCAGTCGAAGTCAATGTGAAGGGCAGCTCGAATCGCCAGAAAGTTACCTACGACAAAATCGAAGCTAATGTCCCCATTGACGACAGCCGCTTCCATATTCCTACCCCTGTCGTGAAGACAGAGCCGGGAACCAAGCCGCTCGACGCTTCCGAAACACTTCCGAAGAAGAAGACTGAAGACAAGCCAGCAGCCAAGCCACCCACCAAGCCATAAGGAGAGCGTTTGCGGCTCTGCCGCTTGATGCGCGGTGGCGGCTCTGCCCCACCGGCTTGGCAGCACTCGCTTGATTTCTGGGGCTGCGCCCCAGAGCACTGGGCACAGCCCGAATTAGATCTATTGTTGGATGACGGAAGGTCACCGACGCGGGTCCCCGGCGGGGCAGCCCCCGCTGGGGCGCTAGAACTTCCGCACAGCAGGCGGCACAGTCGAAACACGAAGAATACTTCTTAAAGAGGAAAAAGGATTCGCGATGAAGACACATTCAGTCTATTGCCTATGGACGGTGCTCCTCAGCCTTTCGCTAGCGAACGCGGCGTTGGCCCAGACACCGCAGCCCACACCAATAAAGGTAGATTCGGAAACAATATCCGGATTGGGAGCTCGCAACATTGGTTCGGCAGCGATGAGCGGCCGAGTGGCGGCGATCGATGCAGTGCAGGAAGGCCAACGACTCACGGTCTATATTGGAGCGGCAAGCGGGGGCGTCTGGAAGTCGGTTAACGGCGGCGCAACCTTCAAGCCTGTTTTTGACAAGCAAGCTGTCCAGTCGATCGGCGCGATAACAATCGATCCGAAGAACCCAAAAGTAATCTGGGTGGGCACTGGCGAATCATGGACGCGCAATAGCGTGTCTATCGGCGACGGCATTTACAAATCCGTCGATGGTGGTGACAACTGGACTAACCTGGGCTTGAAGGACTCTGAGCGCATCGCCAAAATTCTGGTCGATCCCACCAGCACGGATACGGTTTATGTCTGTTCGCCAGGCAAGTTGTGGAGCGATAGCGATGAGCGCGGGGTCTACAAAACCACGGACGGCGGCAAGACCTGGACCAAGGCTCTGAAAGGAGCCAACGCGTCGACGGGCTGCTCCATGATGTCGATGGACAGGCAGAATCCGAAAACAATTTATGCCGGCATGTGGGATTTTCGTCGCAAGGGCTGGACCTTCCGATCGGGCGGAGATGGTCCTACTGCACCCAGCGGCAGTGGCTTGTTCAAGAGCACCGATGGCGGAGCAACGTGGACAGAGCTCGATCAAAATAGCGCTAAGGGTCTGCCTTCAAAACCGTGGGGCCGCATAGCGGTTTCGGTAGCTCCTTCGAAGCCGAACGTGGTTTATGCCTTTATCGAAGCCGAGGCCCCGAAGAACGGACTATACCGTTCAGATGATAGTGGACAGACATGGACCGCGCTCGATCGCAGCGCGAACATGATCTGGCGGCCATTCTACTTTGCCAACCTGATAGTCGATCCCAAAGACGAGAACAAAATTTATAAGCCTGATGGGCCACTCATCGTCAGCACCGACGGTGGCAAGAGTTTCAGCGGCATCACCGGCGGCGCGCACGGCGACTTTCACGATGTTTGGATCAATCCCAACAACACTGATCACTTGATCACAGGCGACGATGGCGGTGTCTGGTATTCCTACGACAGCGGCAATCGCTGGTGGAAGGCGGAGAACCTGCCTATCTCCCAGTTTTATCACGTCAGCCTGGACATGGATTTGCCTTACCATGTCTACGGCGGATTGCAGGACAACAGCTCGTGGGTTGGCGACTCGCAGTATCCTGGCGGCATCACCAACAGCCGTTGGGAGAACATGTATGGAGGAGACGGCTTCTGGATGTTTGCCGACCCTTCAGATCCTAATTACATCTACGCAGAATACCAGGGCGGCGAGATCTCGCGAATCAATCGCAAGACACACGAGTCGCGCAACATTAAGCCGCTGCCGCAGTACAAGGAGGGAAAGCTTCGTTACAACTGGAATACGCCGATTCATTTAAGCCCAAAAAATGACGGCACAATTTATATTGGCGCGCAATTTCTTTTCCGTTCGCGAGATCACGGGCAGACGTGGGAGCGCATCTCGCCTGACCTTACGACAAACGATCCCGAAAAGCAGAAACAGGAACAATCGGGAGGTGTCACTGTTGACAACTCGGCTGCGGAGATGCACACGACGATCTACGCGATCGCCGAATCGCCAAAAGACTCGAACATTGTTTGGGTGGGCACGGACGATGGCAACGTGCAGGTCACTCGAGACGGCGGTAGGACCTGGACGAATGTTGTAGGAAACATTCACGGACTGCCTAAGAACGCCTGGGTGTCTTCGATCGAAGCGGGCCACTTCGAACAGGGTACGGCTTACGCCACCTTCGACGTGCACACGTTGGGCGACATGCGCCCCTTTGTATATAAGACAGGCGACTTTGGCCAGACATGGACGCCAGTGGTTGCCGAAGGCGGCGCCGTCCGCGGCTACGCGCACGTAGTAAAAGAAGATCTGGTCAATAAAGATATTCTGTTCGTCGGGACCGAGATGGGTCTATGGATTTCGCTCGATGGCGGCAAGCAGTGGGCGCAGTACAAGGGCGGTGAAATGCCAAACGTAGCTGTCCGCGACCTGGCGATCCACCCCCGGGATAATGACCTGGTAATCGCCACGCACGGGCGGGGAATATGGATCGTGGATGACATTACGCCTCTTCGTGCACTAACTCCGGAGACCCTGACGAAAGAAGCCGTGTTTGTTCAGGCGAGGCCGAGTGTGCAGAGCATTTCGGGAGGGGGAGGATGGTCCAACGGGGACGCCGTGTATGTTGGGCCAAATCCGACCGACGAAGCAGTAATCACCTACTATCAAAAGAAGCGACACATTTTCGGTGACCTGAAGATCGAGGTCTTTGATTCCCAGGGCAAACTCCTAAGCACGATTCCGAGTAGCAAGCGCCGCGGGCTTAACCGGACGACCTGGCCGATGCGATTGAAGCCGCCCAAGGTTCCCCGAGCAGCAAGCGCTGCTTTCAGCGCGTCCATTGGTCCTCGCCTACTGCCCGGGACTTACACCGTGAAGATGACCAAGGACAAGCAGGTTTACACCACACAGTTGCAGGTCGTCACTGACCCGCGGTCGAAGCACACGCCGGAGGATCGCCGGGCGCAACTCGACCTTTCCATGAAACTCTACAACCTCCTCGGTAACATGACCTTTGCGGTGGAGCGGATCAACGAAGTCCGCCTGGCGTTGAAGGATCGCGCGGCGAAGCTGCCGTCAGATGATCCGCTTGCAAAGCGGTTACAGTCTGCGTCTGCCGCAGTCGGTGAGCTGCGCAAGAAAATTGTCGCCACCACGGAAGGCGGCGCGATTACCGGCGAGGAGCGGTTGAGGGAGAATCTTGCTGACCTCTACGGTAACGTAGTCAGCTATGAAGGGCGGCCAGCCGCAACCCAAGTTGAAAGGACTGATGTTCTCTCTCGTGAATTAGCGGACGTGCTGAAAGACTTCGACGCGTGGCTGGCGAGGGAGCTGGCTCCACTGAACTCCGACCTCGCTAAGAAGAAGCTGGAACCAATCAAGGTTCTCACACGCGACGAGTGGGAGAAGAAAGACGAGCAGAAATAGGCGACAGCCGAACTATTAGCGGGATCGGTTCTTTCTCTGCGCGCGGCGGACTGGCGGCGATTCCGTACTGGATCCGTGACGGCTATCAAACAGCGCCCGCAAGAGAACTGACCGAATTTGCGATATTCTGCGTGCTCGGATTAGAGAGGCTGAGTAGGCAAAGGTCCTCGGGCGCGGGCAGAAATAAACGGCCGCACTGCCGCCTCATTCGAATTCGAAACATTCAATAACTTCACACTCCTGTGAAATCCTCACCACGCACACCGTTAAACGTTGACTATCCGCGTTGATAACGGGTTATTCTATAACTGTCCCGTCTGCCAGTGTCGTCAAAGAGAATCAATCGCCTCTCAACATTCTTTTGCGGGCACTTTCTCCTCTTGTTAAGTGAGGACTCGATTTGAAAGCAAAAGCCCAGAAAGAGCAATCCGGTCAGACGGCTTCGCGCGAGCGAGGGCGTGTGCTGCTCATTACAGACGAGCTGGGCTTTTCGTATCAAACGTCGCTGGAATCGGCCGGATTGGAAATCGTAGGCGTGTGTGCCGGCGCCGCCGCGCTGATTTCGCTCCGCCGCTCTCGCCCGCAACTCGTTATTGCCAGCGCGGCAACTAAGGGACTCTCAACAAAGGAACTCGGGCGCATGCTGGGCCAAGCCCAGGAGGGTCTGCCCCTGATCTTAGTTGGAGCCGAATCGTCGACATCGGAACGCAGGCAAGCGGCTATCTCGGCCGGAGCGTTCGACTACTTCCAGATCCCCGCGGAGGTCGAACTACTTGTTCTGCGCGCTGCTCAATTGGTAACACTCCGGCAGAAAATGGACCAGCTCCGCGCTGAAGCCGATCTCGATCATTTGACTGGACTCGCAAATCGTCGCCGATTTCGTATTGCGCTCAGTCGCGAGGTGGAAAGATGGCGTCGTTACGGTGCACCTTGCGCACTGCTCATGCTCGACATCGATTACATGAAGGCGATTAACGACAAGTTCGGCCATCCATCCGGCGACGTTGTCATCCGACACATTGCGAGCACTCTGGTTAAAGTTTCTCGCAACAATGACACTGCGGCGCGGTTGGGTGGCGAAGAGTTCGCGTTATTGTTAGCCGGAATCAGCGACGCCAAAGCTGAGTTAGCCGCCAAACGCTTACTTGGTATTCTCGGTGAGCAACCCATTGAAGGGGTTGGAAACATTACGGTGAGCATTGGCCTTGCGGCTTGTCCGGCCCATGCGGATTCAGAGCGAACGCTTTATGCAGCCAGTGACAGGGCGCTCTATGTCGCCAAGAATGAAGGGCGAAATCGTGTGGCGGTAGCGGGTTTGTTGCAAGAAAAACTGCCTGGGGTGTAATTGAGAAAGCAATCCTTCTCCGTTTTGGGGAAATCCCCGAGGACGCAGATTAGCAAAAACCAACTACCATCTGCGGAAGGCATTTCGCGCGGTTGTCGAACGCCCAGGGACAGCAGATAATGTAGTTTTCCCCCCACTTCGTCCTTGGAGGAAGGCCATGAATACTGAATTTTCGATTAAGCGAACAGTTTCCGGTTGGGTCTTGATGTTCGCCGTCATTCTGATCTTTTCGACATACAGCCTGGCACAAACGTCGCCAGCAACAGCTCCCGCCCAGCCACCTGCACAACCAAACGCGTCACCGAAACCGAGTCTGGAAAAGAAATTCTTCGTCGACATCCTGCACGACCAACGGGCCATATGGACGTTCCCTTTTCATTTACATGGGACGGACTCCAGATGGCTGGCCCCACTGGGCCTCTCTACCGTGGCCCTGATTGCGACTGACCGCCGGACATCAGACGCATTGGTCGAGCATGGAGACAACCTAAGGCGCCTGAGAGTAAGCACAGATATTAGCCGGCTGGGTACTGTCTACGTGACTGGGGGAGTCACCGCGATTTTCTATGTGGTGGGCCTCGCTACCGAAAACGCCCGGGCGCGAGAAACTGGTTTGTTGGGTGCCGAGGCGCTTATCGACGGCGGTATTGTCGTAACTGCACTAAAGTCAATTTCGCAGCGCCAGCGACCCTCGGTGGACCACTCGAGTGGAGAGTTCTTTGATGGCGGTAATGCGTTTCCCTCCGGTCATGCGATCAGCGCGTGGTCGCTCGCTACCGTAATCGCCCAGGAATATGGACAGCACCGCCCGCTCGTTCAGGTTGGTGCGTACGGCCTCGCCTCGGCACTGAGCCTGTCACGTTATACGGGTCGGAAGCATTTCCTGTCTGATGTTCTGGTGGGCAGCGCCATGGGCTATGGTATCGGACGTTATGTCTACCACGAGCACCACGATTCTTCGCTGGATGCTTTGAATGAAAAACCTAACAGTAGCGAGCTAGTGCGTTCCAGGCTATTTCCGCGGGTAGCTCCGCTTTATTACCCGCGAAATCGCGTCTACGGCGCGACGCTGGCGTGGAGTTTTTAGACGGCTCTACCCACCCGCTACCGTGGGTGATACTGACCTATGAGAATCCTGCTAGTTGAAGATGACCTGCGGATAGCACGCTTTGTCGCGAAGGGTTTGCGTGAGCAGGCCTATGCCGTGGATGTTACGGATAATGGTGATGACGCCATCTACAAGTTATCGGTAAATGATTACGACGCCGTCATTCTCGACGTAATGATTCCTGGTCGCGACGGCTTTCACGTGTGCCGGGACTTGCGCTCTGCCGGCATTGCTGTACCGGTGATCATGCTCACTGCTCGCGACACAGTGCAGGATCGAATCGACGGCTTGGATAGCGGCGCAGATGACTATCTGACCAAGCCTTTTGCGGTCACGGAATTGCTGGCCAGGCTACGGGCCTTGCTTCGCCGGGGACGTACGGTCCGTCCTGCCGCCATCCGCCTCGCAGATCTGTCGCTGGATACCCGTGCCCAACGAGCTACGCGAGGTGGACGTGAACTCTCTCTCACTAGTAAAGAATATGCCTTACTCGAGTACTTGGCGCGTGAAGAGGGACGTGTAGTAAGCCGAGCTGAAATTGCGGAACATGTTTGGGACGAGAATTTCGATCCGCTCACAAACCTTATTGACGTGCATATCAATCGCTTGCGACGCAAGGTAGATAACGGGTTTTCCACAAAACTTATTCATACTCGGCGCGGAGCAGGCTACATGCTGGCATCCCTGGAACCAGTCGCTAATTCGGCGGCAGATAATTCGCCCAACGTTTTTGGACCAGCTTCATGAGCGCAATCAGCCGCATGAGAGCGAGGCTATTCAGCTCAATGCGAGCCCGGCTCACATTTTGGTACACGGGCGTCCTGGCCCTGGTCCTTATTATTTTTGCTGTTTCCACATATTCCTACCTGGCGCGAGCGGCGCGCCAACGCACCGACGACTCGCTTTCCGATACAGCTAACTCTCTTATTTCAGATCTTAATAGTGAACTGAGCGACGAGAGCCAGCCCGATGACGCGGTTATTGAGGCGGCACGTGGATTTCACTTTAGAGACCGGCAGGTGATTGTCTACGACGAAGGGCGGCATGTAGTTGTTGCCTCAGACACTGTCGAAAATCTACCTCTCGGAGCTAAGTGGTTCACATTGCCGGCTGCTCAACCTGAGCTAGGGAACCTTCTGGACCTTGCCTCCCGAGTGGGCCGAGCGCATGCGACGCTTTTCGATTCCAAAAAAGCGATTCGGGTGTTGGCAGTCACCGTTCCGGCAGGGCGACGAAGTTATCTGTTTGTGATTGCAAATCCGTTGCACGATCAGGAGAAAGCATTGGCGCAAGCGCGTAAGGCTTTTTTCGTGGCCATTCCTCTAGCGCTGTTGCTTGCCAGTTTGGGTGGGTATTTCCTGGCCCGCAAGAGTCTCGAGCCGGTAGTTACCATGGGAGAACAGGCCGCGCAAATCGGCGCTTCTAATCTCAACGAGCGCATACCTGTGCCGTCTAACAATCACGAGCTGGGCCGGCTGGCAATTATCTTCAACGACCTACTGGTGCGACTGGATAAATCATTCGCACAACAGAAGCGCTTCATGGCCGACGCTTCTCACGAGTTGCGTACGCCCGTTGCTGTCATCTGTGGAGAATCGGAAGTGGCACTGTCGCAACTGGCCAGGGACGCGAGGGATTATCGGGAATCGCTCGCTATCGTAAACGATGAAGGTCAGCGCTTGACGCGCATGGTCGAGGACCTTTTCACGCTCGCTCGCGCTGACGCGGGAGAGTATCCGTTAGTACTGACAGACTTCTATCTTGACGAAAGCATGAACGAATGCGTTCGTTCCGTACGCTCGCTGGCGGCCCAAAAGCACCTTGATGTTCTTTACGAGCCGCCTGAGAAGGAAATTGCCTTTAGAGGCGACGAGCCGCTTATCAGGAGAATGGTTCTTAATCTGCTCAACAATGCCATTAAGTACACGCCAAAGGATGGCCGGGTCCGCGTCAGCCTGAAAGAAAATCGCGATCATTGCGAAGTCATTGTCAGTGACACGGGCCACGGTATTCCTGTCGAAGCGCAGTCGCACATCTTCGATCGTTTCTTCCGTGTTGATAAGGCTCGCTCCCGCGACGAGTCTCTGAACGGCAGCGGTGCCGGGCTGGGACTTTCAATTGCGAGGTGGGCGGCGGAACTGCATGGTGGGCGAATAGTCCTGGATCATTCGGATGAGGCCGGCACCACGTTCATCATTTCACTTCCGAATTCGGCGTAATTATCCTCAACGCGACTCGAAGCAAGCGCTAAGGAGCCCTAAACCCACATGGGAGACTCCGTCCGAAGATCAGTTTCTTGGATCGAAATCGCTCGCGAGCTGAGAAGATTAGCAAAGCTCGAGAGCTGACATCCGCTCGCTACCACCACCCCAGCGGGGATGCCCCGCTGGTGACCCCGGTCCGCTCGCGGTTCTATAAAGACTCACCGAACGCACTTACGAGACGACCCCGATTCCAAGGTTTCACCGGCCCCCCCTGGTGGGGAAGATACCTGAACTTAACGAATTTATGTCAGTTCCAAAGTTAATCCTCCCGTCATCTTCGTGGATGTAAAGTGGCCATCACAGAGTGGCAGGCAAGCGCGAAAACGCCGTCTGTACAACTCAAACAGCAAGATTTAGTGAGGAGAAAATATATGAAAGAGAAATTTATGCTGGCAATATTCATGTCGGCACTATTAACCGACGGCTCGTTGGTAATGGCGAAGGCGGCATCGGTCGTTGCGAAAGCACAGGAAAACGAGCAGGGAGAAGCTCGCAATGAAGCAAAGCTTGCGCGCCAAGCCAGGATTACGAAGGAGCAAGCGCAGGAAATAGCCCTCAAGCGCGCGCCTGGCACCGTCGAGGGCGCCGAACTGGAGCGGGAGCACGGAAAGTTGGTTTACTCATTTGACATTCGCAACTCGAAGGGCACCATCGACGAGGTCCAGGTCAGCGCAATAAACGGAAAAATCGTTCGTGTCGAGCACGAAAACAAGAAGCAGGAAGAGACCGAAAAGAGCAAAGAGAAGCGAGCGAAACACTAGACGAGTGTTGCATCGTTTCGGGTGTACGAAAAATGGAAACGGACGGAGGCGCGATTCGAAGGTCCCCGTCCTTCGTCTTAAAGAACCTGACCGCGGATGTTAAACTCCGAAACCTGCGTTTTCACAAGATTCAAATCAGGGATGGCTAGTCCTGTGGTGAAACGTTTGAACTATTTTTATCGACGCGGGCTAAATCACTCGTTCAAACGCTTGTTGAAGATTTCGTTGTGGGTGGGAATTTTTTTAGCCGCGAGCCATGCCATGCGCGCACAGCAGCCGCCCTCACAGCAACCTGGTTCACAGAAAGGCACCCCATCTCAGTCGGCGCAGACTCCAAAGCCGAACAGGCCTTCGCAAGCGGCGCCCTCTCCACCGCCTGCTGCACCTGCCCCATCACCATTGCAATCTCCTTCGCCCATTTCATCTCCGTCTCCTTCACAGAGTAGTCCGTCACCACAACCGAGTGTGTCTCCGCAACCGACGCCGTTTTTGACACCAAAGTTACCTGGACCATCTCCTGTTTTAACTGTCCCCTCAAACGCTGCATCGCCCGCGCCTACATCTCCACAGGGGCCGCAAGGTGCGCCTGCAAATCAGAGCACGAATCCAATCACGCTTGACGATGCGTTGCGACTGGCGAATGCTCAGGCTTCTTCTTTCCAGCAGGCGGGGTTCAATGAACAGATAGCAGCGGAGGATGTCAAACAAGCGCAAGCCGCGTTCTTGCCGCGAGTCGCAGTGCCCGCGGACTACATCTACACGTCTCCGGCATTTGGGCTGGCTCCGGGCACTTCGCGGGCGCAAAGTTTTCTTGCAAACAATGCCATCAGCGAATATCAGGCTCTCCTGAATATCGCGGGTGACATAGACATTGCTGGAAGACTACGGGCTACGCTTGCAAAGAATCGCGCACTGCTGGCCGCTGCACATGCGGGGACGAAGGTCGCGCGCCGTGCTCTGGCACAAGCCGTGACCGAGGCGTATTACGGGCTGGCATTCGCAAGTGCGCAGCGCCAGGCGGCCGAGCAGAATCTGCGGGCGGCCGAG
>CAAGKR010163076.1_pt1 | contig 12108 bp, 10 predicted proteins | sample 2556971 | NCBI WGS metagenome assembly CAAGKR01 (sample SAMEA5207829, study PRJEB30636) | soil metagenome | biome: forest; feature: boreal; material: soil | place: USA | collected 2011-09 | depth 1 m
CGGTACGCCTCTGGCGGAGCGTCCGTCCCGATTGGGCGATCATTTCACCGTGGTGCGGCTGCTGAGCGACCGGCCGCTGATCAGCTACGACATCGCCGTGGCCAAACAGAAGCCGGACTTCGCCAAGCCGCTGCAGGCGGTCTATGAGTGGACGGGCAGGGGATTCACGCTGGGTGCGAATGTCACCGGAGCGATGGCCAATGGCGGCGTACGGATCCAGGCGCAAAATAATGAAGAGGCGTTTTTTGTACTGGCGCTCATCGTCACGCCCATTGTCGCCGGCACCGCAGGCGGGTTCATCGTCGGCATCGCCGACGGGGTCAGGCAGACCGGGCTGGAGCTGAGCAAGGTGGTCGTGCCCGGAGAAGAGGTGATCACCTGCACCCTGTTCGACTACGACGGCTCGAATCGTCTGGTGCGCATGCGCATGCTCTCGCCCGACCGGCGCCGGGAACTGGTGCGGACCGAGTTCGCCTATGAGGGAAGCGCAACGGTACCGTTCAGGACGGTGGTCAAGAGCCTGGTCGAGGGCAAGGAGCGGGACATCCGGTAGAGCGGGCGCTCTCTGCGGCGATCGAAATCAATCGACTTTCCGCAATTCAAAACCCGAGTAAAAAATACGCTTTCCAGTTCCATCCTGGACCATGCGGACGGTTTCGCCTCGGCCAGAACCCAGGCCGGAAATCACCGCTTCGGTGTCCGAGACAGGATTGATCCCAACCCGGAGCACGAAACCCGGCATTTCTGCGAACATGCATTCGCCGATGAACATGCCGTCTTCGTTCTGCAACGAGATATGCGTAGGGGTTGGGCCACTGTCAGGGTTCGTCAATTCATATTTTCCAACATAATCCATCAACCATTTTTGATCCGGGGATTTCCGCAGTTTCTCACCCAGCACAGTGGTTTCATTGCCAATCCTGCCGATCAGCACATCACGGCCTGCAATCCGGTTCATGGACAAGTGAATGTCGTCCAGGGCACTGACGCTGACTGGAATGAGTCCCAGGAACTTGTATTTGACCCCCAACCAGCCGTCACTCTGGGGGGGCAACTGGAACGTGCGTCCCATCACGTCGGCGTTGAGATCGCCGAACCGATTGCTGACCTTGACCAGCCCGACCACGGTGTCGAAATAACCGGTGTAGGCATCGATGGATTGAGAGGTCAGGGAGCCGGGCGCGCGGACGGTCACATGCTTTTCTGGCGGCGCGATGCCGGTTTTGGCTTCCAGCAGCAGTTTCAGGGCTTCCGCGGCCACTTTGTCGACAACGCTGCGCGCGCTGGCGGAATTCGCTGCCACCACGACTCCAAGCTTGTGTTCCGGCAGGGTGATCAACACGCTATGGAAGTCCAGCAGAGATCCCCAGTGACCCGCCACGACACCGCCGTTTTCAACCTCGAAACCGCTGAGCATCCATCCCAGACCCACGCGCAAGTTGATATCCAGCGGTATCCTGGTGTTCTGGGGGCGCAACATCTCGGCCAGGGTTTCCGGCTTGAGTATCTGCCGGTCGCCAACGCGACCCTCGGCAAACACCATCTTCATGAAACTCCCGAGGTCCAGCACGGTAGATACCAGACCGCCGGAAGGAAGGTCACGCAAAGCCAGCGGTTCCGCTACCTTGCCGGCACGATAGCCCTTGATTGCCGGCTGCGAAGCAAAATAGGAATCCTGCATGCCCATAGGTTTGAAAAAGTATTGCTCGATGTAGCGACCGTAATTCTGTCCACTGGTCTGCTCGATGGCGGCTCCCAGCAAGGTCATGCCGAGGTTGGAGTAGGCCCAGATGAAATTGGGCGGGTAGGCAACATATTCGTCCTTGATGTCCTCGACCAGCGCAGTGAAATATTTTGGATTCTTGTCCACCATGCCTTTTAGAAAATTGGAGGGCAGGCCGGAGTGGTGGGACATGATGTTGCGCGGTGTGATCGGTTCCGCGCCGGGGAATCTCGATTTAATGAAAAATTTCGGCAGATAGCGTGACAGGGGCCGGTCGATTTCCATTTGACCGCGCTCGGCCATCTGCATGGCCGCCGACGCGGTCAGCAGCTTGGCGATGGAACTCATGCGATAAGGGGTCCTGGGTGTGGCAGGGACCTTGTCTTCTGCATCGCTATAGCCAAAACCCGATGCCCATACCAGCCTCTGGTCATCCACCAGCGCAATGCTCAATCCTGTTACATCGTTGTCGGCCATTTCCTTTGCAATCAGCCAGGCCAGATAGCGCTGAGCGTAAGCGTAGTCTTCAGGGGGCGGATTGACCGGCTTGACGGGAGCGGTGGTGGAACAGGCTGAGAGGATCAGAGCAGCCAGGATAAAAACAGGAAAACGTGGGAGCATGATTTTTAGACGGATGGGGATCAGGGAACGGGTTGACGGACAGGAAATTCGACGATTCAATCGACGGATGCAACCGCGCCAGTCGAAGTATCTTAGGCATCGATGCCTCGGTCAAGCGGCCATTTTCGGCAACGGATGTCCGTATGCGCCCTGGTCGACCCGCAACCGTAATCGTACGGCTGGCGGAAGCGTTATTTGATGCGGGAAGTGTTTTCCCCGTAGAATCCGCAACTCATGCGGGTGTAGTTCAATGGCAGAACGAGAGCTTCCCATGCTCAAAATGAGGGTTCGATTCCCTTCACCCGCTCCACGGCCCACATGGGTTCCAGGCGATCCTGGTCGCTGGGGGTGCCGACCGATCCTGCGTTTCATGCGGAACTGAAACGATTGCTGACCCGGCTTGTCTATTGCTGCAATGTTCTGGCGCATTTGCCGAGGAACGTTTTTCAGAAGATTTCGGAAATATTGACCTCCAGCTTGAGTCACGGAGGTCTATTTGCTGATTACGGTCCCGATATCCTATCCGTACCACGCGGATCCCATCGACACGCTGCATCGACCCAGCCCTGAGCATCTGGCATCTCTGTTCCCCGAGTTTCACGTTGTGGATAGCGCGGTGGTTGACAGCGAAACCTATGGCGATGAATTCCGCAAGGGAACATTGGCGAGGAAGATCAGAAAAATTCTGCGACTCCTGTTTCCGTTTGTTCGGCCAAAACGGTGGCTTTCACATGTACACCGCTTCTTTGGGCTGAAGAAGCCTTACCGACTCTCGTGCATCCTGCTGCAAAGGCGCGAGCCCGATCATTGAAACCCCCTAGACGTCCTTCCTCAGGCCGAATCGGCTGCCATCGAGCCGCCGAGGAAAAGCTGCCCGATCCGGGGATCGGCAAGGATTGCGCCGGCCTTGTCCTCGATGCGGGTCTGACCCAGTTCGAGGACGATGCCGAAGTCCGAGAGTTCGAGCGCGCTTTTCGCGTTCTGCTCGACCATCAGAATCGATACGCCTTTGGCGCGCAACCCGGTCAGAATGCGGAACGTTTCCTGCACCATCAGCGGCGACAGGCCGATCGACGGCTCGTCGATCAGCATGAGCTTGGGATCGAGCAGCAGGCCGCGGGCGATTTCGAGGAGCTTCTGCTGGCCGCCCGACAGCGTCGAGGCCTGGGCGTCGGCCTTCTGGCGCAGTATCGGAAAGTGTTCCATTGCCGCCTCCACGCGGCGCGAAAGATCGACGCTCGCGCCCGCTGCCACGCCGCCGAGTTCAAGATTGTGCCGCACGCTCAGCTCCGGAAAGATGTTCCGCCCCTGCGGCACGTAGCAGATACCCAACTCGAGCAGTTGACGCGGATTGAGGTTCGTCGTCTCCTGCCCGTCGAAGACGATCCGGCCGCTTTGCGCGGGTAAAAGACCGAACACGGCCTTGAACACGGTCGACTTGCCGGCCCCGTTCGGCCCGATGATGGTGGTGATGGCGCCGCGCGCGACCTTGAAGCTCGTTCCTTTGAGAATGGTCATCTTGTCGTAGCCGGCGACGACGTCCTCGAGTATCAGGATCGAATCGGTGTCCAACTCAGTTTCCAAAGTAGGCCTCGATCACCTTGGGGTCGCGACGCACTGCTTCGGGCGCGCCCTGTGCGATCAAGCGGCCCTCGGCGAGCACCAGGATGCGGGTGCACAGCGACATGACGAATTCCATGTTGTGTTCGATGACGACGAAGGTCGCCTTCTCCCTGTCGTTGATGGTCCTGAGGCGCTCGCGCAGATCGGCGAGCATCGTCGGGTTGACGCCTCCGGCGGGCTCATCGAGCAGCACCAGACGCGGCCCGGCCATGAACGCCATCGCGGCGTCGAGCAGTTTTTGCTGGCCGTAGCTCAATCTGCCGGCTTTTTCGTCCGCGACCGGCGCGAGCCGGAAGAAATCGATCATCCGGTTCGCCGCTGCGGTGAGCCCGGCGTCCCGGCGTCCCAGCAGCCGCGACCACATCGAGCCCTGATGTTCCTGCCCCGCCAGGATGAGATTCTCCCGCACCGAGAGCTGCGGAAATACCTGCAGGAGCTGGAACGTCCGGCTGACGCCGAGGCGGTTGAGATCGCAGGGACGCATTCCCGTGATCGGCTTGCCGTCGATGCACACCTCGCCGGAGGAGGGCTGGAGCTGGCCGAGGATGCAGTTGAAAAGCGTCGACTTGCCGGAACCGTTCGGCCCGATGATCCCGAGGATCTCGCCTGCGTGTACCTCGAACGACACGCCGCCTACGGCGCTGATGCCGCCAAAGCTCTTTTTCAGGTCACGGACTTCGAGCAGTGCGCTCATCGCGCGGCTTTCTTGCCGCGTATCGTGACCGCAGGCGTGTCGTCGGTTTTCGCCGCGGGCTTGAGGATGCGTTCGGCGAGTCCGATGAGTCCCGACGGACAGAACGCCATCAGTGCCATGACGAACGCCGCATACATGAGGAGATAGAGCCCTTCGGTAAAACGCAGCCATTCCGGCAGAAGCACGGACACGAGCGCGCCGAGGAACGGTCCGAAGAAAAATCCGGAGCCGCCGACAATCACCATCAGCAGCAGGTTCAACGACAGGCCGAGCGCGAACGGCGTCGGATCGATGAACTGTACCAGTGGCGCGTAGAGCGCGCCCGCGATTCCGCCCAGGGCCGAGCCGATCGCGAAGGCGATCAGCGTGTAACGACGCGTATCGACGCCCAGCGATGCAGCGCGAATCGGGTTCTCGCGCAGCGCCATGAACGCCCTTCCCCACGGGGAGCGCACGAGCCACCCTGTTGCCAGCGTCACCAGGCCGAGCATGCCCAGGCAGAAGAAGTAATAGTCGCGCGGCGCGCCTGTCGACCAGCCGAGAACATCCGGCCTGGGAATGCCGGAGATGCCGTAGATGCCCCGGGTGAGCCACTCCTCGTTGCGCAGGACGAGGAAGACCAGCGTGGTGAAGGCGAGCGTGACGAAAGCGAGGTAATGATGCTGCACGCGCAACGCCGGGTAGCCAAGCAGCCAGCCGATCGCGAAACACAGGGCTGCGGACAGCAGGAAGGCGACCGCGAACGGCCAGCCCTGCGTCGTCAGGATGGCGGCGGTATAAGCGCCTATGCCGACGAAGGCGGCCTGCGCCAGCGAAATCTGGCCCGCATAGCCGAGCGTGAGGTTGAGGCCCATCGCGGCGATCGTCATCACCGCCCAGAGACTCAGAAGATAGATGCCATAGGGCTTCAGGCCGAAGGGCGCAGCGACCAGGACCGAGCACGCGACCAGGGCGGCAATGGCGCGGAAAAGGTCGCGGGCGCGAGTCATACGCTGCGCTCCTCCACGCGTCCGAGCAACCCCTGCGGCCGGAAAAGAATGACGGCGATGAGAAGAAACAGCGGGATGGCGCCGCGATATTGCGTCGACAGATAAGCGGCAACCAGATTGTCCAGGACGCCGAGCAGCAGCCCGCCGACTATGGCGCCACGCACCTGATTGAAGCCGCCGACAATCGCCGCAATGAAGGCCACCAGGCCCAGCGTTTCACCGTTGGAGAATTTTGCGAGATAGATCGGGCTGATCAGCACCGAGGCGAGTGCGACCAGTCCGCCATTGATGAGAAACGTGTAGAGGATCATGCGCTCGACGCGGATGCCCAGAATGCGCGCAAGCACTGGATTCTGCGCACTCGCCTGCATGCAGCGGCCGGTGCGCGTCCCGGCAAGAAACCACTGCAACGCCGCGATCGCGGCGATGGCGACGCCGATGATGACCAGGTTTTGCAGCGCAACGACCACACCGGCGACGGTGATATTCGTCGTCGCCCAGAGGGCCGGAAACGGCTGCGCCTCGGCGCCGTAGAACTCCTTCACGCCCTCCTTCAGGAACAGCGCCAGCGCGATGGTCGAGATCACCAGAGGCAGGACGCCGTGCCGGATAATCGGGTCGACGAGCAGCTTCTTGAAGAGCACCCCGAGGATCAGGAGCGACACCACAAGGCCCAGCAGGATCGCGACCGGAAACGACGCTCCGCCGAACTTCATGGCCGCGAGAATGAAGAACGCGGGGACCATGACGAATTCGCCCTGGGCGAAGTTGATCGTCTGCGACGTCTGCCACAGGAGGGTGAAGCCGACTGCCACCAGCGCGTATATCGCGCCGGTGGCCAGGCCGGCGACGAGAAGCTGGACGAGATCCGTCATTCGAAGCAGCCCGCGGACGAAGTCGGCGCGCGAGGCGCCGGCCGTGCAGTGGATGGAATCAGTTCACTTGCCGAGCTTGGGCAGGGTCTGGGTGATTATCTGCTGGCCGTCGACGACCTCGGCGAGGAAGCTGATGCGATCGATGTCGCCCTTGTCGTCCCAGGTCGTCTCGATCAGGATTCCCGGCTCCATCTGCGGCGTGATCGTCAGGCCATGCATTGTCTTCGCCAGGAGTTTCCGGTCGAATTTGCCGATCTTTTCGGTGACGTACCGGATCGCATGGACCGCCGTATAGCCTTTTATCGCGTTGTGGTCGGGCAGATAGCCGAAACGCTTGCTGAACTTGCTCGTGAACTCCTGGATTGCCGGAATGGCGACCCCGGAGGAGAGCCCGACATGCCCGCGCACGCCGTTGGCGGCATCGCCCGCGAGCTCGATGACCTTCTGGTTGAGCAGCGTCGTCTCGCCGATCAGCGGCACGCGGACTCCCTGCTTGCGCGCTTCCCGCAGGAAACGGGCGCTCTCCTCCTCGTTGGTATAGACGAAGATGGCGTCGGCATTCGAGCTTTTCACCTTGACAACGTCTGCGGCGAAGTCCACCTGGCCCGATTCCGTGGAGATGTCGGCGGTGACCCTGATGCCGCGCGCGGTCATTTCCCGGGTGAAACTGTCGTGGCCGCCTTTGCCGAAATCGTTGTTGACCCACACCAGTGCCACGCTCTTTGCCTTCACTCCGTCGCGGATGTAGTTCGCGATCTTGGGCATGCTCGCCTGCTGCCCGAACGAGGTGCGAAAAATATACGGGTTGCCGGCCTGCGTGATATCGGCCGCTTCCGCCCCGGTGAATTGCGGCACTTCGGCCTGCTGCGCGAGGACCATGTTGACCTTCACCGAGCCGGAGAAGATCGGCCCGAGGATCACGTAAGGATCGCTGTCGAGCGCCTTCTGGACCTGGGCCCGGGATATGCCCGGGTTGCTTTGCGTGTCCGAGTGGGTGGTCACGATCTTGCGGCCGAGAATGCCGCCCTTGGCATTGAGTTCATCCACGGCGAGCGTGACCCCGTCCCTCCAGTTGGTCCCGGAAACGGCGCCGGGACCCGACAGCTCGATGACATCGGGCATGTTGACGGTCTGCTGCTGCGCCTGCGCCGATGCCGCGCCCAGCACTACTGCCGAGGCCAGTAGCGAGACTGCGGCTGTTCCGATGCGGAATTTCATGGCGTGCTCTCCCTGTGAATTGATTATTTCGGTGTCTTGGCACGGATATCAGCTTCGACCCGCGCCCTCAATTCCGCGGTCACTTTCGGCACCGCGCCGAACCATTTATGGAAGCCGAAACCCGCCTGCTGCAGCAGCATGCCCAAGCCGTCGACCGTGCGATGGCCGCGGTTTCGCGCAGCGAGGAGAAGATCGGTCTCGAGGGGAACATAGACCACATCGTAGACCACGGCGCTGCGTTTCAGCGGCCCGAGGTCGATTTCGAGCGGCGGTTTGCCGACCATTCCGCACGCTGTGCAGTTGACCAGCAGATCCGCCGCGGGCAGCCGTCGCGCAAGCTCCTCGATTCTGACGGCCTGAACCCCGCGACCGAAGTGGGCCGCAAGCTCTTCCGCTCGCGCCCGAGTCCGGTTGACCAGAGAAACCGCGACGCCGCGCTTGAGCAGCGCGTAGGCGGCGGAGCGAGCCGCGCCGCCGGCCCCCAGCACGACCGCGCGACAGCCCGGTACGTTCCAGCCCGGAGCGCGATCATCGAGATTGCTGATGAATCCATGGATGTCCGAGTTGCCGCCGATCAGCTTGCCTTGCTCGATCCAGACCGTGTTGACCGCGCCAATGGCTTCGGCGGCTTCGTCCCGACCATCGACCAGTCTGTAGGCAACCTCCTTGTGAGGCACGGTTACGTTGCCACCGACATAGCCGTTGGCCGACAGGTGGGTGAAGAAATCGGGGAAAGCCTCCGGTGCCACATCCTTGAGATCGTAGGCGCCACGAATGCCCAGGGTCGCGAGCCAATATCCATGGATCATGGGCGAACGCGAGTGGGCGACCGGGTGGCCCATTACGCACGCGCGCGGAACCGGGGTGGTCATACGACGCATCCTCCGGGAAAAACGCTACCCACTGCATTTCGATATTTTACGCGCAGCGTCGCACTCCCGTCGCCGAAGGCGCGGTGCCGCGGAGACCGTTTTGCGTTTCGTTCGCGCTCGCGGTAGATTGGCGCGCGATTCGAGTGATTCCAGAAGTATTTTTCCGGAGGATAAAATGATCTTTGATATGCGCATCTACACGTTATACGCCAGCAAGGCCGCCGCCTGGCTGAAAATGTACGAGGAGTACGGTCACCCGACGCAGGTGAAACACTGCGGCCAGCCGGTCCTCTACGCCACCACCGAAGTCGGGCCGCTCAACCAGGTGGTGCACATCTGGGGCTATGAAAGCCAGGCCGACCGCGAGAAACGGCGCAATGCCCTAATGCACGATCCCGTGTTCCAGGAATACCTGAAGAAAAGCGCAGCAATGGGCGCCCATCAGCAGCAGGAGAACCGCATCCTGAAATCCACGTCGTTCTCGCCGCTCTAGCAGGTGCGCCCGGGCATCCGGCTGGTCCAGGCGGCTGATGGCCTAAGGCGCCGTTGAGGCGCTCACCCAATAAACCCCCGGCCTGGTCAAACTCGACCCAGCCACCCGGCGCCGAGGATGATCGCCAAAAACACGCCGAGCAGCAGTAATATCAAACCGGCAACTCTGGCATGCGCCTCGACCCAGCGGTCGGCCAGGAGGTTCTGTGAATCGAGATTCTTGACGCCCGGTTTTCCCGAGTACCAGCGGTTCATCCGGGTTTCGATCGTCTTCGCCACCTGCGGACGGAGGATGAGCAAGGCCCCGGCAAGAAGAGCCACCAGGTTGCCGACGATCAGGAGCCAACGCGCGCCATTGGCGATCGACGCAACATCCAAGGGCGAAATGCGCCCCCTGAATGAAACGGCAATCGCCTGGGAGTCGAACTGTGTGAGCAACAACACCATGGCTCCCGCTGCGCCCAGAATGATGATCGAGCCCACGAGGCGTCGCTTGCGATGCAGCGCCGTATCGATATCCAGCTGTCTATTGAGATTTTCGAAGGCTTCGTCGGTCGATACCCAGCGATTCAGATATTTGAAATACGTCAACACCGTAGGCCCGCGAAGCAACAAGGCCAGTCCCACGACGATCGCCACGACGCAATCGATGATCAGGAATAGGCTGAGCGCCGGAAGCAGAAAGGTTTTCACCAGCAAAGCATCAATACCCATAGGTTCCTCGCATCGCTGCTCGCTTTTTTGGGCGTCGGCGGCCGGCGGGGGGGGCCGGGTGTCGACTCATTGCCGAAGCGGAGTGAATTGTAAAGCCTATCCCGCCTGCTTGCTGGTCAAACGGGAATCGGCGGGATTGCGCCCCCTGCGGGCGCCGCGAGGGGAGAGACCGGCCGCGGCGACGAGGACGACGTGATCCGGACAGGTTGCCGTCACACGCTGTAACATACCCGGGCATTCCGCTAACGGGCTCTGCCCTCTCTTTACTCCATGCCTGCATCATTTGACGGTAAGCTGGTCGTCGCCATCTCCTCCCGGGCGCTGTTCGACCTCGAGGAATCGAACCGCGTGTTCGAGGAGCAGGGCGTGAAAGCCTATTACACCTATCAACTCCAGCACGAGAACGAGATCCTCGCCCCCGGCATCGCGTTCTCACTGGTCAAGAAGCTGCTTGCGCTCAACACCCTCGCGCCCGCACAACCCCGCGTCGAAGTGATCCTGCTGTCGCGCAACACCGCGGACACGGGGCTTCGCATCATGAATTCGATCGAGCACTACCAGCTCGACATCTCGCGCGCCGCCTTCACCGGCGGGGAGAGCACCTTTCCGTACGTGCCGGCGTTCGACGCGCACCTGTTCCTCTCGGCGAACCCCGACGACGTGCGCAAGGCGCTCGACGCGGGCCACGCCGCGGCCACCATCCTGCCGTCCAACGTCGGGCAGAACATCGAGACGACCGAGGAACTTCGCATCGCTTTCGATGGCGACGCGGTGCTGTTTTCCGACGAGGCCGAGCGCGTGTACCAGCGCGACGGGTTGGACGCGTTTACCGCCGCCGAAGTCACCGCGGCGAAGGAGCCGCTGTCGGGCGGTCCGTTCAAGAATTTTCTCGCGGCGCTGCACCGCATACAGTCGGAGTATCCCGCGGACCGCGCGCCGATCCGCACGGCGCTGGTGACGGCGCGCAGCGCCCCGGCGCACGAGCGCGTAGTCAGGACGCTGCGCGCCTGGAACATCCGTATCGACGAGGCGCTGTTTCTCGGCGGCCTGGAAAAGGGGCGGTTCCTCAAGGCCTTCGGCGCGGACATTTTCTTCGACGACCAGCGCGGTCATTGCGATTCGGCACGCCAGCACGTCGCCACCGGGCACGTGCCGTTCGGCGTTGCCAACCAATAGACGATAAAGCCGCCACGCAGTGGCGGTTTATCTCCGCGAGTTGAAGCGGACCTGACGGCCGCTTAACTCGCGGTCAGTTATTGAAAGGAATCCCGGATTGTCTTCATTCGCCCAGAAGCTCATCCGTTGGCAGGCTCGACACGGCCGCCACGACCTGCCCTGGCAGAGCACGCGCGATGCCTGCCGCATCTGGCTGTCGGAGATCATGCTGCAGCAGACCCAGGTCGCGACGGTGATCCCGTATTACGAACGGTTTCTCGCGCGCTTTCCCGACGTGGAATCACTTGCGCTCGCTTCCCTCGACGAGGTGCTTACGCTGTGGAGCGGGCTGGGCTATTACTCGCGAGCGCGCAACCTGCACGCGGCGGCGATTGCGGTGATGACCCGGCACGGCGGCCGCTTTCCGCGAACGCGCACTGAACTCGAATCGTTGCCCGGAGTCGGCCGCTCGACGGCGGCTGCGATCGCGGTATTTGCCTTCGGTGAGCGGGAGGCGATTCTCGATGGCAACGTCAAGCGGGTGCTGGCGCGGCATTTCGCCGTGCGCGGCTACGCCGGTGACAAGCGCGTCGAGAATCGATTGTGGGAGCTCGCGGAGTCGCTGCTGCCGCGCAAGGCGGTCGAGTCCTATATCCAGGGGCTCATGGATCTCGGCGCCACGGTGTGCGCGCGCGCAAGGCCCGACTGCGCGCGCTGTCCGGTGACGACGACTTGCCTCGCGCGAGCGCGCGGCAAGATTGCCGCTTACCCGCAACCGCGCTTGCGCAAAACCGTGCCGGTGAAAGGCACGGCGATGCTGCTGTTGCTGCGCCAGGGCGAGGTGCTGCTGGAGAAGCGCCCGCCGGCCGGCATCTGGGGCGGATTATGGTGCCTGCCGGAGATGCCCGAAGGAGAGAATCCGCACCGGTACTGCGCGCGGCGTTTCGGCGCAAGGCTCTCCGGCGTGAGGCAACTGCCGGTCCTGCAGCACGGCTTTACCCATTTCAAGCTGAATATCACGCCGCTGGTTTGTCAGGCGGCCGGAATCTCGCAAGGCGTGGCCGAGCCCGGGCTCATCTGGTTGCCGCCGGAGGAGGCTGCCGGTGCTGCGGTGCCGGCCCCGGTGAGAAAA
>CAAGKR010226972.1_pt1 | contig 12107 bp, 11 predicted proteins | sample 2556971 | NCBI WGS metagenome assembly CAAGKR01 (sample SAMEA5207829, study PRJEB30636) | soil metagenome | biome: forest; feature: boreal; material: soil | place: USA | collected 2011-09 | depth 1 m
CTGGTAGCCGAGTTGCGGGCCGACACGGGCGGGGAGGCAGAGCTTGGCATCATGATCGAGGTGCCTGCCGCCGCGGTGCTGGCCGAGCTCTTCGCCCGCCACGTCGCGTTCTTCAGCGTGGGCACCAATGATCTGACCCAGTACGCGCTGGCCGCCGATCGAGGCAATGAGACGGTCTCACCGCTGTATCAATCGCTCCACCCAGCCGTGCTCCGCTTGCTGGACATGACTGCGCGAGGAGCGCATACGCACGGACGCTGGGCCGGCGTTTGCGGGGAAATGGCGGGCGATCTTTCCGCTATTCCCATCCTCATCGGACTTGACTTTGATGAACTCAGCATGACGCCCAGCCGAATTCCGGCCGCACGGGAGCGGATTCGAAGCCTGGACTACGCATTGTGCCGAAAGCTGGCGGCTGATGCGCTCAACTGCGGGACCGCGGTTGAGGTGGAGGTTCTAATTAGGGAACAAGTCGGCGGACGACATGGATAAGATCAGCAACTTCATCATCTGCGCGACCGCTCGCAGTGGTAGCAATCTCCTGTGTGAACTCCTCTCGGCGTTGGGGTTTGCCGGCAAACCGTTCGAGCATCTCTGGGAGCCGCCGGGAAGCGTCTCACTGCCGCTCGCTATTCGGTGGCCACGCATCATCGAGGACGGACGGAGCGACAACGGCGTCTTTGGAACCAAACTTCTGTGGTATCAGGGCCATCGCCTCGAGCGCGAGCTTCCTGAGGCGGTTGGCCGGCCTGGCGAAACGCTCGTCGACGTTCTGGCCGATACCCTCGCGAATCCCCGGTACATCTACCTGACGCGCCGTGACCGCACAAAGCAGGCGGTCTCCCTGGTGCGCGCGATTCAGTCGGAGCAGTGGCGCAGTATGGACGCGGCAGTCTCACCACCACGGTACGATGCTGCCGCGATCGACGCTGCCAGAGATGCGGTCGCAGCGGAGGAAGCACAGTGGGAGCAGTTCTTTACTCACAACACGGTCGTGTTGCGTCGCCTGACATATGAAGATCTGGATGCACATCCGCGAGCGACGATCGGCGCGTTGCTGCAGTTCCTGGGACACGAAGGACCACTCCCGGATACTCTCTCGTCCACCGAGCACCGGAAGCAGGCTGATGCCGTGACGGACGAGTGGGTTCGTCGCTACGAGCGCGAGGATGCCTGAAGCGGATTGCAGATGTGGTGCCGGGTCCGGCTAACGGCCTGCCCGGATCGTGCGATGGTATGGAGGCATGCGCCCCTCTCCTGCGCTGCGGGGGAGGGGTTGGGGAGGGGGTAGGTTGCTCGACAGGTCGACGACCTTATTGAGGCGCGGGTCCGTCTCCAGTGGATTCGCCCATGCCACCCTGCACGAGCTGCGTCAGCGCATGCAGGGCCTCATCCGAGTCCGTGCCGTCTGCTTCCAGGGCGATCCGACCACCCGTGTGTACCCCGGCGGTAAGGACCGACATGATGCTTTTTGCATCGATCGGCCTGGCCGATGGACGGTCGAGGTTGAGCAAAGTGATCTTCGACGTGAAGCATCCTGCGGTTTGGACGAAGAGGGCGGCTGGTCGTGCGTGCAGCCCGTGTTCGTTGCGGACCACTAATTCGACACGTGCCACTGAAGGACTCCTACCTGCCTTATCGTGCCAACTTTTGTAGGGTGGCTGCGCCCTCGGCCGCCGCGTTCACGTCGGAGAGCGATTTGCCGATGGAGGCTTCCACCGCCGCGACCACCGCCCCTTCGACCAGCGGCGCATTGCTCAACAAGATACGCGCTCGCCGTTCCTCAGCCAGCTCCTCCACCGCAACTTCGGCGCTCATCACCGCGCTTCCCAGGTCCATCAATACCAATACACCCTCGGCGCTATAGACCTCATCGATGGCGCTTCGGATGCGTTCAACATCCGTGCCTAGACCTCCTTCCGGTCCGCCGCCCGCCGCGGCAATCGGGACGCTTCCGCCCGTCATGGCGGACGCCAGCTCCTTCACGCCCTCCGCCAGCTGCTTGCTGTGGGAGACGAGCACGATGCCGATCACTGCGCGCCTTCGTAGGCCATCAGCAGGACCTCGATCGGGTGCAGGGACGGCGCGCCGGTGCCGTGCTCGATCTGCCAGCGGCAGGTTTCGCTGTCGCAGGCGGAGAACTGCGAGCCGGCGGATTGGATCTGGTCGAAGAGCGGGGCTCCAACCTTCATCGCGATGTCGTACTTCTCTTGCTTATAGCCGTACGTCCCGGCGGTACCACAGCATTCGGCGTCCATTTCCACGGTTCGTAATCCGGGCACGAGATCCATGAGATCGAGCGCGGGCTGGCCGATGCCGTGTGACTTGAGCTGGCATGGGGCGTGATACGAAACCACCTGGTTCACCGGAGCGAAGTCCGTGTTTAATTCACCCCGTTCATCCAGCATTCGGAGAAATTCGCAGATGTCGTACACACTGGCCGCCACCTTCTCCGCCGCTTCGGTGTGTATGTCCAGCAGGTCGACGTAGTACTGCTTCAGCGTCAGGCTGCAGCTGGTCGAGGTGGCGATGATCGGGATGCCCGCCTCCGCCATCGGTAGGAGGCGTCGGATATTGCGCTCGGCGTAGCGGCGTGCCGAGGCAAAGTCTCCATTGGAGATGAGCGGTAGTCCACAACAGTTCTGTCGAGGCAGGACCGTCTGATAACCGTTGTGCTCCATGAGCCGAACCGCTTTCTCCCCCAGCTCCGGCTCGTAATACTCCGTGGAGCAGGCATAGAAGTAGGCAACTTTTCGATCGCTGCGGTAAGGGTAGCGCCGATGCCACCGGCGGAAGCTTCGACTGGAGAATTTTGGCATGGGGGCGCGCCGATCGATTCGCAGGACCCACTGCATGGCGTACCGCACGGCGGGATTGAGGAGGACGCGATTGACCAGCGGGGCGATTGGACGGTTGAGCCGGCCAAGCAGTTCCGGACGGGCAATCAGGCTGTCGCGCAGGGACGGACCGCCCCGCGCCTCGACCATGGCGGCGCGTGCTTTGGAGTTGAGCTCGGCGATCTTGACGCCGGAAGGACAAACACGCGTGCAGACGGTGCAGCCGGAACAGTAATCGACCGTGCGGTCGACTGACGAGCCGATGCGCAGACGCTGCGCCTGTGGCCCGACGTACTTTGGACCGGGAAAGAGATCCGTCACGTTCGAGACCGGGCAGTACGATTGGCAGACGTTGCACTTGATGCATGAATCGGTGCTGAGATCGATCTCGCGACCGCCGAAAGTGGTGGGATCAAGGATAGACATGCATCGTCCCTACGAATCTAGAGTAGCCGCGCGACTGAGAGAGATGTGGCCCGCTGAAACGTTGAGGTTCTCCTGCTCCGTGGGAGAACGGGCCGGGCGATGAGGGCGTGCCCCCAGAACACTCAAGACCTCCGCGGCTGCTTTGTGCGCGGTCGCCAGGGCAACGCCCTCGCCGGACCCTTCGTGTACCGGGTCCCAATGCGGCAGATTGGAAGCTGTTACGAACACATTTTCGACGGCGGCGCCGGAAGCCAGGAGGGGTTGTAAGCGCTCATTCACCGGGACACCGGTCAGGCTGATGGGCTGGGGATCAGGTCCCAGGAAGCGAGCGTGGTACCAGGCTGAACGGTCCCCCGGTCCTTCCACCGGGAGGCCGAAGACGGACTCGTGCAGCGAGCCGTCCTGGTGAGCGCTGATGCCGCCCCCACCGGTGCCGCCGGTAGCCAGGATGAAGGCATCGGCGGTGTGGGTCATGGGGCCTCCCGCTGCGTCGACCACCATCTCGCCGGCTCGATTGCCGTCCAGGCGTCCCTGCACCCAGAAGCCGATCTCTACCCGGGTTCCGCCCCGCAGAAGACGTCGGCGAAGCACCCCGTTAATCCTGATTCCGGCCACCGAGGGAGGAAGAGTGGGGATTTCGAAGAGGGGGCGACCTATACACTCGGAGAGGTGTCGAAAAGTTTCCGCATGATGATCGAGTCCCAGCACAGCGGGAAAGCCGACCCTACCGGCGTCGCCCAAGTTGGACTTCACCATACGGGCGATCTCCTCGCGAGCGACCGCATCGTCCAGCCCGCGTGCTACGTCGAGCGGGAGGAGATGGCGCCGATTTCGAAAGCAGGGCACGTCGAGGTAGAGGTGGCGCACGGGAAATGAGGCAATCCGGCTGAGATTGGCGGCGAGATACGGTGGATAGAAGTCCCGGAATTCGCGAAAACCGACGATCAGCATGGGTGAGGACTCGAGCACACTCCCAGCGGCCATGGTCGCCGGGGCAAGGCAGGTGGAACGCGTCGAGCCGATGGCGGTGGGTAGTCGCAAATTGGCATGATCGTCTCCCACGAATGGAAGATCGGCTTCCGCCATCGCCTGCTGAAACTGTTGCAACCCGCCGAGGAGATGATCCCTGCCGGCGAGCGCGTACGGATGGTGGGGCACAAGCCCCACGAGATCGTCGACGCTTTTCAGGGGATCCGACACCGGTTCACCGCCGGACCCGCGTCCCAGCACATCCACGCAGCCGGACGTGAAGTGAAGGTATCCGCCACCCTTGGCGATGACGCCGACCCGCGCTCCCTCATCGGACAGATAGCTCGCGGCTGCTAATCCGGAGAGGCCCGCACCGATGACGAGGACGTCGAAGTGCCGGCCACGTCTGTTCATCTGCCTTCCACACCGGCCGGCTCGGCCCTTTCGTCCAGACGATCGACGCCCAGGAGATTGACATAAATCTCCTCGTCTAGCCGAATCTGGCGGAGATCATCGCCCCAGAGAACCGGCTTGATGCCCTTCCAGCGCTCTTCCAGGAACCGGCGCAGAGCCTCATTCGTCTCATGGGAAGGGAGATGATTCAGATCGTGCAGCACCCCCGCGACGCGGTAGGTGCAAAACCCTCCCTGGCACGGGCCCATACCGAGCCTGAGCTCGCGACGGATGTCGCCCAGGTCGTGCGTTCCCCGTTCCTGGGCCATGTGCTCGACCTGCGAGCGCGTGACGTATTCGCACTCGCAGACCAGTGAGTTCTCATCTCCACCGCGCGCTTCGACCGCCGCGAGACGGTGCTTGATGGAGTAATGGACACCGTTCTCAGAGCCGGGCAGCGGCTCATCGGCGGTCCGGGAGGGGCGGTGGACGCCCAGGTTGTGGCACATCGCGTCGACGCCGTGCTCGGCCATCATGCGATAGGTCGTGAGCTTCCCACCGACGATGGAGATGAGATTCTCCACGCCATCCCGGCTCTTGTGGTCGAGCACGGCGTAGGCGCGTGTCACGTCTCGACCTTGGGTCGACGACGCGTCTTCGTCGCTGTAGAGCGGGCGCACTCCGGCGTACGCGCGCAGCGATCGCAGTTCCGCGAACCCGGGAATGAGCTTTTCTCCCTCATACAGCATGGAGTCGATCTCTTCCGGTTCGACGGTGTATGTGTCGGGATCGGGCACATTAATCGAGGTCGTGCCGATGATGGCGACGGAGCCCACCGGTACCAGGATGTCACCGTCGCCAGGCATGTGGCAGCGATTGATCACCGTGTTCACGATGCGATGGTTCATGACGATCATGGAGCCCTTGCCGGCGGTCATGGCGATGGGAACGCCGGCGAGATCTCCGATCTGACCGGCCCAGGCGCCCGCCGCATTGATGATGAAGTCGCACCCAATCGTGCGCTTTTCGCCGTCGCGCGTGTCGAGGCTATGGACCGCGCTAATGCGGCCGTTCTCTCGGTCGAAGCCGGTTACCTGGTGGTATGGCCATGCATCGCCGCCGTACTCGCGGGCCGAGCGAATGTTGCCGTCGATCAATGCCCAGGGCTCGCACGATCCATCAGGCACGGCAAAGGCACGCGTGATGGCGGGATTCAAGAGCGGCTCCCGCTGCAGCATCTCATGAATGGGGATTTCCGTGACCGGAATCCCTGTTTCGTGGCAGGCCGCGACGAACCGATCGGCGTATGCGGGATCGTCGTCCGGTGTGGTGACGAACAGCCCCCCGGTGTCCTCGATAGAGGCAGACGCGATACGGCGCAGAACGATGTTCTCGGCGATGCACTCGCGCGCTGACACAGGGTCCTTGACCGCATAACGGCCACCGCTGTGCAGCAGGCCGTGGTAACGACCGCTTGTGCCGCTACCGAAGTCGCTCCGTTCCAGGAGCAGAGTTTTGAAGCCACGCATGGCCGCGTCGCGTAGCGCGCCTGCCCCGGTTGCGCCGCCGCCGATCACGACCACGTCAGTCTGATACATGACGCTCAATTCTAGGATTCTTGCAGAGGGAAGGCCGAACGGGCACCCTCATCTCCCTGGCCCTTCTCCCGCTCCGCGGAGCGGGAGAAGGGGAGTGTGGAAGATCGGGTTAGCCTTCCTCGGGCTCGACCCACGCCTGGGCGCGCTCAACCGCGCGTTTCCAGCCTTTGTAGAGTTTCTCGCGCTCGGCTTCATCCATCAAGGGCTCGAACTCCTTGTCCATGGCCCACTTTTGTTCGATCTCTTCCTGGCTGTCCCAGAAGCCGACGGCCAACCCCGCCAGGTAGGCAGCGCCGAGGGCAGTTGTCTCTTGGACGACCGGCCGCTGCACCCGCGTGTTCGTAATGTCCGCCTGGAATTGCATGAGCAGGTCGTTCACGACCATCCCGCCATCGACCCGGATGTAGGCAATCTCGAGACCCGAGTCGCTCCGCATCGCCTCGAGCACGTCGCGCGACTGATAGGCCACCGAGGCCAGCGTCGCTCGAGCGATCTGCGGGAGACCGGTACCGCGCGTGAGCCCGACGATTGCTCCGCGGGCGTACGGATCCCAGTACGGTGCGCCCAGCCCCGCGAACGCGGGCACGAGGTACACGCCGCCCGTATCCGGCGTCTGGCGGGCCAGGTCCTCGCTTTCGGCAGCGTCGCCGATGACCTTCAGCTCATCCCGCAGCCACTGGACCGCCGCACCGGTCACGAAGATGCTGCCCTCGAGGGCGTACACGACCTTGTCGCCAATGCCCCATGCAATGGTGGTCAGCAGGCCTGCCTTCGACTCGCGCGGCGCGTCGCCGGTATTCATCAGCATGAAGTTGCCGGTGCCGTATGTGTTCTTGACCATACCGGCCTGATAGCACGCCTGCCCGAAGGTCGCAGCCTGCTGGTCGCCCGCGATGCCCGCAATTTTGATCGGCCCGCCGAACAGGTCTGGATCCGTTTCGCCGTATACGGTTGACGACGGTTTTACCTCGGGGAGCATGGCGCGGGGGACGCCCAACTCGTTCAGCAGGTCGTCATCCCACTTCAGGTCGTGGATGTTGAATAGCATAGTGCGAGAGGCATTGCTGTAATCGGTGACGTGCACCTTGCCGCCGGTGAGCCGCCAAATCAGGAAGGAATCAACGGTGCCGAAGAGCAAGTCGCCACGCTCGGCCTTTTCCCGTGCGCCGTCCACATTGTTGAGAATCCAACGAACCTTCGTGGCCGAGAAGTAGGCGTCGATGACCAGGCCCGTCTTCTGACGCACGCGATCTTCCCAGCCGTCTCGCTTCAGCGTGTCGCAGTACTCGGCGGTTCGCCGGTCCTGCCAGACGATGGCGTTGTAGACCGGCTTGCCGGTGGTGCGGTCCCACACCACCGTGGTCTCGCGCTGGTTGGTGATTCCGATGGCGGTAATGTCGTTCGCGCCGACGCCTTGGTCGTTCATGACGTGCTTTGCCATTTCGAGCTGGGAGTTCCAGATGTCCTCCGGATCGTGCTCCACCCACCCGGGTTTCGGAAAGTGCTGCGCGAACTCCTTATTCAGCCGGGTCACCGGCAGACCTTCGTGGTCGAAGATGATGGCGCGGGAGCTGGTCGTTCCCTGGTCCAGAGCCAGAATCTGCCCTTCTGCCATGTCCGTTTCTCCTATCCGTGCGCGGCGTCTACCGGCACGTACTTAGCCGTTGTCCACGGCTTCTTGCAACGCCTTGAAGAAGAGGTAGCTCGAGGTCGCGCCCGCGTCCTGGTGACCGGCGCTGCGTTCGCCCAGATAGCTGGCGCGACCTTTTCGAGCGACTAATGGAATGGTGTCTTTCATGCCCTGCTCGGCCGCCTCGGTGGCCTTCGCCACGGCGCCCGGTAGATCGGACCCGGCCTTCAACGCTTCTTCGTAGGCCCGGATTGCCGGATCCCACGCGTCCAGCATGGTCTTGTCTCCCGGTTCCGCCTTGCCACGATCCACGATGCCCTTGCGACCGGCTTGCAGTGCGGCCAATATGGTCTGGGGATCGAGCGTCTGGTACCCGCTCACCGCCCCGGCCATGCGCACGAACACGGTCCCGTAGAGCGGTCCCGAGGCGCCGCCGACTGTCCGGATGAGCGTCATGCCCACCGATTTCAACGTGGCGTCGATCGGCTCCTCGCCTCCGCCGGTCAGGCCCGACTTTACCGCACGGAAACCGCGATCCATGTTGATGCCGTGATCGCTATCTCCGATGGGGCCATCAAGGTCTGTGAGGTACTGCTTGTTCTCCTCGATGGCTCCGGCGAACCGCTCGATCCAGTCGCGCGTCATGGCGGGTGTTACATCCATCCTGGTATGCCTTTCAGGCGCCCCACCGAAGGGCAGGCGTCCGCACCGGGGCATCCCAGAGCCGGGTCATCTCGTCGTCGAGCCGGAGCAACGTGATCGAGACGCCCTGCATTTCCAGCGAGGTGATGTACGGACCGACCAGCGAGCGACTGACGGTGATACCGCTGTCCTTCAGTAGCGCCTGGAGCCTCCGGAACACGATGAAGAGCTCGAGGTACGGCGTACCACCCATGCTGTTGACGAAGGCGAGCACTTTGTCACCGCTTTTGAACGGCAAGTCTTCGAGAATGGGCGTGGTCAGCATCTCCGTGATCTCATCGGCGGATGCCATCGCGATACGCCGGCGACCCGGCTCGCCGTGGATACCGATGCCGATCTCTATCTCATCATCGCCCAGCTCGAAGCTCGGCTTGCCGGCCGCCGGGGCGGTGGGGGCCGTGAGCGCCATGCCCATCGAGCGCACGTTGTCGTTGACCTTCCGGCAGAGATCGGCGACGTCTTGCAGGCTGCCGCCTTCTTCCGCGCGAGCGCCGCATATCTTCTCGGCCAGGATCGTACCGCCCACACCCCGCCGTCCCGCCGTGTACAAGCTGTCCTTCACGGCGACATCATCGTTTATGACGACGCTCTGGACCTCGATGCCCTCGGCGCCGGCTAGCTCTGCCGCCAGATCGAAGTTCATGACGTCGCCCGTGTAGTTCTTTACGATGAACAAAACGCCGGCGCCCCCATTCACCTCGCCGGCCGCCGCGTACATCTGATCTGGGACAGGTGAGGTGAACACCTCTCCCGCGCAGGCCGCATCCAGCATGCCCAGGCCGACGAAGCCACCATGCATCGGCTCGTGGCCGCTGCCTCCGCCGGAGATGATTCCTACCTTCTTCTGAACGGGTGCATCCGCGCGGACCACGACGGAATTTTCCCCATCCACTCGGAGGAGATCGGGATACGCGCCCGACATGCCCTCCAGGGCTTCCTTGACAACGTCTTCCGGTGCGTTGATCAACTTCTTCATTCCGGTCTCCTTGTCCAACTCACGACGTCCTCCAGGTGAGGGCTGTACGCCTCGTGCTTGGTCGCGAGCGTTCCGCTTTCGGGTGATTTAATTCGGATTGGCGCGGTCCGTAGCTCCGCGTTCCTCGACATTGCCCGTGGCCTCGATGTGTTTGGACAGCAACGCCTGGTGAATCGTGTACTCGTAGGTCACACCTCCGAAGATGCCTCCAAGGATGGGCCCCACGATGGGAATCCAGAAGTAGTTGTCCGATCCCGGCAGGGCAAGCTTACTGTCGAATCCGACGACGGCGGCGAGGAGGCGCGGACCAAAGTCACGTGCGGGATTGATGGCGTACCCGGTGTTGTAGCCGAACGAGAGGCCGATGGCTACCACGAGGAAACCAATGATGAAGGGAGCGATGTTCGCGCCCGGTGGTGAGTTTCTGATATCGACGATTGCGAAGATCAGGCCTACGAGCAGCGCTGTGCCGAGAAACTCGTCGAAGAATGCGCCCAAGTTGCCCACGAAAGCCTTCTTAAAAGTGAAGAAGACGGTCGCTTCGGTGGGATCCTTGACCACGTGGTGGAGATGCTCGTACTGCATGAACGCCCCGTGGTAGACGGCCCACAGAATGGCCGCGGCGACAAATGCGCCGATGACCTGGGCGATGATGTACGGCAACACCTTTGCCCAGGCGAATTTTCCGGTGACGGCAAACGCGAGGGTCACGGCCGGATTGATATGGCCTCCACTGAGGGTGCCCGCCACGTACACGCCGAGCATGACGCCGAGGCCCCATCCGAACGCGATGATCATCCAGTTTGTCCACAACGGAGTGGAGGCGCCGGTCGGATCGTTGACACCGCCGACACCAAAGAGCAAGGCTCCGGCGACGCATCCGTCACCGAAAAGAATAAGCACCATGGTGCCCAGGAACTCTCCCAGGGCTTCGCCCATGATGCCTCCGAACATAGTCGTTCGCGGTCTTTCCATCGCTTCGGTTGCCATGAATCAGCACTCCTTCTTTCCATAAGGACTCGAATTGTGAGTCAAATGAACCACATCCCCGCAGAGCCGCACTGCAGTGAGATTCGAGCGCTACGGCATCGCGGGCGGAGCATGTGCACACGGTTGTGGCACAGGATGTGATGCCCGAACTTCAAGCTTCACAGCGGTTCCCCCTCTTACCTCATCGCAGCCTGTGTGCCGAATGCCATGCGCACCATATCTGGGCTCATGCCTAGAGCGCTGAAGACCACTCGGTAGGCCGCCATCGCGTCCTTCCGCGACTGCGCTTCCTGCATCGCATCGTCGTCCAGACGTCCCGCCACCTCGTCGATAAAGCGCCACTGAAGCAGGCTCTGTCGGGCGGCCACCACCGCATCTTCCGTGTAGGGGTAGAGGTCCATCCCGAGTCGCTCGCCCTGGTTGCCGTATCCGACTTTGCGCAGCGAACGTGCGATCTCCAGGGTTTCCATGAAGCGCGTGGCCCCAACGATATTGTCGTCGTCGAACATTCCCCAACCGGAGTTGGCATGCTGGTGACCGAGCAGATCCTCCATGGAGAGCAGTTCGACGTACTCGGCGAGGTTTTCGCCATTCATGATGAGGTGCTGCCAGTCCATGTTGATCTTGAGCCGGCTAGTATCGACCCCCATGGCCGCCAATTTGTGAATGACGAAGACGCTCATGCCCATGTCGCGCATGTAGATCTTCATCTGGGGCTCGCTGTTCTTATGTTCCAGGAAGATGGTGACGCCTTTTTGATTGGCATGAGAGACCGCGTTTGCGATGCCGTCGAGGAAGTACGTCCACTGCGAGCGGTAATCCGCCTGGAACGGATAGTTGTACCCCTCGATACCCGGCCAGATAATCATGTGCGCCCCGAGTCGAGCAGCCAGATCGATGGCCCGACGGTTCGCCGCCATGGCCTCTTCGCGGATTCCGGCATCCGGATTGGTGAGGGCGCCGCGTCCGTGTGCCGGAAAGGTGTGGGTGCCGGAGGCAATGCAGTAGACGTCCATAGGCTTGATTGCCTCGACAATGGCGTCCGCGTTGTCCTCGTCGATCTCGTTCGGATAATGGAATTCCAGGCCGTCGAACAGGTCGGATAGGTCCGGCGCGACCCGCTTAGCACGCTCCAACGGCGTTTCCCGCGCCATTTCCGGGTGATAGCCGGCTAGGAGGAAGCGCGTGCCGAGCGTCCCGAATGCCCAGATGCCGATGCTGGTTTTGATTCCGTCCGCCATGCTCATCCTCCATCTCTTTCAGTACGTGCTCGTCGGTCGGGTCCAGGCTCTTCTGGCCGTCGTGCTGAGCAAAGCATACCAATTGGTTCCTTGTGGCAGAGTGATAGTGGAAGCCGAACCGACACGCCCGAGGCGCACCGTCCAGTGCTGATGGTTCGTGGTAGATGGCGGCCGGACATTTGACGGGACTATTAAGGAGGACAACATGCGCCTGGCGGGTAAGAACGCGCTCATTACCGGCGGTGGCTCGGGAATCGGCCGGGCGATGGCCCTCGCCTTCGTCGCCGAGGGTGCCCGCGTCTTCGTGGCGGACATGCGCGGTGAGGATGGCGAGGAAACGGCTAC
>CAAGKR010494444.1_pt1 | contig 12106 bp, 6 predicted proteins | sample 2556971 | NCBI WGS metagenome assembly CAAGKR01 (sample SAMEA5207829, study PRJEB30636) | soil metagenome | biome: forest; feature: boreal; material: soil | place: USA | collected 2011-09 | depth 1 m
AGCGGATGCGGGAGTATCGAAGCATCGCGGAAAGGGTCCGCACGGCCCGCTCGGGAACCGGGTAGTTGGGGACGCCGCCGTCGCTGAGGATCCGGCGCGACGAGGCCACCGTGGCCTCCCCGAGGAAGGAGGCGAACACGGTCTTGCCGGAGCCGGCGAGGAGGGAAACGGTCGATCTCGCGGTCTCCTCCGACTCCGTCATCGCCTGCGGCGTCAGCAGGACGAGGACGGCGTCGACCGACGGCTCGTCCCGCAGCGCCGAGAGGACGTTCCTGTACCGGTCCGCGCGAGCGTCCCCGATGATGTCCACCGGGTTCGCCAGGCTCGCCGTGGGCGGCAGCGCGGGAAGGATCCGCTCCCGAAGGGACACGGAGACCTCGGCGAGGGGAATGCCAAGCAGCGAAGCCGTGTCCGCCGCGAGGATCCCCGGCCCCCCCGCGTTCGTCAGGATCAGGAGCCGGTCCCCCCGGGGGAGCGGCTGCATCGCGAATCCGAGGGCCAGGTCGAAGAGATCCTCCAGCGTCCCCGCCCGGAGCACCCCGCCCTGCCGGAACGCCGCCGCGTAGGCGCGGTCGGACCCGGCGAGGCTGCCGGTGTGGGAAGAGGCGGCGCGCGCGCCCGCGGCGGTGGTTCCCGCCTTCACGATGATGACCGGCTTGCGGGGCGTCACATTCCGGGCCGCGCGAAGGAACCGGCGGCCGTCGTCGATGCTCTCGACGTACCCGAGGATGACCCGGGTCGACGGATCGTCGGCGAGGAACTCGAGGATGTCCGACTCCGAGACGTCGGCCTTGTTCCCGAGGCTCACGAACTTGGAGAAGCCGACGTTCCGGCCGATGGCCCAGTCGAGCACCGCGGTGCAGAGCGCCCCGGATTGGGAGAAGAAGGAGATGAACCCCTTGGGGGGCGTCCCGCGGGAGAACGAGGCGTTCAGCGAGGTGTGCGTGTCGATCAGGCCAAGGCAGTTGGGGCCCAGCACCCGGACCCCCGCGGATGTTGCCGCCTCGCGCAGGGATCGTTCGAGGGCGACCCCCGCCCCTCCGATCTCCTTGAATCCGGCGGAGATGACGATCCCCGCGCGCATCCCCTTCGCCGCGAGCCGGGGGATCCCTTCGAGGACGGCATTCGGCGGGACGACGAAGACGCCCAGGTCGACGGGCCCGGGGATCGCTTCGATGGACGGGTACAGCGGGTGGCCGAAAAGCTCTCCGCCGCCGGGATTCACCCCGTAGATCTTCCCCTGGAACCCGGCCTGCACGAGGTTGGCGAACACCCCGTACCCTACTTTCTCCGGGTTTCGGGACGCCCCGACGACGGCGACCGATCCGGGATGGAACAGTTCTCCAGGGAGCATGGCCCCTCTCCGATCCGGGCTACTTCTTTTCCGGCGCCGTCACCCGGATCGAAAGCTCGCGCAACTGCTTCAAGTCGACCGCGGACGGGGCCTCCGTCATGAGGCATGTCGCCTTCTGGGTCTTCGGGAAGGCGATCACATCGCGAATCGATTTCGCGCCCGAGAAGAGCATCGCCAACCGGTCCAGCCCGAAGGCGATCCCGCCGTGCGGGGGCGCCCCGAACTCCAGCGCTTCGAGGAGGAACCCGAACTTCACCCGGGCGTCCTCCGGTCCGATGTTCAGCAGGTCGAACATCTTCGACTGTACGTCCTTCCGGTGGATACGGATGCTCCCCCCCCCGATCTCCGAGCCGTTCAGCACCATGTCGTACGCCTTGGCGCGGACCTTCCCGGGATCCGTCGAAAGCAGCGGGAGGTCCTCGTCGACCGGCGCCGTGAACGGGTGGTGCATCGCCCCCCACCGTTTCTCCTGCTTGTCCCACTCAAGGAGCGGGAAGTCGGTCACCCACAACAGGTGGTGCAGGGAGGCGTCGATCATCCCGAGCTTTTCCCCGAGGTGGAGGCGGAGGCGTCCGAGGGAGGAGCACGCCACGTCGAACGAATCGGCCACCAGGAGGATCAGGTCCCCCGGCTTCGCGCCAGCCTCTTCCCGCAGGGAGGCCATCTGCTCCGCGCGGAAGAACTTCGCCAGGGGGGAGGTCAGCCCCGCCTCGGTCACCTTGAACCAGGCAAGGCCGGAGGCCCCCCCGATCTTCGCCACCTCTTCGAGCGCGGCGAGCTCGGAGCGGCTCGATTCGCCCAGGCCGGGTGCCGTGATCCCCCGGATCACGCCACCGCGCGACGCCACCTCGGCGAAGACCCGGAAATCGGTCTTCGACAGGAGCGCCGTGTGGTCCGCGATCTCCAGCCCGAACCGGGTGTCGGGCTTGTCGACCCCGAACCGGTCCATCGCCTCCCGGTAGCTCATCCGCGGGATGGGGTTCCGGATCTCTTCGCCGAGAACGTCGCGGAAGACGCGGGCCATGAGCCCTTCCATCATCCGGAAGATGTCGTCCCGGTCGATGAACGACATCTCGACGTCGATCTGCGTGAACTCGGGCTGCCGGTCGGCGCGCAGGTCCTCGTCGCGGAAGCACTTGACGATCTGCGCATACCGGTCGTACCCGGCGATCATCAGGATCTGCTTGAACAGTTGCGGCGACTGGGGAAGGGCGTAGAACATCCCCGGATTGACGCGGGACGGCACCAGGTAGTCCCGCGCCCCCTCGGGAGTGCTCTTGGTCAGCACCGGCGTCTCCACCTCGAGGAATCCGTTCTCGAAGAAGTACTCCCGCACGGAGCGGGCAAGCTTCGCGCGTTTCATGAACATCGCCTGGATCGACGGCCGCCGGAGATCGAGATAGCGGTACTTGAGGCGGACGCTTTCGGCCACGTCGGTGTCGTCCTCGAGGGAGAAGGGGATCGGCTTCGACTCGTTCAGGATCGCGAGCGCGGTCACCGACACCTCCACCTCTCCCGTCGGGAGGTTCGGGTTTTCCGTACCCGTGGGACGAAGTCGGACGACGCCGCGCACCGAAAGGACGTACTCCACCCGCAGGGCGTCGGCCTTCGCGTGCGCTTCCGGAGAGGTGACGGGATCGATCACGACCTGCGCCAGCCCCTCCCGGTCGCGCAGGTCGACGAACACGAGTCCCCCGTGGTCCCTGCGCCGGTGGACCCAGCCGCACAGGACGACCTCCTTGCCGATATCGTCCGGCCGGAGCCGGCCGCAGTAGATGGTTCTCTTGTGTTCCGGCAAAAACGTGTCCAACGTCAACCCTCCTTGGGTACGCCGCGAAGGCGGCGCATCGCCTCCTCCACGGGGATCTCTTCCTGGGTTCCCTTCGCCATGTCCCGATAGCCCACCGCGCCCCGCCGCTCCTCTTCCTCGCCGAGGACGAGGACCACCTTCGCGCCGGAGCGGTCCGCGCGCCGGAACTGGCTTTTCAGGCTTCGCCCCTCGTAGTCCATGTCGGCACGGACACCCGCCGCCACGAGCTCCATCTTCCGCCGGAACGCCTCCGGGAGGAGCGCCGCGGACGTGGTGACGAGGAACACGTCCGCCGCGGGAGAAGCGTCGCCCCCCTCACCGAGGAGCATCAACAGCCGCTCCACCCCGATGGCGAAGCCGATGGCGGGCACGCGCTCCTTCCCGCCGAGCAGCTGCGCGAGCCCGTCGTAGCGCCCGCCGGCCGCCACGGTGTTCTGGGCGCCCATCCCGGGGATCACAAACTCGAACGTGGTGCGGCGGTAATAGTCGAGCCCGCGGACCATGCGCGGATTCCGTGAAAAAGGGACCCCGGCCGAGGAGAGGGCGCTTTCCACCGCGGCGAAGTGGTCGCGGCACGGGCCGCACAGAGAATCGAGGATCGACGGGGCGTCCGCCGTGGCACGGACGCACCGCTCCACCTTGCAGTCGAGCACCCGCAGCGGATTTCGCCCCCGCCGCCGCCGGCAGTCGTCGCACAGCTCTCCGTCGCGCGCCGCGAGGTATTCCGTCAACCGCGCATGGTAGGCGGGACGGCACTCCGGGTCGCCGAGCGAGTTGACCTCGAGGGATACCCCGCGCAGGCCCGCTCCCGCGAGGAATCCGTGCAGGAACGCCATCGTTTCGGCGTCGGCGTACGGCGCGTCGGTGCCGAACAGTTCCGCGCCCATCTGGTGGAACTGCCGCATCCGCCCCTTCTGCGGGCGCTCGTGCCGGAACATCGGACCGATGTAGAAGAGGCGGACCGGTCCGTCACCCGCACCGGGCCGGTGGTCGAGGAACGCGCGGACCACCGACGCGGTCCCCTCGGGGCGCACCGTGAGGCTCTCCCCGGACCGGTCGGTGAAGGTGTACATCTCCTTCTCGACGATGTCGGTCGTCTCCCCCACGGCCCGCGCGAAGAGCTCGGTGCGCTCGAGCAGGGGGGTCCGGATCTCCCGGAAGCCGTACCGCGCGGCGTGGGCGCGGAACAACGCCTCGAGAGCCACCCATCGTTCGGACTCGGGGGGAAGGATGTCCTTCATCCCCCGGACGGTCGCCAATGTCATGGGACGTTCTGGGCGTTGGCCAGGTAGACGACGTTCCGGGTGGATTCCTTCCCGCGGTACATCGCCTGGTCCGCGAGGTTGAGCAGGTTCTGCTTCGTGGTCGCGTGCTCGGGGAACGCGGCGATCCCGATGGAGATCGTCAACCGGATCCCGGGCCCAATCTCCTTGACGAACGGCTCCGTCTCGATCATCTTCCGCATCCGCTCCGCGACGACCATCGCCTCGTCCGCGTTGGTCTCGACGAGGAGGACGACGAACTCGTCCCCGCCGTAGCGGACCACCGTGTCGGAATCCCGGACGCAGGCGCGCAGGACCTCCCCCACCTCCACCAGCACGCGGCTGCCGACCAGATGCCCGTGGGCGTCGTTGACCCGCTTGAAGAAGTCGATATCCATGAAGAGGACGCAGAAGAAGTTCCGATACCGTTCGGAACGCTTCATCTCCCGATCGAGGACCACGTTGAGGTAGCGGCCGTTGTAGAGCTTCGTGAGGTCGTCGATGTAGATCAGGCTCTGCGCCTGCGCGTTGCGCTCCGCGTTGATCAGGGCGAGGCGCGTCTGCCGCTGGAAGAAGTTGAGGAGCGGAGAGTTGAGGGCCTCCGCGTCGGGAGTGCCCCGCAGCCCCAGCACGGCGTACACCCGGGACCCCGGGGCGAGGTCGAAGGGCACGGAGAGAAGGATGCGATTCTCCGCAAGGAAGTCCGCGCCGCCGGATGCGGACGCGTTCAGCGTGTCGGCATGGATCACGGTCGGGCCGGGACCCGGCGTCGCCAGTGCCTCCCCGAAGCGCCGGAGGAAACCGGCGGGAACGATTTCATCGGCGAACCCCAGGGACGCGAGGATCGCGCACGGCCCCCCCCCCTTCTCCCCGCCTCGGAAAAGGATCCCGAAGGAAACTCCCAGCGCCTCGCGGAACTTTTCGAGGATCGTGGTGGCCAGAAGCCCCATGTCCGTCGAGGTGATCACCGGGATGCAGAAGTCGAACAGTTCGTCGAGCGACATCCTCCGGAGCAGGCCGTAGCCGGAGAAGAGGTACTTCTCGACGCACGGGACGAGGGTGTCGGCAAGGGATTCCTCGAAGAGGATCTCGGAAACTCCGCTTTTCAGGGCTTCGCGGACCGACGGCCCTTCCTTCTCTCCGAGGATAAGGATCATCGAGGTTTTGGGGGCGAGCGCGAGGAGGTCGGCCACGTACGCATCCGTCCCCTGCTCCTTCGAGAATTTCCGGGCGACGATGGCGGAGAAATTCTCCTTCCGGAGGGCTTCCGCACCGCTTTTCCAGTCGGAGAGGATCGAGAAGTGGACGTCCTTCAGGGACGGAACCCGAACCATCTCCTCCATGCGCTTCGCGTCGGAGGCGAGGATCAGGACGCGCTGGGCGGTCATCGTCCCGCTCCGACCCCGCGCGAGGCGATCCCCGGGAGGGAATCCGTCACATCAGCCGCCAAAGACATTTCCACACCCCGCCGTGAGCTGACTGCAGAAACGATACAATCTTGCCGTCGGAACGGACCGTAAACGCTCCGTTTTCCAACAGGAAACTTTCAGGCGAAGTTATCAGATTCCCGCCGGTGAAACAACGGCTATTTTGCGCGACCACGGCGTTCGGCCCGCAGAACGCGGTCCATCCCGCGGGGTCCGCCCCCGGGGATCCATGGTGGGGCAGGAACAGGACCCTCCGTTCCCCCTCATCCGATGGAGGCGGTCCCCAGGCCGAAGGCCCACCCTCCACATCCCCCGGAAGCCATATCGACAGGATACCAAATCGGAGCTCAAGAACCATCCCACGTTCGTTCGTCTTCCCTCCCTCCCCCGGATTCGCGGGAGCCCGCACGACGACCTCGGCTCCGCCGAACCGTTCCCGGACCCCCGCCCGCACGCTCCGCACCGGCCCGGCCCATGAGGCGACGGCCGGCCCGAACGCCTCCCGTGGAATCCCTTCCGGGATCCAGATCTCGCGGACCGGCAGCGCGGCAAGGACCGCCGCCGCGCCCCCGTAATGGTCCTCGTGGGGGTGGGTCAGCGCGAGGACGTCGATCCGCCGGATCCCCCGGCACCGCAGGAACGGAAGAACCGCGCGCTCTCCCGCGTTCCCGCGGAGGGCGCTTCCGCCGTCGATCAGCATGTGCCCGCCTCCGGGAAACGAAACGACGTGGGACGCGCCTTTTCCGACGTTCAACGCCGTGAGGGAAAAATCCCGCTCGGGGAGCGCGGCATAGGGAGCGTGGATCCCGCCGAGAAAGAGCGCGGCGGAGAGGACGGTCGCGGGCCACGGCCGCCTGCCGCGTCGAAGGAGGAGGATCGTCCCCGCCACGGCCGCCGCCGTGGAAAGGGCCGGCCACGCGATGCCCGACGGCGGAACGGGGAAGCACCCCGCGCCGGACCCTGACAGCCGATCCAGCAGTGAAAGAGCGATCGTCAGCCCGTCCGCGACGAGGCGGACCACCGGGGCGAGCAAATCGACGCCGAACGCCCCCCCGACCACCGCGACGGCCGCCCCGGCGACCCCCGCCGTCCCGAGGATCGGCACGAACAGGACGTTCCACAGGATCGCGCCGGAGGGGACCGCCTGGAAAAAGGCGGCGGATACCGGCAGCGTCCCGAGAAACGCGACGGTCGCGGCGCCCACCGCCTCCTTCACCCACCAGGTCGCCCGCGTTCGCCAACCCCTTTCTCCCTCCTCCGGCGGAGTGCCGTAATTCGCGATGAGGAAAAAGGTCGCCCCGTAGGAAAGGAGGAAGGAGGGGGAAACGATCTCCGTCGGCGACGCGGCGAGCGTGAGGAGAAGCATCCCGGTCCAGGCGATCCCGGGGGCGCGGACGCCCAGCCGGCGCCACAGGAGAACCGCGATGGTGATCATCCCGGCCGAGCGGACGGCCGGCGTGGGAGCCCCGGCCAGAAAGACGTAGGCCCAGGACACCGGCAACGCGAGGAGCGGCGGCAGAAGGTTCAGGTTGGGGGTTCCGTGCCTCCTTCGGACCACCCACATCGCCGCCCTCAGGAGGAAGACGGTGAGGATGTGGAAGATCGCCACGTTGACGCCCGATATGGCGAGCAGGTGGGCGAGGCCGGTCCGGCGCAGCAGCGTGACCAGCGGGTGGGAGTACGGCGGAACCTCTCCGGTGGCCAGCGAAAGAAGGTACAGGGAGCCGTTCGTGGTTCCGGCGACCCGCTTGACCCATTCCCCCGTTTCCCGACGCGCGCGGGGGAACAGGTTCCGCCATCGATCCGCTCCCGCCGCTTCCGGGAGGAAGACGACCTTCGCGGCGTCGGCGGAAAAGGCGTATTGGGCCCCCTGCGCCATCGCCGACCATTCCCGCGGGATCTCGCCGGGATTTCCCAACCCGCGCACGGGGTGCAGGCGCCCCGCGGCGCGAACGCGTGCCGGGAACGAAACGGAAAGGTCCGGATTCCGGATGTACAGGAGAACGGTTCCCAGTCGGGTCGATTTCGTACCGCCCGGCAGGGAGATCACCGAACCGTGCGCGGCGGCGGCCCATCCGGAATCGGTGACGCGGACCTCTTCCACCCTCCCATCGAGGATCACCTCGTTGTCGATGTACGGCAGAACGTTCGCCGGGGCGACGAGGGGAACCCTCCCCGCGGTCAGGGAGCCGCACAGCGCCGCGACGGCGCAGGCCAGCGGTATCTCCCGGAAACGGAAGGAGGCAAGGCCGAGGGCCGCAAGGAGCAGAACGACGGAGACGGCGAGTCCCGCAGGCCCTGCGGCCAGCCCGAGGAAGAACCCGGTGAGGAATGCGAGGAGGAGCAGGTACAGCGGTCCCTGCCCGCAAAACGGATGGTCCATGGGGCCTGAAACGGCAAAATCCGTTCCGTTCTTATTTTCCGAAGGCGGCGCGGGTGCGGCGGGAGCGGTGGAACGCGATGGCGAAGCGGTGGGCCTCGTCGCGGACGCGCATCAGCAGGTGCAGCACCGGGTCGTTGGGGGGAAGGTGGAGCGGGTTTTTCCGGCCGGGCAGGAACACCCGCTCCCGGAAGATCTTCTCCCCGCCGCGGACGCGCTCCTTCGCGAGGGAAAGGAGAGGGACGTCCTCCCTGCCGGCGGCTCGCATCGCCGCCGCCGCGGAGGAGAGCTGGCCCTTCCCCCCGTCGATCAGGACGAGGTCCGGCATCCCGCCGAAATCCTCGTCGTGGGCGAACCGGCGGCCGACCACCTCTTCCATCATGGCGAAGTCGTTCTGGCCCACCACTCCGCGCACGGAGAATTTCCGGTACCACTTCTTCGCGGGCTTCCCGCCGAGGAACGCGACCATCGACCCCACCGCTTCCGTCCCCGAGAGGTTGGAGATGTCGTACCCCTCGATTCGCGCCGGTGGACCCGGCAGCGAAAAGAGGTCCGCCATCCGCTCCGCCAGGCGCTCGTACCCCTCCTCCTTCTCGCGGCGCATCCGCGCGCCTTCCGCGGCGTTCCGGCGCGCAAGATCCACGAGCCGGAATCGTTCCCCCCGCAGGGGAACGCGCACCGCGACGGGCCGACCCGCCCGCTCGGAGAGCGCGGCGGAGAGCGCCGCGCGGTCGGCGACGGGGAACGGGAGCAGGATCTCCCCAGGAAAGAACGCATCCTCGCCGTAATGGTGCAACAGGAAGGAATCGATCGCCTCCTCCTCCGCCCCTTCCCACCGGAAGTGCCGCTGGTGCGCGTCGGAGAGGCGCCCGTTCCGCACATAAAGGACCGCCGCCGTCACCGCGGGCCCGTCGCGATGCCAACCCACGGCGTCAACGTCCCCCTCGACCGTCCGGACGACGCGCTGGCGCGCCAGGGTCTTCGAAACGACGGCGATCCGGTCCCGGATCTTCGCGGCCTCCTCGAACCGCATCTCCCCGGAGAGCGCGTTCATCTCCGTTTTCCAGCGGGCAAGCAGTCCCCGGTACTCCCCCCGCAGGAATCGCACCGCGTCGTCGACGACGGGGAGGTACCGCTCCCTGGTGACCAGGCCGGCGCACGCGCCGAGACACCTTCCCATCTGGTAGTTGAGGCACGGCCGCGTGCGGGAGGCGAATTTCCGCCGCGTGCAGGAGCACAGCGGGAAGAGGTGGATCAGTTCCCGCAAGGTTTCCCGGATCCCCCGCGCCGAGGAGTACGGGCCGAAATACATCGCCCCGTCGCGCGGCGCCCTGCGGACCAACTCGGGGCGCGGGAACGCCTCGTTCCGGTCGATCCGCAGGAGCAGGTACTCCTTGTCGTCCCGGAACACGATGTTGAAGGGGGGGCGGTGCCGCTTGATGAGGGTGTTCTCGAGGAGGAGGGCCTCCTTCTCCGTGGCGGTGACGATGCACCGGATCTCCCGGACCCGCGTGATGAGGTTCGGGATCGCCGGCCGCCCGTCCCCCCCGGGAACCGAATAATTCCGGACGCGGGCCCGCAGATCCTTCGCCTTCCCCACGTACTGGACCTTCCCGCGGGCGTCGCTCATGATGTAGACGCCGGGGGAGCGCGGGAACGTTTTCCAGTCGGACGACAGTCCCATCGCTCAGCGGGACGACAGCTCCGCCTTCTCGAGGGCGAGAAGGCGGTCGCGCAGGGCCGCCGCGCGTTCGAAGTCGAGGTTTTTCGCCGCCCGCTCCATCTCCTTCCGAAGCTTCCGAAGGAATTTCGCGAGCTCTTCCCGCGAGGAGAAGCCCGGCTCCCCGGCGGGCAGGGTCACGTAGTCCGCCTCGCACACCTGCCCGATCGGATCCGCGATTATCTTCCGGATCGTCTCGGGGGTGATCCCGTGCTCCCGGTTGTACGCCACCTGCCGCTCCCTCCGGCGGTCCGTCTCCGACATCGCCGCCCGCATCGAGCCGGTCTCCCGGTCCGCGTAGAGGATGACCCTTCCGGACACGTTGCGCGAGGCGCGGCCGAACGTCTGCACGAGCGACCGGGCGGAGCGGAGAAAACCTTCCTTGTCGGCGTCGAGGATCGCCACCAGGGAGACCTCGGGGAGGTCGAGCCCCTCCCGGAGCAAGTTGATCCCGACCAGAACATCGAACGTCCCGAGCCGAAGCTCTCGCAGGATTACGACCCGTTCCATGGTGTCGATGTCGGAGTGGAGGTAGCGCACCCGCACTCCCTGGCCCTCGTAATACTCCGTCAGATCCTCGGCCATCCGCTTCGTGAGGGTCGTGACCAGGACCCTCTCCCCGGCGGCGGCATTTTTGCGGATCTCCCCGAGAAGATCGTCCACCTGCGTCCGCGCGGGGCGAACCTCGACCTCGGGGTCGACGAGCCCCGTGGGGCGGATGATCTGCTCCACCACCGCCCCGCCGCTCTCCCGCAGCTCGTACTCCGCGGGAGTCGCCGAGACGAAGATCACCTGCCCCACCCGGCCGTTGAACTCTTCGAACCGGAGCGGCCGGTTGTCGAGCGCGGAGGGGAGCCGGAACCCGAAATCCACCAGCGTCTGTTTCCGGGACCGGTCGCCGTTATACATCCCGTTCAATTGGGGAACGGTCACGTGGGACTCATCGAGGAAGGTGACGAACCCCTTCGGGAAGTAGTCGAGGAGCGTGTATGGCGGCTGGCCGGCGACACGTCCGTCGAGATGGCGGGAGTAGTTCTCGATGCCGGAGCAGAATCCCATCTGGGAGATCATCTCGAGGTCGTAGGTAGTCCTTTGCTTCAGCCGCTCCACCTCGAGCGGCTTTCCCTGCGCGGAGAGCTCCGCGAGCCTCCCTTCGAGCTCCTCCCCGATCCCGCGGACCGCCCGCTCGAGCTGATCCTCCGGCGTCACGTAGTGGCTGGCCGGGAAGATGACCGTCTCCCGCAACTCCTTGAGCCGCGTCCCCCGGAGGGGGTCCACGTGGAGGATCCGGGCGATCCGGTCCTCGTCGTACTCGATCCGCAGAACCCTCTCTTCCTCGTACGCAGGGAACAGCTCCACCGCGTCTCCGCGGACGCGCAACGTTCCACGGTGGAAGTCCACGTCGTTGCGCTCGTACTGCAGGTCGATCAGCCGCCGCAGGAGCGCGTCGCGGGGGAACTCCGCGCCTTCCTCGATGCGGATGGTCATCCGCCCGTAATACTCCGGGGACCCAAGGCCGTAGATGCACGACACGGAGGCGACCACGATCACGTCGCCGCGGGTCATCACCGACCTCGTGGCGCTGTGCCGCATCTTGTCGATCTGCTCGTTGATCGAGGAGTCCTTCTCGATGTAGGTGTCCGTGTGGGGAACATACGCTTCGGGCTGGTAGTAGTCGTAGTAGGAGACGAAATACTCGACCGCGTTTTCGGGGAAGAGGGATTTGAACTCGGCGTACAGCTGCGCGGCGAGCGTCTTGTTCGGGGCGATCACCAGCGCGGGCCGGTCGACGGCGGCGATGACGGAGGCCATCGTGTACGTCTTCCCCGACCCGGTGACGCCGAGCAGGACCTGCCGCGCAAGGCCGCGGGTGAGCCCCTCCGAGAGCTCACGGATCGCCCCCGGCTGGTCCCCGGCGGGGGCAAACGGCGCGGCCAACTGGAACGTGGAACTCAACTCAGGCACCCGCCATAAGCACGCTTCTCCGCAGGGGGCGTCCCCGGTCGTTCATCCTGGCGCATGAATATTGTGCTTCGGTGCTCGCGGGGGGCTTCCACTCCGCTACTTTCGCGACCTGCGTCCGCTCACTGCGATTCCGCTCGACGCAACCTCTGCCTCGCTCCATACGCCGCTGCGTGGAACCCCCCACTGCG
>CAAGKR010052823.1_pt1 | contig 12103 bp, 8 predicted proteins | sample 2556971 | NCBI WGS metagenome assembly CAAGKR01 (sample SAMEA5207829, study PRJEB30636) | soil metagenome | biome: forest; feature: boreal; material: soil | place: USA | collected 2011-09 | depth 1 m
AAAGTGCCCGGCGGCCTCGATCTATGGCCGAGCGGAAGCGATCACCCCGCTTCTCTCCGAACCCCTCGCAGGCCCCGTTTACCTCAGAAGCTCCAGCCACCAGCTGCCCGACCTGGTCGCGGCCCTCCACAACAACCAGGTCGACCTCGCCCTCGACGGCCGCATCGACTCGATCAACCACGGTCGGATCAGGAATACCTTTGAAAGCGTCCCGGATGCACCAGTGAGCAAGTTCGTGCTGGAAATGAAAGGTGGGAAGAAGGGCCTCTTGGTCAACAGCACAAACCTCTGCAGGTCCAAGAACCGGGCGATCTCCGAATTTACCGGCCAGAACGGCAAGACTTACAACACCAATCCGGTGCTGTCAGCGAAGTGTGGGGGCAAGGGCAAGAAGAAGGGTCGCACCCACCGCTGACGACAAGACTTCGGCTGAAGAGAGCCGAAGACCGCCGCCGGCCAAACCCAACCGGCGGCCAGTACCAGCAGCACCAACGAAGCATTCGCCGCCCCCTCCCTAGCGGGCGGCGAGCAGAAGCAACGCGATAGGCCCGGGCGCCCTCCCCTGCCGGTGCCCGGGCCTTCGCTCTTTGGCAGTGCGGTAGATCGTCCTGAGTAATCACGGTCTCAACCGATGATCGCCTGACGACGAGCCAATTGATCTCGCGGCCATCGGCATAGTCGACCTCCGGCCGCTGGAGCGGCCGGCGGCCCCCTCTACACCGTCCAAGGCCTCCCGATGGCCACAGACGCCGCCCAGGACGTTCCTGAGTCCTCCTGCGCCGACACGTGGCTCGGCCTCCGTCGCTGGCTTTGCGGCCGCTCAAGCATGGCACCGCCCGTCGAGCCCTGCAAGCCCCGGCTGCGCCGGGGCTGCTTCGCCCCTGCGCTGGCGCTCCGGGTTCCGGGCTCGCCGTCCGGCGCCCTCGCGGCCTCCGTCAAAGCCAGCGACGGAGGAGGTCCGAAGATGTACACCGGAACCGAGCAGCGCAACCGCCAGCGGGTCCATGTTCTTGCCGATCAGCTGTACCGAGAGCGCTACGAGTATCTGTTGCGGATCGCCAACAGGAACGCCGCCAACCGCGAGGACGCGGCGGAAGCGGTGCAATTCGCTTTTGCTGCCTTTCTCGACAAGTTCGACGCAGACAGCGGCGCCCCGCCCCTTGCCTGGCTGACTCTCGTCGCTAAACGCGAGGCTTGGGCCAAAGGAAGGCGCGAGCACCTCGACCGCCGCGCCGGCCAGGAGGCCGGGCGCGGGGAGGAGGGGCCGGGCGCGGTCATCGACGCGCTCCCCTCGCGGGCGAGCGGCCCCGAGCAGCTGGTCCAACAGGTCGACGACGCCCGCGGGCGGCTGAGCGCCCTGAAGCCGGCCGAGCGGCGCGTCATCGGCCTGATCGCCGCCGGCTACAGCTACCGCGAGGTGGGCCAGATCACCGGCTTCAGCTATACCAAAACTAACCGCAGCGCCGCCGAGGGCCGCGCGGCGCTGCGGGCGGCGATGACCGCGTAGCTCTCCCGAGCTTCAGCGCCGCCGGCGCTCGGGGTTACCGCGCTCCCACCAGTCGATCCTCTCCCCGCGTCCCTGCATCTCCTCGATCGTGCGGGCGCTGAAGTGTGCGCTTGAGCCGCTGAGATTCCCGCAGAACTTCCAAAGCTCGCGGGCGGCACGCTTGTAGTGGTGGATCAGCTCGTCTTGCTCGAAGGCGTCGATCTCGCCGGCGTCGAAGCGCTCAAAGCCGTCCCGCACCCGCTCGAGCAGCTCTGCGAGTCGCGCCTCGTGGTAGCCGACGACGAGCGCGACGTCGGCCCGACGCTCCGCCTTCGAGGGCTTTGCCGAATCAGGACTCATCACGGCACGACCGTACCGCAGACCTGCTTCGCTCCGGCCACCGGTTCGACAGCCAGTCAGCAACGCCCCTCCCGGGGCTGAGAAGACCGGCATCGCCGTTCCGCACTAACCCTCTCCCCGTCACCTTCGTAGCCCCGAACAGCCGCAGACTATACGCACCTCGAGGAGCTAAATAGTCACATATAGCCGATGATAGTCGCCGATCAACACACCCCCTTGTGGTGTGGAATAACCAGAGCTACCTTCGCCATGTGCAGACCACCCATAAGATCCCCGGCGACTCCGCGACGCGCTACGCCAAGTACCTAACCTCGACTTCCACCCGCGGCGACTACTACACCATCGACGGCGAGAGCGACCAGCCGGTCCCCAGCCGCTGGCACGGCTCGCCGGACCTGCTGAACTCGCTCGGCCTCGACCCCGAGGAGACAGTGCAGCGCAGCGACCTGCGCGCCGTCATGCAGGGCTTCTCGCCGGCGAGCGGCGAGCCGCTGCGCCCGGCCGGCTCGGACGGCACCAGGGTCGCCGGCGTCGAGTTGATGATGGCGCCGCCGAAGTCGGTCTCGGCGCTGTGGGCGACCTCGGGCCCCTACCGCCGCGCCCAGCTCGAGGCTGCCCACCGGGGGGCGGTGGCAAGCGCGCTCGAGCGCACCGAGCGCGAGGTCGCCTTGGTCAGGCGAAAGAGCGGGGGAGTGGTCCGCTTCGAGCGGGCCAAGAGCCTCTTGGCCGCCGAGTTCGTCCACACCTCCAGCCGCCTTGCCCAAAACCAAGAGGCCGGCGGGATTCCAGACCCCCAAGTTCACTCCCATCTCGTCCTCTTCGCCGCCGAGCGGCTTGACGGCAAGCTCGCCGCGATCGAATCCCGCCAGCTCTACAAAACCGCCCGCGAGAGCGGCGCCTGGTACCGCGCCGAGCTTGCCGATGCCCTGCGCGAGCTGGGGCTGCCGATCGAGCGGCGCACCGGAAAGAACGGGCGCTACTTCGAGGTTCGCGGCGTGCCGGAGAAGCTGGGGAGCCGCTGGTCCTCTCGCTCCGAAGACGTCGACCGCGCCGCCCGCCTCTTCCGCCAGCGCTACGGCCGCGAGCCCCGCGCTGGCGAGTTGGGCTCGCTGACGATCGCCACCCGCGGCTCCAAGAGCGCCGCCGATCGTCTTGACGTCAACGAGGCCTGGAGGGCGGTAGGGGAGGAGCACGGGCTGAGCGGCGAGCGCGCCGAACGGCTGTTCAACGAGCGCTCGATCTCCAACCAGGGGAGCGTCGACCTTCGCGCCGAGCTGCTCGAAGAGGTGACCCGCGAGCGGTCGATGATCGGCGAGCGAGAGTTGCGCGCCAAGGCCTACGAGCTGAGCGCCGGAGTCTGCCGGCCCGCCAAGGCCGACCAGCTGATCGACGAGCTCGCCCGCAGCGGCGAACTGGTCCGGCTCGAGGACGGGATGTGGACGACCCGCCGCCTGCGCGAGCTGGAGCGGGCCACGGTCGAGATCGCCGAACGGCGCGCCAATGAGAACGCCGCCTCGATCAGCGAGCGATCCCTCAAGCAGGCGCGTCGGGAGATCGGCAAGGAGATCCACGGCTCGCTCAGCCAAGAGCAGCGCGAGGCGTTGGCGACGATCACCGGCCCTGGCGCGATCTCCCAGCTGGTCGGCCGCGCTGGCACCGGCAAGGGCGTGGTCCTCTCCGCGGCCGCCCGAGCCTGGCAGCTGGAGGGCTATGAGGTGATCGGCACCTCAGTGGCCGGCGCCACCGCGCAACGACTGAAGGAGGACGCGAGCCTTGACCGCTCCTCCACCCTCGACGGACTCTGCAACGGCGTCGAGAACGGCAACGTCGCGCTGGGCCCCAGGACCGTCGTCGTCATGGACGAGGCCGGGATGGCCGACACCGAGCGCCTGGCCCGGCTCGCCGAGACCACCGCCGAGTCGCGCAGCAAGCTCCTGCTCGCCGGCGACGCCGCGCAGCTCAGCCCGATCGGCGCCGGCGGACTCTTCCAGCAGCTCGAAGGCCGGGTCGCCACCGCCGAGCTGACCGAGGTCCATCGCGCCAACCACGATTGGGAGCGGGAGGCCTGGGAACAGGTCCGGGGCGGTGAACCAGGTCTGGCGCTCGCCCAATACCAGGCCCACGAGCGCCTCCACGTCCACGACACCCGCGCCCAGGCCGCAGAAGCGATGGTCGCCGACTGGGACAAGACCAGACAGAGCCTGCCCGCTGGCCAGGCCGTGATGATCACCGACGCCTCCAACAAAGAGCGCGACCAGATCAACGCAATGGCCCAGGAGCGCCGGGCGGCCGCGGGAGAGCTTGGCTCACACCAAGTCGAGTTGCCCGGCAAGCCCTACGGACTCTCCGCCGGCGATGAGGTGATCTTCTCGGCTCAGTTCCACCCTCCCGGCGAGAAGCGGATCGAGAACGGGATCGCCGGCACCGTCGTCGACACCGCGCGCCACAAGGACCGAGTCACGATCGAGACCCACGAGCGCGAGCCACGCGAGGTGGCGGTCGACACCAGCGAGTTCTCCGATCTCTCACTCGCCTACGCCGTCCACGTATACAAAGGCCAGGGGATCACTGCGGAGACCTCGGGCATCCTCACCGGCGGCTGGCAGACCGATAAGGAGCACGCCTATGTCGCGCTCAGCCGCGCCCGCGAGCAGACCCAGATCTACGTCTCGCGAGAGGATCTCGGCGAGGCGGGCATGGACATCGGTGCGATCGAACGGCTCGGCGAGCGGATGCGCCGCAGCGGCGCCCAGGAGGCGAGCATCGCCAGGGAGGTCGACGAGAAGGCCGCTGAGCGTCGGGCGCGGCTCCAGCGGGAGACCGATCGCGACCGCGACATCGACCGCGGGTTCGGGATCGAGTAGGGGCTTCCGTGCCGGTTTCAGGCAGTATCTGGCAAGTTCTACAACACAAAAACTTGCCAGATACTGCTAGTCTGAAGTCATGGCAAAGCGCCAGCAACCCCCGCGCGGCCGCGGCCGCAGCCCCAACAGCGCCGCCACCCGAGTCTATGAGCGTGTCCGCGGTGGTGGCGAGCGCTACTGGTCGCTGTCGGACTTCCGCGACCTCTCGGCGGCGGCGGTCGCCCATGCGCTCTCGCGCCTGGCGGCCGAAGGAGAGCTGGGGCGGGTCCGCAAGGGCGTCTATTACCGAGCGAAGCCAACTGCTCTTGGGCCAAGCCTCCCCAGTGCTAGCGCAGCGATTGCCCAGAGCGCCCACGCGCCCCTGCATCCCGCCGGCCTGACCGCCGGGACGGCGCTGGGGCTCTCGACCCAGAACCCGGCTCGGCCCGAGTTCGCGACGCCCGCGGCAGCAGCGCCGGGAGCACTTCGAAACGCCACCGTTCACACCCGCCGCCCGCCCGCGCGCTTTGAGCTGGACGCCGGCGACGGTGCCCTGCTCGAGCTATTGCGCGACCGCGCCCGCTACAGCGATCTCCCGCCGCAGGAGACCGTCCGCCGCCTCGTCTCGATGGTCTCCGATCTGGCGCGCTTCAAGCGGCTGGCCAAGGCGGCGCTCTCAGAGCCTCCGCGCGTTCGCGCGATGCTGGGCGCGCTCGGGCAGCAAGCGGGCGCTCCGGCCTCAGCGCTCGACTCGCTGCGCAAGAGCCTCAACCCGATCAGCAAGTTCGACTTCGGCCCGCTGGGCTTGCTGCCCGGCGCCAAGGAATGGCAGGCCCGGTGAGGCTCGCCGAGCACGAGGACTTCGCCGCCTTCCTGACGGCGGCAGCCGACGGGGCCGATCTGCCAGAGCCGTTCGTCGAGAAGGACTACTGGATCACGGAGATTCTCCGCCGGGTCGCCGAGACGCTTGGTGAGCGCGCCATCTTCAAGGGCGGCACCAGCCTCTCGAAGGGCTGGAACTTGCTCGACCGCTTCTCGGAGGACATCGACCTCTTCGTCAACCCGGCGATCGAGCCGGCGCTGGGCAACAAACGATCGATCGACCGGGTCCTGAAAAAGCTGAACGGAGATGTGGCCGCGATCCCCGGGCTCGACTTCCTCGCCGAGAACTCCCGCACGATCGGCGGACGAGGGCGCATCGACACCTTCGCCTACGGCTCCCACTACCCGGCGGTCGATGGATTCCCACCGACCGTCCGCCTCGAGCCGGGGATCCAGAGCGGGGATCAGCCCACAGCGAGCATCGAGATCTCTTCGATCGTGGGGCGATTGCTTCTCGCCCGGGGAGTCGCCGGGGACCTCGGGGTCGAGGGGCTTCAACCCTTCTCAATGACCCTGCTGCACTTTCGCCGCACCTTCGTCGAGAAGCTCTTCGCCATCCACGGCAAGGTCGAGCGGCTCAAAGAGGACGGCACTGCGCTGGGGCGCGACGTGCGCCACTACGCCGACCTCTACGTCCTCTCCGGTCGCCCAGAGGTGACGGCGATGCTCGCCTCGGCGGAGTACGAGCAGATCAGGGCCGACTACGACGAAAAGAGCCGAGAGTTCTTCCCGCGCAGCTATCGCCCTCCGCCCGGGCTGCGATTCGATCAAAGCGACGCGCTCTTCCCGGCAGAGGAGCTGCGAGCCCTGATCGAGCCCGGCTATGAGGAGGAGTGTCAACGGCTTTTCTTCCGGCCGCATCCGGCGTTTGGCGAAGTCCTCGAGCGTTTCGAGGGCATTCGCGCCCTCCTCTGAATGGGAAGCCGAGACGGCTTGCCTTACCTCCTTGGCGGCAGCGGGCGCCGGGCGCTTGCTCGCTGCGCAGAACAGAAAAGGGCAGCCAGGTCGGCAGGATTGGCTGCGCCAACGCTGCCGACCAGGGGGGATTGTGGGCCGGTCCGCCGTCAACCCACTCGCTCCGCTCGGGGTCGCTGGCGCGCCCTTCGGGTGACTGCGGCCCGGCTTGGTTTTCCGGCCGGTCAGCGCGAACCTTCCAAGCGCGTGGACGTCTCGTGTCCGCTTGAATCCGAGCCGAGCAGTTCTTGAGACGATGGAGCATGGTCGCCCGGGAAGTTTTGGCTCTGTGTACATAGAACGAACTCCAGCGACCAAGTGACCCTGGCGCTTGCCGAATACGAATACCTTGACTGACCATCCCGTTGACGACACGCATACGACCCTGGGGGAGTCCTTTCGGATCCCCGCCCATCCCGACCTGCTCAGCGCCCTGGGTCGGGCGTTGTGGAGCTTCCAATCCCTTGAGGGGACCGTGGCCGCGACGCTCGCCAGGGCGGGGGCGGCGACTCTGAGCGACGCCCGGTCCAAGACCGCTGGTCGCAAGCAAGAGTTAATGATCAGGCTCCGCGACTCGCTCGCCGGCCAAGACGCAGACCCTGAGCTCGTGGCCGCGCTTGATGGGGCCATCGCGGCTTTTGACAGGGCGCGGAGCGAGCACCGGAACGTCCTGTCGCACATCTACGGCTTCACGGTCGGTAGAGACGACGACGGCGCCTACCTGCCGGGCGTCGCCCACGTGACATCGGACGGCCGGGACTTGACCGTCGCCGAGACCCCGGCGCAGTTGCTCACGATCGCCCATGAAATCGAGGAGGCGATCGACCCGCTCGACGCAGCCCGCGAAGCGGTCGCCGCCGCCTTCCCGCGGCCCTGAGCTTCAAGGTCGGCTTCCCCTCTGAGTGCGTAAGAGCCTCCTGGGTCAGGAGTCGATCGGATTTCCGACACAGGCTCCTGTTATCGGCGAAACTTGCGCAGCTCGTGTTCTTCCGCCAGGACTCCACTTACCGAGGTCTGCGTCTCCATCCCGGCAGTGACCCGGCCAGCTTCGAGGTGCCCGATCTTCGGGGAACGGTTGTGACACTCCGGCCCCCAACTGAGGAGGAAGTGGAGCGACTCTCAGGGAAGCAGGGCGTCCCTCACGCCAGGGTGCACGCGGCTCGAGCCGAAGCCGTAGCTGAGTTCGATCCGTCGGAGAAGATCGCCGCCGCTTTCAAGACGCTCGATGAAAGGCGTCTGCCGGACAATTCGCCCGCCCGAGAGGATTGGCCGCGCGACTTCGACTACATCACCGAGGACTTGAAGATCGAGGGCAACTACATCGTCCCCGGGTCGATCCTCAGCGCGGGCCTGATGGACTTCGTAGGCCAGACCGAGGGCGTGCTCAGGATCGCCACTCGAATCGTCTTCGAGAACGTCCGCTGGCGGCTCGCCTTCCTAGGGCCCCACGATCCGGTCCAGTTCGGAATCTCGTATTGGTCGCTGGATGGCGATAGCTGGGAACACCTACCGTCGATCACACATCTCTCGCTTGGCGATTCCATCGTCCCCCGGATCGACAAGAGCGAGGGTGACATTCAAGAACTTGTCGATGCCGAGGCCCGGGAGCCCCTGGCCCACGCGCTCTGGCATGAGGCATCGCAGCAGCGGGGTACGAACCCGCGAAGCGCGATCTTGATCGGTCTCGCCGCGTTGGAGGTCGGTATCAAGCACTACGCGACCAAATGCGTGCCCGACGCAGAGTGGCTGGTCAAGGAAGTTCCCTCGCCCCCGATCGAGCGGCTTCTCAGGGACTTCCTCCCCGGCCTGCCGCTGGTCGACGGCGGCAGCGCATTCGAGGCGCCCGACGATGAGACCCTGGCGACGATCCGCAAAGGGGTGACAATCAGAAACGAAGTTACCCACAAAGGGGTGAAAACCCTGAAACCCGACACGGTGGGTCAGGTGCTCTCGACGGTGCGACGCCTCCTATGGCAGCTAGACGCAGCTGCGGGAATGGCGTGGGCCGCAGAGTACGCAGTGCTCGAGGACGACGACAACAACGAGATCCTGGCCACCTAGCGGCAGCTTGCCGGAATGCCCGCACCGGGCCTGCCGGTTTCTGTCTACGGTTCGCTGGCGCCGACCGATAACAAAGCGGGGGCGTTGATCGCCGGCCGCCCCGCCGAATACGATGCAGGGGCGGGCTCGAAACGCCCCGGGCTCGACTCGAACCAGCGACCTGCCGCTACAAAGGCGACTGCTCTTTCCAGCTGAAGCTACCGGGGCAAGATCGTCGAGATTATCCCGCAATCAAGGGTGGGCTGGGTAGGAACACGGGTAGGAACAAAATCGGGCAGATCGTGTCCATTTTCGTCCCCGCCTGTCATTTCGAGAAACCGCTCATTTGCAGGCGAACCGCATTGCAAAGCGGCTGGAGCTAAACCTCAGCGCGAGCTTCCCAAGCTCGAGGTCGCGGGTTCGAGACCCGTCGTCCGCTTCCCTCCCCTCCCGTGGCATGCCAAGAAATGTGGTCTGCATCCACAAATCGGGGTACTGTGTTTACGGGACGTAGTTCCCGGGAAGGAGTTCTGCATGGAGGCTAGGGCAGGAGTTCGCGGCTCGATCTCGGCAGTAATCGTGGCTTTGGGTTTGATGTTTGGGGCGTCCGTCGCACAGGCGGAAGTCATCGCGCCGCAGCACCATCCGCCGCAGGCCGACGATGGCTGGCAGGCGGGAACCTGCACTTTGGACACTCCGATCCAGTGCTCGGTGGACACCCCGAGCCAGTTCTTCGAACAGGCAGCCGGGCATCCGCCAGTTGGTTTCACACAATTCATCGTCAAGCAAGAACCCGGCCCGCCACTCGGTGAAACTCCAGTTGGCAACCTGAAAACCGTGCGCGTCGATTTGCCCGTCGGCCTCAGCGTCAATCCGCAGGCGACCGAACAGTGCAAACTCGAACCCAGTCAAAGCCCCACCGCGTTGACTTGCCCGCCGGGCACGAAAGTGGGGACCAGCACGGTGACCGCCGTCAACCCCGTGACGGGCCTCTCCGTCACCTTGCCTGCAGCGGAAGTCTTCAACATTGTTCCGCAGCAGGGTGAACCGGCCCGCTTCGGCTTCAGCGTCGCCGGCAACGACGTCTTTCTGGAAGCCGGGATCGCCTGGTCGGGCGACTACCACGAGTTCTTCACGATTCATGTCGCCAAACTCGAACTCGGTGGCATCCCAGGCCTGGAAGTGGCGCGAATCCTCAAAAACCGCCTCGTCTTCGACGGCCGTGCCGGCAACGGAACCTTCATCACCACGCCCAGCACATGCCACAACCCGGCGGAAGCGCCGTTCCAGCACATCTACTCGACCTACCTGCGGGCCGACTCCTATGAGGAATCCGATCCGAGCTTCCCCAATGGCTCGCCATTCATCGAGTCCGAACTGCCACCCCACACGATGCCGATCGAATGCGGAAGCGTCCCCTTCAAACCGTCGGTCTCGGTCAACCCAAACACGACCCAGACCGATTCTCCCCACGGCCCCGCGGTCGCAGTTGACGTTCCGTTCGAACCCTCGCCGACGAAACAGTCGAACTCCAATCTGAGGACCGCCAGGGTCACGCTGCCGCAGGGCATGGGCCTCAACCCCTCGGCGGCGAACGGGCTGCAGGCCTGCACCGACGCCCAGCTCGGCAAGGGGACCGCCAACCCGGTCGCCTGTCCGGCGCCGTCGAAAATAGGCACCGTCTCGATCGACACGCCGCCGCTTCCAGACGGCTCGCTGACCGGCAACGTCTACCTCGGCCAGCAGCTCAGTCGCGACCCCACGTCGGGCAACGAGTACCGGATCTTCGTCGACGCCGAGTCGGCGCGATACGGGATCTCGGTCCGCCTTGTCGGCAACGTCAGCGCCGACCCGCAGACCGGTCAGCTGACGACCACCTTCGCCGAAAACCCCCAGGTCCCGTTCAGCTCATTCCAGCTCAAATTCGACGGCGGGCCGAAGGCGACGCTGACCAGCCCGCCGACCTGCGGCCCGAACACGACGACGAGCCAGATGACCCCGTGGTCCGGCAACCCCGACGCCACCCCGAAAGGCGGCTTCACGCTGACCACCGCCCCCGGTGGCGGCGCCTGCGCGAAAACGCTGGCGGCGCGCCCCTTCGCGCCGAGTTTCGCCGCCAAGACGACCAACCCGAAGGGCGGCGCCTACAGCCAGTTCAACGTCAACATCGCCCGCTCCGACGGCAACCAGGAGCTGAAAGGCGTCAACGTCGACCTGCCGCCGGGCATGACCGCCAAGCTCGCCGGCGTCCGCTACTGCCCGGCGGCGGCGATCGCCGCCGCCACCGCGGCCGGCGGCGCCTCCGAGCAGGCCAAATCCAGCTGCCCCGCCGGCAGCCTGATCGGCAGCGCCACGGTCGATGCCGGCAGCGGCCCCTCGCCCCTTCGCATCGAAGGCAAGGCTTTCCTCGCAGGCCCCTACAACGGGGCTCCTCTCTCCCTGGTGGTCGTCACCCCCGCCACGGCCGGGCCCTTCGATCTCGGCACGGTCGTGGTGAGGGTGGCGCTGCACGTCGACCCGGAAACGGCCCAGATCCACGCGGTCTCCGACCCGATCCCCCACGTCTTCGGCGGCGCCCTGCTGGACATCCGCTCGATCGCCGTCCACGTCAACCGCAAACAGTTCGCGCTCAACCCGACCAACTGCTCGCCGATGGCGGTCGGCGCGACGCTGCTCGGGGGTGGGGCGGACCCGACCAACCCGGCCGCCTTCAGCTCCGACCCCGTCTCGGTCCCCTTCCAGGTCAGCGGCTGTGACGCCCTCGGCTTCAAACCGAAGCTCTATCTACGGCTGTTCGGCGGCACCCACCGGGCGAAGAGCCCGAAGCTGCGGGCGGTGCTCAAGGCCCGCGAAGGCGACGCCAACATCAGCCGCGTCGCGGTCAGCCTGCCGCACGCCCTCTTCCTCAAACAGAGCAGCCTCAGCAAGATCTGCACGCGCGTACAGTTCGCCGCCAACGCCTGCCCGAAGGAATCGATCTACGGCTTTGCGAGGGCCTTCACGCCGCTGCTCGACAAGCCACTGGAAGGCCCGGTCTACCTGCGCTCCTCGAGCAATCCCCTGCCGGACCTCGTCGCCGCGCTGAACGGCCAGGTCGACATCGACCTCGTCGGGCGGATCGACAGCGTCCACGGTGGCATTCGCACTACCTACGATGTCGTCCCCGACGTGCCGGTGTCGAAGTTCGTCCTCACCGTCAGGGGCGGCAAGCGCGGGCTGCTGGTCAACTCCCGCAACCTCTGCCAGAAGCGGGTCAAGGCGATCGTCAGGATCAAAGCCCAGAACGGCAAGAAGGCCAACCAGCGGCCGAAGCTGCGCACGCCCTGTCGCCGGAAGTCGCATTAGGGGTCGCAGCGTCGCGGACATCCCGGGCATCGCGGGCGACGCTAGCCGGCCGCCCCGGCCAATTCGTCGCAATTGGCACTTGATTTTGCGGCGATGCGCTGTAGTGTCTTTCGTGGGAGAAGGATCAGGCGCCACGCAGGGGCGGCAGTATCCGCTCGATGCGTAAACGAGGAGGAGTCGTATGGCTAGGCGC
>CAAGKR010142103.1_pt1 | contig 12103 bp, 11 predicted proteins | sample 2556971 | NCBI WGS metagenome assembly CAAGKR01 (sample SAMEA5207829, study PRJEB30636) | soil metagenome | biome: forest; feature: boreal; material: soil | place: USA | collected 2011-09 | depth 1 m
GCGAGATCATAGAGCGTGTTGGTGTCGACGGCCGGCGAGCCAGGCTGGTTCCAGTCGATGTAGCCGTAGCCCTTCATGTAGGCGATGTGTCCATTGCGCCCGACGGCGATCGCGACTCCGGGTGCCACGGCTTCCTCGATCGCGGTCTTCACGATCTTGTCGAGCTTGGCGGGCATCGCGGTGTCGAGTCCCGAGTTGTTCAACCCAAGCCGGGGCTCGAGGTATTTGATCGGCGCGGGTACCACGGCGCTGCGGGCGGCCGGCGGCGGCGGTGCGCAGGCAGCGCCAGCGATTATTGATAGAAGAGCAATCGAGAGCAGAGACTTCATGAGCCAGGGAGGGGGTACGAGGTCCACGAGGCGCCGGGCCAACTCACCGGCCTGGGGTTCTTAAGTAAGACGATTGGGACGCCTCGCGACAACCTCTTTTTGCTGCCGTCAGCGCGCAGGGGGCCGAATGCAGTTCCTGATGAGGTCTCCGGCGGCGACCGAGTCGGCGTGCGTGGTGAGAACGGGGCAGGGAGGCGGCACCGCGCTGGTGAGAGAGCGGTGCCCATTGGCGCCGACAGCTCGGACCGCTGCCCAGCCGTCATCCAGCTGATCGGGGAGGAGGAAGGAGGTTGCTGCCCCCGCCTGGTAAATCTTTTCGTAAGTCGGCACGGTCGTGCGGCGGAAGAGCACCTCGTAGCTTGCGGCGCCCGGGATCTCGTGCCAGCTCACCATCCACTTCTGTCCGCCCGAGGCCTGATCGCGGCGCGCCAGAGCCGCCGGGGGCGCAGGAGCGTTGGCCAGCGACCCGACCACGGATGCGTTGAGCCTCGCGATGTTCGTGACGTACCCGAAGTTCACGTGCGCGAAGTCATCCGTCGGCAGATGCTGCCGCTTGTAGTTCTCGAGTCTCTCCGTGAAACGGAGACCAGGATCTCCAAGAGCCACATACGGGCTGTGATCGCCGCCGCGTGAGATGCGGTCGAGCCTGAACACGGGAACAATCTGAAATCTCGGGTTGTAGATCGTGCCGGTTGCCCAGGCGTACCGTGCGAGCTCGCGACTGGGGCCGTTGTCGGGATCGGCGCCGAAGATCCGGGCGCTCGTCGAATCGACCGTTCCATCGTCGGCCACGACGTTGCCAACGATGTCGTCCGTGAACGCCGACACGACTTTGTAGCCGGCGGCGTGGAGTCTCTGCGCCAAGTGCGTCGAGCCGTACAGCCCTTCTTCCTCGCCGGAGTAGGCGACGAAGATCACGGATGTCTCTAGCCCCCGCGGAAAGTGCTTCGAGAATACGCGGGCGAGCTCGACGACCGCGGACGTACCAGACCCATCATCGTCCGCACCGGGCGCATCCTGCGTTGCCTCGAATCGCGCCAGCGATCCCAGGTCCGTACGCGCACAGATGCACGAGTCGTAATGTCCGCCCATCACCAGCACGCGAGTGGTGTCGCGACCTGGCAGCCAGGCGAGAACGTTGACGATGTTCACCATTGGATGCTCGGGATGCCCGCGCATCTCGAGCAGTGCGGGATCGTATTCGATGCGAAGGCATCCACCGCATGCCTTGCTGTAGCCGCTCAGCTTCGCGAACAGGTATCGCCTGGCCGCGCCGATTCCACGCGTGTTGCTCAAGGTGTCGCTCATGGCGTGGCGCGTTCCAAACGAGACGAGCGCTGAATCCGTTTCCCGAATGCGCGCGGCGGAGATCTCAGCGATCGTTGCCGCCAGCGCGGGATCCCGCGCCAACCCCATGGTGACGTCTGGCAGCGCTCCGGTATTGTTGGCGCGTTGCGCGGCGAGAGTGGGAGCGACCACTCCAAGCATCACGGAAGCGACAAGCGAGCGAAACGCGAATATCGGCATGTTATGTTATCCTGGTGTGGACGGTTTCAACGCCTCAGAATATGGACGGGACGTGAGCAAAACAAGCGGCCCCCGCGCGGCGACCACGGTGGAAACTGCTGCGGATGCGAGCGAGATCTTCTGGCAGTGGTCGCGATTCAGCGAGCTCCGGCCGGACGATCTCTATGCCGTCGTGCGGCTCCGCGAAGCCGTGTTCATCGTCGAGCAGAATTGTCCCTATCCCGACGCCGATGGCCGCGATCCCCGCGCCTGGCATCTCCTCGGCTGGCACCAAGGTCCGAGCGAGAAATCTCTGTTCGCCTATGCCCGGGTGTTCGAGCCCGGAGTGCGATACACCGAAGGATCGATCGGACGCGTCGTGACAGCGCAGGAGGTGCGGGGGACTGGCATCGGAAGGAGACTCATGGCTGAAGCCTTGCGGCGTCTCGAGGCACTGGCGCCCGGCGAGAAGGTCAAGCTCGCGGCACAGCATAGACTCGAGGAGTTCTATGGTGGGTTTGGATTCGCCACAGTGTCCGCCCCGTACGAGGAAGATGGAATCACGCACGTAGACATGGTCCGCTAACCCAAATCACTTTGATAACGAAAGCACGCTACTGCGAAGGCGAGACCTTCGCCGAGTTTATGGCTCGCCCCAGCAAGAACCACGACCTGTGGGTCGGGATCACGCACCACGTGACGATTCCGCTCGAGATGTCCGCTCGCGTCGAAGCGCTCGGCGGCCACTGGCATCTGCTGGTGCTGAGCGAGGACTGGTGCGGCGATGCGGTCAATATCGTGCCCGTCGTGTCCAAGCTCGCGGACTCGGTGAGTACCATGGATCTCCGCATTCTCGCGCGCGACGAGAACTTGGACATCATGGACTCGCATTTGACGGGCACGTCGCGCTCGATTCCCGTCGTGATCCTGCTCAACAAGAAGTTCGAGGAATGCGGCTGGTGGGGATCGCGGCCGAAAGCGCTGCAGGCGTGGGTGAAGGAGAAGGGGATGCTCCTGCCGAAGGATGAGCGGTACAAGGAGATCAGGACGTTCTACGCGAGGGACCGCGGGCTCACGACGATGGAAGAGATCGTAGCGATGCTCGAGCAGTGCTGCAAAAGGTCCGTCGCGTCCGCTCTGGGTTAACTGCAACTGAACGGGCTGCTGAACTGCAACGGAACGGGTGCGAGACGTAAGTAGCACAGTGGCCAGTGTTCAGTTCACAACGCCCGGACTTTACTACTGGCGTGATGGCACAAGCAGTTGCTCAGAACTCCACCGGGATAAGTCAGGGCGTAGTGAACTGGCAACTGGCAACTACGCTGCTGACAACTCGCACCCGTTCAGTTGCTTTTCAAGTCCGGCATCAACCGAGATGCCAGATCTCAGGATGCCCGCTGAAGTCTAAGAGTGAAAATCGACCCCTTTCCGGGCTCGCTCGCGGCGGTGAGTGACCCGCCCATCGCCATGGCGAGTCTCCGGCTGATGGGCAGTCCGAGGCCGGTGCCGTTGGTCACCGCTCCCCTGGGCTTGAGCTGCACGAATGGCTGAAAGATGGCGTCGAGCTTGTCGGGAGGAATTCCCTTTCCAGTGTCCGTCACGCGGATGGCGACTGCTTCCGGTTCTTCCTCGCACTCGAGGGTGATGGCTCCTCCGCGATCGGTGAACTTGATCGCATTCGCGAGGAGATTGAGCAGACCCTGCCGTACCTTGGCGGCGTCTGCGTTGGCGACGATCGACGAATTGCCGCAGCGGTAGTTGTAGCTCAGCTCTTTCTCCTCGAGCTGCGCGCCAACCAGCCCTTCCATGTGCATCAGCACTTCGTTGACGACCGTCGGATAGAGAGCTACGTCGATCGACTGTCCGCTCTCGAGCTTGGCGAAGTCCAGAATCGTGGTGATGAGGCCGAGCAGGTGCTGCTGGCTCTGCTGGATGCGCAGAAGGTAGCGGCGCTGCGAGTCGTTGAGTGGTCCGTGAATCTCGCGCTCGAGCAGCTCCGTATAGCCGAAGATCGCCTGGAGCGGCGTCCGGAACTCATGGCTCAACAGAGCTAGGAAGTCGGACTTGATTCGATTCGAGACCTCGGCCTCATCGCGCGCCTTGCGCTCTCTCGTGAGGATCTCGTTCTCCGCGTGCTTTCGCTTGGAGATGTCGCGCACCACCCAGCGGTAGCCGGCGATGCTCTTGTCCCTCGCCGCAATCCGCCCGATCGAAACCGAGACGTCGGTCGAGGTTCCACTTCGAGGCTGAAGCCGGATCTCCCAATCGTCGGATCTCTCTGATCCCGATAGCTGATCAACCTGACGCCGGTATGCTTTGCGGGCCGAGTCCTCGAAAAATGTCGGGAGCATCCTGCCGGCAAGAAACGGAGTGGGCACGCCGAGCAGCCGACTCGCCGCCGCGTTCGCTTCGCGAATGATGCCCTTGGAATCAGTCAGGAAGCAGGCGTCCGGCGCGAACTCAAATAGCTCGAAGTACCTCTGACGCTCGCGGTCGATCGCATCTCTCGATGTGAGGAGCTCCTTGTGCTGAAGAGCGCTGGTGTCTGGTCCTTTTCGAGGCGCTTCACGCGCGTCAGCTACCGTGCCTTGCTGGGGGTCCATCATCTCTGGCACCTGGGTTGAGCGGGAGCGCTCTCGCGAGAAGAGACATGCAACTCCAGGGCCTAACGAGTTCGGGAGAGTTCTCCTCGGAAGCGAGAGACGGGAAAATGAAGAGGCACGGCTTTTTCACCGTGCCTCGTTCGCTTCCGTCCCGGCTGGGTCGGTCAGCTGCTGCCTTGACTCGTTCCGCTTGGTCTTCGTCCGCCGCGGGATGCTTCTCCGCCTTTTCGTCCTGCGACGCGCGCCTCTTCACTGGTGAATTCGTGCGCGGTTCCTTTCTGGTGCGCCGCGCGTCCGCCTTTCGCGGCGATCGCGCGCTGCGCCTGCGGATCCATCGCCGCAAATCCGCGCGGTGTCTTGCGGGAGTTGCTCGTGCTCCGCGATTCTCCTCCTCCATCGCCGCGCCCGCCCATTCCTCCTCCGCCTCCCCCGCTTCTGCTCCGCTCGTCCATCCTCTCGTCCTGGTTGTTGCGATCGTCTGCCATTATCGGTCTCCTGCCGCGATATTCGAGTTCAATGACGCCGCTGCCGGACGTGCGCCGCGTGAGCGGTGGGCTGGTCGGAGCGAAACGGTCGTCTGCCGGATAGTTTTATGCGCAAGCGCTAGGCCGTAATTTCGGGGGGAGGGTGATAACCCGCTTTCAGGCAGCATTGTGGATTTCTTCCCTTCTCACATGTCTGTGAGCGCTTAAGTTATTAGAGCGGTGGCAAAAACACTCCGAGGTGGCCAGTGAATCCAGTCGAAGCCGAGACGCTATCGAAGATCGAAGTGCTCGCGGACCTCGAGCCGCTCGTAATTGAGTTGATGGCCTCGCACGAAGCCAAGCGCGTGCTCTGGTTTCCGGCGGAATTGCTCGAGGCCCCGCCCGGTGAAGACCCGGATCATCACCTGAAGGCGCTCAAGGAGCGGGCGAGGGGGATCAGTGACCCGGCCCGCGTGGCGCTCGCGCTGAATCTCCTCACGGAGGAAGGCCTGCCGCACTTCCACCGCCTGCTCGCCGTCTATCTAGGGACGGACAGCATCTGGGCAAAGTGGAACAACCTGTGGACGGCGGAAGAGGATCGGCACGGGGCGATTCTCCACGACTACACGCGCGACGCCGGCGTCTTCGATCCGGTCGTGATCGAGAAGATGCAGTTCGACTACATCAAGGCCGGATTCGAGCCGGAGTGGGACAAGGATCCGTACAGAGTTTTCGTCTACACATCGCTGCAGGAGAGGGCGACGCAGGTCTCCCACGCGAACACCGGAAAGTTCGCATCGCAGTACGAGCCGACAATCGGGACGGTGCTGCAGAACGTCGCCAAGGAGGAGGCGCGCCACTACACCTTCTATCGCTCGGTATTCAAGGCGGTGCTGGAGCGCGATCCGAACCAGGGGCTGGTGGCCGCGGCCAAGATCATGCCGGCGATCGACATGCCGGGCGTGAACATGCCGCACTTCCGAGAGCTGGCCGACGTGGTTCGCCGCGCCGAGATCTACGGGCCGCGCGACTATCTCAGGATAGTCGAGGAGCTGATCAAGTACTGGTCGATCGACACGATGGAGGGGTTGAACGATCTCGGGCGGAAGGCGCAGGAAAAGATCATGGGGATTCCAGCCCGCCTCGAGCGCATCGCGCAGGTCATGGACCTGAAGACCAAACCCAAGAGCTTCGCGTTCGACGTGATCTTCAATCGCGAATTCGCGATGGACTGACGCGACGATTCTTTGGATTGTTGCGCCCGGTCAGTCGGGAGGGGGTCGCGACTTCGTCGGCTAGCTCGCTTACACGCATCGAGCCCGTCAGCCCGCTCGCCGCTGGCGAGCGGGCACCCAGCCGGTCTCTTGCTACGCGAGCACGCCTCCTACGCCCCGACCCCCTCCCTCCTTTCCTGCCAGGCATTTTCAAAATCGCGCGCACACCGCATTGCAATTGGCGAGTGAAGTTCGCGCGCACGCTCCGCCTCGCACCAACTACATCGCGCTTCTAAAGCCGGCGCGGTGAGTGTTGAGATGGGCTGGAAGGGACGCGCGCGCAGACAACCGCGCGCGGCGCAACGCATCTCGCGCCGAAGGCGCGCGCAGTTATGGATCTCTGTAGGGGAGGTGGGGGTGTCCTCGCAGGAGGCACCCACTTGGCGACAAGGAGACCCGCGACCGAGCAGAGCGAGGGAGCGTAGTTAGGGGCTCCGCCCGAGCCAAGTGTTGCCGGCGAAGAGGACACCCCCGCCGACCAAAGCACGAGATGCAAATCAAAGCGCGCGCCTGAGACGCGAAAAAGCGTAAGCGACGGGCGCAGTTAAGAGGCGCTAGGTCCCGGAGAGACCGAGATCGGCCGAGCGCGCCTGCATGGCCCCGATTACGAAGTTGATGTGCTCGTCCAGATCGACACCCAGCTCCTGCGCGCCATTGATCACATCCTCGCGGCTCACTCCGCGCGCGAACGCCTTGTCCTTCATCTTCTTCCGCACCGACCTCACATCCACCTCGTGCACGCTCTTGGTCGGGCGAACCAGCGCCGTCGCCGTGATCAGTCCGGTCAGCTCGTCGACCGCGAAGAGCGTCTTCGCCATTCGGGATTCGCGCGGCGTGTTGCAGTACTGCGCGTGGCCGAGGATCGCCTCGAGGATGTCTTCGGGATATCCTCTTGCTCTCAGCAACCGCACTCCCTCCGACGGGTGTTCCTCGGTTGGCGAGTGGGCGCTGTTCGGGAATCGCTCGTAGTCGAAATCATGAATGAGTCCCGTAATCCCCCAGTGGTCTTCGTCCTCGCCGAATTTGCCGGCGTAGGCGCGCATTGCCGCTTCGACGGACAGCATGTGTTTTCGCAGGGACTCGCTCGCGGTGTACTCGTGCATCAGCGCGAGCGTATCCGCGCGAGAGGGAAGAGCACCAGAATTGGTCATCTCTGTAGTCCGAGAGTATCAGAGGTCGACAAAAAGGCGAGCGCGCCGAAATAAATCATCGTTTTCCCGGTGGGTTCGGAGTATGTGTCTCGCCGACTCTCCCGAAATCTATGAATCCCAGCTTCGGATTTGTCGAGAGCAGCTTCACGTCGATCTCGTCTCCGACGTCCACGCCCTTCGCTCCGCGAACGAGCATACCCTCCACCGGTGGGTCCATGACGCGGACGAAAGTGCCGCTCGACTTGTTTCCCGTCACTATCGCCCTGAACTGCTCCCCGATCCGGTGACTGAACAAAATCGCGGCGGCAATCTTCCGAACGGTGCGCTCGACTTTGCGCGCCGCGTCTTCCTTGAGCGTGCAGTTGCGCGCGATCGCCGTGAGCTCGTCGTCGGTGTAGGGCGGGGGAGCGCCGGCGAGAACTGCTTTCACGATGCGCTGCGACACCAGATCCGCGTAACGCCGGTTGGGCGCCGTAGAGTGAGTGTAGTCCTGCACCGCGAGACCGAAGTGCCCGGGCTCTACGACGCCCGGCTGATCGAGGATGTATTCGCCCGGCCCGAGGAGCTTCACCACCGCCAGCGACAGATCCGGAAACCGAATCGGATCGGCAGCCCGCCGCTCCAGCATGAAGTCGTGGAGCGCCATCGCATCGGGCTCGGCAGGAAGATTCGTGCCGAATTCCTTGGCGAGGTCGACGATCCTTGCCCAGCGTTCGGGACTCCGTACGATCCTTCTGATCGACGACACGTTGTGCCCCTCGAGAAACCGCGCGACCGAGCCATTCGCGGCAATCATGAAGTCTTCGATGAGATCGGTCGCCGAGTTCTTTGGCGACTTCTCGATTGCCGTGACTTTCCCGTCCTCTGAAACCGCGCGGGCTTCCACCGTCTCGATCTCGAGCGCGCCGTTGTCCAGCCTCGTCTTGCGGAGCGCCGCGGCGATCCTGGCCTGCAGCCTGAGCTGCGCCTCCAGTCCGGAAATCTTCGACACTTTGTCCGGGATTGCCGCGGCGGAGTCGAGCCAGCTTCCCACCGCCGAATACGCGAGCTGGGCCTTGTTGTTCACCAGGGCGCGGTAGACATCCGCCGATCGCACCGTTCCGTCAGAGCCGACGACCATGTCGATGAGGATCGATTTCCTGTCCGCCCCCTCGAACAAAGACGTCGCTCCCGTGGACAGCTGGGTCGGAATCATCGGGAAGATCGCCGCCCCAGAGTAGACCGTCGTCGTCTGCGCCGCGGCGTGCGTGTCGATCGCGGAGCCCTTTGGGACTTCCGAATCGACATCCGCGATCGCAATCAACAGCCTCGAGTCTCCACCGCTCCGCTCCTCGGCGAACTCGATCTGGTCGAGGTCACGGGTGTCGTCGTTGTCGATCGACGACCAGAGGAGATTCCTCATGTCCCGGAGGGTGGCGCCGGTATTGGGGTGCTTCCCCAGATTCCGCAGCTCCGCATCGGCCGCGGGATCCGGATCGGGGTCGAACCCCTGATCGCGCATCACCTGACGGGCGACGTCGCGCAGGTCCTGGGTCAGCATTTGGGCAATGACTCCATCAACATGCGTGCTACGTCGATCCCCAGCTGGAGCACCAGCAGCGCTCCCAGCATTATCGAAACGTCGATCCACGGCCGTCTGCGTGGTGGGAGTGTTCGCGCGTAGAACACCGCTCCGATGGCGATTACCAGTCCCTCGGCGACGAAATCCGCGATGGGATGATCGTACAATCGAAGGCCGATCATCGGTCCCCCGGGCCAGGTGGGCTTGTAACCCGTGATCCAGTCCAGGAACATGTGCGAGACTATCACCGCGGCGACGACGAGCGCGCCCTTCCAGTCGCGTGCGGCTATCGCGTACGCCGCGAAAGCCAGCAACGCGAGCAGCGCGATCGCTGGAATCGAGTGCGAGAGCATCCCTTCCGGGTTGTTCGCTCCGGCGAGGCACAATCCGGTGTCGACCCAGTCGGGCGCGTAGGTCGCAATCAGGAGGACGAGCAGGCCGATGCTTTGGCGCGCGCGCTTCGCGCCGAGCGCGGCGCCAACGTGTCCGATGTACATCTATGGGCGGGTGCGGTCCGACCGGCGGGCGCGGCGATCGATCAGGAGTGGTACCAATGTCGCGATCAGGAGCGCTCCAATGAGACGCAGGCCGTAGAGAAGGTGATGGGTTGAGATCGACATCCCTGCGGCAAATGGTTGGCTGTGCGTGTAACTTTTCGTAAAGCTACAGCACGCGCATCGGCCCGCCCACTCCGTCCCCTCCGAAGCGACACTGAATGCACGTCAAGAATCTCGAGTGCTCCTCCTGCCATCGCGAATACGAAGCGAGGCGCCTGCAAAACGTCTGCACCGAATGCGGCAAGCCGCTTCTGGTGCGCTACGACCTCAAGCGCATCGCCAAATTCCTGACGCGGCAGTCTCTGTTCGCGCGCAGGTCGGATATCTGGCGTTATCGCGAGCTGCTTCCAGTTCGTCGGGAGGACAACATCGTCACGCTGGGCGAAGGCTGGACTCCGCTCACTCACACCAAAACTCTGGGCGAATCCGTCGGCATGACCGAGCTCTACGTCAAGGACGAATCGCTCAATCCCACGCAGAGCTTCAAGGCCAGAGGGATGTCGGTGGCAGTCTCGATGGCGAGAGAGCTGGGCGCGAAGAAACTGGCCGCGCCCTCGGCCGGCAACGCGGCCGCGGCCCTCGCGGCGTATTGTGCGCACGCTCGCATCGGTGCCTATCTGTTCATGCCGCGTGACACTCCCCGCGCCAACGTCATCGAGTGCGAGGTGGCGGGCGCGCACGTCACACTGATGGATGGCCTGATCACCGATTGCGGAGCCGAAGTCGCGCGCAGGAAAGCGGCTGAGGGATGGTTCGAGGTCTCTACTCTGAAGGAGCCCTACCGCGTTGAAGGAAAGAAAACCCTCGGCTACGAGATTGCCGAGCAAATGGCGTGGACGCTGCCGGACGTGATCATCTATCCGACGGGCGGCGGTACCGGACTCGTGGGAATGTGGAAGGCGTTCGACGAATTGCAGCAGCTGGGCTGGATCGACGGGAAGCGTCCACGGATGATCTCGGTTCAGGCGGCCGGCTGCGCGCCGATCGTGCGCGCGTTCGAGGCGGGCGATCGATTCGCGGAGGAATTTCAGAACGCGAAAACCATTGCGTCGGGCCTTCGTGTTCCGAAAGCCATCGGTGATTTCCTGATTCTCGACGCAATCCGCGAGTCTGGCGGGAGCGCCATCGCCGTCACCGACGAAGAGCTGATCGAGGGGGCGAAGGAGATGGCGCGCAGCGAGGGCATCTTTGCCGCCCCCGAAGGCGGCGCTTGTGTGCCGGCGCTCCGTAAGCTGCTGGCGCGAGGTGACGTGAAGCCCGGGGAGAAAGTGGTGCTCTTCAACACCGGCTCCGGGATCAAGTATCTCGACCTGTTCGAGAGCCGGGCGCAGGCGCGCAAGACTCCGCGAAAGAGCGCGCTAGGTCCGGCGATGAGACCGTGACCGGTCTACCTGACGCCAACGAGCTTGTGCGTCTGGATGCTGAGGCGCCAGGCCGGATTTCGTAGGCAGTATTCAATCGCCTGCTCGGTATTGGCGACAAGCTCCGGTCCGTCCATCGGCTGAAGGAAGAAGTGTCTGAAATCGAGCCCCGCATATTTCTCGGGTGCCGCGTTCTCCTGCGGGTAAACCAGCTTGAGCTCGCTGCCGCTCGTCTGGACGAAGGGCGCTCCCGCTTTGGGGCTGACGCAGATCCAATCGAGCGATGCCGGCGCTGGTCGAGTGCCGTTGGTCTCCACCGCGACCTCGAAGCCGCGCTCGTGCAAGGCTCGGATCAGCGCTTCGTCTAGCTGCAGCAGCGGCTCTCCGCCGGTGCAGACCACGTATTTTCGAAGAGTACCACCAATCCAGCATCGATCGATCGCATCGGCAAGCTCATTCGGGCTGGAGAACCTGCCGCCGTCCGGTCCGGTGCCGACGAAATCGGTGTCGCAGAACTGGCAGACGGCCCGCGAGCGATCTTCTTCGCGCCCCGACCAGAGGTTGCACCCAGAGAAGCGACAGAACACCGCAGCCCTGCCGGTCTGCGCTCCCTCCCCCTGGAGCGTGTAGAAAATCTCCTTCACGGTGTAAGTCATCGTGCGGCCCTGCCCGCAAGCGGCCGCTCGCGCGGAGTCGCGTATTCGATCGGATCCTCGATTCCCGCTTCGCTGAAACCCTTGAGGCGGAGCTGACACGCGTCGCATCTGCCGCATGCCTGGCCGTTCGCGCCGGGATCGTAGCAGCTCGTCGTCGCGGAATAGTCGACGCCCAGGGAGGCGCCGAGCTTGATGATGCCGGCTTTGCTGAGCGAGATGAGTGGAGTAGAGATCGTGATTCGCGTGCTGCCTTCGACTCCGGCGCGAGTAGCGAGATTCGCCATCGTCTCGAACGCGCGAATGTATTCCGGCCTGCAATCAGGGTAGCCGCTGTAGTCGAGCGCGTTGACGCCGATGAAGATCGTGCCGGCTCCGATGACTTCCGCGAGCGCCAGCGCGTAGGAGAGGAAAATCGTGTTGCGGGCGGGCACGTAGGTGATTGGAATCTCCTTCGCCGCCGCCGATGATGGCGAGAGATCCCGGTCCCTGGGTACCGGAATGTCGGCGGTCAGCGCGGAGCCGCCGAACACGGTGAGATTGATGTCCACGACCTCGTGCCTCGCGACACCCGCGGCCGCGGCGATCTGCTTCGCGGCATCAATCTCGACGGAATGGCGCTGGCCGTAGCTGAAGGTGAGCGC
>CAAGKR010001292.1_pt1 | contig 12097 bp, 9 predicted proteins | sample 2556971 | NCBI WGS metagenome assembly CAAGKR01 (sample SAMEA5207829, study PRJEB30636) | soil metagenome | biome: forest; feature: boreal; material: soil | place: USA | collected 2011-09 | depth 1 m
CGGACGATGCTCACCCGATACGGCGCCTCAGCCGCGGACGAGCGGGCGCGGGAGGCGCACCGGCGGCTCGGTCCTGGCGATCGGTATTGACCGTTGCTGCACCTCGCGACCCAGAGCGCTCGCCGAAACTCGTTTCTCTTCGTCGGTCGATACGCGAACCGGCTCGACATCGTGAGAAACCCCAATGGGTCCACCGCTCACGGAGGTCTGTGTCCCGTTAGGTCAATGTCACGGCTCCGGCGTACGCAATTGCCGTCTAGCCTCCTTGATCGTCCTCTGCCTCTCGTGCGTCAGCGAGCAACTCGTCAACGGTTGGGACCCTCGTGTCGATCTGGATCTCGACCGACCCTCGATGCACCCCGCTCAGATCCCTAGCGCGAGCCGTCCACTCGGCGAGAATCGTCTTGCCGGCGGACTCAGCACCGTCTGCGAATAGGTAGAAGTCTTCGAGCCGGATGCTTTGTTGGGCGTAGAGGTCAATGGGGTCGAAAGTGACATGGCATGACCGACTGTTATCAATGGTTACCCGGCGTCCGATCGGTCTCAGCGAACGTGCGAGGTTCCTCGAGTGGTCCGGCATCCAACCGCCTAGTGGCAGGTTCAGGCCGCCCAACGTACTTCGAACCGCCTTGCCGAGCATCACTGGGCGCGCGGGAAGGTCGACGTCAAAGAGCTCCGAGTCATCATCACTGACGGCCAAGAAAGCCTTCTCGGCAATGACCACCTCGACCTGGAGTTGACCGATTGGATCATCGCTGCCGTTGGACAGCGTTAACGAGATGCGACCGAGCTTCCGCTCGCACGCTCGACGGAGCACGAAATACGGGAGCATCTTGGCCGCCTGATCGATGTAGTTGTCTACCTCGATCTGATACTGCTCCGGCGTTCGGGGATCCGGCTCCCAGAACATGTTGTTCATTTCTCTCGCCCATCGGGCGGCCGCGAACAACGGGCCAGTGGTCAGGGGGTCCGCCGCCAGGTCGGTAGCGGCAACGATCGGCGGAGGCTTGAGAGCGTCGCGCTCGGAACTCACCCATGCCTCGATTGCCTCGTCGGATCTATCTACAGGACAGGCCGTCGTCGAAACGTCGGGAGCCAGCGAGATGTTCGTGATCCGCCGCCGGCTACCGGCCGAGCGACGCTCCAGCATCTCGATGTCATGGCTAGTCGCCTCAACCGTACTGGCCTTGTGGCGAACGTAGATGGCGCCTTCCCGGAGCGACGAGACCTTCTGGCTATTGTCGGCAGGGAGGTTGCCCGCCGAGAACGTCTTCTTGCATGTCCAAATCCGGTGGCCCCACCTTGGCGCCTCAACCGTCAGGATGAGAACGTTCTTGCCTTCCATGTCGACGTAGGTAGGCGTCCACTCAGGGGCGTTGGGCGACGAGCCCACATAGGCGGACAACCAGGCATCGAGATTGGCCGAATCGTGGACTGGCGTGCCGATGAGGGAACCTGGGCTCACGCCGACAAGAATGTAGGCGCAGCCTTCGAACCAAGTAGAGGCGACTTCGGGGTCACGATTGGCAAAACCAAGAACTTGGCGCGACAACTCTGCCTGCCACGATTTGTCAGCAACGTCCGCCTGACTCTTCCACTCGAGCGCCAGCGTCTCCTGTGCCGATGGGGGCGCCTCATTTACCGCACGCGCTAGTTCTCGATACCTGGCAAGCGATCGAATCGGACTAGATGTGTCGAGGTTGAGCGTCACTCAGACAGTCCTCCACCAACGAAGGCTAGGCCGATGCAGAGTCGGTGTCGGGATGCGGCGGTGGCGTCGGTCGAGTCATAGGTCCTTCTACTTCAGGGTGGGCCTAAGCGGTCGCGGTCGGCTGGCGCTGGGGGGCTGGCCGGATATTACCGGCAACGGCCGATGACGGGGTTTGTCGGAGTACTCGCAGGCCGCGGGCCGGCATCTGGCGGGCGTTCATCCTCGCAACTGGCAGGAGCGGCACTATGACCACGTCGTGTCAGGAGGCTCGATGGCAGTAGGAAGTCCGCCGCCTCAATGAAGGCAGCGCCGGGAAGGCGCTGCAACATGGCTTCCCCATCGTCCTCACGACGGACCGGATGCTACCTCAATGAAGGCAGCGCCGGGAAGGCGCTGCAACCAGGTCCTCGCGACCAGCGTCACGTCGACTGCGACACCTCAATGAAGGCAGCGCCGGGAAGGCGCTGCAACTCGGCCAGCCGTTTCAGTTCAGCGAGTTCTTCGACGCACCTCAATGAAGGCAGCGCCGGGAAGGCGCTGCAACACGTACCGCCTGTGTGACGTTGCCTCTCAGAAGCTACCTCAATGAAGGCAGCGCCGGGAAGGCGCTGCAACTCTTTGCCGTGTGGGTTCTGATCGCGTCCGGCAGACCTCAATGAAGGCAGCGCCGGGAAGGCGCTGCAACGCCCACGACGTGCGTAGTCCAGCCGAGCGTCCGCCAACCTCAATGAAGGCAGCGCCGGGAAGGCGCTGCAACTATGACGAGTACGACCACCACACCCTCGACGCGATACCTCAATGAAGGCAGCGCCGGGAAGGCGCTGCAACAGCGGCGTGGTGAGGTTGACCGTGAGGCCCGACACACCTCAATGAAGGCAGCGCCGGGAAGGCGCTGCAACAGCTCACCGACATCATAAAAGCCGGCCGTCTCGTTACCTCAATGAAGGCAGCGCCGGGACGGCGCTGCAACTGTTTCTTTGCGTTCGCCGCGAGGAACGCCGCGCCACCTCAATGAAGGCAGCGCCGGGAAGGCGCTGCAACTAGGCGTCGAGTTGCGCAAGTTGAGAACCGATGGAACCTCAATAAAGGCAGCGCCGGGAAGGCGCTGCAACCTGGAGCGCGACGGCCGATGTTTCCTCGACCGAATACCTCAATGAAGGCAGCGCCGGGAAGGCGCTGCAACAGGGTCCTTCTTGGCCCTTGGCCTCTACAGACGGGCGGCCAGTCGGCCGAGGCAGTCAGCATACCCCGCGTGTAACCTGCCGCGGACTCCAAGAGCCATCAGCGAGAGATTGCGACGGCCGATGGACTTCCGCGAGTTCCGGAGAGTCGGCCTCAGAGCCAAGAATACGCGAGAGGTCCACGCTCAGGCACGGCACGTCGGACCACTCGCGCGAACTCGGGGCTGCTCAACATGCCACCCTCCGGCTTCCACGACTCACACGATGATCGTGTCCTGCCCCAGCAGTTTGGGCTTGAGGCCGAGGAAGTCGATCCTCAACTCGACTGCACGCGCGACGGTCCCCAGTTCGCAGATAACGACCGAATCCTCAGACGCGACGAGGATCTTCCCAAGGATCGTGCGCAAGCGAACGATGCGCGCGGGTTTGACGTCGACGATGAACACACTGATGCGCAGCCGGTCTGGCCGGCCGGTTGCGGGGTTCTCGGTAGGTGCGTGCTCGGCTATGCCAACGGCCATCTGATACGTGTCCGTCGTCTCGCCAGCGGCTTCCAACCAGGCGCGGCGCGGGCAGAACACATGTTGAGCGACAAGGCTGATGGGCAGAGGCTCGGTGTCAGAAAGGCCGGTCATCAGGGCCCGCCTCAAGCGGGATCACGGTGCCATCGAGCGCCCGCAACTCCGGGGCGCTCTTGTTGTCGGAGGCCCAGACAGGAAAGTAAGCGACGCCGCTGACGTGTCTGTCACGGAGCCAATCGCGAGCGGCCTCAGCCTCCAGATCCGTTGGGGCGCGGCGATCGTCGGCCACGCGCTTGCGAACCACGAGCTCCAGTTCACTGCTCAGGATGACGGACCGGAGCCGAGGCATCGCCATGGGCATGTTTGCCACGGGCAAGTAGAGCCAACCGCGGCCACCTCGAACCGGAATATGGCCAGCCGTTCGGCTCCGCTCGGCGATCAGCGGAATCAACGGGAACTGGCTGATAGCCCACAGGCCGCACCACGCAGCGACGTCGTCGGTTGGTCCGGGCGAAGCAAGCCCGGTCGCCGTCCGGCTGTCAGAGCGGTTCCCGCCCGTAAGATCGACAGGCGGCTGCGTCCCATCTAGGCCCCCGCATATGGAGGCCGGGTCCCGGTTGGCGACGTTCTCGGCCAGCGGACGGAGGCGATTGCCCACGAATTCGGCGCCCGAGTTACGAGGCTGCATCTCCCACCTGGAGGCGCCGCTATCCGGCAAACGATCGCCCTTCCGGTTGAAGTGCCAGTACGACGGGGCTCCAAGGGCGCCCACAAACTCGAGGTCAAGCCGGCTTCGGGCATCGGTGATGGAGTCGATCAGTCCAGCACGGCGGTCGGTCAGTAGCTGCCAGGCCCTGGCATCAGCCGGCCTCTTAATCCGCGGGCTCATGGCCCCGACCGGCCCATCGCCCAGGTCGATCGAGGCAGCAACCCAGCTGTCGGTTGCCGCATGACGCCGAGCGTGGTCTCGGACGATCTCGGCGGTGGCGGCGAGGTCAACACCATCGGCACAGACGACCGGGTGCGCGTCCAGTTCCCGCGTCCAGGCGACACGGACGTCCCTGACCCCCGCGTCTTCGAGGATCGCGGCGAGGCCGATCATCGTCATGTGCGAGAGAGCGACCCGTAGCTCACCGCGCAGATGCAGCTCCATCATCGTTCCTCCCCCGAGACCTGGCAGTCTGCGGCGCGGACGAGCGCCTCAAGGTAGGCGCAGCCCCAGATCCCCCAGATTTCATGGGTGCGCTCGATTAGTGCGTCCCACTCACCTGTGTCGTAGAGCAACTCGACGGTCTGCGCCGCCTCGTCCGTTGCGGCGACCAGATGGGTGGACGTTTGCGGGAAGCTTCCGCGCCCGTGGCCGTGCGTCGTGCCGATCAGTCGCACGATCAGATCGCGGCCGTCTGGGTCCGCGCTGTCGAGCGCCTGCCAGGCGTCGGCCGCCGACAGCTGCTCGTGACGCCAGCCGGCGGGAAGGCCCGAACGTGCCCGCGCCAAGCGCGCTTCACCTGCGGTACGGCGGCCACTCTTCGCCAGAAGCTCCGGCGTCTCATCTTCTGAGTCGTCCTGGCCATATCTCAAGAGTGCCTGGAAACGTCCGTCGCGTTTGCCTCCGTCATGTAGGCGGCCTGCGTGCGCGAATATCTCCACGAGTGCGGGCTCCAATCCAAGCTTGATGCCAATATCACCCGCACGGGCGGCGACGGCAGACTGATGCCCATCGAGGGAAACCTGCGTACTGGCCGCGAGCCACTCCTGGCGGAGTTCGTCGCCCGACCCTTGCATCGACTTGACGACAATCCAGTCAGGCATGGAGTCGCTTGTGCGCGGAGCCATTGCCACGTCGGTCCGGTAGATCGGCCCGTCGAGCCTGCTGGCGGCTTCGCGTAGCCGAACCGCATCCGCCCCACGGTTGGCGGCCGCGAACTGACGGATGATGTCCGCCATTTCGTGTCTGCGCACCTTCCCATCGCGCGGTTGTGCGTCCACGACTCCAGCAAGGTCAGAAAGCAGGACGTCAACGCTGTCTCGATCACCTTGCGCAACGGCAGGCGCGCCGGCGGCGATCCGGATCACGAAGGGATCGTCGCGATCGTCGGACGCTTCCTCCAGGACATCGGTCGCGGTCTCCTCGCCATCGATGACCACCACCCCATATCGGAAGCAGGTCATCCCAGAATCGACGACGACCACGTCGCCTGGCCTGAGCAGCTTTGGGCTGAGAACGGTGAGCGCCTCGTCCCCACGTACAACCAACAGCGAGCTTTCTCCGGCATCGTCGCTCTTGCTCCCGAGTACCTCCTTGGCCACGTTGAGCGGAACCGGGAATGCCTCCTTTGCTCGGGGGAGCGTTTGACGCAGCAGGGCGACGGCGGATGCTTCATCGCCAGGAAAGGCCTGGCGCACCACGAATGAGATGTCCTGATCTGGTTCGAGATTGTCAGAAAGCCAAAGATCCAGGTCAGGGTCCTCGACTAGTTCGTCTGAGGTTCGCGCCCACAGCCACGCGTCCCACATCTCCGGCCGCTGGAGGAGCATGCGCCTCAAGGCTTGCCCAGGCGGAGGGTCCAGACAGACCGACCACGGCGCGAGTCCGTTGGCATCCGCTGCCCGGCCCCGCAGCCAAGCCTCGGATGCAACCAGATCGTCGCTGGCGTACGGTGGCGCGTCCGGCAGCGGCCCATGATTGTTGGGAGGCACCAGGACGACGACCTCCGTTTCTTGTCTTGCCCCGAGCCGGTTCACGCGGCCTGCGCGCTGTGCGATGGCAGCACCTGGCGCGAGTTCGGTCACCAGGGCACCGAGGTCCATGTCGATCCCGACCTCGATCGTCTGCGTCGCGACGACGAAGTCCAGGGTCGGATCTCCGCCGGTGGCAAACAGACCCGGTCGGTCGCGGCGTAGTCGCCTGACATCGAAGGGTCGCTTGCGCCCGACAATCACTTCGAGCGTGTACTGGCGCCCAGATGCTTTCCCCAGACGCTCGAGCGCTGCGGCGACATCAACCGCGAGGGCAATGGTGTTGACGACGCAGCCCACCGTCCGGTCGCATTTCTGGCGCGCTCCAATGGCCAACTCGGCGATCTTGGTAGCCAGCTCCTGGCGTTCACGGGCATTTGTCGCAGGCCAGGGGACCTCCACCAAGGAAAGGGGCTTGGGACGGTCGAGGCGCTGCTCCAGGACTCTGTCAGCTTCCGCGGCAGACCCGAGGTCCTGGGGCTCCACCCGGACTGACCGGGCATCGTCACCTTCGACGGGCGTGGCCGTGACCTCGACGACTTGGAGCCTCGCAACTGGCAGGCGCTGTGGGGCGGTCGCCTCGAGTTCCGCGATGCGCCGGCCAGTGTGGACGAGCTGGCGCGCAAGGTGGGCTTCGTCCACGACAACCACCGAGTCATACGCGAGCAGCCCAGCTTCCCGGGGGCGAGCGTGGCGAGCAGTGCCATAGCCGCGCATCAGGAGCCTGCTGCCCCACATGTCCGGGGTGGCGCAGACGACCATGCACCCCAGCGGGTCGTCACGCCACGAAGTGGAGGGCGGGACTCCGCCGCGGAGCATTACCACAGTCAGTGCGTCTCCGGGTTGCACCGCTGGGAGATCGTCGTCTGTCTCGTGGCCGTCGATCGTCCCGGCGTTGGTACTTGCAACTCCACGCATCCTTCTGAGGGCATCGCCCACCGCAGCCAGCACGCTATCTTGGGCTCCCGCGTCACGCAGCTTTTGCGCGAGCTTGCAGGCGTGCTCGTACTGATCGTCCACGAGCGCTCGGCGATCGACCACTAGCGACAGTCGCCTCGGGAGCCGACGCTCCGGCCCGCATTCCCCGGCCGTCAGCGCCACGGCAAACACATGGGCCTCAATTACAGCGGTCTTGCCGGAGCCTGTGGGCGCGGAAATCCGCGCGGGCCAGCGCCTCTGGTCCGCCAGATACGACACGAGGCGACACTGCCAAGCGAATGGCTGCTTGCCGTTGTTGACGGCCGCGAAGAACGCGTCGAAATGCCCAACCTCCAGATTCATCGGGCACCCTCTGTCTTACCGGGAGGCAGATCGCACGGGACTAGCAGTCCCCCGCCGAGATGTCGGCTCTGACCGATTGCGATCACCGTCTGATCGCCCGACAAGTCACCCAGCGTCAGGGTCGCCCGATAGGGCTGCAAAACGATCCCGTCCTGGACGCGGTGCACGAAGCGATGCTGACCTTGTGTTTGGAGGCGGTGGGTTTGCAGAATCTGTACGCCGTGTGCGCGTGCTTCGGCCGCCAGTCGCGCATACCACGTCCTGCCGCGCCCGACGCCTCCCAGTGTGTCGCGCCAGAGCAACGCGACTGACAGGAGGGCCGCATCCTCGAGGGTCCAAGCTTGGCCTCGAACCGGATGAGACTCCGGTATGGCCAGCGGCTCGGTGACCCAAACACGCTGCCGGCCGGCTAGCACCGGCGCCCAGAACTCATCGGTGTGGACAACCTGAGCCGAATCAGGCCGCATCTGGACGATCCGGTCTCGGCTGATGCGCAAATGCGAGAGACTGCGCAACCCCGCAGCTAGAGCTTGGTAGTCGCGCCGATCGATTTCGCTCGGCAGCAGCAACACAAACGCTGCCCTATCAAGGTCGAACCCAAGAGGGAGCGGCTGGGAGATGTACTGGATGGCCAGTCGATTTGCCGGCCGATCGACGCTCGCCGCGTATTTGCCCGTGACCAGACTGGGCGCTCCGTCACCGATAAGTCCGATCAACGCTCGATGTAGGGCTACGGCCCATGCGACTCGGAAGCTCGGTGGAACTATCTCGTCGATCGGCAGAACCACCGCTGTTTCCCATGGGGGAGGAAAGGAACCCCCGCGCGATGCCTTTATGGCGGTGGCCACATACCGGGCAGTCCCGAGCTTGGAGCCTTCCACTCGTGGCGCCAGCGCATCCTCGTTGGTCTTCACCGCATCCGCGGCTGGCGTCGGTTGTGACTGCATGACGGCGCTGTAGGCAGCTTCGAGCGCGTCGGTCCGACCCGGGCACGCGATGCCTACGTCGATCCCGCCGCCGACGAACGGACTGGCGTCAGGATCGCGTCGATGCGTTGGCTCCATTTCCCCGACCGTCAGAACAACCGGGGACTCGCCGGTTCCGAGGTGCGACACCTCTGGACATAGAGCGATCAGCGCCTCCTCAACGGCTGGCGGCGGCGGTTCGTCCCACAGCCAGGCAATCGGGCCATCGATTGCGACCGACCCGTCGGCTTCGCCTGGGGAGATCTTCTCGGACCACCTCAACCAGAGTCCCTGCTTGCGAAAGGCAACGGCCTTGGAGCCGTTGCGGATCGACGCCGGGACATGAAGCGCATCCGGGGGATTGCGCTCTGCCCAGGCCAGCGCCTGTCGATCACGCTCGTTCGGCGCCAGAAGCCCATTCACAACGTCCGCGCGAGGGCCCTGAGCGGCCGCATTCAGGAGCGCCGCATGCAAACGAGCAGGCGAGGGCAGATCGTCTAGGGAACCGTCGGGGCGGTGGCCTCGATAGGTACCCAACGGGAACTCCGCGATGATGGCGAAAGCCATCTCACGATTCCGTCGCCACGCTGGTCGCGCCAGCGACCACGGCGGGGTTGCCCTGAACAGCGAACACCTGACCTTCCCATCGGATGCCAGCGTCGCTGGAAGCTCGATCGATCGCCTCGGCGAGGAGAGAATCTGCTGAATCGATGTCCAGAGACTCCAGCGACTCCTGCTCGCCGCCACGGCGGTCCACCATCAGACTCGTTGGGCCAGCCTCCATGAGGTCGCAGTTGGCTCGCAGGTAGAGTTCCGCGTCGCTTCGTGCGAGGCCATCCAGAGCCAGCGCGGCGAGCAGTGCGCGACACGCCGCGTCGCCATCCGGCCCGGCGCCAAAGCGAATCTGGCGCAGTGTGGCGAGCGATAGGACATGGGATCGGATGATCCGCGAGCACGCCACTCCGGCCAGCTGGTCGAGGCTCGGCGGGATGCCGCCCAATCCGAGTGCTGAGGCCGAGATCCCTCCTTCCTTGGGCTTCGCGGCCGCCTTGATGATCGCGCCGTAGTTGTTCGCGCTCAGCTCGTCCTTCTGAGCTTCAGCGAAGGCCTTCAGAGTGGGCCCGTCGAGATTCACTTGCATCGCGACCGGGTCCACGCGCGCGCCACCTCGCATGGACGGGCTTCGCGTGTCCGCGTGCTGATCGGCCAGCACGCCGATGATCTCGCCCACCAAGGCACTCCGCCAGCGTCCCTGACGGCTCTTTCTGCTGGCGTCCCATCCGCCGAACACGAGAGTGATGGGGCTGAACTCCAGCAATGCGCGAGCGTTGGCCGGCGTCGCGTCGCGCACAGCCCGATACTCCGGCATCTGAGTCACGGCCACGCCAGCCACAGTCCCGGCCCGGACATGACCGTCGTAGGCGCGGTGCGGCAGCATGAGGTCGGTGTAGAGCTCGGTGACGCCCTCGTGCTCATAGGCAACCGTGACGTGCGGCAGGCGCTTCAAGGCAGCGTTGCCGTCATCGAGGGCCTGCTGAAGGGCCGTCTCAGCCCGATTCAGCTGCGACTGCTTCGAGTCGATGATCACGACTTGGCAGGGCTGGCCATCAATAAACCGCCGCTCGTACGCGTAGACGGCGCCCTGCTGACCTTTCGCGACGAAGCGCGCCGGAGCAACCGAGGCATGGGCCCCCCCGGCCGCAGCCAAGTCCGTCGTGGACACGAGGACACTCGGGCCGCCAGCCACCAGAGCGGACCTCAACTGGTCGTAAGTGAGCTGTGCCATATCACGCTCCCACCCAACATGCGCCTTGCCCCGCTCGACTGGGGCTGTCTCCGACCCAAGGACCATCTCAGCCGATCGTGTCACCTTGTCTGTCACAAGGAGGCAACGAGCGGTGCCGAGTGTCACCGTCAGTGTGGCACCGGGGGAATCTTCAGGCAGGCCCCAGACGACATATCGACTGGGAATTCCAGAGCGGCTGGGGCCCCGAAACCTGCAGCAGGCCGTCGAATCCGCAGCGGCCACCGAGCAGGATCGACACCATCCAGCGATCGTGCGTGACGCCAAACGACACTGGACCCTCTCGCCGGCCCTACCATGGCGCTCGATGGATGCCTTGGCCGCCGCGGGCAAGTTCTATGAGGAGGGGGCGCTCGATGTTCGGCGCTTGATGCGAGATCTGCGGCGCGACCTACGCGCCGAGAAGACACGACTGACACGACCATGACCTTGCGCACGGTCGTAATTGCGCCATCTGTCACGTCCGAGGTCGCCGCCTCCTTCCGCTCTACAGCCCGGTTGATCTTCAGCGCCTACGCGGCTAACCGCGTGCTAATGGGCATTCCGGCAAGCAAGGTCACCGCGATCCTTGCCGATGACTTCGCCGGCGAGGTCGACCGCTACATCCCGTTTGGCGGTCCGTTCTACGCGGAGCGTGTTGGCGGGTCACAGGCCGTCGCCAAGAACCTCGATCAGACCGGCGACTGTTCAGAAGTCGTGATCGTCTTCGACGCATTCCATTGGCGGATCACAGACGACCCGGCCCAGAAGATATTCCTTGTCACCATTATCGCTCACGAGCTGGCACACCCCATCCTGAACCGCGCAGCCTACGCTTCGGGCGCCATGGATGGAGTTGTACTCCCATCGGTCACGCCGCACGAGGGGGTCCGCTCAGGCAGTCGAATCATGGCGGACGAGTATCGAGCGGATCGGCTCGCCGAGATCGTCGCCGGGACCCTGGCATCAATCCGAGTGGACGGAGAACCGAAGCCGTACCGGACATGGCCGGTGCGAGGACAAATCTATGTGGATGCCTTGGTGAGGATACTCACAGATGCGCACCCGGCGTGGCCAGACACCGTCGACCGGTATCGCAACTGGGAGATCCCGATCGAGGAGATGTGGGCTTCTCTCGTGCAGGCGATTGACCAGACCCTGACTCTGCTCGTCCACGCTCAGGCATTCGCGGATGCGGCCGAGACGGACCTGACCCTGCTCGCCATCCCCGAGATCGCCCAGTTGCCCGCGGTCCGGCTCTACCTCGCGGAACCTATGGCCGAGTTCATGGACCTGATCCGAAGTGCGCCGATTCTGGCCTCACTTCGCGGCACAAGGGCCCTGGAGGACGAGTTGGCGCGCGTGGGCGCCAACGCCCACCTTGAGGTTTATCGTCGGCTTGGCTTGCGGCCACGCGATCTCCCGCGGCCGATGGTGCACATCGACGTGGGAGAGCCGATTCGTTGATCACGCCGCGAGCAGTCTGAGTCCGGCCTCCAAAGCGCTCTCGTGCGAGTGTGGTGTGGGGTATCTAGTTGAGACACGATCAGACGGAGCCCACGTCACTGCCGATACGATCACGAGTGGCCGCCAAGCGCTTGAGGCGCGGTATGACGCGCTGCCCGGTGTGGAGGTCGAGATACGGGGCCCAGCCGGCGTCTTCATCGCGAAACGTCTAGGCCCTGTGTGAGTCGATCCGGGAGGAACACTCCGTCGTGTCGTTGACTTGCTCAGTATGATCTAGGATGTGAACGACACACCCGATGTCCCGGACCACGACGCTCTCTTCGCAATAGCCAGCGCGCAGGCGGGCTACTTCACGACGTCCCAGGCCCAAGCGTGCGGCTTCAGTTCGGCGCTGCTCACGCACCACGCCAAGAACGGGCGCTTCCTGCGCGTGGCCAGGGGCCTGTACC
>CAAGKR010427436.1_pt1 | contig 12092 bp, 12 predicted proteins | sample 2556971 | NCBI WGS metagenome assembly CAAGKR01 (sample SAMEA5207829, study PRJEB30636) | soil metagenome | biome: forest; feature: boreal; material: soil | place: USA | collected 2011-09 | depth 1 m
CCGCCGCGTCACCGCCGCCGATGACGGCCAGCTCCAGGCCGTCGAAGAACGCGCCGTCACAGACGGCACAGTACGACACACCACGACCCGCGAACTCCATCTCACCGGGGACGTCCAGCTTGCGCGGATTGCCGCCGGCGGTGACGATGACCGCGGGAGCACGGTACTCGCCGGCATCTGTCTCGACCACCTTCATGCCGTCGTCCTCGATGCGGATGCGGCTGACCGGCGAGTAGACCATCTCGGCTCCGAAATGCTCCGCCTGGGCGAGCATCACCGCAGCGAGGTCGCCACCGAGGATGCTCTTGAAGCCTGGGTAGTCCTCGATCAGTTCGGTGTTGAGCAGCTGGCCACCCGGGGCCTTGGACTCGATGACCACGGCACGGATCTTGCTGCGGCCGGCATACAGAGCGGCTGTCAGGCCCGCGGGACCGGCGCCGATAATGGCGATGTCGTATTCGTTCACGGTGCTCTGACCGTACCCGAATTTGGCCGCCGCGAACCGCCGACAGGTTCGCTCAGCGGCCGGCGAAGGTCATCAGCTCGCCCAGGACCCGGTTGAGCTGGATGGCGTAACCCTCGGCGAGCGAGCGGCTGGCCAGCGTGACGATGCCCACCACCCGACCCTGGGAGTCGAGGACCGGCCCACCGCTGTTGCCGGGGTAGATGGCCTGGCCGTCCAGCACCAGCATGTCGTGGTAGTCGGTGGTGGTCGGCGGCTGCCCGGTGGTGGTGTCCCCGGTCACCGGCACGTTGCTCTCGACACGCGTGACGCTCTCGTCGGTGATGTCACCGTGCCCGGTGGCATGGCTGCTGGCGATGGCCACCACCGCGCTCGGGAAGTCGGTGATCGAGCCGGCGAACGGCGTCAGCGGGGGGCCGGCGAACCCATCGCGGCTGCGGATCACGGCGATATCGAGGTCGCGGTCGATACCCACGACGTCGCCGACGTGCGAGCTGCCGTCGCGGCCTCGGATGCGCACGCTCAGCTGTCCCTGTACGACGTGCGCGTTGGTGACGAAGTCGCCCTTGGCATCGAGCAACCAGCCGGTCCCCAGGCCCTCATCGTTGCCTCCCAAGGCCTCGATGGTGACGGTGCGGCCGAGCGCTGCCCTGGCGATGTCGTCGAGCGACAGTGTCGGAGACGGGGCGACCACCCTGACCACCGCCGGGTGTGTCGCCGACGGAGCCGTTCCGGGCACCGCTGTCCGGTTGACGGTGACCAGGAAGGCGAGCACCCCGCAGAGGACCACGGCGGCGACTGCGAGCAGGATGCGCAGCGGCCGCGACGAGACGGCGGGGCGATGACGTGACACGTGGTGGCATTGTGAGCCACCGTCACGCAGCCACAGCGATCAGGCCTGCTGCTGCGGGGGATCGAGGACCCCGCTCTCGGCAAGCCGCGCGACGGCTCGGGATCGGTGCGACACCCGGTCCTTGGCGCCATCGTCGGCCTCGCCGAACGTGACCCCGAGGTCTTCGCTGAGAAACGCGGGGTCGTAGCCGAATCCGCCGCCACCGCGGGGCTCGACCAGGGTGCCCAGGCATTCGCCACGCGCGGTCACAAGGTCGGCAAGCGGCCGGCTGAGCGCCACCACGCACACATAACGGACCCGGCGATCGTCTGGGCTCCGCTGCGTCACCTCGGCGATCAGCCCAACGAGCCGGTCCGCGTCGCTGGCGCCGGCGCCGAGCCAGCGCGCCGAGAATGGCCCCGGCCAGCCCCGCATCGCGTCCACCTCGATGCCGCTGTCGTCGGCGAGAGCGGGCAGCTGCAGGGCCGTCGACACGGTCGCCGCCTTGGCCAGCGCATTCTCCGCGTATGTCTGCCCGGGTTCACTCAGCTCGCCGACCCAGCCGGCCTCGGCCAGGCTCACCAGCCGCCAGGGGTGAGCGGCGAGCAGGCGGCGGAACTCGCGCAGCTTGCCGGCGTTGTTGGTCGCCACCACCAGGACGGGGGCGGGCTCGGTCACGCCGAGGCGAGCGCCTCCGACTGCACGGCGAACAACCGCTGCATCCCCGCTGCCGCCAGCTGCAGCAGCGCGTCCATCTCCGCTCGTGAGAAGGGCTCCTGCTCGGCGCTTCCCTGCAACTCGATGAAACGACCATCACCGCTGCCGACGCAGTTCATGTCGGTGTCGGCGGCGGAATCCTCGAGGTAGTTGAGGTCCAGCCGTGGTTCACCGGCGACGATTCCCGCGCTGACCGCCGCCACCTGCCAGCGCAATGGGTCCTCGCTGACCAAACCTGCGGCGCGCAGCTTGGCGACCGCCAGCGCGAGTGCGACGTAGCCACCGGTGATCGACGCTGTGCGCGTCCCACCGTCGGCGACGAGCACGTCGCAGTCGATGAAGATGCTCCGCTCTCCCAGGCGCGAGAAGTCGACGGCGGCACGCAGACTGCGTCCGATCAGACGCTGGATCTCTTGGACGCGACCGTCGACGCGGCCTCTGCGACCGTCGCGCTCGCTGCGCGTCATGGTGCTGCGCGGCAGCATCGCGTACTCCGCGGTCACCCAGCCCCGCCCGCTTCCTTTGCGGAATTGGGGGACGCGCTCCTCGACGCTGGCGGCACAGAGCACGCGCGTGTCGCCCGCGGTGATCAGCGCGCTTCCCTCCGCGTAGGGAAGAGGGCCGAGCTCGATGGCCGTCGGCCGCAGTTGATCGGAGGCCCGGCCGTCAGGTCGCATGGTGACGCAGTGTAGTGGTCGACGCCAGCGCCAACGTCAGCGCTTGAACACCTTGTCGAGGATCAGGATGCTCGCCTCGAAGAACGCGATCAACGGGACGAAGAGCGCTGTCGGGGTGTACGGGTCGGCGCCCGGGGTGACCAGCAGGGCGCCGATGATGATGCCCACCCAGATGCCCTTGCGCTTGCGGCGCAACAGGCGTGACGACACGATGCCGAGGATGCCGAGCAACACGATGACCACCGGCAGCTCGAACGTCACGCCGAACGCGAGGATCAGCAGCAGGAGGAACGACAGGTACGCGTTGATGTCGGGCAGGTAGACCGCACTGCCGCCGAGGAAGGTGGCCAGGAAGTTCAGCCCGATCGGCATCACGAAGTACGCGAATGCCGCGCCGGCCGCGAAGAGAAGCAGCGCCGAGGCGATGAACGGTCCGACGAACTTCCTCTCCACCGGTCGCAGGCCCGGGGAGATGAATCCCCAGGCCTGCCAGAGCACCACCGGAAGAGCCCCGACGACGCCCACGATCATCGAGATCTTGATCGGGATGGTCAGCCCCTCGGTGGGACTGGTGAACACCGCCGTGGAGGTGATGTGGTTGTTGGTCTTGCCGAGCACGGTGGTCAGCGGCCGCAGGAGGAAATCGATGATCGCGCCGTGGAACACGAAGGCCGCCACGGTCGTGGCGATCCAGGCGATCGACGAGATGATCAGGACGCGGCGGAGCTCCTCGAGGTGCTCCACGATGGTCATGCGGCGCTCCTCGCCGGCCACACCCTGCACCTCTAACGCCTCCGCGCGAAGGCGGTCAACTCAGACGGGGGTAGTGTTGTCGCCCTCGCCGCCGACCGGTGCCGGAACAGGGAGCGGTCCTGGCGGCGTCGCCGTGGTGGCGCTGGGAGTCGTGGCCGGCGTGGCCACGGGGCCGGTGCCGGGAGCCGGCGTTGCCGGCGTGTCGTCGGCACGTGTGGCCTTGACGAACTCATCGCGGGTCTCTGACGACGCCTTCCTGAACTCGCGGATCGCGCGGCCGAGGCCAGAGCCGACGTCGGGCAACTTGCCGGGGCCCCAGATGATCAGGACGATCACCAGCACGATGGCGATGATCCACCAGTGACCGGCGCCTAGGCCTGGCATCGCACGAAACCTCCACTTTCCCGACGGGTCGGGTTCACCGACCGGAGCCTCTTGCGAGGCAATCCGAGTGTAGCATCGCCTCTCTCAGATCCCTGAGTTGTCGCTGAGACACCGAGCGGCTCATGCCTGGACGGAGGCCGGCTCGCGGCGTCGCAGACCGCTGCCGAAACCAGCGATGGCGCGCTCCAGGTCTGCCGTGGTGTGGGCTGTCGACAGGAAGGCGGCCTCGAACTGCGACGGCGGCCAGAGCACCGCATGCTCGCGCCACGCGCGATGCACGCGAGCGAAGGCTGCGGTGTCGGCGGCGCCGGCCTGGGCATAGTCGTCGACCACCTCAACGCCGATGAACGGCGTGACCATGCTGCCCGCGCGGTTCACTGCGCAGGCGACCCCGGCCGCGCTGGCCGTCGCGGCCAACCCGATCGCCAGAGCCGAGCCCAGCTCCTCGAGGCGCGCGTACGCCGCACCCGAGGCCAGCTCGTCGAGCACCGCGCAGCCCGCGGCCATGGCCAGCGGGTTTCCCGACAGCGTGCCGGCCTGGTACACGTCGCCGGCGGGGGCCAGCCGTTCCATCAGTGAGCGGGCGCCCCCGAAGGCGCCCACCGGAAGGCCTCCGCCGATCACCTTGCCGAGACACGTCAGGTCGGGTTGCACGCCGGACAGCTCCTGCGCTCCTCCGCGCGCCACCCTGAACCCGGTCATCACCTCGTCGAAGATGAGCAGCACCCCGAACCGCGAAGTGAGCTGGCGCAGGGCGCTCAGGTACCCGGGCGCAGGAAGCACGCAGCCCATGTTGCCGGCGATCGGCTCGACGATCACCGCGGCGACGCTCTCGCCCTCGCGGTCGAGGACCGCGGCGACCGCGGCCACGTCGTTGTACGGCACCACGATGGTGTCGGCCACAGCCGCGAGGGGGACGCCCGGCGAACCGGGGATGCCCAGGGTGGCCACCCCCGAGCCGGCTGCCGCGAGGAAGACGTCCGCGTGGCCGTGGTACGCGCCGGCGCACTTGACGACGCGGTCGCGACCGGTGACGGCGCGGGCCAGCCGCAGAGCCGACATGGTCGCCTCGGTCCCCGAGTTGACGAAGCGCAGCATCTCGATGCCGGGCATGGCGGCGATGACCCTCTCGGCCAGCTCGACCTCGAGGGCGCTGGTGGCGCCGAACGCGGTGCCACGCTCGAGCTGGCGGCTGAGCGCCGACATCACGGCGGGGTGGCCGTGCCCGAGGATGTGCGGGCCATAGGCGAGGATGAAGTCGGAGTACTCGACACCATCCTCGTCGGTGACTCGTGAGCCGCTTGCGCGCGCGATGATGGGCGGGTCTCCCCCGACCGCCGTGAAAGCGCGCACGGGGCTGTTGACGCCGCCCGGGAACACCCTCTCAGCGCGCTCGCGCCATGCGGAGGAGGACCCGTTCGGCGCCGCGCTCACTGCTGCTGGGCGACGGTCACCGTCTGCATCAGGTCACCCTGGACGATCTTCTGGGCGACGTCGATCCCGGACTCGACCTTGCCGAAGAGGTTGTACGAGGGGGCGAGGCTGGAGGTGTCGTCGGCGATGCAGATGAAGAACTGCGAGCCGTTGGTGTTCTTGCCGCTGTTGGCCATGGCCACCGCACCGAGCACGTACTGCTGACGCACCACCTCATCGGCGAACTGGTAACCCGGGCCGCCATTGCCCGTCCCCTGCGGGTCGCCTCCCTGGACAACAAAGCCGGCCACCACGCGGTGGAACTTGAGGCCGTCGTAGAAGTGGTTGCGCGCCAGCACCACGAAGGTGTTGACCGTGACCGGCGCAAGGTCCGGCTGAAGGCACAGCACGATGGTGCCCCGGGTCGTCGTGATGGTGACCTTGTAGAGCTTGGTGGTGTCGATCTGTGTCGCCGGCACGGCGCTGTACACATGGGGATCGCTGGGCTCGCCACTGGGCTGCAGAGCCGCGCCGAACGTGGCAGTGCTGCAGTCCGCGTAGGGGATGTTCGCGGGAGTCGGCGATGGTGTCGGGCCTGCTGACACCGACGCCGACGGCGAACTCCCAACGCTCGTCGCAAGCGCCGGAGCGCCGTTCGCCTTGTTGAGGAAGATGATGGCCGCGATCAGCGCGCCGATGAGCAGCGCGCCCGAGGCCAGCGCGAAGGGCATTCGCTGCGGCGCCGGGGTGGGGTTCCGATCAGGCACGGTTGAGATCCTCCCGCAACCAGCGCGCCGCGCGGCGCGCGTCGTAGGTGATGACGAGGTCCGCGCCGGCACGACGGATTGCGGTGAGGGCCTCGAGAACCGCGGCGCGCTCGTCGAACGCGCCCTGCGCGGCTGCCGCGTGCAGCATCGCGTATTCCCCGCTCACGCAGTACGCCGCGACCGGGACGTCGGTCGCGGCACGAACCCGGGCCACGACGTCCAGCGCCGTGAGGGCGGGCTTGACCATGACCATGTCGGCGCCCTCGGCGACGTCGAGAAGTGCCCTGCGCACGGCCTCGCGCTGGTTGCCGACATCCATCTGGTAGCTGTGCCTGTCGCCACTCCGCGGCGCGCAATCGGCGGCGTCGCGGAACGGGCCGTACATGACCGACGCGTACTTGGCGCTGTACGCCAGCACCGCGGTGTCCTCGAAGCCGCTGTCGTCGAGCGCGCGGCGGATCGCACCCACCTGTCCGTCCATCATCCCGCTGGGCGCGATGATGTCGGCGCCGGCAGCCGCCTGCGACACGGCGATGCGTCCGTAGATCTCGATGGTGGCGTCGTTGTCCACCGAGCCATCGTCACGGAGCACGCCGCAGTGCCCATGGTCGGTGTACTCGTCGAGACAGCAATCGGCGATGAGCACGCACTCGTCGCCCAGGTTGCGGCGCAGGCTGCGCAACGCGCGCTGCACGATGCCATCCTCGTCCCAGGCCTGCGAGCCGCTTGCGTCCTTCTCCTCGGGGACGCCGAAGAGGATCACCGCGGCACACCCCGCGTCGACGGCGTCGTCCACCGCATCGTTGAGCGACTCGACCGTCTCCTGCTGCTGATGCACCATCGAGGCGATCGGCACCGGGGCCGCGATCCCCTCGCGAACGAACGCCGGTTGGATGAGGTCGCGTGGCACCAGCGAGGTCTCGCGCGCCAGTGCGCGCAGCGCCGGCGTCCGGCGAAGACGGCGTGGGCGGTCGATCGGAAAGGCCATGCGCGGTCAGGGTAGCGGGTGCGCGCCGGTCAGGCGCTCTACCATCGCGGCCACCACGCCGGATGCCGTGTGGTCGGTGGCGGTGACGATCGAGTCCCACCCCGCCTCACGCGCCGCCCGCGCGGTCACGGGCCCGATGCAAACGGCGACGCAGCCCGGTGGCGGATCGGGGAGTGCGACAGCGCAGTGGCGCACGGTGCTGCCACTGGTGAAGGTGATGGCATCGACAGCGGGACCGGCGAACACAGCGCGCAGGCGCTCGGCCGCACCCTCGGGCATCACCGTCCGGTACGCGTCGAGCACTTCGACATGCGCCCCGCCGGCCACCAGGACCGGGGCAACCACCTGGCGCCCTCCGGCGGCGGCGATCACCAGCACCCTGGCCCCGTCCACGCCCACGGTGGCCAGCTCGGCGGCGAGGGAGTCGGCCTCCTGCCCCGGTGCGACGACAGTCGCGTCGACGCCATGGGCTCGCAGAGCCGCTGCGGTGGCGGGGCCGACCACCGCGACTGCGAGGCCCGCAAGAGCCGCCGCACCGACCGCCGCCGTGACCAGCGTCACCGCGGTCTCACTGGTGAGCACCAGCCACCGCGGGGCTGCTTCGCCGCCCTCGCCCAGGCGCGAGACGGCGGAACGGATGTCGGCTCGCGAGGCAGTCGCCACGGGGCTGATCAGAGGCACCTTGACCACCGTCGCGCCGGTTGCCTCGAGGAGCTCCGGGAGCTGATCGGTCTTGTCGACCCCTCGGGTGACGACGACGCGACGTCCCTCAAGCGGGCGGTCGCGGCTCATCTCAGGGCTGCGGCCACCCGCGCCACGAGGTCGCCCGGGCTCGCGGGGTCGCCGCCAAGCTCGACTCGGCGCACCGCACCGTCGATCCCGAGCGCGGCGGACAACAGCAGGGCGCCGTCCTCGAGGCGGGCCCATGCCCCCAGCGGAAGCAGGCACCCGCCGCCGAGGGCATGGAGGAGGGCACGCTCGGTGCGCACCGCAAGGTCGGTGTCGGGATCGCCGATGGCCTGGATGGCCGCAGCGCCAGCGCTCCCCGAGACAATCTCGAGCGCGATCGCGCCCTGGGCCGGCGCGGGCACGAAGCTGCGGGGGTCGAGCCGCTCGCCGATTCGGTCCGAGAGACCCAGCCGGTCCAGCCCGGCCGCCGCCACCAGCAGCCCGTCCACCTCGCCACTGTCGAGCTTGCGAAGGCGGGTGTCGACGTTGCCGCGGATGGGCACGCAGCGCAACCCGGGTCGCAGGTCGGCGAGCAATACGGCGCGCCGGGCGCTGCTGCTGCCCACGGTGGCTCCGTCGGACAGCGCGTCCAGGCCGCCGCCATCCCGGCAGACCAGCACGTCGCGGGCGTCAGCCCGGGGGAGCAGCGCGGCCACCTCGAGCCCGGCCGCGAGCTCCGTGGGCAGGTCCTTGGCGGCGTGGACGGCGATGTCGGCGCGGCCATCGAGCAGGGCCCGCTCGATCGCGGCGGTGAACCAGCCCTGGCCCTCCAGCTCGCCGATCGGAGTGGACTGGTTGTGGTCACCCTCGGTGCGGACGATGAGCAGCTCGGTGCCCGGGCCGCCGGTGCGATGGATGGCTTCTGACGCCAGCTGCGCCTGCGCTCTCGCCAGGGCGCTGCCCCGCGTTGCCAGGCGCAGGAGCGCGGCCTGGGTGGCCGCCGTCACGAGGCGGCGGCGTCGCTTGCGGCGCTGCTGCCGTCGACCAGGTCGGGCGTGTCGAGGTCGAAGGCGTCGCGCAGCGTCAGCGCAACCCCGGGATCGTCGGCGAACTCGCGAAGGTGGCTGATCGGGGCGTGGAGCAGCTTGCTGACGATGCCCCGCGTGAGCTGTTGGATCCGGTCTGCGGTGGCGCCATCGATGCCGGGCATGCGCGCCAGGGTTCGCTCGATCTCCTGGCGTCGGACCGCCTCCGCATGGCGGACCAGCGCACCGATGGTCGGACCCGCCGTGTCGCGCTCGGCGACGACGGCGACGGTACGGGCCACCTCCGACTCGATGATTGCCGTGGCCTCTGCCAGGGCGGCTCGTTGCGATGTGCCGCCGTTGGCGATGCGGCCGCCGACGGCGTCGACGTCGATGAGGGTGACACCGACGATGTCGGCAGCGTCGTCATCGACGTCGCGGGGCACGGCGATGTCGATGATGGTGAGCGGCCGGTGATCCCGCCGCTCCTGCATGGCGGCGACGTCGGCGGCGCTGAGGATCGTGGTGGCGCTGTCGGTGCAGCCGATCACCACGTCGATCTCGGGCGCGATCGCGACCGGGTCGGTTACCGCCAGCGCGTCCCCACTCAGGGTCGAGGCGAGCGCAACCGCGGAGTCGCCACCTCGCGAGGCGATCATCAGGCGCGCGCCCGCCTGGTGCAGGCCGGCCGCCGCAAGGCTGCTCATGGCGCCCGCGCCGAGGACAAGCACCCCGCGGCCGCGCAGGTCACCTGCGACCTCCTGGGCGACCTGCGTGGCGGCGTCCGCCATTGAGCCCGAGCGTCGCCCGATCGCGGTCTCGGTCCGCACCCGCTTGCCTGCCGACACGGCCCTGCGCATCACGTAGTCGAGGCGCGCATCGAGGGTACCCGCGTCACGAGCCAGCTGGTGCGCGTCGCGGAACTGTCCGAGCACCTGCGCCTCCCCCACCACCATGCTCTCGAGCCCGGCGGCGACGCGGAGCATGTGCCGGATCGCCTCCCCGTCGCGCAACTCGAAGAGATGGTCACCCACCTCGCTGTCGTCGACCGGGTCGAGGTACATGGCCAGGCGCGGACGGACCTCGTCGGCGAGCGCGTCGGTGGGGCAGCTCACGTAGAACTCGGTGCGGTTGCACGTCGAGAGCACCGCGGCACCTCGCAGCCCGCAGTGCCCAACCAGGTAACGGAGCAGGCGGTTGGCCTCGGACTCCGGGACAACCGCGCGCTCGCGAACCGAGATCGGCGCGCTCTGGAAGCTGAGCCCGGCGGCAACGAGGTGCATCGAGGCCTTCCTGCGAACTGGGCGGCGGCGCGCCGGTGGCAAACGTGCTCCTCCGGGCGAATCGACCGCGCAAGTATATGGAAGGCTGTCGGAGCGACGGCCGCGCAGAACACACCGCTCCCCTAAGATCACGCCGATGTTCAGGACGCCGCCGTGACGTCTGCCGGACCGCTTCCCCATCCCCCAGGCGGCGACGACAGCGAACCCACCGGCGCGCAGCGGCCCGGGGCCGGCCGGCAGCGCCCTCGTTACGGCCGGCGCCGCGGCCCGGTGCCGGTGGGCAGCAGCTTCGTGCCCCGGCTCGGGCCCTCTGCCGGCGAGCCGTTCGCAGCCATCGATGACGTCGAGGTGGACGGTGACCCGACCCAACGCCCGGAGCCGGAGACGCCCGTGGAGCAGCTGCGATTCGTCGCGCTCGATTGCGAGACCACCGGCCAGTCACCGCACCGTCTGGTCGAGCTCGGCGCGGTGGCATTCACGCTGGACCGCCACATCATGTCGTTCGAGACGCTGGTGCACAGCACCGACCGCATCAACCCCTACGCCAAGCGTATCCACGGGATCGGCCCGGAGAGCCTTGGCGGCGCCCCACCGGTCGAGCGCGTCCTGGCGCGGTTCCGGCGCTTCTGCAAGGGCGCTGTGCTCGTCGAGCACAGCGCCGACGCATTCGACACCCGGCTCATCGCCAGCACCATGGAAACGACGATCGACGCGGACAACATCGACACCAGCCGCATGGCCGGGATCATCTGGAACCTGCGCGACACCATCGGCCTCGAGCGCATGTGCAACGAGCTCGGCGTGCATCACCGGCGACCCCACCATGCCCTCGCCGACGCCGAGGCGACAGCCTCGTGCTTCATCGAGTTGTACCGACTTGGCCACGAGCAGTTCGGCTGGAGAACGCTGGGCGACCTGCTCGCGGCTGCCCAACCGCCGCCACCACGGGTGAACGACGGCCCGCGGGGCAGGGGCGGTGACGGCGGGTCGTCCCCCGGCACAGGGGCGAGCAGGCGCCGCCACCGCGGCGGGCGCCGTCACCGTCGCGGAGGCGGCGGTGCGGGTTCGCCGCCGCCTCCCGAGAGCGCAGCACCGGCCGCCGACTGACTCAGACCGAGAACTCGACCACCAGCGGGTGATGGTCGGACGCGACGGAGGCCTCGCGGTCCGGCCAGCCTCGGCTGCCGACCACCTCGCAGCGCCGCAACCTGCTCGCCATGATCGAGTCAGCGAAAACGTAATCGATGCGCGCGGCGGGCATCCAGGTCGCGCAGGTGTAGCCGTGGGCGCGCGGATGGAGGTGACGGAAGCAATCCACGTACCCGGCTTCGAGCATGCGTGTCACGGTCCAACGCTCGACGGTGCCACCCAGGACGCGGTCGACCGTCTTGCTGCGGGGGAGCAACGCGGTCAACGGGTACACCACGAAGGGCAACACCGGGATCCCGACGTCGAGTCGCGGGTCCACGCCGACCCGCAGCCACGCCTCGTCGACAGCCGGGTCCTCGCCCACCCGCTTGGGCGTGACCAGCCCGTTGGCCTGGCGCACCAGGACCCGTGCCCGGCGCAGCTCGCCCATGCGCGCGAAGAATGCGGTGGCCTCGAGGTGGTCGCCCGGTGCCAGTGAGTTGAAGTCCCCGGCGATGAGGTGAGGGCTCGCGGGCGACTCGCCGAGGTCGCCCAGCAGCGCATCGAGCTCGCGCCCGCGCCGCTCCTCGCCTTTCTTGCGCTCACCGAACCGCGCGGCGAGATGCACCGAGTGGAGGTGCAGCTCAGAGACGTGCGCGCCCCCCACGGTGAGCACCGTCTCGAGGTGGCTGCGCAACATGCGCCCGCGGTGGGTGTGGTTGCGCCAGCGACGCACGGGCAGTCGCGACAGCACCGCCAGGTTGACGCCGCTGCCATCGCCGGCCGCACCGATGACCAGCTCCATGCCCAGGTCCCGCGCCAGCTGCGCTGCAAACTCCGGGTTGCTCACCTCCTGCAGCGTGACCACGTCCGCCGCGAGCCGGCGGAGCATGGCGGTGATGTGCTGCTCACGACGCGCGCCCCCGAGGAGGATGTTGTACGTGACAACGCGCAGGGTTTTGCGACTCAAGCGTGCTCTACTCATCTCGGATC
>CAAGKR010507651.1_pt1 | contig 12088 bp, 9 predicted proteins | sample 2556971 | NCBI WGS metagenome assembly CAAGKR01 (sample SAMEA5207829, study PRJEB30636) | soil metagenome | biome: forest; feature: boreal; material: soil | place: USA | collected 2011-09 | depth 1 m
CGACGCGTCCGCTTGAGGTTCCGCCAACAGCACGTCGAGACCGGCCCCCGCCAGCGCCCGGATGCGCTCCGGCTCAAGCCACAGCGCCTGGCAACGGGCTGCCATGTCCTCCTGGCTGGTTAGGGTCTTTCCGTGCCCGTGGTAGTCCAGGGCAAAGGCGACGTAGCCGAGTTCGGCGAAGCGCTGCGCCCGGCTCTTTTGATACTCGTCGAGCCCGCCCCCCTCATGCGCGATCAGCACCGCTGGCCGCCTGTCGTCACCCTCGGGTAACGCGAGGCGCCCAATCATCACCGAGCCGTCCACCGTGTAGTCAATATCTGTAGTTGTCATTGACATCCGTGCTTCAATTCCGCCTCTTACGTCGTATCTCTCCTTGCTCATTGATCTCAGTATTCATTCTCGGGCGATTGCGCGATTCTGACAAGGCCCGCGGACTTTGCGACTAGGTCGCACACCGGTTTCCAGACCTGCGAGAAACGGTGCCGGCCCCGATTCGACGGTGCCTCGCGTCAACCGTCCGGGATGCCGTCCCCGCCACGACGGGCAATCACCGCTGTAGAGCGGCACTTCTGGGCCCAATGTCGGAGCCGTAGGCTTCGCGTTGTGGATCACGGCCAGCGCGCCGGTACTGAGACGCTAAATGGGCCTTGAGATTCGAGAGGAGCCGCTATCGGCTCTCGCCCAATACGCCACGATTCCGATCGCGTTCCGAGTCGAGCGGGTCTTCGACGTGTGGCCTCTCACGGATGGCCTCGGCGGACTCGTCTTGGCCGAGCGACCAGTTGAGGCTTCCTACGAGAAGGATTACGACGCGCTTGAAGGAGAAGGCCCGACCCGCTGGCCCAAGCAGTTCGACGTCTCGAACTGGGGATTGATCGCCGCGCACCTCGATAGCCAGAGAGTCGGTGGCGCAGTCATCGCGTTCAAGACCGCGAACCTGGACATGCTCGAGCAGCGGCATGACCTTGCGGTCCTGTGGGACCTCCGCGTGCGCGCGAGAGAGCGCGGCCAGGGAATCGGATCACGGCTCTTCGAGGCGGCCGAGGACTGGGCCCGCGCCCGCGGTTGCAGACAACTGAAAGTCGAGACTCAGAACAACAACGTGCCCGCGTGCCGCTTCTACGCGCGCATGGGTTGCACGCTCGGATCGATCGATCGTTTCGCCTACCCCGAGCTCCCCGAAGAAGCACAGCTTCTGTGGTTCAAGGACCTCGACACACCGCGCTGACGGACCGACGACAGACGGCGCGTCCCACGCAGAATGCGCCCACCGACAAGCAGTTCAGCCCATCCGTCTGCAAGCGGCAAACCGACCGTTCGCGCCTGACGCACGAGACCGCACCCGTTGCGTTGATTGGACTCTACGCGACACCGCCCTAGTGATGCGACGGGCGCGGCGCGCAGTTTCTTGGGCAATTCTTGGGCCGGCCCCTAGAACCCTTGACCCTGCTTCCGTGACTCTGCGAAAGAAGAGCCGCCGCCCCAAGCTCGGTTGGAGCACGGCTGATCCGCATTTACTGGGTCCGGCACCAAGGGCTGCTCTAGGAAGAGCCGATTCCTATCCGCCCGAGCTACTAGCGACCGGCGATGTCCTTTGGCCAGAACCACGGTCGCGGCTCAGCCTCGACATGCCGAGCGAAGTCCTGCATCCATCGACCAGGTGCGCCGCGGGAGTCGAGGTCGTTGCCGCACTTCAGCATGATCGTTCGTGGGTACTTTCGATAGTTGATCCAGAGTCGTTCACTCACGTAGTCGCGGATCTGTCGGTAGGCCGCTTGGGCGCGTTCCGCCTCCTCGACTCTGGCTTCATGACCAACGTGCACGACGCGGTTGCGAACCTCATAGATGTCGGCCCAATACGCAGCGACTGCCGAACCTTTCTTCGTGATGTCCCAGGAGCCACCGAGCAATAATGGCATGACAGTGACAACCATGTGCTTAAATGAGAAATCTCGTTCAACTTCGGTGGTGATCGTGTCACTCGTGTAGCCGAGGTCGATCAGCATCATGCGCCACGTGGCAACGAGCATGCTCTCGACAGCCGTCTGGAAGCTGATGACGCAATCGGAGTGGTCGCCTCGGAAGCGAAAAGCTCGCTTTGCCCGACCTTCCCACAGGACAGTCGTCAAGTACGGCTCCCCATAACCGAGTCGTTCGATGGTACGTCCCAACTTCTCCGATGTTGCTGCGTCGTACTTCGGTGTCCGATATGACGGTAGCGACTCGGGAAACATGATCAATTCGCCGAGAGAATTCCAGCTTCCGCGCTGGTCGTAGTAGCCACGTAGAACGATTGGTCGCAGGTCATTGGGTGCTATCGGGAAGATCTCAATCTCCCGGAACGCGAGATAGTGCGCGTGTAGCAGTACGTTGAGAGCGACCAAACAGCGGTGAAACGCGTAGGGCGGTCCGTCGTTCTGCTCCAGCTGCAGGCGACCACTGGGCGTTTCAAGGCTCACCCACTGTTCATAGGCATGCCCTTCTCCCCAATGCGGCAGGTCGACCCACGAACCTGCTTCGCTCTGACCATAAAGGCGCGCGATTGCCTCGGCCGTCGTAGCCGGAAACATCTGGTGCCCCTTGAACGGAGCGTTACAGATCCTGACTCTGACGTACGGCTGCGGCCCGAAGTGCGCCGTATCATTTGGATCTAGGTAGCGCGTGTTCAGCGGGAGTGTTATCGGGACGCTGTCATCAAGTCCCAGCGCGAACGGCAATCGACACGCGAAGGTAAAGACGACTTGGTCATCCAGGTTCGACAGCGGAACCGGTTTCGAAGACGCCAAAGGTTCTGAAGCGGGACTGATTTTGCCGGCGGCCGTCATTTGCTCAGGCGCTGCAACAACGTCCGCCTTGCTACCGAGCGAAGCCGTCCAGCCATGGCAGTCGCCCCATGTCACGTTCGCCTTCCCGCAAAGGCACGGATCTACATCGGTGACCCTCCCGAGTTCCTCTGGGGTACGCCAGGCTCGCCAAAGGAGGCCGTTTGCATCTCGGAGTTGGGCATCGATATCCGCGCCCACTGCATTAGCCAGCGCGCTGGTGGCCCAGGAATACCCGAGGCTCGCGGTCCGAAGTGCATCGAACACTTCGCGTTCATCGGGGCCAGACTGAACGGCGACGACTTCGTCGTCAATCTCAAACTCCGTTTGGCACCGGAACGACTGATTCGCGATACCAGTCGGGGCAGCCAAGTAACCCGCCCACCTGGCGCCGAGGCGATACACCCGATCCAGCTCGTCGGAAAAGTCGGCGGGCGAGGACTCTCGGACAACATCGTCGATGAGGTCAGCGAGCCGAGCGTGCCCAGTCCAATAGCGCTCAACATCTTGCCCGTTATCCTTTGGAACAGGCTGTTCATTTCTGTCCCGCGGGGAGCGTTGGCTGTGTACGGCACGAGAGCGGTCCGCGTCAGTGTGGCCTCGGTCGTACTCGCGCCGAACCCGTGAGGCGTGGCGCTCAACCAGCCCTTCGGCGTCAGCCTGATGCTCGATCGCCCACAGCGTGATAACTGATGACTCGAAGACGGAAAGGGCCACCATCTGTCCCTGCTGCCCATAGCCAGCACTCGCAAGCAACAGAAGCGCGCGGAGCGACTTCGAGGCGCGCGTGTGCTCCTCAAAGGCAGGCAGGATCGAGCCCTCATACTTCTCGGCCCTGAGGCGCTCACCAGCGAGTAGGAGACGCTCACATGCCGCGATTTTGCGAGCCAGGCTCCTTGCCCACTCGTCGTTCAAATGCCAGGGCCCAAAGAACGTCACAGTGTCGACTATCCCATCCGGCGGTATGTCGTGCACTCGGATTGTTCGTCGGCGCTTCAGCGGAAAGTCGATATACCGTGTGTGCGGCTTCAAGCACGACCTGGGGCAGGTGCCGTAATGGACGATGTCGGGCTGGCGATCGCCCTTGGGGCTGCATTCCTCTATGCTTTCTATCGGGCGGTTGAAGCGCAGTGGCCAGCGAGTTACTTCGCGGTTCAGCCGGGCCTTCTCCTCTCGGTAACACAATCACCGTGGCGCTTCATCGCGTTCCGGTTTTTTCCGATCTTCGTCACCTCCGTATTCATCGCAGTATCTGTCGAACGTGCTCACGGTGATGCGCTGCTCGCGGTAGTCGGGGTCGCTGCCGCTCACATCCTCCTCAGTACAGGTCGCGGCATCTATGCACAACTGAGAGCACCTCTCGAGCGGAGGAACACTGCACTTCTTCTGTTTTATGTAGCCGTCTCGCTCGGCGTTCTTGCCGCGTCGATTGCCGGCTACTTGGCTGCGGGCAGTCTGAAATCCGTCGTTCCCCAAGTAAGGGAGCTGAGCGCCAGCCTCTGGACCGCTCTGCTGGCGGGCATTGTCGGCGCGTTCCTCGTGCGAATCTCTCGGCGAGGATCCACCGACCGTCATGCCGCCTTCAGAGAATCGAAGAGGAGATTGGATCCCGCCCTGTGGAAGGTTGCAGAAGCCCACGCGAAGACGTTTGACGCCGATCCGAACCTGCTGCTCGCGATCATGCTTGTAGAGAATCTTGAGCGTCCCGCTTGGGCTCGGAAACTTGAGCATCAAAAGGGCAGAATCCTCCGCGCAGGCTCCTACGGAGTGATGCAGATTTCTTCGGATCACCCGTTGACGGACGAAGAGTCCATCGAGATCGCTGCCCGAGAACGACTTGCGGGTGTCACCGTCAGTAACCCTCAAGGTCATCCCATGAAGGTTGCTGTGGACGAGGCAGCCCGCAATTACAACCCCGACAGCCACTTTGTGGAGGCTGTGTGGGATGCATATCAGTTCATACTTAGCGAACAGCGGCGCACCGTGGTTCGACTCGAGACGTGTCCAATCTGCGGCGACCCCAACGCGGTGGTGACCCGATACCAGATTCTTGACGGCGAAGGCGTCCTCGTATCCGACGTGATCGGAAACGTCCAGTGCAGAACACAGACCTGCGAACATTTTCAGCCGGTCTTCGGTGCCCCGTGGGCACCACGCACGCCTTGACTTAAGAGATGAACTCTCGCCCTCGGCCGATCTCTCGGACAGTTGGCTCAGCACAAATCCCGGCCGCTGTCCGTGTCGTGCCGGTTTCTCCACGCCTATGTTCTCTTGTGCCCAGGGATGTGATGGCGGCACAGCCAACAATGAGAGGATGACATGCTCGAGATGCAGTCAGGAAGTGTCTACCCGTTCAGCCGAGTTCAACTGCCAACCTGGTGCAAAACTTGCAAGACGCGCGACCCAGGCGAGATGGTTCCCGCCGGTCGAGTGTTCTTCGATGATGATCATCGCAACAGGGTCAGCCTCATGAGGCTTAGTTGCAACAAGTGCGGCCACACGCTGTTGTTCGACGATTCGGGTCCAAAGGCTCAACCGCTTCAGGGCGAGACATTTCCCACCTGAGCCGCGGAATCGATCAGTCCTGGTTGTTCTCCATTCCCTCATCTCCTCCAAACGGCAGGCGGTCAGGATCGATGACGAGACAAAAACCGCACCGCTCGTGCTCCGGTTCCTTTCTCTGGTCTCGGTGAGAGCACCGCGATTGGTACTCAGGGACCATGCAGACCCATCTGACCTTGTCGGGGTCGCACCCCGCCCCGTGGCAGGTCGGACACTCAAGCGGATGATCGGGGTTGCCGTAGCGTCGGTGTTCCGGGCACGTGCACTCCCCCGCCAGCTGCCCCCGACCTTGACAGGCGGGACACTTCGCCAGTTCCCGCAGGAACTCGCGGCAGAACGTCACTGCTCGATCATCGGCATTTTCCTTGAGACATGCTCGACCCCGCGCGATCTCCTCGGCAAGCTTCCCGCGCATGGCGACCTCCATTTGAGAACGTGGCTAGTTCTTTCTCCGTTACTACAGTGAATACCAGGCCGTTGGTCGCCTCGACGATCGATCGTCAAGGCCTGTGCGGACCAATGCGGAACAGTGTCATAGGCCTCGTAGAGAGTGAGTGAGGTTGAAGGTTTTCATCAGCTCGCTGATCGACGGATACGAGCGCTACCGCGACGCCGTCCGAGTTGCTGTAGAGATGTTGCATCACGAGGTGATACGCGCCGAGGATTTTCCGGCCTCGTCTATCTCTGCGCAGCAGGCGTGCCTGGCCGGTGTTCGTGCAGCGGATGTCGTGGTATTGCTCATGGGAGAGCGCTATGGGCCGCCCCAGAATTCCGGGATCTCGGCCACGCATGAGGAGTATCGAGAGGCCCGCGAGCGCAAGCCGGTGCTCGTGTTCGTCGAGTCGGCGGTGACCCGCGACTCGGCTCAACAGCAATTTCTCGACGAAGTGGAAGCGTGGGCGACCGGCCATGTCCGCAAGGCGTTCTCGACTCCGGAGAACTTGAGAGACGCCGTGGTGCGCGCCTTACACGACTATGAGCTCGCGAACGCCGCCGGATCGGTAGATGTCGACGACCTGCTCACTCGTGCGCGCGCTCTGGTTCCGACCGGTCAGGGGATCGGGAGTTCTCCTCGGCTCGCCTTGGTCGTTGCCTGTGGTCCTCACCAGCAAGTCATTCGCCCGGCCGAGATGGAAGACCCCTCACTAGCCCGCGACCTCCAGCGCGAAGCTCTCTTCGGTGATCACGCGGTACTGGACCCCAGCGAGGGAACAACGACCAACATCCGCAGCGACGCCCTCGTGTTGGAACAGCAGTCCGCCTCGATCCTTGTCGATCGGACCGGATCAATCCGCATTATCCAGCCGGCGCACCGGGAAAGAGGCTGGCCGCGTTCAGCGTTACCAACGCTCATCGAAGAGGACATCGCTGAAGCGCTCGCCCGGGCACTTCGGTTCTCCGCCGCTTCGCTCGATCGCGTCGATCCGCTCTTTCGCCTGACCGACGTCACTGCGCTCGCGCACGTCACAAATGCTGGCTATTTGTCGTGGCGTACACGTGAAGAACAGGCCGCTAGCCCTAACGCTGGGCAGATGCACATGGGCGGCGAAGGTGGCGCTGTGGCGCTCACGCCACCCCGGCGGTCACGTCAGGCACTCACCCACGATGCTGAGCGAATCGCAGACGATTTCACCGTCCTGCTCAGACAGCAGCGTCGACAGTGAGCCCGCTCGACATCGACGCTCAACGCCAACGGTGGCGTCGCTGGCGCCGCCGCCAAGGCTTGGTGCTCGATGCAGGCGACAAGTTCGCACTGGGTGGACTTGGAGGCTATGTGGACGACCTGGACCTGCGGATCTTGATCCTGCCGAACGATCCAGAAGCCGATGTTGTCCCGCTCGACGACGCCACCTTGACCTGGCTGCAGCCCGATCGCGACGCGCCATACGGTGGCGCAGGCCCCCATTGGGGCGCCGCGCGTTCCACGAGCAGCGCTCTCATCCGCTACACGCAGTACGTCGATGACAGAGGATGGGTTCGCTATCTAGCGCTCCATCGCCACGGTGGCATCGAAATCGGCTCGTCCGGCTTGACCTATACGAGCGGGGATGCGCGTGCGTTCCTGCTCCGCCATTGCGTCGCGCTCGCCTGGATCGCCACGGCGCTGCAAGCGGAAGCGATCGCTCACTGGCAGGCCGCGGGCGCGTTTGAACTGAGCGTCGCTCTTCGCAATACGCGAGGAGCAATCCTCGCCGGCTTCGCCGAGGGCTGGGCCGAGCCGGGCCACGGCCTTCACAGGGTGTCGAGATGTCTCGAGGATCATGTTCTTAGCCGACTCGAATTCGACGCGACATTCAGCCCCGAGGACCTCGCCATGCGAGTCGGTGACCGCATCGAGCAGGCGTTCGGCGCGACCCACCGGCGCTATCTCGCTAACCGAGGCCAATTCGAAGGTAGGTTCGATGCACGCTTTGGCTTCTGAACTGAGGCTTCGAGTCTGGACGGAGCTCCGGTGACGGGCTCAAGGTCGGCCGTGGGCACGGGGATACCCGGGCCGAGCAAGTCACCTCGGCCCGCAGTGCTTTCCAGGCTCTCGAGGAGCGCCTTGCATCTCGGCTGGCGCATCAATGGGTTCGCACTCCTGGGCAGCGAGCGTGGTCGCAGGACGAACCTTCGGACTTAGTCACGCCATCGGCTGCCGGGTCACGACCGTATGCAACTCACCTCAAGTGGTCGTGAGCGCCGGCGTACATGATTGGGATGTCCGGCAAGGAGTAGTCGTTACTCAAGATCAGAGCCATGATCGCGGGAACTCTGTGCAAACCGTCTTCAACGACGTACTGCTCACCTACGAAATATGGATGGTTCTCTTTCTCGTTCGCCGTTATATCCCTGACCGTTATCGGATGACCTTCTAGCCAGTGCGGATCGCGTTCGATCACGGTCCTGATCTCTAGTGTCTCCCGCAAGTGGACATCGGCACTTCCCCCGCCCCCTTCGTACTGGAGGTAGATGTTCTCACCGCGAGTGAGTCCCTCACCGAGTTCACGCACCGTTTTGTGGTGCGAGCGTCCATTGACGACCACCTTGTACGAAGCTGATCGCAGCTCGGGAAGACAGGTCGTTCGAAGCACTGCCTCATACCAAGCGGCCGTGCTTGTGAAGGCTGCGCTGCTCTCTTGGTCAGTTCGGCGGAGATAGTCGCAATACGAGATCTTCCTGACGATTCTTAGGCATCGCACGGGTGCCGTGTCTATCAGGCGTGACTGGCCGTTGGTGGCTCGGATGTCGGGCTGGCGTACTTAGCGAGCGATCTCAACATTGTCACCGCCGAGCGCAGCAGTCGCTCGATTCCGCCCCGCAGGTCAGATGGATCGAGGCCGGCTTTCTGGATGTCGAAGTCCTCGCCTTTTCGGTGGGCTGCACCCTTGGAACGCAAGCCGAAGAGCGTCCGAAGAAGGACGATGTCCCGATCGACCTCGGGGTATCCATCACTCTCAAGGAAGCGCTCGAACTTGGCTATTCCCTTCTCACCGGGAACTCTAGATGGCAGGGCCTTGCCGATGGATTCCTCGTTGAGGCTGTCGACCAGCAGTTTGGCCAGGTTCTGGACCTGAGCATCGAACTCGGCTGCGTTGCCAACCAGGGGGATGCGCAGACGGCTGAAGACGTGTTGGTCATCGCGGTGTAGCGGTTTGAACAGAGGCCAACCAAATCGCTGCTGCCAACGTTCTGACACCAGGGGATACAGCTGCTTGAACTGGTGCTCCGCCGATTCGGGATCAGCGAACTGGGCGAGGAAGTCACGCCGGAACGCCGTGTCGCTCAGGCCCTTGGTTGGTGGCACGAAGTTAAAACCCCGCCAATACCGCTGAACGCTCGTCGGCAGATCGCGACCGAGGTCACCTAGGTACGCGACGACATAGTCGGAACTGTTGTTGTCGATCTCCATGCCCCATGCGCCGTGAGACCGGACATAACCGTCCGCAACCTCGTATCTCTCATGATCCTCGTAATAGGCCGCGAGGACGTCCCGACGAAAGTAGACAGGCGTCAAATAGTGAGGAGCATCCGGATTGCCACCGAAGTAGTTGGCTAGCTGACCGGGATTGGACGAGAACTCAATCGCGTTTCCCAACTCATCCTCACGGATGACGAAGTCCAGATACTCCTTCGGCCGTTCATAGGGCCACAGGCCGACCTGCTCAATCGGGGGCGGAGCTACAAGCTTCTTGCCGATCATACGAGAATACAGACGACCCTGTTCCAGCGAGCCCGAATGAAACGACACACGCGTCGTCTCAGTTTGGATCTCGTGCGGCGGCAACGGAGGATCGGGTGCGTCGGGCGGACCAGGAACGCGCACCTGGGACTCGATGAAGAGCGCGAGATGCTTCTGCTTCAGTGCCTGGTAGCGCCGCAACAGCGAGGTGCGAATCTCAATTCGGTCGGTGGATCGACGGACGACCTGAGTCTCCGACCCATCATCCTCAATCAGGAAGGCATTGCCGGCGTCGTCCTCGTAGAGGTTGAAGACGTGGCGTAGCTCTTCGGAAAGCTCCAGGGTTCGAGGTCGGTGGTTTGGAAACTCGCGGACCACAACGATGGCCTCGACCCCGCTCTCCGTCCCGAAACGGTAGTACTCAGTCGACTCTCCGCCGCCGGAGGACCACTGACTGAACCCGGGTAAACCATCGCCAATCAGCAAATCCCACGAACTATCGGTCAGCGAGCTCTCCCGCAACTCCTCCGGCAGGAGCGCGCTGTAAAGCACCACGTCATCACCCTCATCCCAGCCCGCCTCCGACGCGAAGAGGGTGGTCCAATCTTCTTGCCCGTGTCGCTCGCGAAATCGCCCTTCAACCCCGCGCTGGGCCAGGCGCTCCTCATCGAAATCGGCGGTCGTCACGACGGGTCGCCCCGAATCTCGTGGTGTGCAGGAACATGGAGTCTGGCAACCGGACCGGTATGTTCGTGGCTGAGACGGTGCTCGCGCTGATTGATGAGGTCCACCGCGTACAGCAAGGCGGCACGCGCGACCCTGAGCGTCCCAAGCAGTTGTGATTCAAACTCTGAGACTGGAAGATGCTCAATACAGGTCGATGGGGCCGACGGTGCCTCGAGGTCATGCAGCACTATGAAGCGATGCGTGCCCGTGTGTCGCAACTCCCGGTAGCCAGCGAGGTAGCCACCCTTCTCGAGGTCGAAGGCCAGGTCAGCGAGAGCCAACAGGTTTCGGTTTCCTTTCGTGAGCTCATCTCGCAAGGGCTCACGCCAGTCCTCTGGCCCGCTCGTCCAGAAGGTCCGGAATTGGATCTGGTTGGACTTGAGTCCCACGATGAGGTAATCGTTCATCAGCACGGCGATTCGATCGAGTAGATCAAGAGCTGCCCGTTGGGCGAGCGTCAACGTGGCCGTGGTGCTCCCATACCGCGCGTAGTCCAGGGTGTCGGCGTAGAGGCCGTTATCAGGACTCGGTCCGCCACACAGCGCCTCGAATGCAAGCTTGCGAGCGAGCAGGAAGTCCTGCTTAAGGACATTGACCATCGCGAAGAGCGCGGGCACTTCCGATGACGAGTCCATCGGCCGGCGGAGCCTGGCGATGAGGATGTCGTCCCAGCGTGGGCCCGATGGGAGTCCCTCGATGGTCAGCGTTAGCGCCAGCATGTTGGTCGCGATCCAACGCGTGTACGCATCGGCGGGTTCTGACCGGCTGGGAGCCGAGCCATCTCGAGGGAGACGGTCGAATATGTCCGCTGCCGCTGGGCCGCCGTATCGCAGCGTCTTATCTCGGTGTTTCAGCTCTAGCCGTGCGTATTCGGCTGCGAGCCCAACCAACTGGTCGCGGTGCTTCGGAAAGGTGCGGGCCCGCCGACGGAGCAGCAGCGCAAGGTTCCCCGCCGCCGCGCCATTCGCAGGATCGATCGTCAGCGCATCTCGGTAGGCCTGATGGGCCTCTGACCAGCGACCGTCCGTCGACAGCCAATTACCCAGGTTTGTCAATGCCTGCGTTGCGATGTCTGCACGCTTCCGCAACCGACCGGCTTGCACGAGCGCTCGATGACCTTCGCGGCGAAGGTCACGGGTCTTGAGGTAGCGCTCTGGCTCCCTGGTCGCGTCGACGCTGCTAAGTCCTTGCAGCGCGTTGCCAAGGTTGTACCAACCCTGGCTGTCATCGGGCACCTCGACGGTGGCCTCTCGGAGGACGTAAACGGCCTCCCACAGGAGGTCCCGATCAGCCCGGTCGAGACCAGCTTGAGCGATGAGCCCTCCAGCTCCTCCCCGGCTCCGTGGGTCGTCCGCGAGGAGTTGGCGGGCGTACGCAACCGCGGCGGCAGGGTCCAAGGCCGCGTGCGGTTGAGGTGTTGCGTCGGGCTCGGGACTTGTCATTTCTTCGGCTCATCGGTCGGTTCAGGATCGATTGGGCAACTCACTTGTGCGGCTGGACCATCGCCGTTGGTCTCGGCCACGCTCCTCATCCACCATACGTTCCGCAGGCCCGCCCACAGTTCGAGTTCCCGGGCTGTGCCCGGCCTAGTGGCCGTCCGACATCTCGGTCCAGCAGCGTTAGTGGACGACCGCCGCGCAGCGCCATCACCAACCTGGAGTCCCGTCGATCTCGGACCCCGAACCAAGCGCCATCTACAAGACAAGGCGCATTCATGGCGAGCGAAGCAAGGCCGAGAAACAACTCCGACCCTCGATCCCAGCTACCACCAGGCATATACACGGTTGCAGGTCACGCCCTACCGGGCGTGACCTGC
>CAAGKR010084208.1_pt1 | contig 12087 bp, 10 predicted proteins | sample 2556971 | NCBI WGS metagenome assembly CAAGKR01 (sample SAMEA5207829, study PRJEB30636) | soil metagenome | biome: forest; feature: boreal; material: soil | place: USA | collected 2011-09 | depth 1 m
ATGATAGATTATCTTATCCTTAATGTGTAGGGTCTATCAACTTAATAAATAAAGTTTTCTATTTATTTTTTTATACAAAGTATATAAGGGAGAATATTTTTAAAACACTTAAAACCCTAAATGTATACAGTAACTTTATTTTAACTGAATATGTTTGCGACAAGTTTATAAAATTTCTTTAACTATCAAAAAATTAGTATTCAAATCTACAAATCTATATTTAAATAATTTTAAATAGATTATTTTTAAAGGATTTTAAGGGATTTTTTTAACATTATAATTATTTTAATCCATTCAATGTTGTTTAATTCGTGTATGATGATGATTAACAATATCTAATAAGAATAATCCTTTTCATCTTATTTTTAAAGCGTCTAATAACAAACCATTCTTCATATTAAATGAAAATTAATAATTATCTACAGAGTTTAAATGGTATAAGACCTAGTTGATATAGCATTATTTGATCATCTAAATATTTCTAATAATTCAACCAATTAAATAAATTTATAAATTATTTTGGATCCATGATCAAGGGACATCATATTACAGAAATCAGTATTGGCAGTGTTATCATGCTCACCACCGTACTTAGGAATATGCATGCTGCAGCTGCATTAATATCAAGATCATAACTTGCTGCAAGAACTAAACTTAACATTGCTGAGGGCATACCTGCCTCAACTACAGTGACCGTCCCTTCAAGACCATGTAAACCTAAAATATAAACCATAAAAATTGCTATCAGTGGGGATATCATCAACCTAGTTACAGTCACGAAAGATGCTGCACCAAAATAGTTTTTTAGCCCTCCCGCTTCGAGCGATAATCCAAGTGATATCATAATCATAGGAATTGCTGATCCGCTTAAATATTTCAAGACGTTTAAAGGTATAAATCCCGGATTTATATGCAAGATATTGACAAATATGCCCAGTATTATACCCCACAATGGGGGAAATAGTAGGGTTCTTTTAATAATTGATGTATATTCGCCCTCGAATATAAGGATGAATAGAATTCCTAAACATAAGAATAGTATTGTGGAACCCATATCATAAAAAACCGCTCTTACTAATCCTGCAGCTCCAAATACTCCTAATACTACGGGATATCCCAAGAATCCCGAATTAAATAGGGTTGAAGTTCCTACTAATGTCCATCGGGTCTTTTTTGAATAACCTCTTGCTCGGGAAAATATGTATACTAATAATCCACATAAACTGCCGGTTATAATACAAATTAGAGTTATTGGTAGAAGAATTTTTATATTCGTAAGATCTGCATTGAACATTGCAAGAAATATTAGAGAAGGAATAGCAATATTTATAACAATTTTATTAAGCGTTATGGAATCTTCGGGCTTTAGAAGACCTATCCTCTTGGTTATGTAACCAATTAATATTAAAAAGATGATTGCAAGGATGGTTTCTGTTGAATTCATATTATCTAACTATCTATTTGAAAATATTGAATATTAATTAAACAATAATTTAAAAAAAATTATAAAAATATGTTAATAAAAAAAAAATATTTAGGGATTTAATCTGTAATTCCCTCTGTAACCACTTTGAAAACTGCTTCTCCTTCAGGTAAGTGAGGACTGTCCACAAGTCTTGCAATTCTTTTACCGGCGAGTCCTTTTTTGAGCCATATCCTGTATGTTGCCGCGTGACCAAGTACATGTCCACCTATAGCTTTAGTAGGACTTCCAAAGAAAGCATCTGGTTTAGATTGAACCTGATTGGTAACGAAAACAGCCACATTGTATGTATTAGCAATATTCGAAAGGGTGTGTAAATGCTGGTTCAGTTTTTGTTGTCTGTTAGCAAGCGATTCCCTTCCAACGTACTCTGCACGGAAATGTGCTGTTAACGAATCGACAATTAGCAGTTTTATATCTGTACCGCTCTGTATGAGTTCATTAACTTTGTCTGCCATGAGTATCTGATGATTTGAGTTAAATGCTCTCGCAATGTGTATTTTAGTGAGAACCTCTTCAGTATCAAGTTCTAATCCATCGGCAATTTGTTTTATTCTTTCAGGTCTGAAAGTGTTTTCTGTATCTATAAAAACACAATCTCCTGACAAACCACCCTTTTCGGGAGGTAACTGAACAGTGACTGCAAGTTCGTGGGATATCTGACTCTTTCCAGATCCAAATTCACCGAATACTTCGGTTATTGATTGTGTTTCGATTCCCCCACCTATGAGTTCATCAAGACCAGTACTTCCAGTTGTTATCCTTCCAACGTCTTTCCTTCTTTCCATAACATCTAATGCCGTCTCAAAATCAATTTGTTCTGATTTTCTTGCGGCTTCTATAACTTTTTCAGCAACACCCTCACCTATTTCGGCTTTAACACTCAATTCTTTTGATGTTGCAGTGGCCAATCTCATCATATCTGCGAAACCAGCATCTCTCAATTTCTGGGCAGTTTTCTCTCCCACATTTGGCAATTCTTCGAGTTCTACCATTTTGATCTCCCTTTAAAAGTTCGTTAATTAAAATTTATAATCAAGTCCAATTACATTGTATGTAATATCTTTTAGATAATATCCAAATATTTTCATCACTTCAGCTCTAATCCTAAATAAAAATTATGAAAAATATTCAAATAATTTTTAGGATTAATACAACTTTTATAGACGCACTATTTAAATATTGATCAATTAACGATCAATTCAAAAATTTTGTATCATAAGTTCTGCATTGCTCACTAATTTTTATTTGAATCATTCATCTTATTTACATCTTTAATTCAACGAGTTTTTTAGCGTTAAGTCGTATCTCTTCGTTGTATTCATCGAAACTGGCATCAGCTATAACTGTGATCTCATGTCCAACAAGATCAGAAACTTTATCTTCTAGGGAACCTTCATCACCAGTTTTTTGAATAACTTCTATTATCCCTGGCATTTTCATGCCAATAAGTTCTTCTGCAGCGGTTCTGAAAAAGGTGACTCTCATAGTACCGGTATCATCTTCTATAACACATGGGATTATCATTAAATAGTTGGGTTCTTCAATCTCCTCTCCACATATATCGCAGATATAAGTATTGTCAACTAAACTAACTCTTTTATTGCAGTTTGGGCACATTTCGTAGAGAATCCTGTTTCCATAAGCTTCCACTATTTGTCCAGTAACCTTTATATTTTTATCTTCTTCTTCAATATCATCGATCTTCTTGGTTTTGTAGATCATTTCTTTTATGTCATCGTGTGAAGGAAGTTTTCCTGCTTCATCAGCTGTAGCTGTTGTTACATTTGTATTCCTACCCACACTTATTTCTATTTTATCTTCACGTGAATTTACACGAGGATTTTCTATTTTTATTGCATCTCCAACACTTAAAGCAGATTCTGCTTTTTCATCCCAGAATGATGCTCTAATTACTCCTGTTCCATCAGCAATTTCCACAGTTCTAACAATACCCTTTGTTCCATCTCCCCTCTGGAATTCGTTTGGATCGTAGATGTTAATGACTCTTCCAACCATCCTTACGTTGTTGTCACCTTCATTCAATTCGCTTATGGTTTTGCTGGAATATAACGAGTCTTCGATGTCATTTATGGAAGGAATGTCCATCATTTCCTCAGCGCTAGGTTCAACAATTCTGGCTGGTCTTCCAATAGAAAGGTCCATGTTATAGTTTCCGAGACGTGTTCTTGCATTTTCTAATTTTATTGGATCTCCTATATTCAATGCAAGATCTGCTTTATCATCCCAGAAAGATGTCCTTATTATCCCCGTACCATCGCCAATTTCTACAGTTCTTACTTTACCTGTAGTGCCATCGTCTCTGTTAAATTCACTTGGTTCGTAAACATTTACGATTCTTCCTATAACATCAATTTCTTCGCCTTCATCATCCATTAAATGTATATCTGATATTTTGATGGGTTTAAGATATTTTCCACATTCTTGGAGCTGATTTTTTAATTTACTATCAATATCAGGGTTTATAATTATTTTAGAGTTCCAATTGGTATTTATCCTATAATCAGTTCCTGAATATTCATCGAATTCGATGTTTCCACCGATTATCTTAATGATGTCACCTTTTTTCAAGTCCATGTTGGCATCTTCGTTCCACAAGGTGATCCTTATTGAACCTGTGTCATCTTCCATCTCTAAAGACCTAACTTGACCAGTGGTTTCATCATCTCTTATGAAAGTTATTGCATCATATATTTTTGAAATAACACCTAGAACAGTAACATCACGCATTTCATGGGCGTCTCCAATTTTTTGAATAGTTTCAGTATACTCTGGAAGGTCAAATTCTCCCTTCATTACTCTTCCTACCCATGAATGGGTTAGAGACACTTCACCATCTCTTGTTCTACCCATAGCCCCTAATATCTTCACAGAATCTCCTTCATTTAAGTCAAGGTATTCTACTATATCTGTATCTCTATTCCAGAGTGTGTACTGTATTTTCCCTGTTTTATCCTGTATTTCCGTGGACAAAACTTTTCCTTCTTTACCATTTTTATTGAATATTCTTGTTTTAGGAATGCGTACTATCCTTGCAATTACATTGACTGTTGTGTCTCCCTTTATATCCACGATGTTGGTTATTTTATCGTCATATTTAGGAAATGTTTGAAAATCTTCTTCTGACAGTTTTTGTATTGTAGAATCCAGTTTCATATGAAGTTCATCTTCTCTGAATCCTTGTTTGACTTCTGCATTATTTATTTTAATTACATCTCCTTCCAATATTTTTTTGAGGAATTTAATGTTTTCTGTCCAAAGTACAACACGTATCTCTCCGGTGTCATCTGCAATTATCATATTGGCCAGTTTACCTTCTCTTCCTTTTTTACTTGTGAATTTTTTCACGTTAGAGATGTGCATAACCCGTCCTGTAACACTGATGTTGTCTCTACCAGTTTCTAGTTCATTTATTTTATGTGCTTCATTTGCTTCTGATAGGGGCTTATTTTCTTCATTAATATATTCACCAACAATTGTACGTGCTATATCCAGCTCGCTCATGAAACTTACATCTTCGTAATCGTGCTTCCTTTCTCCCATTTTTTTTAAGAAGTCTTCGTATGAAATTTTATCCTGTATCTTATCATATTCGCTCTTTATTTCCTGGTTAATCTCGCCGCTCATTTGGGTTCCCTCACTCTAATATTTCTCATCCATGTTATATTTAATTTTAAGATTAATATACAAAAAATAATACTAATTTGTATTTTGGTAATTAATAAATTTTACAATATTAATGTGCTGATAATAGTTTTTTTCAAAGTATTCACTATACTCTGATAACTGTCATTTAAAATAATAGTTTTTATTATTTAAATCTCCTAGTATACATGGTTCTCTTTGGTGGTTTTTTAGCGAAAATTGTTTTTAAATATATTAATTTTGATATTCTTTGTGAATTAAAGAGTAAATCCAATTGTTAGTTGAATTAATTAAATTTAATATTATTTTTATGGAATTAATATGGTAAGATTAATATAATAGTTAGTTTGATAAAACTATGTATTCTTAGGGGGCACAAATTAATGAATCAAGAGCTCGAACTCGTAGAATCAATGGATAAATTAAGCGTACTAATGCATAAATTTCAAACAGAGCTTTTAAATGGAGATTTAAAGGAATACACTCTAAGACAACTGTACTATATTGAATTAATTGATAAACATGAAGGGATCAGTGTTTCAGAAATATCAAAAACACTTGAACTAAAAAAATCTACGATCTCGATAGCAATTAACCAACTAATAGAACTTGAAATTGTAACAAAAATTCAATCAAATACAGATAAGCGTTTCTATTTCCTTAAACTAACTTCAAAAGGTAAAGATATCATGAGAATGCATAAGCAGGTTCATCAAAATACAATTAAAAAAATTATAGATATTTTAAACCCACAAGAGGTTGAAAGTTTCATTAAAATTGTTGATAAGATCACAGTTCTAAATCTATGAATTATATAAACAAATATCCTAATAATTGAAGAAATGAATAAAGGAGTAATTTAAATGGCAATGACAATGGCAGAGAAGATATTGGCAAAAGCTTCAGGTAATAAAGAGTCAGAAGCTGGAGAAATAATAATGGCAAATATTGATGTTGCCATGACCCATGATTTAACTGGACCATTATCAGTAGAATCATTCGAGAAGATAGGGCTTAAGGAAGTATGGGATCCAGAGAAAATTGTAATAGTCTTCGATCATCAAGTTCCAGCTGACTCGATCGATGCAGCAAAAAATCACATGATAATGCGGAAATTTGTAAAGGAACAGGGAATTCACAATTTTTACGATGTCAGAGAGGGTGTATGCCACCAAGTTCTACCTGAAAAAGGACATGTAGTACCTGGAGAAGTCGTTGTAGGTACAGATTCCCATACTTGCACACACGGAGCATTAGGGGCCTTTGCTACAGGAATAGGATCAACGGATATGGCAATGGTTTTTGCAACTGGAAAACTTTGGTTTAAGGTTCCAGAAACCATTAAATTCGAGATTACTGGAAAATTACAGGAAAATGTATTTGCTAAGGATGTAGTACTAGATATAATAGGTAAAATTGGAGCCGATGGAGCTACTTATAAAGCCTGTGAATTTGGTGGAGAAACCACTAGGAACATGACCATATCTGATAGGATGGTTCTATGTAACATGGCAATAGAGATGGGTGGTAAATCTGGACTGGTTGAACCAGATCAAAAAACAATAAATTATTTGAAGGGTAGATCAACAAAACCATATGAAATCATGAAAACAGACAGCGACGCACTGTCTCTTGAAACAATGTATGTGGATGTAAATGAACTTGAACCACAGATAGCTTGCCCTCATAATGTGGATAATGTTAAACCAGTTTCAGAAGTTGAAGGTACTCATATAGACCAAGTATTCCTTGGATCGTGTACTAATGGGCGGTTAACCGATCTCCGTACTGCCGCGAAGATCATGAAGGGGAAGGAAGTATCTAAAAATATTAGAATGCTGGTGATACCCGCCTCGAGGGAAGTTTACTCTAAAGCAATGGATGAAGGTCTTTTAAGAACTTTTGTAGATTCAGGTGCTCTAGTGTGCAATCCCTGCTGTGGACCATGTTTAGGTGGACATATTGGACTCGTAGGTCCTGGTGAAGTAAGCCTTTCTACTTCCAATAGAAATTTCAAGGGAAGACAGGGGAGCCCTGATGCAGAAGTTTATCTTAGTTCCGCAGCAGTTGCAGCAGCTTCAGCAATCACAGGAAAGATCACAGATCCTCGATAAATTAGATCAATTAACAGTTATATTAAATAACTGATTTTATGGATGTGGAATAACATGAAAGGAAAAGTCTGGAAATTTGGAGACGATGTTGATACTGATATAATCATACCTGGAAGATATTTAGTACTAAGAGATGAAAAGGAACTTGCTGCATGTGTAATGGAAGGATGCGACCCTAATTTTTCAAAAAAAGTTAAAAAAGGCGATATACTAGTTGCAGGCAAAAACTTTGGTTGTGGATCATCAAGGGAACACGCTCCTATAGCTATTAAAGGTGCAGGAATATCTGCGGTAGTAGCAGAGTCCTTTGCAAGAATATTTTACAGAAATTCAATAAACATAGGACTGCCCTTAATAGAAGCCAAAGAAATCTCAGGACACATCTCTGAGGGTGATATAGTCGATATAAATATTGATGAAGGTATTTTAAAGGATTTAAATACTAGTGAAGAGTTTGAAATTAAACCTCTACCTGATTTCATGTTGGGAATAATGGAAGAAGGCGGATTAATAAACTTCCTTAAAAACTACCTAGATGAAATAAAAGATGAATAGACTGGTTATATTGGAAGCATGGGATTAAAATCAAAAGTTCAATTGTGAACTTGTGTGAATAAATAATATTAAGATTAGAATTTAAAAAATGGTGTTTTTATGTACAAAATAGCTGTTATACCCGGAGACGGAATAGGAAAAGAAGTAATGGAAGCCACACTTCATATATTAGATGCTTCTGCCCTTGGATTTGAATACACCTTTGCTGATGCTGGAGATGAATTAGCTGAGAAAACAGGCATACCACTACCACAAGAAACAATTGATGTAGTAAAACAATCACAAGCATGTTTATTTGGAGCAGCTGGTGAATCAGCTGCAGATGTAATTGTTAAACTCCGAAGAGACCTTGATCTATATGTGAATCTAAGACCTGTGAAATCCTATCCCGGCACCAAATCTTTATTCGAGGATATAGACTTTGTTATTGTCAGAGAAAATACAGAAGGACTTTACTCAGGTATTGAAGAGTACACTGAAGAAGGAGCGACAGCTGTTCGTGTTATAACCAACAAAGCATCGGAGAGAATATGCAGATTTGCTTTTGAATATGCAGTAAAAACTGATAGAAATAAAGTTACAGCTGTTCACAAGGCAAACGTACTTAAAAAAACCGATGGAATTTTCAAGGACAGTTTTTATAAGGTTGCAGAAGAATTCACTGGTTTAGAGTTGGATGATAAATATGTAGATGCAACAGCAATGTTTTTCATAACCCAACCACATATGTTTGACGTGATCGTTACAACAAACCTATTTGGAGATATACTCTCTGATGAAGGAGCAGGACTTGTAGGTGGACTTGGATTAATACCATCTGCAAATATAGGTGAAAAATATGGTCTTTTTGAACCAGTTCATGGTTCTGCACCATTAATTGCAGGTAAAGGAATTGCAAATCCTTCTGCTATGGTACTTTCAGCTGTTATGATGCTTGAATACCTAGGTGAGATTGAAGAAGCAAGAAAACTGGAAAAATCGTTAATTACTGTCCTGACTGAAGGTAAAATCGTGACTAAAGACTTGGGTGGATTTGCTTCGACAATGGAAATGGCAGCTGAAATTAGAGCGAAATTTGCAGTGGAATAATTAATTTAATTGATCATTTCAATATTTTTTTTAAAAAATAAGTAGTCAAGTTATTGAATATATATTTCATTAGGATCATTTATTTAGAAGATTAAAATTATAGAAAAATAGAATATAGTTAGATAATAATCTGAAACTAAAATCTGGAGCATGAACATGGAAAACAGTGCCAATGTTGATATTAGGGCAGACATTCCCCTACTTGAAGAAGTAATCTATTTAGACGCAGCAAGTACTACCCCTACCCCTAAACCAGTTGTTGAAGCAATGTGCGATTATTTCTACAAATACAATTCAAACACTGGTAGAGGAGCATATAGAATGGCAGTTAAAGCAACCAAAGAATTTGAGGGAGCTAGATCTCGAATTTCAAAGTTTATTGGTTGTAGTCCATCAGAAGTAATATTCACCAAAAACACAACAGAAGCAATTAACCTAGTTGCAAATGGACTTGATTTTAAGAAGGGAGACTCCATAATAGTACCCAACATTGAACATCATTCCAATTTTATTCCATGGTTGAACCTCAAAAAACGGGGTGTCGAATTAAAAGTCGTAACAGCCGATGAATATGGTATTGTAGACGTTGCAGATATAGAATCAGCAGTTGATGCAAATACTAAACTCATAACAACCACTCATGTTTCAAATGCAATAGGATCTGTGCAACCAGTAAATGATATAGGCAAAATTGCAGATGAAAACGACGTTCTTTATCTGATAGATGCTGCACAGTCGGCTGGGCATATGGAACTGAATGTTAAAGAAACTAATGCCGATTTTGTGTCCTTCCCTGGCCATAAAGGATTACTCGGCCCAATTGGGACTGGATTTCTTTATTGCAGTGATGAGTCTGTGGAAAAACTTGAACCAATGAACTTGGGTGGAGGAACCGTTATAGATGTTTCTGAGGGAGAATTCTCTCTAGAAGATGTTCCTGCTAGATTTGAAGGTGGAACTCAGAATATTGCAGGTGTTATTGGGTTAGGGACTGCAGTAGATTATATTAAAAGAATTGGAATGGATAAGATTGAAAATCATACCAAAAAACTTACAGCTCAGTTATTTCAAGAGATCAACGATATAGGAAACACAATTGTATATGGAAGTCCAGAAAATATTTATGGTATAGTTGCCTTCAATATAGATGGTGTAAATGCACATGATGTAGCAAAGATACTAGATGAATTGAAAAATATTTGTGTGAGAAGCGGTCACCACTGTGCAATCCCGGCAATACGACATATAGGAGCATTCGAACTTGGAGGCACTGTGAGGGCATCTGTACATTACTATAATACCAAAGAAGAAATAGAGATATTTGGTGAAACATTGAGGGAAATTTCTAAGTTTTTCGGAGATTAAAAAAATGACCAGAGCACAATACATTGCAATATTTATAATTCTAATAATGGTTATAAGTTCAATTGCGGCTATAATAAGCATAGTTTAAGCAGAAAAATCATTAGATGGTTTAAAATTGTATATAAAATATAATTTTAATCTGTTATTTGGGATTTAATAAATTAGATAACTTTACTGATTGGAGAGTGGTATAAAATGGTAAAAGTTAGGATTGGGGCAGTAGTATCAGAATTTAACTACGATATAACTCATATGATGTTAGAACTTGCAAAAGAACATGCAAAATTTCTAGATTCTGAAATAACCAAGGTTATAGCAGTACCTGGTGTTTTTGACATGCCACTAGCAATTAAAAACCTCCTGGGGCAGGATGAAATTGATGCAGTAGTAACAATAGGTGCTGTTATAGAGGGTGCAACTGCTCATGATGAAATTGTTATCCAACATGCATCACGTAAAATCACGGATCTTTCATTGGATTACAACAAACCAGTTACATTAGGAATATCTGGTCCAAAAATGACAAGGCTCGAGGCTCACCAGCGTATCGATTTCGGTAAAAGAGCAGTTGAAGCAGCTGTCAAAATGTTTGATAGACTTCAATAATATAAAATTTAATTTTTTTTTACTAATCCTATTTTTTTTAGTTTATATCACAATTTTTTTATTACATGAAACTTTTTTAAATATAATAAAACTATTTAGCTTTGAAAACAATCTATTGACAACATGCTGAAGAACTATTTAAAAAAATTCTGGAGACTTATGAATGGAAATATTAACCCCGGATGATTTAAAAACTAAATTTAAAGATCCATGGATCACACCTTATAAAAAGGTAATAACCATGGTGGATGATGATAGGGTGGAATTAATTGAGTATCACCCATGTGTTGCAGGGTCTGAATGGATGGTTTACCAGTATAAGCGAACTAGTGACCTTGTAATGGACTCTAAAAGAGATGGGGATAGACATACATACCACCTTAAGGTGGGTAAGGCCGATATGACTCTTAAACCAAGTTTCTCTGCTGCAGGAATAGAAGAAGTCACAGTTGAAGACGACGAGGTAAAAGTCGTACATGCAGGACTAGCAGGGGCTGGTGTAGGCGCTGCTATGTGTAGGGGAATGGCACAGGGTGTTAAACGTGTTGAGCTTTATGACATAGGTGGAGGTTCAAAGGTGGGTAGAGCCGCTGTAGTAACGCCCAAACTTCAGAAGGTTGTTATAGGAATTGATGATACCGACACCAAACAGGAAGGGGCAACTTGGACACTGGCAAACAATGTTGGAAATGAACTTGCACAAATGGGATTTGAATATCTAGACCATGTAACATGTCAACTATATCCTCATAATCCAAATAAGACTCAAAATTGTGTTGCCATAGCCCTTGTGTTTGCTGTCGAACCTGGAAGAAGGGATGAACTAGTTGAAAAAACACGGCAACTCCTTAAAAAAGATACTCTCTCGGATAAAACTGCTATTGCCGTTATTGATGGGTTTAGCGTACCCAAAAAGCTTCGAGAATATGCTGAAAATACAAAAAAGTCTATGATGACAGTAGAAGATGCCGAAAAAACAGCAAAAGAAGTGGGGGTGCAATTTGTTCAAGTTACAGGGGCACCAGGAGAAATAGGGGCCCTTGCAGCACTTGGACTTTACAATGATCTAGAGGAAGCCGTGAAACTTTACTACTAATTTTACTACTTTTTTATTTTTTGAGGCTGTCTCATAAATCAAAATATGGAAAAAAATAAGAATAAATAGACCTTTAAATTTAAAATAAACAGAATGTAGCGATGCAGAAAATA
>CAAGKR010186766.1_pt1 | contig 12087 bp, 8 predicted proteins | sample 2556971 | NCBI WGS metagenome assembly CAAGKR01 (sample SAMEA5207829, study PRJEB30636) | soil metagenome | biome: forest; feature: boreal; material: soil | place: USA | collected 2011-09 | depth 1 m
CTACGACGTGAAGAAGGCCGAGACCGGGATCATCTACATCGACGAGATCGACAAGATCGCCCGCAAGGCCGAGAACCCGTCGATCACGCGCGACGTGTCGGGCGAGGGCGTACAGCAGGCGCTGCTGAAGATCCTCGAAGGCACGACGGCTTCGGTGCCTCCCCAGGGCGGGCGCAAGCATCCGCACCAGGAGTTCATCCAGATCGACACCACCAACATCCTGTTCATCTGCGGTGGCGCCTTCGCGGGGATCGACCGGATCATCGAAGCCCGCTCCGGAAACCGGGGCGTCGGATTCGGTGCCGACATCCGCCGCGCGTCCGACAAGAACCTCGGTGCGATCCTGGCCAACGTGCTGCCCGAGGATCTCCTCAAGTTCGGCCTCATCCCCGAGTTCATCGGCCGGTTGCCGGTGATCGGTGCTGTGCACAACCTCGACCAGGCGGCGCTGATGCGCATCCTCGTGGAGCCGAAGAACGCGCTGGTGCGCCAGTACCAGAAGTTTTTTCACTTCGACGACGTCGAGCTCATCTTCACCGACGACGCGCTCGATGCCGTCGCCGACGAAGCGCTCAAGAGGGGTACAGGCGCGCGCGGGTTGCGGGCCATCCTCGAAGACGTGCTGCTCGAGGTGATGTACGAGCTGCCGTCGCGCAACGACGTCGTGCGTTGTCTCGTCGACCGCGACGTCGTCCTGAACCACATGACCCCCACCCTCGTCACCGAGGACGAATCCCGCCGCAGCGCGTAACTGTCCCTCTCGGTCGCGCTCGCTGCGCTCGCCGCTCCTGACGCGGGATGGGAGTGAGTCGGGTCGCTTGCTCGCTCCGCTCGCCGCTTGCTCGGGGCGATGGCTTCTAGGCCAGGCGGGCGGTGAAGCGGCCGTCGTGGTGCTCGACCCGGAGCGCGACGCCGAAGCAGTCGGTGAGCACGGAATCGGTGAGGGTCTCGGCGATGGGGCCCGACGCGATCGTCTCACCGCGATGCAGCACCAGCGCGTGGGTGAAGCCGGGTGGAATCTCCTCGAGGTGATGGGTCACGAGCACGACGGGAGCCGCTGCGGTCGTCGCGGCGAGGCCCGCGAGGTCGGCGAGGAGTTGCTCACGGCCTCCGATGTCGAGGCCGGCGGTCGGCTCGTCGAGCAGGATCAGGTCGGGATCGCGCATGAGCGCGCGCGCCAGCAGCACGCGTTGCCGTTCACCGGCCGACAATGTGGGGAACGTGTGATCGGCGAGCGCGCCGCAGCCGAAGCGATCGAGGAGTGAGAGGGCGCGCCGGCGATCGGCGTCGTCGTAGCGATGCCACCACGGGGCGAGCGCGGCGTGCTTGGCGGTCATGACGACCTCTGCCGAAGTCATGCGAGGCTCGAGCGCGGAGGCGATGGCGGGCGACGAGAACGCGATGCGCTCCCGCAGCACCCGCACGTCGCACCGGCCGAGTACCTGGCCGAGCACCTCGACCGTCCCCCGGCTCGGATGCTGGTAGAGCGCAGCTACGCGCAACACCGACGTCTTTCCCGCTCCGTTGGCGCCGAGCACGACCCACCGGTCGGTCGCATTCACCGTCAGGCTGATGCCCCGCAACACCTGCGTCGCACCGATCCGCAGGTGCACCTCATCCAACCGAAGTGCGCGACTCATCCCACCCGCATTCTGCCCGACCCGATTGAAGGCCGGCTCCGGTCACTGACACCGTCCGGGCTCGGGTGAGCGCAGCGAACGCCGAGCTCAAGTAGCCGAACGACTTACTCCCACGCGGCGCCGGCGTGAGCGAAGCGAACGTCAAGCTCGCCAGCGAGCGAAGCAGGGAGCGGACGGCGCCAGCCGGATCGCTCACGCACGAGCGAGCGAGCGAGAAGTTACGGGCAGGCGACGCCCTGGAAGTCGTCTCGTACGAAGGGAGTGATCGGCGGGATCGTGCCCGCGGGTGGTGCCGGCCTCGTCACCCAGGTGCCGAAGTCTTGGGTGACGAAGAGGGTTCCGCTGCGACAGTAGGCACCGACGCCGAGCGAGGTGAGACCGGGATTCAACATCGCGGCGCGGTGCGGTGGCGAGCTCATGAACGCGACGTGAGCGGATCCGGCCGTGCCGAACGATCCGTTGCCCTCGTAGATGTTCTCCTCGAGGGTGCGGTAGCGGTCCTTGTACGTCGGCGAGCCGAACAGTGAGCTCAGGTTGCGGTGGGAGAACGACCCGGTGTGCGCCATCGTCGACGACCAACTGGTCGCGAGCGACGACAGCTGCGCGTCCCAAGTGAACGCAGAGAGGCCGCGCGCGCGCCGTTCCTCGTTCGAGCGGTAGAAGAGCTCCTTCGAGATGCGTTGCTCGGGCGTGCCGGCGTCGTGCGGATCGGGAATCCATTGGCCGCCGGCCGTCGCGGTGTAGACGCCGCCGTCCTCGGTGCCGAGCCAGTAGCCACCACCGGGTGACGACGTGGTCGCAATGGTCGGCGAGAGCATCGACGAACCGCCGCCCGATCCGAGGAACGCCGCCTGCCCGAAGCCGAACACGCCGCCGTCGTGGGCGACCAGCCAGTAGCCGCCACCGTTGGCCGGTCGGTCGATGCCGATGATCGGCGAGCTCAACATCTGACCGCCGGTGGAGCCGTAGTAGTGCGCGTCGCCGAAGCTGAAGATGCCCCCGTCGGAGGCGGCCAGCCAGTAGCCCCTGCTGTGCGGGGTCGCGGCGATGGCGACGACCGGCCGACTGATGCGCAGGCCGCCGGTGGAGCCGTAGTAGTGCGCGTCGCCGAAGCTGAAGATGCCACCGTCGGAGGCGGCGAGCCAGTAGCCGTGGCCACTCGGCGTGGCCGCGATGCCGACGATCGGGCGGTTGAGATGGATGTTGCCGGTCGAGCCGTAGAAGTGCGCGTCGCCGAAGCTGAAGACGCCACCGTCGGAGGCGACGAGCCAGTAGCCGCGCCCGGAGACCGTGCCGGCGATGTCGACGATCGGCCGGTTGAGGCGGATGTTGCCGGTCGAGCCGTAGAACTGCGCGTCGCCGAAGCTGAAAACGCCACCGTCGTCGGCAGCGAGCCAATATCCACGGCCGCTCGGGGTCGAGGCCATCCCGGTGATCGGTCGCCTGATCGCAGAGAGCGCGACCGATCCGCGGTAGTCCGCGCCGCTCGCGCTGACGGACGCGGCTGAACCCGACATCACCGCGAAGACGCCGAGGAGAGCGGCGATCAACACGCCGACGATAGGGATGCGGGCCCGGCGGGCTGGTGTCGGGTAACGCGCGGTCATGCGGACGGTGACCCGGGATACTCCGCCCGAGGCACTACGTGTTGTAGTCGCAGACCACCCTCCGTGCAATTCCGACTCGCTCACCAGGATGTTCACCACCTCTCGGATTGGATGCGCGCTTCTAGACTGATCAGTCATGCCTGCCGCGATTCCGGAACGACCTGGCCTCGAGGGGTTGGAACAGCAGTGGTCTGCGCGTTGGGACGCCGATGGCGTGTACCGCTTCGACCGCGCTCGCCCCCGCGAGGAGGTCTTCTCCATCGACACGCCTCCGCTCACCGTGAGCGGCTCCCTGCATGTCGGGCACGTTTTCTCGTTCACCCACACCGACACGGTCGCTCGCTACCGGCGGATGAGGGGTTTCGCGGTCTTCTATCCGATGGGCTGGGACGACAACGGCCTGGCCACTGAGCGCAGGGTTCAGAACTACTTTCGCGTTCGTTGCGACCCGCAGCTGCACTACGAGCGCGATTTCACGCCCCCGGAGAACGCAGGGAGTGGGGCGGACAAGAAGGAGATCCCGGTCTCTCGGCGCAACTTCGTGGAGCTGTGCGGCCGGCTCGTGGTGGAGGACGAGGCCAAGTTCGAGGAGATGTGGCGGCGTCTGGGGCTTTCCGTCGACTGGTCGGTGACGCCGTACGTGACGATCGGCGCCGTCGCTCAGCGCGCGTCGCAACGCGCGTTCCTGCGGCAGCTCGCTCGCGGAGAGGCGTACAAGGCCGAGGCGCCGACATTGTGGGACGTCGACGATCGCACGGCGGTGGCCCAGGCCGAGCTCGAGGATCGCGAGATGCCCGGCGCCTACCACCGGCTGGCCTTCCACCGCGGAGACGGGCGCGGCGATGTCATGGTCGAGACGACGCGGCCCGAGCTGATCGCCGCGTGCGTCGCGCTCGTCGCGCACCCGTCCGACGAGCGGTATCAGTCGCTGTTCGGCACCGACGTCGTGACGCCGTTGTTCGGCGTGCGCGTTCCGGTGCTCGAGCATCGGCTCGCCGAGCCCGAGAAGGGCTCGGGTATCGCGATGATCTGCACCTTCGGCGACACGACCGACGTGACGTGGTGGCGCGAGCTGCAGCTGCCGGTGCGCGCGATCGTCGAGCGCGACGGTCGGTTGAAGCACGACGCTCCCGCCGGTCTCTCCGACGACGGCGCAAGCGCGTACGCGGAGCTCGCGGGAAAGACGATGAAGCAGGCGCGCGCTCGCGTCGTGGAATTGCTGACTGAATCGGGTGAGCTCGAAGGCGAGCCACGCGCGATCACGCACTCGGTGAAGTTCTACGAGCGAGGGTCGCGACCGCTCGAGATCGTCACTACGCGTCAGTGGTACATCCGCAACGGCGGACGTGACGCGGCGTTGCGCGACGAGCTGATCGAGCGTGGAAAGGAGCTGCACTGGTACCCGTCTTACATGCGCCAGCGCTTCGAATCGTGGATCGAGGGCCTGAACGGTGACTGGTTGGTCTCGCGTCAGCGCTATTTCGGTGTTCCGTTTCCGGTCTGGTACGCGCTCGATGAGGAAGGTCAGCCCGATTATGACGCCCCACTGACCCCACCCGAAGACATCCTCCCCATTGACCCCGAGAGTGACGCGCCCGCGGGGTACGCGGAGGAGCAGCGAAATAAACCCGGAGGATTCACCGCGGATCCCGACGTCATGGACACCTGGGCGACCAGCTCCCTGACCCCGCAGATCGCCTGCGGGTGGGTCGACGACCCCGAGCTCTTCGCCCGCACGTTCCCCATGGACCTGCGGCCGCAGGCCCACGACATCATCCGCACCTGGCTGTTCTCGAGCGTGGTGCGCTCCCACCTCGAGCACGGGTGTCTGCCGTGGGCGAACGCGGCGATCTCGGGCTGGGTGCTCGACCCCGATCGCAAGAAGATGTCGAAGTCGAAGGGCAACGTCGTCACGCCGTTGGATTGGGTCGAGAAATACGGCGCGGACGGAGTTCGGTACTGGGCGGCGTCGGGACGCCCGGGCACCGACACGACGTTCGACGAGAACCAGGTCAAGGTCGGTCGCAAGCTCGCCATCAAGATCCTCAACGTGTCGAAGTTCGTGCTGTCGACGTGCGGTGCGGCTCCCGAAGGTGACGCGGAGCTCGATGATGCGTCGCACCTCTCGGAGAAGCTCGACCGGTCGCTGCTGGCCTCCCTCGACGAGCTGATCGTCGAAGCGACGAGCTCCTTCGAGCAGTACGACTACGCGCGTGCGCTCGAACGGATCGAGCGTTTCTTCTGGGTCTTCTGCGACAACTACGTCGAGCTCGTGAAGGGGCGCGCGTACGGCGGCGCGGGCGAGGGCGGTGGCCGCTCGGCCGCGTACGCGCTCCGACACGCACTCTCGACGTTGCTGCGACTGTTCGCTCCCTTCCTTCCGTACGTGACCGAAGAAGCGTGGTCGTGGTGGCACGACGGTTCGATCCACCTCTCCTCGTGGCCCGCGAGCATTGAGCGTCGTGAAGCGAGCGACGCGAGCAGCGCGGTCGGGTTGGTGTACGAGGTCGCGGCGACCGTGCTCTCCGAGGTACGCAAGGTGAAGTCGAGCCAGAAGCGCTCGCTTGCGACGCCGGTGGTCCGTGCGCTCGTGTCCGATACCCGCGAGCGGCTGGCTGCGCTCGAAGCCGCGAGCGCCGACGTGCGCGAGGCGGGCAAGATCCGCGAGCTGGTCACCGCCGTCGTCGCCGACGGTGCGGCCGCGGTCGACGTCGAGTTGGCCGCACCCGAACCGGCGGCGTGATCGCCGCGTGAGCGGATTCGAGAACCCCCGCGAGTGGCTGAAGGCCCACATCAACCTCGAGGCCGGCATCGGACGACCGGTTTCGGTCCGGCGGGCGACGGCGCCGACCCTCGCGCGGATTCGCGGCCTCCTCGACCTCCTCGGCTCCCCGGAACGCGAGTTCCCGGCCGTGCACGTCACCGGCACCAACGGGAAGGGGTCGACCAGCCGCATGATCAGCGCGCTGCTCGAGTCGTTGGGCCTCTCGGTCGGTCGCTACATGAGCCCCAACCTCGAGCGCGTCAACGACCGCTTCGCGTGGAACGACGAGCTCATCACCGACGACGACCTCGATGATCTGCTGCGCCTCGTCGCGATGGCGGAGCCTTCGCTTCCCGAGCCCCTGAGCTACTTCGAGATCCTCACTGCGGGCGCGCTGAGGTGGTTCGCCGATCTCGCGGTCGACGTTGCCGTCGTCGAGGTCGGTCTCGGTGGTACCTGGGACGCGACCAACGTCGTCGACGGCCGGGTCGCGGTCGTCACCAATGTCGCGATCGACCACGTCGAGTACCTCGGAACGACCCGCGAGCAGATCGCGCAGGAGAAGGCGGGGATCATCAAGCCGGGAACGACGCTGGTGCTCGGCGAGACCGATCCCGACCTCGTTGCCTGCTTCCTCTCGCGAGAACCGGCGCGGGTGCTCCTGCGCGACCGCGACTTCTCGGTCCTCGCGCAGGAGCTCGCGGTCGGCGGTCGCGTGGTCGACCTGTCGAGTCCGCAAGGCACCTACCCCGACCTGTATCTGCCGTTGCACGGGCGTCACCAGGCCGACAACGCCGCGATCGCGCTCGCGGCCGCGGAGGCGTTCGTCGGCACCCCGCTGCCCGGCACCGTCGTAGCCGACGGGTTCGCGTCGGTGCGCTCACCCGGACGACTCGAGGTCGTCGCGCGGCATCCACTCGTGCTGCTCGACGGCGCCCACAACGTCGCGGGTGCCGCGGCGCTGCGGAGCGCGCTCGACGAGGAGTTTGCGACGTCGGAGCGGACACTCGTCGTCGGTCTGTTGCAGGAGAAGGAACCGCACGAGATGCTCACCGCGCTCGGGCTCGACGATGCGTCGCTGCTCGTGTGCTGCCGGGCTCCCAGCCCAAGAGCGCTCGATCCTGCGGTCGTGGCCCGGGCGGCCGAAGCGCTCGGCTTCGCGCCCGAGCGCATCGAGATCCACGATTCGGTGCGCGACGCGATCGGCGCCGCCCTGCTCGCCACGCCCGAGGACGGGCAACTCGTCGTCACCGGATCGCTCTATGCCGTCGGCGCGGCCAGGGGCGTTTTCGTCAAGGAGTGACCGGCCCAGGTAGCCTGCACTGTTCATGAGTGAGCAGACTTTGGTGTTGTGCAAGCCCGATGCGGTCGCGCGTGGCCTGGTCGGCGAGATCGTCCGGCGCATCGAGGCCAAGGGTCTCACGCTGAGCGCGCTCGAACTCCGGCGTCTCGACGAGCCGACGGCCCGCAAGCATTACGCGGAGCACGAGGGCAAGCCGTTCTTCGGTGATCTGGTCTCGTTCATCACCGGCGGCCCCCTCGTCGCGATGGTCGTCGAGGGTCCCGACGCCTGGAAGGTCGTGCGCACGCTGATGGGCACGACGAATCCCCGCGATGCCGCGCCGGGCACCATTCGCGGCGATCTCGCAGTCGAGCTCACCGAGAATCTCGTGCACGGAAGTGACGGGCCGGAGTCTGCGGCCCGAGAAATCGCCCTGTTCTTCCCCGACCGGTTCTGAGCTGTCCGGATGTGCCTGCCCTGATGTGATCGAGCGCTCCGTCGTGATTTGCCACCTCGTGCACCCGGGTGGCGACGACGGTGCGGCTCCCGTAGCCTGGCGTGATCGGCCAGCCTCGAAGGAGGCCTTCGGTGTCCGAGCCCTGGTACGCCTCGGTGATTGGTCGCGACATGGCGATCGACCTGGGCACCGCGAACACACTTGTCTACGTGCGCGGTCGAGGCGTCGTGCTCGACGAGCCCTCGGTCGTTGCGGTGAACACGCGCGATGGTCGCCCGCTCGCCGTCGGTATCGAGGCGAAACGGATGATCGGCCGTACGCCCGGGCACATCACCGCGATCCGGCCCCTCAAGGACGGGGTCATCAACAACTTCGACGTGTGCGAGAAGATGCTGCGCTACTTCATCCAGCGGGTGCATCAGCGCCGGTTCGCGAAGCCACGCATGGTGATCTGCGTTCCCTCCGGCATCACGGGTGTGGAGCAGCGCGCGGTTCAAGAGGCGGCGGAGTACGCGGGGGCGCGCAAACCCGTGTACATCATCGAGGAGCCGATGGCCGCCGCGATCGGCGCCGGCCTCCCCGTGCACGAGCCCGCCGGAAACATGATCGTCGACATCGGTGGCGGTACCACCGAGGTCGCGGTCATCTCGCTCGGTGGCATCGTCGCGAGCGAGTCGATCCGCATCGCCGGCGACGAGCTCGACGAGGCGATCGTCGCCTACGTCAAGAAGGAGTACTCACTCGCGCTCGGTGAGCGGACGTCGGAAGAGATCAAGATCGCGCTCGCCAGCGCGTATCCGCTCCAAGAGGAGCTGTACGCCGAGATCCGCGGCCGCGACCTCGTCACCGGTCTGCCGAAGACGATAGTGGTGTCGACCGTCGAGATCCGCGAAGCGATCGAGGAGCCGGTCGCGGCGATCGTCGACGCGGTGAAGGTGACGCTCGACAAGACGCCGCCGGAGCTGGCGGCCGACATCATGGGAAACGGCATCGTGATGGCGGGCGGCGGCGCGATGCTGCACGGGCTGAAGGAGCGCCTCACCGCGGAGACGGGCATGCCGATTCGTGTCGCCGACAATCCGCTCTACTCGGTCGTGATCGGCTCCGGCCAGATCTTGGAGGCGTTCGACGCCCTCAAGCAGGTGCTCACCTCGTCACAGGGCCAGTAGCCCGCATCTCGCGGGGCACGAGAGCGATGGCTGGGCCCGGGCGCGGCGGCCGTCGCCGATATGTGTTGGTGTTGCTCGTGCTGACCTCGGTCACGCTGATCACCCTCGATCAACGTCAGGGTGACTCCGGCCCGGTCGGTGAGCTCGGCCGTTTCGCGCACCGCGTCGTGTCGCCCGTCTCCGATCTCGCGTCGAGCGGCCTCAACCCGGTTTCCGACTGGTTCGACGGTGTGGTCCACGCCGGATCGCTCAAGCGCGACAACGCGCGCTTGCAGCGTGAGCTGTCGGCCGCGCGGATCGCGGCGCTCAGAGGCGAGTCGGACCGCGCCGAGAACCGGCTGCGCGCGAAGCTCGACGGACAGCTCTACCTCGACCTCATCCCGTCGGTCGTCGCCCGTGTCGTCGCGTCGTCTCCCGGGAACTTCGAGCGCACGATCACGCTCGACCAGGGAACCGAGCGTGGCATCAGGGTCGGAATGCCGGTGGTGGCGGCCGACGGGCTCGTGGGACGGGTGTTCCAGGTCTGGACCGGTGGGTGCAACGTGCTGCTCCTCGAGGATTCCACGTTCGGGGTGGGCGTGCGCATGGTGCGCGAGCGCAGCACCAGCATCGCGGGGGGTCAGGCCGGACGTTCGACGCTCACCCTCGAGCTCGGTGGGCCGCTCCCGGTGGGGAAGCGTCCACGCCTGCGCGAGCTCGCGGAGACGTCGGGTCTGCAAGGCAGCACGTTCCCCCCGGGAATCCCGGTCGGGACGGTCGAGTCGGTCAGCGTCTCCGACGACGGCCTCTCGATCGACGTGCGGCTCGTGCCGCTCGTCGATGTCACGAATCTCGAGTTCGTGAAGGTGCTGCGCTGGCAGACCGGTTCGCCGGTTCCTCCCGCGCTCCGTGCAGGAGTGACGACCACGACTGCGACGACGACGAAGACGCGCCCGACCACGACGACGCCGGGGCACTGACGTGCGCAGGATCTTGCCGCTCGGACTGCTCGCGCTGACGACGGTCGTCTTCCAGGTGGCGTTCATGCCCCATCTCCGCCTGTTCGGCGTCGTGCCCGACCTCGGGCTCGTGCTCGCGATCGCGGTCGCGTATCACGACGACGCGGAGACCGCCGCCATCGTGGGGTTCGTCACCGGGCTCGGTTTCGACCTCTTCCTGCACACGCCCGTCGGTGCATCCGCGCTGGCGTACGCGGTGACCGGTTATCTCACCGGCGTGATCCAGGCCGGGCTCATCCGATCGAGCCGGTGGCTGCCGCTCGCGCTCGGCGGGCTCGGTGGGTTCGTCGGCGGGCTGATGTTCGTCGGCATCGCGATCCTCGCGGGTACCGATGCGCTGATCAGGGTCGACACGCTCTCGATCGTCGCTCGGGCCGCCGTGTACGACGCACTCGTCGCGATGGTCGTGTTTCCCCTCGTGGGTCGGTTTGTGCGCACTCGAGTCGCGCCGCCGGTTTCGTGGCGAGGCTGAGGCCCGGTATGCGCGCGGCCGAGTGAGCGGCCAACATGGGGCCGATGCCCTCGTGGTCCCGGCCCTCGTGAACGACCTGCGCTCATGAACGACCGGGCCCGCGTCGCGATCGTCGGCGTCGTCGTCATGGCGCTGTTCAGCGCGTTGCTGGGCCGGCTCTGGTTTCTCCAGGTCGCCAACAACGAGTCGTCGGTCGCCGTCATCGCGCAGAACACCCTGCGCCCGATCCAGCAGGAATCGCCGCGCGGTCTGATCATCGACGCCGAGGGTCGGGTGCTCGTCGAGGACCGCGTGGCCTGGGCAATCGAGGTCGATCGGCGGCTCGTCGGAAGCCTGCGCTCGGCCGTCGTGCGGCACCTGTCCGCGGTGCTCCACATTCCGGTTGCCCAGATCCAGCGCCGCATCGACGATCCGCGCCAGTCCCCGTTCGAGCCCGCGGTCGTGGCCGTCGGTGCGGAGGTCTCGGACGGTGTGCGGCTGGCGATCCTGGAGCGGCAGGAAGACTTCCCCCACGTCTCGGTGCAGATCATCCCGTATCGCTATTACCCGAGCCGCTCCCTCGCCGCACACGTGCTCGGGTACGTGGGTCGGGTGAGCGGGCCGGCCGAGGCCCTGCTGCATCCCGGGTACGAGGACAACGACACCATCGGGCGCGCGGGAATCGAATCCGCGTACGACACGTACCTGCACGGGATCTCGCGCAAGGAGCAGGTCGCGGTCGACCCCGCGGGCCGGGTGGTCGGCGATCCGGTGCTGGTGTCGGCGGGGCACGCGGGCGACAACGTGCAGCTCACGATCGACTCGTACGTGCAGAGGATCGCGGAGCAGTCGCTCGCGCAGGGCATCGCTCTCGCACGCACACAACCGAACAAGAACGTCGCCAAGTTCCGACTCGAGAACTACAAGGCTCCCGGCGGCTCCGTGGTCGTGCTCGACGCGAACACCGGAGGCGTCGTCGCGATGGCGTCGTATCCCACCTACGCCCCGTCGGAGTTCGTGGGCGGTATCACCCAGGCGCAGTACCAGTCGCTGACCGCGCCTCCCGCCCGGCTGGTGAATCGGGCGACCCAAGGTCTCTACGCAGTCGGGTCGACCTTCAAGCTCGTCTCCGCGCTCGCCGGGTTGGAGAACGGCTACGTGTCTCAGTACTCAACGGTCGACGACACCGGTTCGGTGACCTTCGCCGGCCAGAAGTTCTCGAACGCGAACGGCGCGTCGCACGGCTTCGTCGACCTGCGCAAGGCGGTCACCGTCTCGAGCGACGTGTACTTCTACACACTCGGCCATGAAATGTGGCAGGTGTGGAGATCGGGTGACGCCCAACGCGGGTACGCGATCCAGCGCGTCGCCCGCCAGTTCGGCTTCGGGGCGAAGACGGGGATCCCGATCGACGAGTCGCGCGGGCGCGTGCCCGACGCGACATGGAAGCAAGCCTTTGCGAAACAGCTCTACACCGACCCGCTTCTCCAACAACAGAACGGCGCCTGGAACCCGGGCGACAACATCCAGCTCGCCGTGGGTCAGGGCGACCTCGTCGCGACGCCGCTGCAACTGGCCGACGCATACGCGGCGTTCGCCAACGGTGGCACGCTCTGGCAGCCGCAGCTCGTGTCGCGCATCATCGATCCGGTCACCCACAAGGTCAAGATCATCCAACCGAAGGCCAGGCGCCACATCGCGATCGATCCGACACTGCGC